>Ga0065718_1003135_pt1 | contig 31908 bp, 33 predicted proteins | sample GBSCel77sediment_2_FD_59105 | JGI IMG/M metagenome (GOLD analysis project Ga0065718, IMG submission 59105) | Hot spring sediment microbial communities from Great Boiling Spring, Nevada - cellulolytic enrichment CS 77C v3 (version 3) | ecosystem: Environmental > Aquatic > Thermal springs > Hot...
TGAGCATGTCTTCGTATGCCCTAGAGAGTTGGACGTTTCTGCGATGCATCATCCTGCGAGCAGTCTCTATCGCCGATTCGAGGTAAATTTCAGTCGGTTTAACACCCAGTGTCCTCGCGTAAGCTGTGAATGACGGAACGTCCTCCGGTACTATGCCATACAGGTGGCTGGAGACACCTATCTTCTTCCCGCTGAATATATGCGTACCAATGGCTGTCTTTGCATGGTCACCAACGAATATGCCAACAAACATGCTGCCGGTATCGCGTAGTTGTCCTCCAATGTCCATTTTTATCGTTCCATAGGTGTTCTTTAGGTCTGAGTTGGTTGTCCCAGCACCAAGATTTACCCACTCACCTATGTAAGAATGACCGATGAAACCGTAATGCCTCTTATTAGAGCATCCATGGAAGATTGATTTTTCGACCTCACCGCCTATTCTGCAAACATTGCCTATACTACAACCCTCTCTAATTTGCCCTCCGTATATTATGCAGTTCCTGCCTATGTAGGCTGGGCCAGATATTCGTGTCGGTGATTGCACGTACGTGTTCTCGCCGATGTAGATAGGCCCGTACCTTGCGTCAAGAACCGTGCCGGCCTCAAGAAGGGCATTCTCAGCTATAAAAATACTCTCTTTACTTCCGTATACCGTTACAGAAGGTTCTATCCTACCCCTCAATTCTTTATTCTTAATTTCCCTAAGCTCGGCCGTAATCAATTCAGGATTAAGCTCTATCAGTTCCCATGGATATTCTAATAGACGGAAATTTTCAACATGTAATTTTTCCGTTGCAAATTTTAGGATCGTCTCCGTCACGTTCTCGGCCGAGGTCATTGTTGTTTGTATTTCCGGGAGTTCCAAAAACTCACGTCCAATACGTGCCGCTACAACTCTTCCTTTTTGTAGGACGACCGTGCCTGCTTTCGAAAGCTTTTNTAACACATNATTCAAGCTTTCATTTGCCACGAGTAGACCGTTAACCAAAAGAANGTCATCGTCTGTTGTTGAGAAATCATTTATACAACTACTCGGCAATCTCTCCTTCAGAATATCACAAAGATAACTTCTGCAAAAAAAGATCACTTCTCCTAACTTTGCAATATTCTTGATTATCTTTTCTCTAATAGATGAGGTGCCGACAAATAGCTCGTATACAGGTCTCGTTAACGTTAAGGGAAAGAAGTTCCGATACGTCTCGTCTTCGAATATAGCTATGCGCAATTATTTCCTCACCTTATCCTAGACCCAGTTATTTGCGTAAGCAGATTATCGATAATACACGACCAATAAAAGTATTGAGACGNGCCCATTAAAGAGCCAGATTAAAAGTAAAGGGCAATAATAAGCCACTTTTTNCTTTTCACAACCACGATGAACTTAATGNATCTTTAAATACAAAAGAATGGGGCATGATGCACTATACACGTGCTTTACAAACATGCAAAACATTTGACGTAGTTTAATGTTTATATTTTTATAAAAACCGGATTTCTATAACATGAATGGTACANATGCAAAAGTGCTGACGAGATTGTTCGAGGTCATCTCAATTATATGGGGGCCAATGCTCAAAATAGTGCCTTTTTGTACCCCTGAAATCGGCGCGATGATAAAGTGGAGTTTCTCAGATAACTTCAAAAAGAGTGCAAAAATTGGCCCCCGATAAGTGTTTTGTTAAAAGCCCTATAGGTGGTTGTAGTGAGGGCCTGTCTAGTCTCCCCACCATACATATCAGCCGTAAAGTCTGTTGTTGGTGTCAACTCTCCACCCTTAGGACTTGCTTACTTGGCTTCTATGATTAGGNACGAACATGAGGTTAAGATAATTGACTCGAACGTTCTTGAGTACNNTTTTGANGATGTCAGAAGGGAAATAAAAAATTTTGATCCAGACGTTGTTGGTATAACCTCCGTGACACCATCAATCTATGAGGCTTACAAGGTTGCTGAGATTGCTAAAAGTGTGAGGGAAGACTGTATCGTTGTTATGGGCGGCCCCCATGCAACCTTTCTCCCGGATGAGGTCCTTATGGAATGTAAAAACATTGACATTGTTGTTTTGGGTGAGGGTGAGGAGACTTTCCGAGAACTCATTAACGCAATAGAACGTGGGGATCCGCTAGAAGATGTAAAGGGCATAGCTTTCAGGAAAAACGAGAAAATATTTGTCACGAAGCCGAGGCCCCTTATCAAAGATCTGGACAAGATTCCTTTCCCAAGTTTCGATATGCTACCAATGAATAAGTACGAACTCCAAGGAGTTAGATACATGTCAGTAATCAGTAGCAGGGGTTGTCCGTTTAGATGTTATTTTTGCGCTTCATCGCGCATTTTTGGAGGTTACTGGCGCGGCAGAAGTCCCAGAAACGTTGTCGAGGAGATTAGGCTCATACATGACAAATTCGGGGTAAAAAACATCGAGTTTGTGGATGACGCGTTCACGTTAAATGAAAGAAGGGTTGAAGAAATTTGCGACGAAATTTTAAGGGAGCGTCTCGATATTTCATGGGGCGCCTCCTCTAGGGTTGACTCCGTCAACAGGGAATTGGCCGAGAAGATGAGAAAAGCCGGATGTTGGATAGTGTATTTAGGCATAGAGTCTGCGTCTCAAGAAATACTGGACGCAACAGGTAAGAGAATAACCATGAACCAAATTGCGAAGGCCGTTAGGATATTGAAGGAGGCAGGTATCCAAGTTTTAGGTTCCTTCATATTAGGTTTTCCTGAAGAAACCATCGAAACAGCCGAACAGACGATAGCTTTAGCCAAAAAACTTGACTTAGATTATGCGCAGTTCTCGATTTTAACACCGTATCCAGGAACGCCCCTTTATGAGTATGCAAAACAGAACGACATGTTGCTGACGAAGGACTGGTCTAAATTCACTGCCATAGAGCCTGTAATGAAGTTAAAGAACATAACCCCAACGCAGCTAAAATNCTTNCTTGAGAAGGCCTATCTAACCTTCTATGTGAGGCCTAAAATGCTTTGGAGNTTGCTCAGGCAAAAACAGTTTTACATCATAAAGCGCACTATCAAAGCTGTGACAAAATACCTAAAAACGCATGTATTTTCCTTACCAACACCGCCTTAGGCTCATTTGGAGGATTATCTGTAAATCATCAAATTTCAGCATAACCAAAGTTGGCGGGCCCGCTGGGACTCGAACCCAGGCAGTACTGGCTCCGGAGGCCAGCGCCCTATCCTTGCTAGGCGACGGGCCCTCCCACTACACAATTCAGAACCTCTTAAGAAAATACTTTAANCTCGTTCATAAGGATGATGAAGCAATATTCATGATCCAAAAATGTGANCTTCTAATAGAATGCAAGCCTGACATAAAGGTCAGCACTTTACGCTAACCTAAGTGCTAATAAAGTAGCACATTTATTGTTATCCTATGAAGGGTCCGTTTGTAAGATTGGTTTGGATAATTGTTTGTTCACTTTTAACAATAATGGGTGCAGGATGGGGTGTAAGATATGATTGGCCAGATTTTGTGCACGTGGACTATGGCTTCCCAGCTAAGTGGGCGACTCATACGCTGATAACATTTACAGGCCCATCAGACCGTTGGATAGTCGATCCAACAATGCTACTCATAGACGTCGCAGTATGGCAAACGATACTCATAATCGGGATAATCATTCTTGAATTAAAAGTACTTAAGAAATAAATAAGGTTAATCAATTACAAATACAAAGGCTCAGTTCTAGTTTTATCTCTTAAGGATTTTTGTCACGTCCTATTTGCTCTATAAATTTTCAAAATGATTTTAAAACTTAAAAATCAGTTATATGACGTCTAGGCATTTGAGTGAAATTTATGATAATAGATGTGCATTCTCATGTAGGTGAATACCCTAAGCAGTGGACTCAAGAATGGTTCGATTCCTATGCACACCTTGTGGGCGACCCCCTCAAGTCAGTTTTACAACATTTCCCTCTTGACAGGGAAAAAATTTTGAAAGACATGGATGAGGCAGGTGTTAGGATATCGGTGGTTATGGGATTCGTTCACTACTCAACATCAACCTTTGTACCTGATGAATACGTCTACAATAATTTTATTAAGAACGATCCAGATAGGTTCATAGGATTTTCCTGTGTCCAGCCCGTGGACAGTAAGAATGAATTTAATGCCAAGGGTCTCTTAGACTTTGAAAAAGCCGTTACCGAGTATGGGTTTAGGGGGGCGTGAAATTTTTTACCAGTCTACAACTTCTTCTTTCCTAACGACAGAAGGATATATCCTTTTTTACGAGAAAGCCTTGGAACTGAACGTTCCCGTAATGTTCCACTCAGCAGCGGTCGGGAGTACTGCGGCACGTATGAAATACGGNCATCCCATGTATTTAGAGGATGTCACGATGGACTTTCCAAAGTTAAAGATGTGCATATCACACATGGCATTCCCGTGGACGGAAGAGGCATTATTGTTAGTGCGAAAGTCGCCGAACATGTACATGGATGTGAGTGCAGTAGTTAGACCAACGATTCTTACATGGAACCTCGTTAAGGCGAAGGAATATGGTGTTTTACATAAGTTGATGTTCGGTAGCGACTATCCCCTATTCGGCCCTCGGAAGAACTTAGTAGAACTCATCAGAAGCAAAGTAAATCAAATCGCAGAAAGGGCAGGATGGTCAACACTAACCAATGAGGAAATCGAGGGAATATTATGGAAAAATGCAGCAAGGTTTTTAGAATTGAAATTGTAAATTTCAGAAAAAATCTTCTAATCTTTTGCTGAGGTGCTTTCGCTCCTCTGCCTTTTCTTCCGCGCCAAATATTATCCGACCATATACCCCATCAAACCCTGGAATTATCTTAATTCTGTTCTGCCTCACGGCCATTATGAGGTTTACTAGCTGAGGATTCATTGCACTTTTAAGCTCCTCATCTGATGCTTCGAACATTACCCTGAACTCGTCACCTAAGATAGATATTATCCTAACGTACTCCTTCCAAATCCTACCAGACGTGAGTCTATGCTCGGATTCTAGGTCTACGCCTTCTGAGACTGCTATAAGCTCTTGGAGAGGTATGGCGTACTTGAAACCTATAGAGTTCTCTGGTACGTAACTTGGAGGCCTGTCCGCGAGTTCATTAACTCTATCATCAACACCTTTTGTTAATTTTTTGCCACAAACAGCACACTTGTATCCCACACTTCTAGCATCCTCTGGCGATAGAGGGCCGACGTTGCAGTTTCTGTGCCCCGACCAGTGATATTTGCCGTAGGCTGGCGGAACTTCGACCGTCATTACTATCCTCTTTCTGTCCTTCTTTCTAATGGCATCGGTAACCTCATCGTAAGTAAGCCTGTCCAATTCGAACACGACGGCTTCCCTTCCAAGCCTGAATGGATAAGGGCTATGCGCATCGCTAGCGCTTACTAATGTGAGTCTGTCTAAGCTGCTAACCCTCCAGTTCATGGGAGGGTCGCTGCTAAGCCCAGTTTCTAATGCGTGAATATCTTTAGCCCGGTCTTCGTAGGCTTCCTCTAAAGAATCAACCCCGCTGAAGCTTCCAAACACCGACCACCATGGTGTCCAAGCATGTGCTGGAAATATTAGGCATCTCTTTTCGGTTTCCAAGACTATATCAACGAGCTCGGCGGGCGTCATCGTGAGGACCGGTCTACCATCAGAGGCTAGGTCGCCATATGTTGAAAGCCTATCCGCGAGCTGCGCGGACACATCTTTCGACGGCATTAAGATGACGTGATGGATTCTCCTTGCCTTTTCTCTATATTGATGCACAGTAGCAACCTCAGTTTGGAAGATGAAACGTACAGGACTTTCGGAGAACCTTAATCTATAGATTCCGGTGTTGTCAACTTCCTCTAAACGTTCGCTTAGTTCCCTAAACCATCCCGGATGAAGAGCATCACCTGTTCCCAGCAACCCTAGACCCTTTATTATGGCATATCGGGCAATCTCTTCCAGATTCATGTTCCTTGAAGTTGCACCAGAATAGTAGCTGTGAATATGCAAATCAGCATATATTCTCAAGCGCCGTCCTTCTCCAACCTGTAAGCTCCATCAATCATATTTCCCATTTCCATCGTATCATTTCCATCATCTTGCGCGGAAGCTTAGATATTATAGACGGGTCTATATTCCTCCATTCGAGCACCTCTTCGAAGATACTGGAGGATTCGACCTTTACACCCATACTGAGTAACTCCGCCAGCATGTCCGTCAGTATGGATTCTACCTCCTCTTTTGACCTCATCCTCTTAAAGCTCCCATCAGCTATCATACCAAATGTCGCTTTAATTTCCAATTTACCATCCTCAAGAATGCGTTTTGTGTATTTAGTTGCATCATATTTTGTGACCAGATGCTCAAGAGTTTTTAAAACTTCGTTAAGTTTCTCATTAACAGAGAGCGTAAGGGAAATTCCAAACGCTTTTTCATAAACGATGAAGTAGCCCAAATAAACCTGAAAGGCTCCCTCGAAATCTGGCCTAAACCTGCTCATTCCCAATATCACGAATTCTTGCCCTTCTTTTAAAAGAAACCTTTGAAGCAATTCTGTAGGAATCGTTATTGCTAAACTGTTTCCGCTTCGCCTTATCACGCCCCTAAAAACCACACGGTCCTCCATCCATTCGGGCGCATCCTTCTTTTGATTTTGCGACATTTTCCCCAATTTTTAGTACACGTGTAATGCTTTAAACATATCTCTGGTAGTATTTTGGTATGACTTGTTTTTCGGAATTTGTGGACTTTAGGTCTCAAAACTTTACGAAAATTACCCAACTGTTTATATTAATGTGCCCCTAATTTTAACCTTAAGCATATGGGGGCACTAAATGTTGGAAGAAGAAGACATAATATGGCTTCTTAGACACAAAAACAGGCGCAGAATAATCTTGGCCATAGGCGAGGCGGGTAAGATAGGCGCCACAGCCCTCCGTGATAAGTTGGGAATAAGCACCGGTTCACTTTACTACAACTTGCGCCAACTGGGAAGGTTAGTCCAACAAGATAATAAGAGAAACTATACGCTGACCCCAGAAGGGCAAAGAGTTTATAAAGCTTTGATAGAGCGTATGGAGCCCGAGGAGTTGCTTAGTAAAGAGCCTCCCAACAAAGTAGTTTCTGTGCTCTCAAGCATATTCTTCCCGATCAGCCTTTTTACNCCTATCTATGAGAACATGGCTATGAGAATTTTTCTCCCCTTACTCTCNATCTCCGTTATTAGCGCCCTGATGATCTATGCGAAATTCGTTCCGTTCATACTTCACGTGCTAGAGAGGCCACGCTTTACCGTTTTGGAGTTCGGGGTAAATTTTATCGTCAGCGTTATCATTGTTTACATTTACGCAACGATCATGAGTTGGTTTGTAGCAGGCGGTGTGAAAACTTTTAGAGTAACCAGTGGAAAAGGATCTTTATCTCGTATAAAGGATTGGTTCAAGAGCGGTTATGCAGAGCATATCAAGTTTTTATTGTGTCTGTTACTATCACTCCTACCACTTGCGATANTGCCCGGGATCATAACAATAGACAGGCTTTTCAAGCTTAACTTAATNCCACCTCCGGGCACTGGTGACTANTTTGTAGCCAGAGACGTGCTACTGCTAATATCACAGGGCATAACCGTAATTTTGATGACTGCTGGTATATCTTACGCTAAAAACATCAAGTGGCAAAGCGCCGCGATGGTTAGCTTCTCGCTACTTTACTTTTCGTTCTTCGTAAATAAAGTTATGGGATTTGTGTGATTTTACTTAACGGTCATTTCAACGCTTACTTCGTCCGGTATTTGTATCCTCATTATTTGGCGAAGGACCCTTTGATCGCTTATGCTCATATCTATTAATCTTCTGTAAATCCTCAATTCATGCTTACGCCAAGTCTTTGTCCCTTCGCCACATGGAGATTTCCTGACCGGAAGGACAAGTCTTTTTCTGGGCAGGGGTATTGGGCCAGAAATCTTCGTACCCGTCTTCTCCGCTATGTCTTTTATCTCCTTACAAACTCTCTCTAGCTTTTCTAGGTCTGTGCTGGTAAGCTTAACGCGTATCATCTGAGGCATCGAAGATACTGCCCCTATCCGTCCTGGATTGCTAAGCCTTCTGTGTTATCTCCTTGACGATGCCGGCTGCTATTGTCATACCACTATCTCTGATTGCAAACCTGCCTAACTCGGGGAACTGGGAGTACGGTTCGAGTGCCGTCGGTTGTAACGGTGCAAGCCTCACGAGCGCTATGTCTCCCGTCTTAAGGAACTGTGGGTTCTTCTCCACAACTTGTCCAGTCCTTGGGTCTATCTTCGCTATCAGTTCAACGAACTTTACAGCCACTTGTGCCGTATGTATGTGCATGACCGGCGTATAGCCAGCCGCTATAGCCGTCGGATGGTATATCACCACTATCTGGCCGATGAACTCCTTCGCTACGCTACACGGATTGTCAGGATGGCTGACAACCATCCCCCTCGCAAGCTGAGACCTTTCTACACCCTTCAGGTTAAAGCCTATGTTGTCACCAGGCACTGCCTGTTGCAAAGGCTGGTGGTGCATCTCTATACTCTTGACTTCAGCCTTTATGTTAGGCGGCATGATAACAACGGTATCACCGGGTCTCAGAACACCAGTCTCAACTCTTCCGACAGGCACCGTTCCTACGCCCTTAATAGAGTAAACTGCTTGTATCGGTATCCTCAGAGGCTTGTCAATGGGTTTCGGTGGCTCTTGGAAGAGGTCCAAGGCCTCCAGCAAGGTCGGTCCGTTGTACCATGGGAGGTTTTTGCTTCTCTCTACTAGGTTGTCGCCCAACCATCCAGAGATAGGTATGAAATGTATCTTTGAGACGTCGTAGCCGATACGCTTCAACAGGTCCTGTACACCTTGTTTTACTTCGTTGTACCTTTCTTGGGACCAATTGACCGTGCTATCGTCCATCTTATTGATTGCGACAACGAGTTGCTTTATGCCTAGCATGAAGGCTAGGAANGCGTGTTCTCTTGTCTGTCCACCGGGNGCTATTCCTACCTCATATTCGCCCTTCTTTGCGGAAACTACCAAGATTGCGGCATCTGCCTGGCTCGCTCCTGTTATCATGTTTTTCACGAAGTCCCTGTGACCGGGAGCGTCAATTAACGTGAAATAGTATTTTTTGGTCTCGAATTTCTGGAATGCGAGGTCTATTGTCAGTCCTCTTTCTCGCTCCTCCTTAATCCTGTCAAGTACCCATGCGTACTTGAACGTCTCCTTTCCGAGTTTTTTCGCCTCTTCTTCATACATCTGAATGGTTCTTTCGTCTATAGCGCCCAGTTTATACAGTAGATGACCCATCGTCGTTGATTTTCCATGGTCCACATGTCCGATGACTATCAAGTTTAGGTGTGGTTTAGTAGACATGTTACTTCCACCGCTTATTATTTACGTTCAACGTTTTTGGATTGGATTGGGTATATATAAGCTTGTAGGGGCCTCTCTCTAAAACTTTTTATGCCTGGTACGGCAGTTCCTTACCTTGACGCCAAAGCTATTCTCTCTAATTCAAGCTTCTTCTTTATGGCGTAGCTCTTGCTATCGTTTTGTGAGGCCAATATTATTTCCTCGGCTAAACACTCGTCCACGGTTTTCCTACTCCTGAAACTGGCTTCGCGGGCGGCCGTTGTTATATACCTAAGCGCCAAGTCCAACCTTCTCTGGGGGGATATATCAACCGCCTTAAAGTACACTATGCCTCCATAGCTGAGCCTCGTTACATCCTCCCTCGGTGCGGCATTCTCGAGCGCCCTCACCAAGACCTCCACAGGATTCGCTCCGGTTCTCAGATGTATTATTTCAAGAGCGTTACGCACAATTTTAAGGGCTTTAGACTTCTTTCCACCGTTCCTCCCAGGCCTCATTAGCATGTTTGCAAGGCGTTCGATTATGCTGACGTTAGCTTTTCCAAACCTCCTATGTTCGTGTCTTCCGCCGGAATGTACTATCGGTTTAAGACAAATGTAGCGCTGTAGACCGGGGTCCCTTATCTCGATACCCTCCGTGCTCCATTTATCGAATATCTTAAACTCTACCAAAAAGCATCACCTCTTAGGCTTCTTGACCTTGCCAGTAATTAGCAAGTTAAGCGGGACGCCGTTCACCAACTCTACCTTGTATCTAACGCCTGGGAGGTCACCATAGCTTTTGCCCATGGAACCGCCTATGCCGCTGATTATCACCTCGTCGTGTTCATCAACAACGTTTAGGGCACCGTCTCCCGGTAAGAATGCCGTAACGACCTTACCGTTCTTAATCAACTGAACCCTGACGGCCTTTCTGACTGCTGAGTTCGGCTGCCTAGATTCTATCCCAATCTTCTGCAAAACTATACCACGGGCCATGGGCGCACCTTCAAGCGGGTCATTCTTCAGCTTGAGCCGTAACATTCTGATTCGGTATTTTCGCTGACTCCACCTAAACTTCTTCCTGTTTTGGACTAATTTCCTTGCTGCGAATAGCCCATTACCCATGGCCCATCCTCGGCTAAAAATGGGGTTTTGGTAAGCAACTTAAAAACCCTTCTCTCGGACTCTTTAACCACTAAGTTGAGTTTTAGATCCGGGACTATTAAAAACATAAAAATCGGTCGACAGACCTCGATAACGTATTTTACTGAATAGTGATGTGGTCTATGCTGTAGTGTCGCTTAGCTAAAAAGTCTGACAAGCTCTATGGTCTTGCCGTTCTTTCCTATGGCAAGACCCCTTGTCCTTTGGTTCTACTGAGGCTATTGCTATCTTCCTACCGTCAGGTCTCGAGGCTATTCTAACCGGTCCGGAAAGCCTAGCCGGCATGAGGGCATTTTTGACAAAAATGCCGGGGTCCTCCGAGAGCTCGATTACCTTGACGCGCTTCTTGATTATCCTAGAGAATTCCTGTATTTTGCTACCGCCCTTACTCAAGACCTTCTTCAGATCACCTTCCCTTACAACGAATACAATCAAGTCACCACTCTCGACACAATCTATAGCAGTTACACCAGTTGCTGCCTCGAATAACGATATGTATTTCATCTCTTTTTCTGTAAGCTTGAATCCTTCACTCAACTTCTGGCGCAACCTCCTCGAGTATGTTTGAACTACCGGGATCTAAGACAGAAAGTGTCGATACCCTAAATGGTTTTCCGAGAATATAGCCAATCTCGTTTGAGCTCAACTCCGTCTTTATCATAGGCACACCTACCATCTTAGAGGCCATGTAAATCCTCTTTTCTATATCTGGTGGGCAGTTCTTTGCCAGCAAAACAAGTTTTGATTTGCCGTTTAGTAACGATAAATAGGATTGTCTAAATCCTAAGATGAGTTTTCCTGTCCTGCTTATTATTTCAAGCTCCTTCCTTATGTTCATCTTTATCACCGACCGCATTATTCAACTGCCCAGCTTGATGCATCATCAGCAACGATACCATACCCGTACCCACAGGTATCTCCTTTCCCATAAGTATTCTCTCAACATTACCTTTCAAGTAATCTACCTCGCCCCTCGCTGCTGCATCGAGTAGCACTTGAACGCTTATTTCAAAAGCCGCTCTGGCGAGTACGCTCTCTTTTAGCTTAATCACACCATGCCTGCCTACCTGTCTTACGCTACCGCTAACTGTCATCATATCTGCCAAGAGTATAAGATGCCTAACGTCGACGTCTAGTCCTTGCTCACGCAACACGTTCTTCGCCTCGTTTATTATAGCGTTTCTTGCGGCCTCTATCCCTAGAACTTCCGCAATTTCATGTATGTCATTCGTGATAACCCTAGTGGCATCAACACCAGGTACCTTTATAACCTCTTTTAGGTTTGATCCCTCCGTTAATATTACGTACTCATCGCCTTCTTGTACAACCAAAGCCTTCGTTATTTTCTTAATTCCTTTAACCGTCATTTTGTCGTCCATCAGTATTCTGTCTCTAAGCTTCTCAAGCGTTTGCACACTATCCTCAGATGGTTTTAAGATCACGGTATTCGTGTCTTTCACTTCTGGCTTGTAAGCTTTCAAGGCATTTTTCACGTCACTTAACGTTATACCCCTTTCATGCATCGCATCCGTGTCCAATGTAATGTTTAGAGTGCCGCGCTTATAGTTTATAACTACTTCGGAAACTATGTCTTTGAGTGCTGTATGTTGTATTTGATTTGCGATTTTTTGTGCTTTGTTCCTATCCTTTGCGAATTCTTTCTGAAGGTATATCCTCATTATGGGTGTGGAGGGGACTTTGCGAGCGTCGACTATCTCAATTAGCCTTGGCAAACCAAGCAATACGCTCTGTTCTCTAACACCGGCAAAGTGGAACGTCCTAAGCGTAAGCTGTGTTCCTGGTTCGCCTATCGACTGAGCTGTCACGACTCCTACGGCATCACCGGGCTCTACTCGAGAGTTCAGATAGATCCTGTATGCTTCTTCAAAAGAGCTATCAACTACACGCTCTGAGGCTTTCATTTTTATGAGTTCATTCGTTAAATCTTCAACAATCTTTTCAGGCATGAGCTCTTTGTAGTAGTTAGACTTTGACATTATATACTCGCTCGATGCAGGCTTCTCTGTTGGTAAGCTCCTCATGAATTTTTCTACTATCAGAGTCGGGTTAATTGGCTGTCCATGTTCACTCTTAGCAGGGTCAACACCATCCTCACCGTACTGGAATTGTATTATTCTTTTCTCATCCGTTGTCCTTACCGTGCCATCGTACTCAACATACAACGACTCTAGAGCGTTTATCAATCTGCGCTGCATGTAACCGCTTTGCTGGGTTCTCACCGCCGTGTCAACCAGCCCGTCCCTTCCGCCCACCATGTGGAAGAAGAATTCTATCGGATCTAAACCGCTCATGAACGAGTTATAGACAAAGCCTCTAGCCCTAGGCGATAGATCTCCTGGCTTAAAGAATGTTAGAACTCTATCCGCGTATCCTCTCTTTATCCTCTCCCTTCTAACCGCCTGCTGACCGACGACAGCCATCATTTGGTCAATGTTAAGCGATGTGCCCCTTGCTCCGGTCTTTATCATTATCAAGGCATTATTTGATGGAGGTATGTGTTGTCTCACAATTTTGCCTGCTGTGTCTCTAGTCTTTGAAAGTAACGATAAGATTGCGGATTCAAATGACTGTTCAGGTGTCTCGCCTGGGTAGACGGGGGCTTTACCCTTTTCATAGTCCGTTTTAAGCTTATTGAATTCTTCATCCATCCTCACAAAAAGTTTGGATATGTCTCGGTAAACTTCAGCTGGCACTGTTAGGTCATCTATGGTGAACGTAAAGCCCCTTATACGCAAGTAGGTATTAGCAAGCCTCACTACCCTATCTAAGAATTCCCTAGCTACATCGGGCCCATAGTCTCTTACTAATCTGTGTATTATGTTGTTTGCTTTTTCTACACCTATGCCGCCCTTATCTATCACGCCCTTTATGAGCTTGCCATCCTGTATTATGACTGGTTCCTCGGGCATAAAGGTGGATCTGAATTTATGACTAAAGTCCTTTGGAAGTAATAGGCTGAATACCTGTTTGCCACTCCATAACGGTTGCGGTTCCTTTACTACCGGTTCTGGTAGCTCACCATCATACCCTATCGCTGAGAGTAAATAGGACAGTTCCTTTAAGCTAAGCAAGGTATCATCTTTCGTCAATAAGTACGTAGCTGTGAGGAAGTCTCTAATGGCTCCGATTATGGGCGTACCATGACGTGGAGATATTATATTATTCTGTACTAAAAGCAGTATTCGAGCTTCAGTTTGGGCTTCTTCGCTCTGTGGAACGTGCAGGTTCATCTCGTCACCGTCGAAGTCTGCGTTATATGGTGTACAAACCGCAAGATTGAGACGGAACGTCTTGTAGGGAAGTACCTTTACTATGTGAGCCATTATCGACATTCTGTGGAGCGAAGGTTGTCTGTTGAACAGCACAATGTCCCCGTCGATGAGATGCCGCTCGACTATGTAGCCAGGTTCTAGAGCGTTTGCCAGCTCATTTAAGTCGTGCGCTAAGTTTTAGCCTGATGGTCTTACCGTCCGGCCTGATTATGTACTTGGCGCCCGGATACTTATCCGGACCGTTTCTTACGTATTCCCTTAACCTTTCGTATGTTCCATATAGTAACTTTTTCTGGTACAGTAAGTTGCATCGCTATTTCTATGGGGACGCCGACTTCGTTTATTCCAATGTTGGGATCAGGAGATATAACGGTCCTAGCTGAGAAGTCAACCCTCTTGCCGGAAAGGTTTAGCCTGAACCTGCCTTCCTTGCCTTTCAATCTCTGCGCCAATGTCTTTAGTACACGGCCAGACCTATGAACAGATGGCGATATTCCGACCGCTTCGTTATTAATGTAAGTTGTTACATGATACTGGAGAAGGTCTGACAGTTCCATTATTACTGGGGATGGGGACCCGGCGGCTATGTTTTCCTTAAGCCTCTGGGCAACCCTAAGTATGTCTACCAACTTGTGGGTCAGGTCGTCTTCTGACCTAAAACCTGATTCAAGTGTAATGGATGGCCTTACATAAACAGGCGGTACGGGTAAGACCGTAAGCACCATCCACTCCGGTCTTGCGCTCTTAGGGTCTATGTCCAGCAACACTAGGTCATCGTCAGGTATTCTCTCTAGCCTAGCTCTGACAACGTTGGCTGGAAGTCTTACGAGTTCCGATTCCGCCGCTTCTATAAATGTCGTCGGCTTCTCCAACTCGATCTTTAGCTGTTTCTCGCCGCAGTGCGGGCATGTCTGCGTCGATGTGGCCTTCTGTATTACTTTGAAGTAAATATGCCTGTATGGTCTCCCGGATTGCTTCTCCTTCTCTAACTCTTCTTTAAAGCTCTTTATCTCTTCATCGTTCAAAAGTATCCTACCGCATGACCTGCAGGTGGCTTTTAGGAGCGTGTGTATAGTCTTGGCAAAACCAACGTGTATAACAGGGACAGGTAATTCTATATGTCCAAAGTGTCCTGGGCATCCAAGGTAAGTGTTGCCGCATGTCTTGCAACGTTGGCCGGGCTCTAGGGTTCCCAATCTCGGATCCATTACGCCCGTGGGTATCGGAAGACCATCGTCGCCGTATGTGTCAGGGTTTTGTATCTCAGCTACGGACATTCTCCTGATTAAGTACTGGCGAAAGTATACCAAACTTTATAGCGGCCACAGAACCCCTGTAGGACATCTTACACCAACTCCTCCAATTTTATTTTTGGATAAATGCACATGCTCAGCAACTCGTTCAGTAAAAGGTAGAACGCATAAGACATAACGACAGGTTTTATACTCGCATCCTTTCCACATACTCTACATACGAGTCGTTCCTGTTTAAGGTCATAGTATGCAGGCAAGCCGCACTTTTCGCAGAAGTATGCGGTGTATTTGTCGGACTGCTCGAGCAATCTATCCAAAAGCAAGTATGCGGCTCCATATGCGACTAGGCAGTCACGCTCCATCTCTCCAAACTTCAAACCACCACCCCTAGCCCTTCCCTCAGTCGGTTGCCGAGTCAATAATTGCACCTGTCCACGTGCTCTCGCATGTATTTTATCCCTAACAAGGTGATGCAATCTCTGATAGTAAACTACACCGATAAAGATTTCCGCTTCAAACTTCTTACCGGTCAAACCATCATACATCACGGAAGTCCCTGAGCTCTTGAAACCTAAAGCCTCAAGCTCTGCCCTTAATTCCTCAAGCTTCTTTCCAAGGAAGGGCGTTCCATCGACCGGTTCAGCCTTTATAGCAGCAACCTTTCCTGCTATACTCTCGATGAGTTGACCGATTGTCATTCTTGATGGGAATGCGTGCGGGTTTATTATCAGATCGGGCACTATGCCATCCTCAGTATATGGCATATCCTCTTGCGGGAAGAGCATGCCAACGACACCCTTCTGTCCGTGCCTCGATGAAAATTTGTCACCTATCTCAACAAAGCATGTGGTCCTTACCCTTGCCTTTACAAGCTTGTTGCCCTCGTCCGTTCTAGTAATAAATATCTGGTCAACGACGCCGCTCTCGGACTGTCTGACAACTTCGGATGCATCTCTCCAAACCATCTCTCTTGCCGGCGCACGCGTATATTCCTCCATGAACCTTGGCGGGCTTATGACGCCGACTATTACCATATTCCCGCTCACGTCGGCCTCTACATGAGCCAGACCGTCCGCGTCTAGTATTCTGTAGTATTGCTCGCCCTTATAGCCTCTTACGGTGGGCTCAGGTATCCCAAATTTATCTTTCTGACCGCCAAGGTATTGTCTCGACTCTACCTCGTATGTCCTGTAGCTTAAGGAGAGGCCTAATCCTCTCTCCACGGACGATTTATTGAGTACGACGGCGTCTTCCATGTTGTAGCCCTGGGCTGACAGTATCGCGACCACCATGTTCTGGCCTATCGGCCTGTTGTTGAGTCCTATCAACTCGACAGATTTTGTCGTGACGAGGGGCTTCTGGGGATAAACCAGCAGATGCATTCTCGAGTCCGTTCTTATCTCATAATTCGAGGCGAAGAAGCCTAAGGCCTGCTTTCCCATAGCACACTCGTAAACGTTCCTTGGGGACTGATTATGTTCAGCGTACGGGATTATTGATGCAACGATGCCAAGCGTCAGGTAGGGGGATATCTCCATATGCGTATGCTCAGGCGTGACAGCATCCGGCGTTAATGCAACGAGCGCATTCTCCTCTTCTTCCGCATCCAAGAATTCGATGATACCCATGGACACGAGGTCTCTGAACCTAGATATTCTATTCTTTATGGCCTCCACATGATTATGGTTTAGTTTCGGTACACCCTTTTCGACGATTATTAACGGTCTTCTAACCCTACCCTCGTCTGTGTTTATCCAGACCTCTTGTACATGTTTGTAATTATAAAGCGCAACGTTCACGTTATTGTTTATCTCACCATTCCTTCTCAGGCTTCTGAGCTCATTAACAAGCTCCTGTCCATTGTGATGGAAGCCTACCAACAAACCATCGACGAACACTTTTGCGGGCAGGAATTTTTTCCGGTTTATGGCTTCGCTTAGGGGCATAACACCAAGTGCGTAGAGCTTATCCAAAACTTCGCGCTTATTCATGGGGAATGAGAACTCTGCTGATAGCGCTAGGTTCTTGACAAGGCCACAGTTACTACCCTCAGGCGTTTCAGCAGGGCATATTCTACCCCAATGCGTTCCGTGGAGATCTCTCGCCTCAAAATGCGGCTGGCTTCTGCTCAAAGGTGACTGTACCCTTCTCAAATGACTCAATGTTGCCAAGTAGTTGGTCCTGTTCAACAACTGTGTTACACCGACCCTACCACCGGGCCAGTTTCCGGTTGCAAAGGCATGCTTAACAAAGTCGGCAACTATTCCTGGCCTAACAAACGTTGATACCGATGTCGGTTGCCTTATGGTTAACAACTTTTCCAGCTGATACCTTATATCCCTTATGAGTTTCAGGAATGCCATCCTATATAGCTCCATCAATAAGGGCGTTGCGAGTTTCACACGCTTGTTGGCATAATGGTCCTTATCGCTGGGCTTCCTAAGACCCAAACTGGTCTCGAGCACCCTGCCCATCATGTCGCATAAGAATATCGCCTTAAGGTATCTCGATGCCTTATCTGTCCCGATATGCGGTAGCAGAACGTTGTCTATCAGTTGCTCAGCCCTTTGTACCCTGTACTCTTCAGCATACCCAAATGCTATCTTGTTGCCTATGTACTTCAAGGCATCTTCAACAGTCTCTATTCCCTCCGCTTCCTTGAAGGGGAGCTCTAGCAGTTCTTGAACTTCCTTCACCGGTGATACGAAGTTTACGATCTCTCTGTCGTTTGTCATACCCAACGCTCTGAGAAGGATTATGATGGGTATACCCTTGTAGATTCTTGAGAAGAAGACCCTTATTGGACCGCCTTCTCTGTACGTAACCTCGACTTTAGCTTGTCTGCCAAACGCAGAAGATAACACAACGGCAGAATATTGTAGCTTGCCACCGACGTCCTTTTGTGTTACGAGTATCTTGTTAGGTGCTAAATCCTCTATGGCAACGATCACACGCTCTGAGCCATTGATTATGAAGTAACCCCCTGGGTCCATTGGGTCTTCGCCTATAGCTAATAGCTCGTCGTGGGTCATCTTTGATAACGGGCATATGTCGCTCTTCACCATCACCGGTATTATTCCAACTTCTACATTTTCAGATGATAGAAGCCTACCATCTAAATACAAGTTCATCTTGGCGTATAACGGTGCCGCGTACGTAAGCTTCCTAAGCCTACATTCAGCGGGCGTGATGTTATCATTGATTGTGCCATCTATTTCGATAACCCGTGGTTTGCCTATTTCTATCGTTCCGAACTTGAAGGTTAATGTTCCGTGCTTTGTCTTGATTTCCTGAACTTCTAAAGAGTTGACAAGCTCCTGGAGACCTTTTCTAACAAAATAATTATACGACCTGATTTGATGTTGAACTAATCCTTCTTCTTCTAGGAAGCTCCTAGCGACGTACCAAAGGTCTTCCACGGTAAGCTTGCGGTCTTTCTCTTTCTGCATGGCTCACTCCCTCACAACCAGTCTGTAATAGACAGACTTTCCAGCAGTTTCGGTCTGCCTTATAATCCTTATCACATCTCCCGGCTTTGCGCCTATTTCCTTAACGACCGGGTCAGAGGCCAGAATATAAGGAAGTTGTTGGGGTTTTATACGATATTTCTTTAAAAGTTCCTCCACCTCTTCCTTCGTCATTATTTCGTGTTTTGGAACTAAGACGTGCTTACTAGGTGAAAACTCTTGGGTCTTTTCTTGTTCTGAGAGTTTAGTCTTGTCGGTCATCTATGATGCTCCTCCAGAGATATACAAATCAATTATCAAGTCTAAGTTTGGAAACTAGCTTAGGTTATTAATAAATCTTCAACGGTGCGCTCTAACTGTTATTAGACTTTTTGCACCCAATCCCGCCCTTTTAGCTTATTTAGGGCGAATTCGAGGCTTGTCTTTTTGTTTCGTGTCCATCTTTTCTCGTCCTCGAGGTCCCTCATAGCATTCTCCACGGCACGCTTTACCAACTCTGGGTTGGCCGAGCCAAAAGTTGTGTAAGAGCGTACAACCCTTGCTGGTTCCATTAGTTTCATGACATCTTCGAGAGTTAGGGGAGCATCTATGCTGAATTCTGCTTTAGTTTTTTGGAACGAGGCTTCATCGAGGTTTCCTTCATACATAAGCTTGCTGATCCTACCTGCGAATGCGTGAGCGTTGCGGAAGGGCACACCGTATTTTAAGGATAGATTATTTGCAACCTCCACGATGCCCGTCGGCGGGCTGCATGCTGCCATACATCTATCCTTATTGACTTTTAGGTTTGGTATGAGTTTTGCCATTACATGCAAGGTTTCTTCCACAATTTCAAATGCCTGCCATAATTTTGGAGTTATCTGTTGGAGGTCAAGGTTGTAACCACTGACTTGCCTCGCACTCATCGTGATGGCAGATGTTAACAGGCCCAATAACTCCGAAACTTTCGTCCTCGCTATTTCCGCGACCACAGGGTTACGCTTCTGGGGCATGATACTACTTGTGGCCGAGAACTCTTCAGGGAATTCTATAAGACCAAACTCTTCCGAGCTAAAGACCACAAACTCTTCGGATAGGGATGACAATATAAGAGCGATGATGCTTAAACATGACAGCGCTTCTATTATAAAGTCTCTTGACGCTGTGGACTCAAGCGCGTTCTGACTTACCTTGCTGAAGCCCAGAAGCGAGGCTGCATATTCTCTATCCAAAGGCACGCTGGTTCCTGCGACTGCTGCTGAGCCAAGTGGTGATTCGTCGACTAATTCGTAAATCATCTTTACATGCTGAAGTGCCTTAAGAAACCTGATCGCGTAAGAGTGCATGACGAATCCAAACGTTGCCGGCGCAGCCCTCTGCAGATGTGTATAGACGGGGAATATTGTCTCGGATTCTTCCAACGCTTTTCTCAACAAAGCTTCGCAGAACGTTACACAGCACTCGTGAATGTTCAAAAGCCTCTCTTTGAGTCTGAGCCTTATAGCCGTGGCAACCGCGTCGTTTCTGCTCTTGCCAAGAGCAAGCAGCGCACCAATTTGAGGTACGTATTTTGTTAATTCGGCTTCAATCACCATATGCACGTCCTCATACTTCGGATCGTCTAGACTTGGCGGCTTTGTTAACATCTCTTGGAGATACCTTTCCGCCTTCTCGGCAAGATCCGAGGGTATTATACCCATTTTCTCCAAAAGTTTCACATGCGTTATGTTTACCAGGATGACGCTTTCCAGTATCTCCTTATCGAAGTGAAGTGATGAAGTGTACCTAGCCGCGTCTACGTCGAGTTCACGTTCGATTCTACCCTTTCTATGCAATCAAGTCACCCTCATTAAATACCGGTAGTTTCATAGCAAGCTCGTGAGTGCTTCTAAAAAAGGCTTGTGCGATGGACGTTTGTTCATCGGGTTTGGTCAATAGATGCGAGTTCAAGTATGCAATTCTTGTAAACTTCTGCTGCGGTTAAAATATCCTTTATGGAGATTCTCTCCAGCGTAGTGTGTGCTAGAAGGGAGTCTCCGGGCCCATAGGCCGCTATATCCGGCGATATTCGATAGATTACGTTCATGTCGCTCGTCCCGGTCTTCATTACGGCCTTCGGCTTCATACCCATTTTCAGCATGCCCCTAATCAAAGACCTAGGAACTGGGCTAGACAGGCTAACCTTGACGGGCTCTGTCCTTTCTAGGACCGAAAGCTCGCAACCGTGCTCTAAACACAGCTCTTCGAGCTTGCTCAAAATTTGCTTCGAAAGCATATTATACGGAATCCTTATGTTGATAACGGCTCTCACGAATTCTGGAAGCTTCGTCGGCCAATCTCCAGCCTCCAAAACAGTTATGCATGCCGAGGTCTCATCGTAACCTCTGCCCGAAAAGTTGCGCTTAATTTCTTCCCAGAGGGTGAAGAACTTATCGAGTGCTGACTCCCCCATATATGGCGCACTACTGTGACCACCGCTTGCGGATACGTTGATTCTAACCGTCAAGCTCCCTCTATAACCTATCGCAACACCGGTAGTCCCAGTAGGTTCGCCAATTATTATGTGGTCAGCCTTGAAGCCAGAATTTACTAAATAGTTTGCGCCCTTGCCTTCCCTTTCCTCGTCAACGAGGCATGCTACAACAACTCTAACGTCCTTAACGCTGTCTTTAGCCTTGGCAGCACCTAGAAGCATCGCCATAAGCGGTCCCTTAGCATCAACGGCACCTCTGCCCCAGATTTCATCGTTTGAAACCTTTACCTCGAGCTTACCCGGGACGGTATCCATATGGCCAGCAAGAAGAATGGTTTTTCCGGAGCCGTATTCTGCGATAAAATTGCCTACTTTGTCTACGCCATAATTTTCATAACCCAGATGTGAACATATATCTTGGAGCGGTTCATGTAGCTTCCACTCCTCACCAGAAGGCGTGTAAATATCTAAAATCCGAAGGAACATATCCCTTACTTCGTTGATAGACATCATGCTTCAGCGCCTCCCTTTTCATACTTCCAAGCCGACAAAACCTCTTTGATAGTTTCTGAGCAGAATTTTATATCCTCATCGGTTATCAAGTATGGCGGCAGCAGTCTTAAAACCGAAGTTCCAGCCTTTAGGCACAGCAAACCCTTCATCTGCAATTCGCGTATGACTTCATCCGGAGGAAATCTTAACTCTATCCCTAACATAAGCCCCTTTCCCTTGACGCTGCGCGCCACATGGGCGCAACACTCCACTACATTTCTTAGCTCTGTAGACAACCTTTCTCCTGAGAGCGAGGCCTTTAATGGGACGGAATCGTCAATCAAAGCATCTATGCCCCCTGAGACTGCGGCCAACGCTAATGGATTTCCACCATGCGTAGAACCGTGCTCGCCCTCACGTAATCTCTCACCTATCGATGTTTCAACCGCTACTACGCTCACTGGGAAGCCTCCACCTATTGACTTGCCCGCGACCATTATATCGGGCCTCATATTCAAGTGCTCGTGTGCCCAAATCTTGCCAGTCCTACCAAAACCAGCCTGAACCTCGTCAACTATGAGAAATGCTCCAGCCCTCTCGCAGACCTCCATCAAAGCTTTTGCAAATTCCTGCGTAGCAGAAGTTAAACCACCCTCGCCTTGGACAGGCTCGAACAACACGGCGGCAACGCTTTCGTCAACTTCCGATGTTATTGCATCAACGTCGTTGTAGGGGACGAACCTCGTCTCCCATGGAAATGGGTCGTAACCTTCCCTGTACTTTGGGTTCCAAGTGACCGACAGGGCACCCATCGTTCTTCCATGAAAAGAATTCCTGAATGCTATGAAGCGCTTCCTTCCAGTCACCTTGCGTGCAATCTTCATAGCAAGCTCAACAGCCTCACTCCCGCTGTTCAGAAAGAACACGTAGCCCATGTTGCTCGGAAGTATCTTCGAAAGCTTCGACAAAGCCTCATCGGCGATGTCTGTCTGGAAAGCCGGTGTAGCCGTCATGATAAGCTCCATCTGACGCTTTATGCTCTCCACCACCTTTGGATTCCTGTGACCAAGAAAAGCCACACCGTGTCCCGTGTGACAATCCAAGTATCTNCTTCCTGCTTCGTCCCACACGTACTGTCCATAAGCCCTTGATAGTTTAAGGAGTCGCGGCTTTGCGAACGGAATTATCTTCAAACTCATCTTTTTAACACTTCTACCGTCGAGGACACTATCTTGCGAGGTAAATCGTAGCCGGTAACCCTGACCGTGTTCTTGAACTCGACCACAGCGTTCACTTCGGATACCAATATCCTGCCGTCCTCGTCCTCCATCAGGTCAACACCCAAAACGCCGCCGCCCATCGCCTCGCCTGCCTTTATGACCAACTCCTTCATGCTCTCGTCCAAGTTAGCTGGCTCCGCCCTCGCACCAAGCGCCGTGTTCGTCTTCCAATTCTGACTTACTCTGTAGATGGCGACAGGAACTTCTCCCCACACATAGTAAGCTCTTATGTCCCTTCCAGGCTTTCTGATGAATTCTTGGATGTAGTGTATCTGAAAGTGGGGCGAGGGCATGTTCTCCCTGAAATCCAGTATATCTAATAGCGAGGGCTCGTCATCGGCCTTGGCTATCATCCGGCCCCAGCTCCCGTATATCGGCTTTACCACGACAGGATACCCTATCATCTTTGCAGCCTCGAGCGCCCTTACCTTATCGAAGGCTATCATCGTCCTCGGCACGGGTACGCCTTTATTTGCTAGCACCATAGTCGTAAACATCTTGTCGCCGCAGTTCCTTATCACCTCGAAGTCGTTCACGACAGTGACTCCTTGATTCCGTAACATAAGCGAGGAGGCCAGAGCCCTGTAAAAGCTCACGCATCTTTCGAATACTACATCGAGCCCTCTGNTGTTGGGTTCGGTGAGATGAAAAACAGATTCTGGAACGTGGATAAGTTCGAGTGTATAACCTAAATCCTTGATGGCATANGCNAGGGCTTTCTCTTCCCATCTCATGATGTCGTATGCCAGTCCAACCCTCAATAGAGTTTCACTGTCCCCAGTCTTCTGCTATCTCCTCAGCTAGCTTTAACTCGAACTTTCCTTCGTTTATGACAAGCTCTAGGTGGGCTCCGCACTCTTCATGCTCGAAGAGCTCGCCTGGCAAGGAGTCTTCGGGTATGTCCAGCTTACCGCCACATATCGGGCATGTAACCTTTACCATGTTTCCGACCCCGCAGTCTCGCTACATTTTTCGTAGCAGAAGTTGTATAAATGTTTTAATTTTTATGCGGTAAGGCCAGCATTTCGGACTAAAAATACGATGTTCGGACATATTTTCGACATAAAGCGTAATTGGATTCTACAATTGCTGAAAGTTGCGCATACTTACTACCGTACCGTACTCATGCTCGAGCACAGAGAGGGGTTCTTCGACGAGGCCTGAGCAGATTATGCAGCGTTCGACGCCTGCCTCGACGGCTTCGGCCGCCAACATCACCTTCCTGTTCATGCCAGCACCTATTTTGGGCAGGAGTTCACGGGCTTCCCGCGGCGTTATCTCGCGTATAAGTTGCCCGTCTAAAATCAGGCCTTCCACGTCCGTTAATATTACTAGGGCCTCAGCCCTCAAAGCCCTCGCTATAGCCGCGGCGGCTTGGTCGCCATCAACGTTTAAGAGCTCTCCTTCAGTGCCTAACGCGACCGGCGAGATGACGACGACGTATCCCTGCTCTACGAGTGTCCGGGGTAGCTCTGCATTCACGGAAACTATTGTCCCGGTATAACCACCGTCTATGACCCTCTTCCTTCCGCGTTCATCGACCACCACTATTTTCTTCTTCCTCTCAGCCCTCAATACACCAGCATCAACCCCGCTTATCCCAACCGTTCTGACGCCTCGCTTTTCAAGATACGAAACTATCTCCTTGTTGAGTTTGCCCGACATCACCATGTTGTAGACGTCCATTTCGTTTTCATCAGTATACCTGCTTCTTATGCCCTGTGGCGACGTAACGAATTTGGGTTCTATGCCCATCCTCTTGGAGTATTCTGAGACTATATCGCCGCCGCCATGCACAAAAATTATGCCCCTCTTTGCCCTCAGAGCTATGCTATCCAAGATCCTGTCCCTATTCTGCATCAGAGCCCTTCCGCCAGCCTTAACCACTATCATGTTTCCCGCAAGCTCGTGAAAACGTTGCTGTCAATTATACATTTCCCTAGCCTACACGTTCGGAAATTTGTCAATATTATCGCCCATCGTACCAAGGCTTATAAATTTCTAGCAATAAAGCATACATTGCTACAATCTAACAGCGGTGATTGGCGTGTTAAAAAACAAAGTCAAGCAGTTGTTACATGATGGTAAAGTGGCCATAGGTGCTTGGGTTTCGATTAACAGCATAGATGTTGTTGAAGCTTTATCCAGAGTTGGTCTTGATTGGCTTTTATTCGACATGGAGCATGGCTCTTTGGAGGTAAACGACGTTCAAAGGCTTTTACCAGCAACTAACGGCACGGATACCGTCCCGATTGTTAGGGTCCCGTGGAATGATTTCGTGACCATCAAAAGAGTTCTGGACGTGGGCGCATACGGCATCATGGTTCCATGGGTTAACATGCGTGAAGAGGCTGAGGCAGTTATCAAAGCCGTGATGTATCCACCAAAAGGTATTAGAGGTTTTGGCCCTAGAAGGGCAGTATATTATGGGCTAGAGTCCAACACCGAGTATTTTAATAGAATCGGCGACGAGGTGCTCGTGGTTGTTCAAATCGAAACAGAAGATGCGATTAATAACATTGACGAGATACTTTCGGTCAAGGGCATCGACGTAGCATTCATAGGACCGTATGACTTATCCGCAAATTTGGGAGTATTTGGGGACATCGAGCACCCAAAGTTTAGGTCGGCTATCGAGAAAGTTTTGAGTTCATGCAAAAGAAAAGGTGTTGCGCCTGGAATGGCCGCGCTTTCTGTTGAGGATGCTGTGGAGGCTATCAAGAGGGGCTTTAAGTTCGTATCGATAGGTTACGATATATTCGATTTGACAAAGACCTACCGTTCTAATGTTGATAAGGTAAGGCGTTACTTAAGTTTCCTTACGTAGTTCACCAACGTTCCTATCTTTTCTATGTAGATTTCTACCCTGTCACCGTCTTTGAGCTGCACATCTTTTCCAGGAATTATGCCTGTACCCGTTGATACCAGCGTCCCAAGGGGTATTACATTATCTCTCAGCAAATATGCGACTATCGTTTCCAACCTCTTCTTCATCTTTGAGGTATTCGTTTCACCAGAGAACACTACGTTGCCATTCCTTAAAATCCTCATTTTTATGGCGAGATTATGCGGATCCGGAATTTCGTCGGGGGTTGTTACGAACGGACCGAAAGAAAAACAGCCCTTATAGATTTTTGCTTGTGGCAGGTAAAGAGGGTTCTGAGCTTCGATATCGCGTGCTGTCACATCATTACATATAGTATAACCAAGGATTGACCCATCCACATCCAACACGATGCCGAGTTCAGGTTCGGGCAACGTCCAAGTAGAGTCGCTTCGAATGTTGATGAAGTCTTCGTGCCCTACGGAGCGTCTCCCACCGGCATCTTTGAAGAATAGCTCAGGTCTCTCAGATACATAGGCTATTTCATAAATGCTCTCACCTTTGATCATTGCGACGTCCTCTTCCGTGTATCTGACTCTAGCCCTTTCGTAAACTATGCCTGCGCCCCATATTTCTGGTGGATCATAAGGTGTGATTAGCTTCTCATTCTTAAGCAGTTCATCTAAAGTTAGACTCACCTTTTCATAAGNACCTATTTTGCGTTCTTTCCTGAAGGTTACTAAAACGCTTAACGGGTCNTCCGGTCCTCTAAAAATTTCATCATCTTTCTGAACNTACGTGTTGATCTTGCCCCTACCATTTACAGTCCGGAATACCTTCATCGTATCTCACTTCATATACACTATAGTGGTTATTATTTTTTGTGAAGTTTTCTTCAAACAGGTCTGATTGCTGGAAAGTTCAAGCCGGTTTTCTCGTCGAATCCTAACATTATGTTCATGCATTGTATAGCTTGACCTGCTGCACCCTTTACTAAGTTGTCAATTGCGGCCATTAGGGCTGCTCTGCCAACCCTTTTTTCGACAGCGAAACCTACATCTGCAAAATTACTACCTATGATATGTTTTGGATCGGGATATTGATACGGTTTACCTCTGACTATTCTAACAAAGGGTTCCTTCCCATACTCAGCAGCATAAACTTTCCAAACATCTTGTTCGTCCATATTGGAATCGACGAGCCAAACATGTGAGGTTGCTAGTGCACCCCTTACGCTTCCCACGGCATGTGGGACGAAAGCTATCCTTAATTCTCTACCTGCTATTTGTGAAAGTTCTTGTTCAACTTCTGCCACATGTCGATGTCCTGATGCTTCGTACGGTCTCATCACGTTAGCCCTCTCTGGATGATGTGTTCCAGCTGTTGGTATTCTTCCTGCTTCGCTGCTTCCAACTTTGACGTCGATAGCTATATGATCTAAGTCTATGATGCGAGCTTTAACCGCAGGTATGAGGGAGAGAAGGGCAGCTGTGGAGTTGCAGCCCGGACATGCTACGAGCTTTGCGGACGCTATTTCTTTCCGATGGAGTTCTGGTAGACCGAATACTGCCTCCTTAAGTAGTTCCGGCTTCGGGTGCTTCATTTCATACCAAAGTTCATAGTCCTCCGTTTTCTTTAACCTGAAGTCGGGGCTTAGGTCTATAACCCTTAGACCAACCTCCAGTAATTTTGGAGTATAATTCACCGACACACCTGCAGGAGTGTTCACAAATACTAGGTCAGAATCTGAAGATATCTTGTCTATGTTTACCTCCGAGAATTTCATGACCCGAAAAGAAACCTCTTAAGTTCGGATGGACCAACGTCAGGGGCTTTCCTGCATACTCTCTAGACGTTGCGTATAGGAGCTCTACNTTATCATGGTTTGCAAGTAATCTGAGAAGCTCGCCCCCGGTGTAACCCGAGGCACCTATTATCGATACCTTAACCGTCATCGCTTAAGCACCTTAACTATGTAGTTGGCCAAATCTGCTGCCACATTTCTCTTAGTTGCTTCTATGAAGGCTTTAAACTCTGGCACACCATTCACTTCGTTTAAGAAGTAGCCATCCGATTCGAGTACGTCTACGGATACGAATACTCCCTTGACGGCGTTTGCGGCTTTTATGCAGATCTCCCTCAATTCATCATCCGGCTTGAAACCTACGGCCTTTGCTCCGAGCGCGACGTTCGATCTCCACTCGTTTTCCTGCTTGTANCTGTACATAGCACCCAAGACTTCATNATCTAAAACTATTACCCTTACATCCCTTCCNGGCGTCTTTATNTATTCTTGGATTATATGCGTCTTAAGTTGCTGACTCGTCATCATCTCACGGTGTTCCAAGAGGCTCCTATAAGTGGTCTCATCCGACACGAGGGAGACCAACCTGCCCCATCCGCCAATCGGAGGCTTATCGACCAACGGTAAACCTATCAATTTACACGCCTCTTCTGCGGACTGTATCGTCAAAGCCACTATGCTTTTTGGTATTCTTAAACCGGCCGATGCCAGTTTGGAAAGCGTTAATACCTTATCGCCGCAATTTATTATAGTATCAGAGCTGTTTATCGTGAAACTTCCGGAGGCCTCCCTCACAGCAGCTGAGTACGCCGCCCTATACATAGACATCGGTCTAACGATGCATATTCTTGGCGCACCCTCATTAAAAACCAAGGGCGTATCCTTAACAGTCGTCAGTTTAGGCTTTATTCCCAAATTTGTTAAAGCCCTGATTATCAGCTTTTCTTCTATCCTTGGTACATCATAAAGTACCTCTACATCGGAATTGAATGCTTTAACAGGCGGCAATTTTTGGCATCACTACCTCAAATTCTTTAGNAAAAAGGACTATTTAGCTTAATATAAATTTATATGCTTAAAAGCNTTCCAAAAAAATTTAATGCNTCATTTAAGTTTATGTAAAAAATTTTAATCTAACGTACGGGTGCCTAAAGGACCTTAACGCTCNCTACCGGCCGGNAGGACCGAATTAGTTCAGCAGTCTCGAGAAAAATTTTTCTGAGGTGCTGAACTAATTGCCTGCGCGACCATAGCATAGAGATTTAACGAGGTCCCGAGTGAGCTATGATTGTAGAGTCTAATGAAGAGGGCGGCGTATCTTTTGAATCTTGAGTCGCTCACGTACGATGAGGCAATCAAGCTTCAATCGGAGATGGCAAGCATGGTCTCTGAACATGACGTCTTGGAAAAGTACGAGCTGTTCTGCGGGGTTGACGTGGCTTACTCCAACCAAAATGCCGTCGCAGCTGCCGTCATACAGGATAAGGACGGACGTATAGTTGAGGTTAGTAAGCATAGATGCGTGGTTCGACATGTTTACGTTCCAGGCCTTCTCTTTCTTCGTGAGGCACCCCCCATGCTTAATGCCATCAAAGGTTTAAAGAACGATTTTGATGTCCTTCTCGTCGATGGTAACGGAAGACTCCATCCTAGGAAGTTTGGCATCGCATGTTACATCGGTATAGTGCTGGATAAACCGACAATAGGTGTGGCGAAAAAGCTCCTTTGCGGCCAAGTTAAAAGGGTGAATAGTAGAAGGGTCGTGATGTTGAATGACGATGTGGTCGGTGAGGAGGTGTTTAAGAACGTGTACGTTAGCGTTGGTCATAAGATATCCTTAAGCACCGCCACAAAAATTGTTAAAGGGTTGACAAAGAATGGCCAAATGCCGTCGCCGATTCTCGCTGCTCACAAGATAGCAAATGAAGAATTGGGGCGAAAAGTATAGGTTTTGTAGCTATTCCTCTTCCACGAAGTCGGATATCTTCGGTATCTCTGGTGGAAGTCCCTTTCTCTTCCTTATCTCCGCTATGACCTTGTCCCTTATTGACGCTGGAACGGGTTTCCAAGAAGAGAACTCGGTCGCCCAGAATGCCTTGCCCATCGTCACGCTTCTCATGACCTCGCTCAAGTCGAAGGTCTCAGCGGCCGGAATTTCGCCCTGTATTATCGTTATGTACTCAGCTTGTCTTATGTCTAGAACCTTTCCCCTTTTCGAGCTTATGACGCTAGTCACGGCGCCCATGAATTCAGGCGATACCTTTGCCTCCAACTTTAGTATAGGTTCCAGCAACACCGGGGTCTGCGCTCAGTATGCTGGCATAGAGGCTTCTCCACGTCGCCGGCGCTATCTGGGCATAACCTCTGTGCACAGGGTCTTCGTGCAGCTCTACGTTAACCAGAACCGCCTTTACCCCCCTCATGGCTTCTCCGGCAAGCGGTCCTTCTGAAACTACCCTCTGGAAGCCGCCTATTATCATCATCTTAGATTCGTGAAGGTACTGAGCTCCCTTCGTCATATCAACGAGTATGTTACCCCTAGAGTCAATGCACCAAACGTTCCTAGCTTCTTCAGCATCCCATCCATGGTCTCGCAGTATCTTCGCCACCTGCTTCCTATCCATTTCGTCATAGAGCTCACCAGATCTTATTAACTCGATTATTTCGGGTTCCAGCGGTTCTGCCCTAATGTATATCCTGTTATGTTTGTTCGGCGATTTACCTTCGAAGACCTTCCCAACTTTCTGAATCGATTCCCTGTATAGTATTATCGGTTTGCTTGGAATGACTTCCAGACCCGCCTTAGCTATCCACGTCAAAGCTATCTCTAGATGTAAAGTGCCCATGCCACTTATCAGGTACTCACCGGTCTCGGGTCTTACCGTTGTGACCAGCGTCGGGTCTTCTATGCTCAGCTTGTTTAAGAAATCAACAAGCTTCGGCAAATCCTTGCTATGTTTCGGCTCTATCGATATTGTCACTACAGGTTCCGATACATACTTCAACGTTTCGAATGGAACCATTTCTACGGTTGCAAGCGTGTCACCTGCCCTTGCGTTTTCTATACCTAAAAGCGCAGGTATGTTACCGGCCGGCAGGCTACCGACTATTTCCCTCGAGGGACCCATGTATACCGCAACTTGCTGAACCCTCTCTGTGATGTTCCTTCCGACCAGCAACAGTACATTACCATCGCTTACGGTACCGCTGAATAACCTACCCGTTACCACGACACCGGCTTGTGGGTCAACCTTTACATCCGTTACGGCCATCACCGTAGGACCGTTTTCGTCACATTCCATCATGGCCCTACCAACATCGCTATCTAGCGGACCCTTCCATATTTTCGGTATTCTGTACTTTTGTAGCTACGTGCGGAGGCGGATGGTGATTTATTACCATCTCGAGAATCGCTTCATGTAATGGCGCATTTTCCCTGAGCCAATCTATATCGCCCTTTGCGAACGCGTTGAGCACATCGCTGAATTTTATACCCTTTTTCTGGGCTTGTTGTAAAGTGAATCCCCACCTGTCTTTTGCGCTGCCTATCGCCACGCTACCGGCGGCCATGCTAACCTTCCACTTATCCCTAAACTCTGGTTCAGCGTACATTTCTATCAGTCTGTTAATATCCATGATTATCCTACCCAACGTCTCCTGAATCCTCTCAGGGGTCAGCTTCAGCTCCTTAACCAGCCTATCGATTTTGTTTATGTATAGAACCGGCTTGACCCTTTCTTGTACCGCCTGCCTTATCACGGTCTCGGTCTGAGTCATGACGCCCTCGACCGCATCCACCACAACGACCGCACCGTCTATCGCTCTCAAAGCCCTCGTGACCCTTCCGGAAAAGTCGACGTGTCCAGGAGTGTCTATGAGGTTTATTATGTAAGGTTTCGAGTCCATTTCATAGTAGAGGCTAATGTTAGCTGCCTTGATGGTCATCTGACGCTGTTGCTCTTCTTCAAGATAGTCCAGAGCTAAAGCTTTTCCGGCCAAAGATGGTGAAAGCAATCCTGCTGCCGCTAGAAGACTATCCGTTGTAGTTGTCTTTCCGTGGTCTACTTACCCCCTAAGGATTACGGCATCCTTAGGTATGGGCTATGATGCCGACGTTCCTTATACTATCCTTATTCTTCAGAATGTCAACGACTTCGCTGATCTTCTTCACTCTGGGCATTTTCCTTCAACACCTGAAGTCTCGTTTAAAATACTGCCATATATAGTTGCCACCAGGGGGCTTCTGCCCAAAAGCCATGTTCAGGCTCGTATAGAGCTTTTAAAATGTTCTGTATATCGTGCAAGGCCTTATTTTTAAAGCTTACTCAAATCAAAAGCGATGGGCGCTTTTGATTATATGGCCTACTTACGTCTTAGCTAAGAGGTGTTGATAGAGGTAGTGAATGAAGTTGTTAAGCGTTCTTTCCGAGTTTTGCCATTACGTCGTTGTATATTTCNGCTTTTGTCCTTCCTTCGGTTGGTATGCCTAGTTTCTTTGCCACATCTATAAGCATCTC
>Ga0065718_1005012_pt1 | contig 31591 bp, 28 predicted proteins | sample GBSCel77sediment_2_FD_59105 | JGI IMG/M metagenome (GOLD analysis project Ga0065718, IMG submission 59105) | Hot spring sediment microbial communities from Great Boiling Spring, Nevada - cellulolytic enrichment CS 77C v3 (version 3) | ecosystem: Environmental > Aquatic > Thermal springs > Hot...
TGGTATACTCTACCAGCCCACCTGTGTCGGTTTGCGGTACGGTTACCTAGGAGTTAACCCTACGGGCTTTTCTAGGAAGAGGATTCATCGAGAACCCCCGAAAACTCGGGCTGAGGGAAAGCCAATTATCCCTCCCGACTACTCCTCTTCGTCACCCTTCAGAACTCCTAGGTAGGGTGGGAATATTAACCCACTGCCCTTCGGCATCGCCTCTTAGGCTTAGCCTTAGGACCGCCTAACCCGTGGTCGATCACCGTTGCCACGGAAACCTTGGGCTTTCGGCCCCTGGGGCTTTCACCCAGGTTGCGGTTACTCATTCCTACATTCTCACTTCCCACCAGTCCAGCAGACATCACTGTCTGCCTTCAGCCCAGTGGGAACGCTCCCCTACCATAGCTAGCAAAAATTTTGCTAGCTATCCCCAGCTTCGGCACCGGGCTTAAGCCCCTATGAATCTTCGGCGCAGGATTCCTCGACCGGTAAGCTGTTACGCACTTTTTAAAGGATAGCTGCTTCTAAGCTCACCTCCCGGTTGTCTAAGGAATCCCACTTCCTTTATTTAGCACTTAGCCCGGATTTCGGGGCCTTAGCTTGGGGTCTGGGTTGTTCCCCTCGCGAGGATGGAGCTTCTCCCCCACCCTCTGACTCCCAGGCTTTTACCTTGGTACATTCGGAGTTTGGTAGAGATAGCCACCAAAAGGTAAGCTATCTCTTCCAGTGCTCTACCGTACCAAGGAAACGCCTGAGGCTAGCCCTAAAGCTATTTCGGGGAGAACCAGCTATTCCCAGCCTAGATAGGCCTTTCACCCCTATCCCCAGGTCGTCCGAGGGTTTTGCACCACCCACCGGTTCGGGCCTCCAGCGGTGTTTTCCACCGCCTTCACCCTGCCCAGGGATAGATCGACTGGCTTCGGGTCTTTCGCCCCTCCCTCGCGCGCTCATTCACGCTCGCTTTCACTTTGCCTCCGGGCCAGAAGCCCTTAGACTTGGGAGAGACGAAAACTCGTAGGATCCTGCTCCAATAGGTACGCCGTCAGGGAGAGAAAAATAATTCTCTCTCCCCTCCGACTCTTTGTAAGTGGATGGTTTCAGGTTCTGTTTCACTCCCCTCACCGGGGTTCTTTTCACCGTTCCCTCGCGGTACTAGTTCACTATCGGTGAGTTGGGATATTTAGCCTTGGGAGATTAGTCCTCCCTGCTTCCCTCAAGGTTATCTTGGCCTCGAGGTACTCGGGATGTAGGGTCCGGGAGTTCTCTCCCTTTCGCCTACGGGGCTTTCACCCTCTATGGCGGCCCGTTCCAGGGTCCTTCGGCTAGAGAGAGAATTTGTAACTCCCTGAGGATTTTCTCCTCCACCCTACTCCCACAACCCCAGAGAGAAAAATCTCTCTGGTTTGGGCTCCTCCCTTTTCGCTCGCCGCTACTCAGGGAATGCCTTTTGGTCTCTTTTCCTCCGGGTACTGAGATGTTTCACTTCCCCGGGTTAAGAGGGAATCTGGGGATCACAGGTTGCTACGCACCTCCCCCCAGCTTATCGCAGCTACGCCACGCCCTCCATTTTCCCAACTCCCGAGGCATCCACCATCCACCTCTAAACCCCAGAGGCTGCACCAACCAACACCCATTATTTTTGTTTTCCTTTTTTCAGTTTTAAGGTTCAAAAAAAGCAGCTTGGAAGCTGCGAAAATTTTTTTAAAAAGCTTTCCAAGCTAAAAAGCTTTTAAAAAATTATCCAGAAAAAATTTTTCTCATACTTTATATTATAATCTTTCAACATAAAAAGTCAAGAGGATTAGATTTGAAGGGTTGAAAAAGAACAAAAAATCAAATAAAATAATAATCATTCTTTAAGCCCGGGTGGCGGAATTGGCAGTCGCGCACGACTCAAAATCGTGTGGGGTTATCCCCGTGAGGGTTCAAGTCCCTCCCCGGGCACAAAAATTTTCTCGGGTTGATTTTTATTATGGAAAAATTTATTAAAAAGAAACTTGGAAACGGAATGAGAATAATTTTGGTCCCAGAAAAGAATACTGATGTCTTTACTGTTTTGCTAATGGTGGGGACAGGATCAAAATACGAAAAAGAAGAAGAGGCGGGAATTTCTCATTTCTTAGAACATATGTTTTTTAAAGGTACAAAAAAAAGACCAAGCCCAAGAGAAATTTCTGAACCTTTAGACAGTATTGGCGGAATTTATAACGCCTTCACTTCCCAAGAGTTTACTGGATTTTATGTCAAAGTTACTTTAAAACAAAAAAATTTAGCCTTGGATTGGATGGCAGATATTTTCTTTAATTCTCTCTTCCTAGAAAAAGAAATTGAAAAAGAAAAAGGAGTAGTGATTGAAGAGTTAAATATGATTAATGATGACCCAATGAAAAAAATCCAGATTTTGTGGCCAAAGCTTTTGTACGGAAATCAAAGCGCGGGAAGACCGATAATAGGAAAAAAAGAAACAATAAAAAATTTTACTCGAGAAATGATTTTAAAGTATAAAAGAGAGCAGTATGTAGCTCAAAATTTAATTTTAGGAGTGAGCGGAAATTTTGATAAAAAAGAAATTTTAGAAAAAATTGAAAAATATTTCAAAAAAGCAAAACCTGGTAAAAAAAGAGAGAGGCCAAAGTTAATCGAAAACCAAAAAAAACCCGAGATTCTATTAGAAGAAAGAAAAGTAGATCAATCTCACTTAATTTTAGGAACAAGAGGAGTCAATCTTTTCGACGAAAGAAAATACATTCAAGAAGTTTTGGCTACGGTATTGGGTGGAATGATGAGTTCAAGACTTTTTCAAAAAATAAGAGAAGAAATGGGAATTGCTTATTATATTTTTTCAGAATCTCACTCTGATTTAGATTCAGGATATTTATCAATTTCTGCAGGATTGAAACTCGAAGAAACAAAAAGGGGGATTAAAGAAATTTTGGAAGAATTCAAAAAAATAAAAAAAGCTGGAATTTCTAAAAAGGAATTAAAAAAAGCAAAAGAAAATATTAAAGGAAAATTTGATATTTTTTTTGAAAGCCCTGAAAACAGACTTAATTTCTATGTTTTGCAAGAACTTTTAGAAAATAGAATTTTGACAAAAAAACAATTTTTTGAAAAAATAGAAAAAGTTACTTTAGGTCAAATAAAAAAATTTGCAGAAAAATTTTTTAGCTCAAACAATTTAAATTTAGCTTTAATTCATCCTTATCTTGAAAAAAAAGAATTGGAAGAAATTTTAAAAATATGAACTCAAAATTAGAAATTTCAAACGATACACTTTTTAAAATCGCTTTTTTTGTTTTGTTTTGTTATATCTTGTTTGTAATTAGAGAAATTATCCTTTGGACGTTGTTTGCTTTTGTTTTAGCAATTTTATTTGAAAAACCAATAAATTTTCTTTCAACAAAAATTCCAAGAGTCCTTGCCGGTTTAATAGTTTATCTCGCTTTCTTTCTTTTTTTAGTAAGTTCTGTTTATTTTCTTTCTTTACCTTTATTTAAAGAACTTGATAATTTTTTAAAACTTTTACCAGAATATTTTGAAAAAATCTCCCCTTCTCTAAAAGCTTTGGGAATAATTTCTTTTGAAAGTTTTAAAGAATTAACCCAAAATCTTCAATCTTTTTTAATTTCTGCTTCAAAAAATTTTGTCTCAGCTATCTCAACTCTTTTTGGAGGAATATTTTCTGCTTTCACAATTTTCTCTTTAGCTTTTTTTCTTTCTATTGAAGAGAGAGGAATTGAAAAATTAATCTCTTTAATTTTTAGAGAAAAAAGAGAAACAATCATAAGAATTTGGAAGGAAATTGAAGAAAAAATTTCTTTTTGGTTTGGAATTAAAATTGTAACTTGTATTTTTTGTGCTATTTTGTGCTTTTTGTCGCTTTTAGCTTTAAAAATTAACTATCCTCTTTCTCTTTCTCTTTTGTTTGGAATTTTAAATTTCATTCCCATTTTGGGACCTCTTTTTTCTGGAGCTCTCATTGTAATCATTGCTCTTTTAGATTCTTTTTATAAAGGAATTTTAGCTTTGATTTTACTCTTTTTAATTCAGATTATCGAGGGTAATGTTTTAACTCCAATTTTAGCCAAAAGGTATGTTGAACTTCCACCTTTTTTAATTTTGATTTCTTTATTGATCGGAGGGAAATTGATGGGCCTTTGGGGAGCAATTTTGGCAATTCCTTTGTCGGGATTGTTTTTTAGATTTTTCCAAAGATTTTTTGAAAAAGAACTTTAACAAAATTTATGGCGCTTTTTTTTGTAGTAGCAACCCCTATTGGGAATTTAAAAGATATTACCTTAAGGGCTCTTGAAGCTTTAAAAGAAGCTGAGGTAATTTTGTGTGAAAATGTAGAGAGAACGAAAAAATTGTTGAATTTTTATAAAATTGAAGGAAAAATCTTGGTGAAGTATCACCAGCATTCAAAACCAAAAGAGATTCAAAAAATTTTAAATTTTTTAAAGGAAGGAAAGACTTTAGCTTTAGTTTGTGATGCAGGCACTCCTGGAATTTCTGATCCAGGAGGGAAATTGATTGAGTTTTTGTTGAAAAATTTTAAAGAAAATGAATTAAAAATTGTTCCTGTTCCTGGAGCTTGTGCAATCTGCACTTTACTTTCTGTTTCTGGAATTCAAGTTGATAGATTTTTATTTTTGGGATTTTTGCCAAAAAAGAAAAAAAGAAAAAAATTTTTAGAAAGAATCTTTGAAACAAAAGAACCTGTAGTATTTTTTGAATCCCCTTTCAGGATTTTAAAAACTCTAAAAGAAATAAACCAAATTTCCAAACAAAAAAAAGCTGAAATTTTTGCAATTGTAGGAAAAGAATTGACAAAATTTCATGAAAAAATTTATAGAGGATCTTTAGAAAGAGTGATTGAAGAAATAGAAAAAGACAAAGTAAAGGGAGAGTATGTTTTGTGTTTAAAAGTTCTCTCTTAAATTTTTTGCTGCGGGGCCTGGATTCGAACCAGGATCTTCAGGGCCAGAACCTGACGGGCTACCATTGCCCCACCCCGCAAAATCTTTTTTAATTTTTAAAGATATCTTTTGGTAGCAAAAAAAGTTGAAACAAAAGCTAACACCAAAGCAATTAAAAAATTCAATCCTAAAATTTTAAAAAGATTATTTTTAAATATATCAAAAATTTGAATTTCTGGCAAAATGAAGATAGTATAAGGAGTTAAAAACTTCAACAAAAGGGCAAAGCTCAAAATAGCCACTAAAACTCCCAAAAAAGCCCATAAAATTTCTTGAAACAAAAAAGGAAACAAAATATTAAAATTTGAAGCTCCCACTAATTTTTGTACTGTAATTTCTTCTTTTTGATTTAATATTGTGAGGTGTACTGTAAAAAAGACTATTAAACAAGAAACAATAATAAAAAATAAACTCGTAAAAAATAATCCTTTTTGAATGTTTTTTGAAATTTTAAAAATTTTCTCAATGGTAGATTTTTTTTCAGAATAATCTTCCTCTTGAATTAAATCTTTTTTTCCTTTCAAAAATTCCAAAACTCCTTCTAAATTTTGTGCTTCTTTAACATAAACTGACAAAGAATCAAAAAAAGGATTTCCTACCGTTTCCAAAGCTTCCAAAATTATAAAATCTTTTTCGTGTTTTTTTCTAAATTTTTCTAAATTTTCATCTTTTGAAATGAACTCAACTTTTTCTACTCCCTGAATTTTCAAAAGTTCTTCTTTGATTTTAAAAATTTCCTCTTTAGGCACTTCTTCTTTAAAATAAACTGAAATGTCTGCTTTTTCTTTTAAGTTTTTAATTAAAATTCCTCCTACTTTTCCTGAAAAGAAAAATAAAGTACACAAAAATAAAGTAATAGAAAACACAAACAAATTTATAAAACCTAAGCCTAAATTTTGTTTAAATACCTTTAATCCGTATTTTATTGCTCGTTTCAATTCTAAAAACATAATTTAAATTTTTTAAATTATAATTTTTTTGTAGGGACCATCATAAATTAGCTCTCCCTTTTTTAAGTTTAAAATTCTACTTTTAAAAAAGTTAACCACTTCTTGATAATGGGTGGCAATCACAACTGTAGTTTTTAGTTCAGAATTAATTTTTTTGAAAATTCTCAAAATTTCTAAAGTGGTTTCTCCATCTAAATTTCCTACAGGTTCATCAGCTAAAAGAATTTTTGGCCTATGAGCGATTGCTCTCGCAATACAAAGTTTTTGTTTTTCCCCTTGCGAAAGTTCATCAGGAAAATGATGCATTTTATTCTCCAATCCCACAATTTCCAAAATTTCAGGAACCTCTTTTTTAATTTCTTTATCAGAAAAACCTGTCATTTCCATTACAAAGCTTACATTTTCAAAAACATTTCTTTGAGACAAAAGTTTGTAATCTTGAAAAACTACTCCAATTTTTCTTCTAAGTTTTGCAAGAGTTCCATTTTTCATTTTAGGCACTTCTTGATTGTCTATTAAAACTCTTCCTGAAGTCGGTTTTTCTTCTCCCAAAATTAATTTCAAAACGGTACTTTTTCCACAACCACATTTTCCTACCAAGAGAACTAATTCTTGATCTTCAATTTTAAATGAAACGTCTTTTAAAGCTAAAACTTTTTCTTTATTTTTTAAGGTATAAACTTTAGTAACTTTTTCGAAAACTATCATTGAGAATTTTCTTTGAAAGCTTTTTTTAAAATTTCTTGTTTTATTTTCTCTGCAATTTCTTCATTTTCTTTCAAAAATTTTTTTCCTTCTTCTAATCCTTGCCCTAGTTTTAAATTTTCAAACTGAAGCCAACTTCCAGATTTTTTTATTACTCCATATTTTATTGCGGTATTAATTAAATCTACAAACTTGGAGATTCCTTCGTTATAATAAATGTTAAATTCTGCACTCTTGAAGGGTGCTGCCACTTTATTTTTCACTACCTTAGCTAAAATTTTATTTCCTACAATTTCTTCTCCTTTTTTAATTTGCCCTACTCTTTTTAACTCAACTCTCACTGAAGCATAAAATTTTAAAGCCAAACCCCCAGGGGTTGTTTCTGGTTTTCCATAAGATCCAATTTTCATTCTAATTTGGTTTAAAAATAAAATTATAGATTTTGTTTTAGAAACTATAGAAGAAAGCTTTCTTAAGGCAGAAGACATCAATCTCGCTTGAAGTCCAATTTGAGTTTCTCCAATCTCTCCCATAATTTCTGCTTTAGGAGCTAAAGCGGCTACAGAATCTACCACTATTGTGTCCACTTCTCCTGATCTTACCAAAGTTTCCACAATTTGAAGAGCTTCTTCCCCAGATTCAGGTTGAGAAATCAAAAGTTCTTCTACATTCACCCCAATTTTTTGGGCGTATTCTGGATCTAAAGCGTGTTCCACATCCACAAAAGCTCCCACCCCTCCTTGTTTTTGGGTTTCACAAAGAGCATGCAAAGCTAAAGTAGTTTTTCCGCTAGCTTCTGGCCCAAAAATTTCTATTACTCTTCCTCTTGGCCAACCTCCAACACCTAGAGCTAAATCTAAAGAAATAGAACCTGTAGGAATAACTTCAACTCTTGCAGGTTTCACTTCTTTCAATTTCATTATCGCTCCTTCTCCAAATTTTTTTCTTAATTCTTCCAAAACTAACTCTAACCCTTCCTTTTTTTTGTTTTCTTTTTTAGTCTCTTTTTTTGCCATTTTCTATTTTATCAAAAATTTTTATTTTTTAAATTGCTTGCCACTCACTATCTTCTTTTTCTTTATCTTTCTCTTCTTTTCCTACTAAAACTTCTCTTGGTTTTGAACCTTGCGCTGGTCCAACAATTCCTTTTTTCTCTAAAAGATCAAGCAGTCTTGCTGCTCTTGCATAACCAATCCTCATTCTTCTTTGTAAAAAAGAAGCTGAAGCTTTTCTTGTTTGAATCACTAACTTTTCAGCTTCTTCTAAAAGTGGATCTTCTTCTACAATAATTTCTTCCCTTTCTTTTTCATCAAAATCTGACTTTAAAATTCTTAAAATTTCTTCATTAAATTTTGGAAACATTTCTTTTTTCTCAAACCATTCTTTAACTTTTTTTAATTCTTTTTCTGAAATGAAAGGGGTTTGAACTCTTTTTGGTTTTGTAGCCCCTGACATCAAAAAGAGAGCATCTCCTCTCCCTAACAGCTTTTCTGCTCCTCCCATATCCAAAATAGTCCGTGAATCAAATTGGGTCGCCACCTGGAAAGCAATTCTTGAAGTAATATTTGCTTTAATTAAACCAGTTAACACTTCGACAGAAGGTCTTTGAGTGGCTACTACCAAATGAATGCCGACTGCTCTTCCAAGTTGAGCTAATCTTACAATTTTGGGTTCAATTTCTCTTCCTCGAGAGAGCATTAAATCTGCTAATTCATCAATAATGACAATTATAAAAGGCATTTCTTCTTCATTTTCTTTTTTAGTTAACTGATATTCAAAAATATTTCTTTTTCCTTTTAATGCTAAAATTTCAAAACGTCTTTCCATTTCAGAAATTAACCAATTTAAAACAATTACAGCTTTTTTTGGGTCTAAAATCACTGGAGAAAATAAATGAGGTAAATTTTGGTAAATTGAAAACTCTACTCTTTTTGGATCGATCAAAATAAATTTCAAAACTTCTGGAGGATTTTTATATATTAGAGATAAAATCAAACAATTTAAAAATAAAGTTTTTCCAGTTCCCGTAGCTCCAGCCACTAATAAATGAGGCATTTTTGACAAATCTGCTAAAACAGGTTCTCCTACAACATCTTTTCCTACAACAAAAACTAAAGGTGAAGAGTTTTGAAATTCTTTTAAAGAAAATAAATTTCTTAACCTTACTAAAGCTCTTTTTTGGTTTGGAATTTCTATCCCTACCAAAGATTTTCCTGGAATTGGAGCTTCAATTCTAATTGGATGAGCTGCCAAATTTAAAGAAAGCTCGTGAATTAAAGAGGTAATTTTTGAAACTTTTATCCCTTCTGCTGGTTTTAAAGTATACTGAGTCACTGTAGGACCTATTCTAACTTGTCCCATTTCAACTTCAATTCCAAAATCTTCTAATGTTTTTTTGATTAAATAAACATTCCTTTCAATATCTCCCGCCACTGACTCTTCTTTTTCCGCCTCAAAAGTATCAAGCGGAATTCTTTCGTATTTTTTTTCTGAAACTTGATAGTCTAAAATTTTCTCTGGTGTTTGCACTTTTACTTTTTTAACAGGAGGGATTTCTTTTTCTTTGAAAATAGGAATTAAAAATCTTTTAAAATATGGAGGCTGTAAAATTTTTCTTTCTCGCTTTAAAAGTAAAAAAAACAAAAATAAAGAAAATAAAATCAGAGTAAAAGAAAAAATTTTAGAAAGAATTGGACCAAAAAGAAAATTTGCCTTATTTTCTATGCTTTTCCCAAAAAATCCTTCTCCGAAAAACCAGGAAATTCCCAAAATAAAGGTTAATGAACTTAAAAAAATAAAAAATTCTTTTTTAGTATGAGTTGAAAATAAAATACTTAAAAAAATGAGAAAAAAGAGAGGACCCAAAAAGTAATGCGCTTTTCCAAAAAGAAAAAAAGTAATTTTTAAAATAAAAAATCCAAATTTACCAGCAAGATTAAAAGAACTTAAAGTAAAAATTAAAGTTAAAACAAGAAAAAATAAAAGAAAAAACCATTTTTGGAAAAAAACTTTGTTAATTAGAAATTTTGAAATTTTAAAAGACAATTTATAAATTCGAGAAAATACTTTATAATTCTGTTTTCTTTTATGAGCATTTTTATTCTTTTTCTTCATCTTCTCTAATAAAACCTGTGCCTACTGGAATAAGTTTACCTAAAATTACGTTTTCTTTCAATCCTCTAAGTTTATCTTCTTTTCCTTCAATAGAAGCTAAAATTAAAACTTTAGTGGTTTCTTGGAAAGAGGCTGCAGATAAAAAGGATGAAGTAGTTAAAGCTACTTTTGAAATTCCGAGTAAAATCTCTTTTGCCTTAGGAGGCTTTTTACCTTCTTTTTTCAATCTCTCTTTTTCTTCTAAATAAAAATCTTTTTCAACTATCTCTCCTTCCAAAAAATCAGAATCTCCTCTCTCAATAATTTTAACCCGAGATAGCATTTGTCTTATAACTATTTCAATGTGTTTGTCATGAATTTGAACCCCTTGAGAAACATATACTTTTTGAACTTCTTTTATTATCTCTCTTAGAAAATCCTCCCTGTCTAAAAGCTCAAAAAGTTTTCTAAAGTTTAAGTTTCCTTCGCTCAATTTTTGTCCTTTTCTCACTTTTTCACCTTTTGAAACTAAAATTTCCAGCCCTGGTAAAATCTCGTATTCAAAAATTTTTCCTGTTTTTTCCTCTTTTATTTTAATTTTTCGATCATCAATTTCCACTACTTTTCCATCTACCTCAGATACTTGAGCTTCTATTTTTGGTTCTCTATTTTCAAAAATTTCCTCTACTCTTGGGATTCCTGTAGTAATGTCCGCTTCTCCAAAAACTCCTCCATAATGGAAGGTTCTCATTGTCAATTGGGTTCCAGGTTCTCCAATAGATTGAGCTGCCAAAATCCCTACTGCGGTTCCCTCTTCCACTTCTTTTAAATCCGCTAAATTCAATCCGTAGCATTTTTGACAAACTCCATATTTTGTTTTACAAGTGAGAGGGCTTCTTATTCTTATTTTTTCTACTCCCTCATTCTCTATCTCTAAAGCTTTGTAATAATCGATTATTTCTCCTTTTTTCACTATTATTTTCCCTGTTTTTGTCTTTACATCTTCTAAAGCTATTCTTCCTAAAACTTTAAAAAAGAATTTTTGTCCAATTTCTTCTGCGTCCTTTCTAAAAATTTCTATTCCCTTTTGATCTTTACAATCTTTTTCCCTTACGATAACTTCATGGACTACATCCACCAATCTTCTTGTTAAATAACCTGCGCTTGAAGTTCTCAAAGCTTTATCTGTTTGTCCTTTTCTCGCTCCATGAGTAGAAATGAAATATTCTAAAACTGAAAGACCTTCATAATAAGAATGTTTAATTAAAAGTTCTATTATTTCTCCTAAAGGATTGGTAACCAATCCTTTTAAAGCTAAAATTTGAGCTACTTGCTTGAAAGAACCTCGAGCTCCCGCATAAACCATTCGAAAAATTGAATTCTCTTTTGAGAGAGTTGATAAAAGAGAGTTTTCAATCTCTTTTATTGCGGGAAGGAAAATTTCTATTTTTTTCAAAAGTTTTTCTCTCTTAGTTAAAAGTCCTTTTTCATATTCTTTTTCTATTTCTTCTACTTTCTTTTCAACTTCATTTAAAATCTCTTTCTTTTTTGGGGGCAAAATTAACTCATCTAAACCAAAAGTAGTACCAGATAAGGTGGCATATTCAAACCCTAATTTTTTTATTTTGTCTAAAGTTTCACAAACTTCATCTAAAGGATATTTCAAATAAAGTTCTAAAACTAAGTTTTCTAAATCTTTTATTCTAATTTCTTTGTTTTGAAAAGGAAAATTTTTAGGTAAAACAGAATTGAAAATAATTCTTCCTGGAGAAGTTTCTAAAAATTCTTTTTCTCCTTGATAAACTTTTATTTTAGCTCTCAAATCAACTTTTCCCAACTCTAAAGCCAAAAGAACTTCATCAAAGGAACTAAAAATTTTTCCTTCTCCTTTTGCCCCTTCAACAATTTCAGTTAAATAGTAACATCCTAACACAATATCTTGATAGAGAGTGACGATGGGTAAACCTGAAGCAGGTTTTAATAAATTTTTCTTTGAAATCATCAAATTTTTTGCTTCCTCTTGAGCTTCTTTAGTAATAGGCAAAAACACTCCCATTTGATCTCCGTCAAAATCAGCGTTATATCCTTTACAGATTAATGGAGGAATCGCAATTGCTTTACCCTCAATTAAAACAGGATAAAAAGCTTGAACATTTAACCTATGCAAAGTGGGAGCTCTATTGAGTAAAACTAATTTATCTTTTACCACTTCATCTAAACACTCCCAAACTTTTTCTTCTTGAAGTTCTATTAACTCTTGAGCTGTTCTCAAATTGGGAGCTAAATCTTTTTCTAAAATTTTTCTTAAAACAAAAGGTCTAAAAATTTCCAAAGCCACAGTTTTAGGAAGACCTACTTGATCAATTTTTAAATCAGGATCAACCACAATCACTGATCTTCCAGAATAGTCCACTCTTTTCCCTAAAAGATTTTGCCTAAATCTTCCTTCTTTTCCCCTTAACAAATCTGCTAAAGATTTCAAAAGTCTTCTTCCCCCAGTGCTAGCTTTTGTAGTTACTGCCTTTCTCATTCCATTATCCAAAAGAGCATCGACTGCTTCTTGAAGTAATCTTTTTTCGTTTCTTATAATAATTTCTGGAGCACCAATTTCAAGCATGTATTTTAATCTGTTGTTTCGATGAATCACCCTTCTATATAAATCATTCAAATCTGAGGAAGCGAATCTCCCTCCTTCAATTTGAACTACAGGTCTCAATTCTGGAGGAAGGACAGGTAATACAGTTAAAAACATCCATTCTGGTCTAATTTTTGCCTTTTCCATTTTTCTAAAAAGCCTTAATCTCGCAAAGATTTCTTTTTTTGCTTCTTCTTTTCCTTCTAATTTCTCAATTTCTTTTTCCATTTTTTTGATTTCTTCTTTCAAATCAATTTTTTCAAAAATTTGTCTCAAAGACTCAGCTCCTGTTCCTACTTTAAAGAAACTTCCATATTTTGAGATTAAATTTCTTAATTTTGTTTCTGAAATAATTTTTAAAGGTGAAATTTCTAAAACTTCTCTTTTTTGTTCTTCTTTTTCTCTTTTTAATAACTCTTCTTTTGCTTTTCTTTCCTCTGGGTTTTCAATAGTTAATATTTTTTCTAATTTTTTCTCAAACTCTTTTTCTATTTTTTCCAAAATCTTTTTTTTCTTTTCTTCATCAACTTCCATTACAATATAACTCACAAAATAAACTACTTTTTCTATTTCTTCTCTTGGCTTTCTCAAAATCATTCCAATTATTGAAGGCACTCCTCTTAAATACCAAATATGACAAACAGGAACTGCCAACTTTATATGCCCCATTCTTTCTCTTCTCACTGCAGAACTTGTCACTTCTACTCCGCATCTATCGCAAACTATTCCTTTGTATTTCACTCCTTTATATTTCCCACAATAGCATTGATAATTTTTTTCAGGTCCAAAAATTTTTTCACAAAAAAGTCCTTCTCTTTCTGCTCTTTGAGTTCTATAATTTATTGTTTCTGGCTTTTTCACTTCTCCATAGCTCCACCTCAAAATTTCCTCAGGTGAAGCTAACCTTATTCTAATGGCTTTAATATCTTCAACTTTTATTTTTGATAAAGAAAGCTCTTGAGTTTTTGTGGTTTTCATTTTTGTTTCTTATCGGTTTTAATTTCCACTGCCAATCCCAAGGCTTTTAATTCAGAAACTAAAAGAGAAAAAGAAGCGGGAATGTTTGGAGTTTTAATCTCTTCTCCTTTCAAAATAGCTTCATAAACTTGATTTCTTCCCAAAACATCATCTGATTTGAAAGTTAACATCTCTTGAAGAGTGTGAGCTGCACCAAAAGCTTCTAGAGCCCAAACTTCCATTTCTCCAAATCTTTGTCCTCCAAACCTTGCTTTTCCTCCCAGAGGTTGTTGGGTAATCAAAGAATAAGGACCAACAGATCTTGCATGGATTTTATCTGCAACCATATGATTTAGTTTCATTATATACATTTGTCCTACTAAAACTTCTTGAGAAAAGGGTAATCCTGTTTTTCCATCAAACAATTTATATCTTCCAGTTAAATTCAAACTTTTTTCGAAACCCTCTTTTTTTAGTCTCTCAAAAATTTCTTCAATACTCATCCCACAAAAAGGTGGAAAAATTCCGTAAAAATTCTCTTTTTTTGCCACAAAACCAAAAACCGTCTCCAAAATTTGACCTAAATTCATTCTTGAAATAACTCCAATTGGAGATAAAACTAAATCTACTGGAGTACCATCTTCCAAAAAAGGCATATCTTCTATAGGTAAAATCTTTGCCACTACTCCTTTATTTCCATGTCTTCCTGCAAGTTTGTCTCCTGGTTCTAACTTTCTTAATTCTGCAACTTCAATTTCGATTTTTTCTATTACCCCAGGATCTAATTTGTGACCCAATTTTCTCGAAAATCTTTTTATCTTTTTAACTACTCCTTTTTTTTGATATTCCATTCTTAAAGAAGTATCTTTTACATCTTTTAATTTTTCACCAAAAACTTCCATCAACAATTTTTCCTCAGGGCTTAATTCCTTTTCACCTTTTGGAGAAATTTTTCCTACTAAAATCTCTCTTGGAAAAACAAAAGCTCCTTCTCTTACAATTCCGTTTTCATCTAAATTTTTTAACCATTTTTCGCTCACTCCCGGAATGTCAGCTGTAACTATTTCGGGACCAATTTTTGTTTCTCTTACGTTACACTCAAAATTTTCAATATAAATTGAAGTAAAAACATCTTCCCTCACTAATCTTTCTGAGGCAATGATTGCATCTTCAAAATTTCCTTCTCTAAAAGGTAAAAATGCTACTAAAACGTTTTTCCCCAAAGCTAAAAATCCATCTTTTATTGCCCCACCATCTGTTAAAGGTTCTCCTTTTTTCACTTTTTGTCCTTTTTTTACTCTTGGCCTTTGATCAAAACAAGTAAATTGATTTGTTCTTTCAAATCTCTTTAGCTCAAAAATTCTTTTTTTACCGCTTTTTCCGACAAAAACAATTCTTTCTCCATCAACTTCTTTTATGAAACCATCTTCTGGAGCCAAAATTATCCTCCCTGAATCTTCAGCTACTTTCCTTTCCATTCCTGTCATAATCAAAGGAACATCAGGATCAATTAAAGGAACAGCTTGTCTTTGCATGTTAGCCCCCATTAAAGCTCTATTTGCGTCATCATTTTGTAAAAAAGGAATTAAACTGGCGGAAGTAGAAAGAATCTGGAAATCTGAAGCGTCAAGATATTCTATTTCCTCCTTGCTCAATATCGTTGGTTCTCCGTTTTCCCTTCCTTCAACTTTTTCTTCTAAAATCTCTCCATCTTTGCCAATTTTTATTAATCCTGAAGCAATTTTTGCCTTTTCTTCTTCAAAAGCATTCAAATAAACAACTTCTTTTTGTACTTTTCCATTTTTCACTTTAAAGTAAGGAGTCTCAAGAAAACCAAAGGGATTAATTTTTGCAAAAATTGCCAAATGAGTATTAATTCCAACGTTTTGACCTTCTGGAGTTTGAATTGGACAAATTCTTCCATAATGGGAAGGCTGAACATCTCTCACTTCAAAACCAGCTCTTTTTTTCTCTAACCCTCCTGGTCCTGCTGCAGTCGCTCTTCTTTTGTGTTCTATTTCTGCTAAAGGATTTTCTTGATCCATGAATTGAGAAATTTGACCTGATGTGAAAAATTCCTCTATCACTGCCATCATCGGTCTTGGGTTAATCAATTGCATTGGAGTTAAACTTTCTGGAGGCAAAGTTGACATTCTATCTTTTACGATTCTTTCAATTCTCATTAAACCTACTCTCATTCGGTCCAACAAAATCTCAGTGAAAGGCCTCACCCTTCTGTTTCCTAAATGATCTATTTGATCTGGTAAAGCATAAGGATCGTTATTTCTTCTTATTAGTTCCCTTAAAACAGAAATTACATCTTCTTTTTTCAAAACTCTATCTTCGGGTAAATACTCAGGTTTCTCCTCTCCTCCAAACCTTTGCACAAATCTCCATCTTCCAACTTCGCTCAAATCATACCTCTCAAAATTAAAGAATAAGTTTTCAAAATAATCCTTTGCGATATCAAAAGTTACTATGCTTCCTGGTTTTAATTTTTGATAAATTTCAACTAAAGCTTCAGATTGATTTTTAGTATGATCTCTTTTTAAAGTTTCTCTCACAAAATCTATTTCTCCTGTATTAACATCTTTGAAAAGTTCAACAATTTCTTCATCAGTCTCTATTCCTAAAGCTCTCAAAAAAGTAGTCATTAAAACTTTTTTCCTTCTATCAATTTTTGTTGAAATAAAACCTGAATATTCTGTATCAAATTCCAACCAAGCCCCTCGATGGGGAATTATTTTGGCACCAAAAAAGTTTTTTCCTGGAATTTTTTCTGAAACAAAATAAGGACCTGGCGCTCTAATCATTTGAAAAATGCAACATCTCTCTACTCCATTAATAATAAAAGAGCCTCTTTCAGTTAAAAGAGGTAAATTTGCTAAAAGAACCTCTTGTTCTATTTCTTTTTTAGTTTTTTTGTCGACTAATTTTACTTTTACGAATAAAGGGGCAAAGAAAGTATCGTTAGCTTCTTTTGCTTTAAAATCTGATTCGTATTTTGGTTTTCCAATTTTATAATCTAAAAACCAAAGTTCAAATTTTTCTTTTGTGTAATCTAAAATAGGGGAGCATTCTTTAAAAAGTTTTTTCAAATCAAAATTTAAAAACCTTTCCCAGGCTTCTTTTTGTAATTGAAGCAAGTAAGGAGGTTCTAATTTAAATTCTTTTTTCCCAAAATAGAGCAATTTCATAAAAAAAAGGCAAATTTTAGATTAAATTTTCACTTCAAAAAGAAAAAAATTTCAATAAATTTTACTTTAAACAAATCTTTTTGTCAACTCAATCTTGTTGTGAAAAATTTGTGAAAAATTCAAAGGGCAGAGAAAAATTTTCTCTGCCCCCAGGTTTTTTTGATACCAAATTTATCTACACCTTGAAGTAGCTGAAGTGCAAGGATGACCTGTAGATGTAGCAGCAAGAGCGTTTCCTTCACTATCTATGCAAAAGTAATAGTTAGCTTTGGAAACTAATTTCGCGCTTACGCAAAAGTCATTATCCAAAGCAAAACAAGCAATATCTGCTGTTCCTCCCTGTTGAGATGCAATATCATTTTGAATTGTAGCCAATTGAGTGCCGTAATCTAGTGAGTTTGTATTCAATTTATTGTCGGTCGAACATAACTCCTCATAATTTCCTTTGTCGCTCATTATCATTCCCGCAATTTGTCTTACTTGTTGAAGGTCTGCTTGAATTCTGCTATCTTTTCCTTTCTTTAAAGCTCCGCTCAAGCTTACTAAAACGATTCCTGCTAAAATTCCAATAATCGCAATGACAATTAATAATTCAATTAAGGTAAAAGCTTTTTTCATTATTTATTTTAAATTTTTATTCGACCTTTAGATTTATGGACAAGTGCCAGCATTAGAACCAGTACTGAGACAAGCAGAATACGTTGGTGTTTCTTTCACATTTCCTTGAGTATCCATACACAAACCCCTGCCTGAAGCTAACTGAACCGAAATACAAGCTGAATTTTGGGTCGCAACTAAAGAAAAATTTGTACTTCCGCCATTTTGTGTTCTAATATCTTGACAAAGAGAACTTAATCTATTTGAAATATCTTGAACATTTGTACTACAAGTGCAAGTTGTTCCTGAACCTAAAGTACAACTTGCTGGGGAATAAGAAAAATTATTCATATTAAAGTAAGTTTCCATTAAACTTCTCATTTGCTGAACATCTCCGCGAATTCTTGAATCTTTAGCTTGAGTTCTTGCAGGTCCCAAGGCAATTATTACTGCTGTTGCCAAAATTCCAATGATCGCAATAACCACTAACATTTCAACTAAAGTAAATGCTTTTTTCATTATTTTTTATTTTTTTATTTTTTTATTTTACGACCTTTTAAATTTTTGTGATTGCTTGATAGAAAGGTAAAATTACAGCTGCAATAAATATTCCTACTCCTATTGCTACCAATATTATAAGTAAAGGTTCGAAAATTTTCAAGAAATAGTCAAGTTTTTTTTCAATTTCTTTTTGAGAAAATTCTGAAAATTTTTTTAGAGTTTCAACTAAAGCTCCTGATTTTTCTCCAGCTTGTACTAATTGAATAAAGAAAGGAGTGAAAAGTTTTGGCCTTGAAGATAAAGCAAAAGAAAAAGGAACTCCTTTTTTTATTTCTTCTTTTATCTCTAAAATCTCTTTTTTGTAAATTTCGTTTCCTATTAAATCTGCGCTATTTTCTAGTGCATCTACCAAATGCAAACCTGCAGACAAAAAAGAGTGAAGAGATTGAGAAAATCTTGAGAGATAAACTTCTTGAAAGAAAGAAGAAATTAAGGGAATTTTAAAAAAGTTTTTTTGCAAAAACTTTTGAGTTTCTTTTCTTTTCAAAAGATAAGGTATTAAAGCTAAGCCTAAAATTAATAACACAAAAATTATTTTTAAAAAATCACCTAAAACAAAAATTATTTTTGTGATTAAAGGAAGCTGAACCTCTCTTTCAAGAAAAATAGGTTTTAATTTAGGGAAAACAGAACTTGCCATAAAAAAGAGAATAAACAAAGCTAACGTAATAACCATTAAAGGGTAAATCATTGCGCCCATTAATTGTCCTTTAAAGTGATGTTGTCTTTCTAAAAAATTAGCCAAACCCTCTAAAGTTTCTCCTAATGTTCCTGAAATTTCTCCACATTTTATTTGGTTGACATAAAAAGAAGAAAAAACTTGAGGGTATCTTGAAAGAGCTTTCGAAAGAGACATTCCTCCTTCAACACAATCTGTAATTTCTTGTATTATATTTCTGAAAGAAGCTTTTTTCATTTGGACTGAAATTGTATCTAAAGCTTCAAGTAAAGGTACTCCAGCGTTAACTAGAGTGGAAAGAGCTCTTGTAAAAAAAATTATATCTCTTTCTGAAATTTTTTGAAATAAAAATAATCTTTCCCAAAAAGAAGGCTTTATTTCTTCTACAGAAATCACATAAAGACCGATGCTTTGCAATAATCTTAAAGCGTTCTCTTTTGTAGAAGCTTCAATTATTCCTATTCTTTGTTCTCCTGTTTTTGTTCTTGCTCTATATTCAAACTTCATTTTATTAAAAATTTTAACTCAGAAGGACTTAAACTCCAAGTTTTTGCAGATTCAAGATCGATTTCTCCTTTTTTTACTAATTCTGCCAAATATCTGTTTAAAGAAATCATTCCCATTTCTTGGGAATTTTCAATTACAATCGGAATTTCATGAATTTTTCCTTCTCTGATTAAGTTTGAAACTGCTGGGGTGTTAATTAAAATTTCACAAGCTGGAATCAAGCCCCCTTTTATCCTTTTTATTAACCTTTGAGAAACAATTCCCAAAAGAGAACTAGCAAGTTGACTTTTAATCTGAGGCTGTTGATTTGCGGGAAAAGAATCAATAATTCTATGGATAGTTTGGGCAGCAGAGTTTGTGTGCAAAGTCGAAAAAACCAAATGGCCAGTTTCTGCCGCTGTAATTGTCATTGAAATTGATTCTGGATCTCTCATTTCCCCTACCATAATTACATCAGGATCTTGTCTTAAAACATGCTTTAAAGCTTCGTGAAAGCTTTCTGTATCACTTCCCACTTCTCTTTGCTCTACGATTGCTTTTTTTCCTTCAAAAACATATTCTATTGGATCTTCAATGGTAATAATGTGGCAATTTCTAGTTTGGTTTATTTCTTCTATTAAAGCTGCTAAAGTAGTAGATTTTCCGTGAGAAGAAGGTCCACAAATTAAAACCAAACCTTGTTTAGCTTGAGCAAAAAAGTGAAGTTTTGGAGGTAAATTTAACTCCTCAATGCTTTTTATTTCTTTTGGCAAAATTCTCAAAGCTGCAGAAATTTTCCCTCTTTGAAAGAAAGCGTTCACTCTAAATCTATGTTGCTCAAACTCAAAAGAAAAATCAATTTCCAATTCTTTTAATAGTTTTTCTCTTTGTCTTTGAGATAACATCGCAAAAACTAACTCTTTTGCATCTTCTGGTGTTAATCTTTTTTCTTTTTCCAAAGGTACCAGTTCCCTTTCAATTCTTAAAGTGGGAAAATAATCTGCGACCAAATGTAAATCAGTAGCTTTTTGTTCTATTGCAATTTTCAAAAGTTTTTTTATCCAATTTGAATAATCGATGATCATTTTTCTAAAATTTCTTTTATTTTTTTAACAAATTCTTGCAAAGAAAATTTAGCTTTTACAATAAAATCTATCGCTCCTAATTCAAAAGCTCTTTCTATATCTCTTTTTCCTCCCAAATTAGATATTACCACCACTTTTTGTCTTGGAAAATCTTTTTTTATTTTGTTTAAAATTTCAAAACCGCTCATTTTTGGCAAAACCAAGTCCAAAAGTAAAAGATCAAAATTTTCTCGATTCAAATTTTCAAAACACTCTAAAGCATCTTTGGCTTCTTTAACTAAAAACCCTTCTTTTTTCAATTTTTCTGAATAAATTTCCATTAAAAAGGGATCGTCTTCTACAATTAAAATCTTTTTCATTTTATGTTTCTTTTAAAACTTCTTCTATTGTTGTTTCTCCTGCCAAAACTTTTAAAATTCCATCCTCTCTTAAAGTAATCATTCCTTTTTTTCTTGCGATTTCAAAAATTTCTTGCTCTGTAGGTTTTTTCAAAATCAGGTTTCTTAATTCATCGTCAATTTCTAAAACTTCAAAAATTCCAGTTCTATCTATAAAACCTTGGAAATTGCATTGCTTGCATCCTTTTGGCTCAAAAATTTCAATCTCTTTTTCAATTTTCACTTCTTTTTTAATTTCCTCTGGAAGGTTTTCTATGGTATTAATAATTAATTCTTTAGCTTTTTCTGGAGCTTTTACTTTTTGTTTGCACTTTGGACACAAAAGTCGCACTAATCTTTGAGAAACTACTAAAATTAAACTTGAACAGATCAAGAAAGGCTCAATTCCAAGATCAATCAGTCTCAAAATTGCAGAAGGGGCGTTGTTTGTATGTAAAGTAGAAAGCATTAAATGTCCAGTTAAAGCTGCATGAACCGCTAGGTCTGCAGTTTCTTTATCTCTAATTTCACCTACTAAAATAATGTCTGGATCTTGTCTTAAAACATGGCGCAAACCAGTGGCAAAAGTGTAACCTATTTCTGGCCTAATTTGAGATTGGTTAATTCCTTCGATTAAATATTCGACAGGATCTTCAAGAGTGACAATGTTTGTTTCTTCTTTGTTTAATTTTTGCAAGATCGCATAAAGAGTAGTTGTTTTTCCGGATCCCGTAGGTCCTGTAATTAAAATCATTCCATAAGGTTTTTCAATTGCCTTTTGAAAAACTTCAAAATTTTTTCCTCTTAAACCAAGTTCTTCTACTCTTTTCAATCCTTTTTTAGGATCTAAAATTCTCAAAACCACTTTTTCTCCAAAAGAAGTCGGGAAAGTAGAAACTCTCAAGTCAATTTTCCTTCCTTCAAAAATAAAAGAGAATCTTCCATCTTGAGGAATTCTAGTTTCATCTATTCTCAAATTTGCCAAAATTTTTATTCTCGCTACCAAAGCGGGATGAATTTGAATTGGGAAAGTTAAAGTTTTTGTCAATTTTCCTAAAATTCGAAAGCGAACAATACTTTCTTTTGTTAAAGGTTCCAAATGAATATCTGAAGCTGAACCCTCGAAAGCATACTTTAAAATAGTATCTATGGCTTTTACTACAGGAGGAGCTTCTGTTAATCTCCCAACTTCTGTTACTGAAATTTCAGGCACAACTTCTCCAACTTCTTTTTTTATCGTTTCTACCACTTCCACCAACTCTCTTTTGATCTCTTCATATTTTTTCATTAGCTCTTTAAAATTGGAAAGAGAAATTAAAACTACATCAAAATTTAATTTTTTTTGTTTTTCTACAAACTTCAAAACCTCTTTTACTTGAAAATCTTCTGGAAAAACTGCTCCAATTTGTATTTTTTCTCCAATTTTTTTTAAGGGTATAATTTTGTAATGCTCTGCAGTTTCTTTTGGAAAAATTTCCAAAAGATTCTCTTCAATTTCATCTGGTTCTACTTTCAAGTAAAGAATATTTAAAATTTTTGCTTTAATTGAAAAAAGTTCTTCTTCTGAAATTAAATTTTTTTCCAACAAAAGCTCTTCTAACTTTTTTCCAGAACTTTTAACTTCAATTTGAAGCTCTGCTGCTTTTTTTCTATCTATTGTACCTCTGTTTATTAGTTCTCTTAAAATTTCAAACATAAAATTTTAAAATAAACTTTCTTCTCCTAGCTCTTCTTGAGAAGGTAAATTTAATTTCTCAAAAGGTAAAAAGCTTTTCCAAAAATTTTTCCAGCTTTCCTCTTCTAAAATATAAGTTTGAATTTGAAATTGAGATGGTGGAATTATTGGAGCTGTGGGTGCTACAAAAATAGTTTTAATCAAGAAAAACAAAAAGACAACGAAAATTACTATTCCCAAAATTCCTATCAATAAATTTTCTTTTTTCTTTTTTTCAAAAGTTTCAAACTCCATAAATTTTAATAATGAAAAACTTCAGCTTTAATTTTTATTTCAAGATTTTCTTTTGAAGGTGAGATTTCAATTTTTTTTACTTTAAAATGTCTTTGAGAAAATTCAAGATCTCTTAGAAAGTTTTTAAAACCTTCATAATTGCCAATTAGAGAAAAAGAAATCTCAAGATGCTTTAAAGAAAAAGGCAAAGAATCTTGGGAAGTTTCAGCTTTTTCAGAAAAAGAAATTTTTGAAGAAATTATTAATCCGTGTTCTGTCGCTTTTTGATGTAAAAATGTCAAAATATCTGAATAATCGGGTTTTTCAGGAAGGGCAGTTTGAATTAAAGGGAAAATTTCGTTTCTCTTTAAGCTTTCGTAAATTTTTTTTATATTTTCAACATACTTTTCCCTATTTTCCATTTCTTGTTTTAAAGAAAGAACCTCTCCTTTTAAACTTTGTACTTTTTGAGAAAAAAACAAAATAGCATAAAAACCCAAAAAAGTGATTAAAATTAACAAAACTAATGAAATGATTTCTCTTTCTTTCATTTTATTAAATCTTCTTTAAAAGAAAAAGAAAAATCAAATTTGACCTTTCCTTCTTTTTCCAAATTAACTTCTGATACAGAAAGATTTTCGATCTCTGGTAAATTTTCCAAAATTTTTAATTGTTTTGATCCAGAAATGAGATCAGAAGCTTGTGCTGAAAATTCTGCTTTATTTTGTTCAAAATCAATTTTTATCAAATTAAATTTTATTCCTTTTAATTTATTTTTTTCTAAGAATTCAAAAAGTTTTTGAGTGAAATATTTTTCTTTTGCCATTTTTTCTGCATTTCTCAATTGAGATTGGATTAGTTGAATTTTTCGTTCCAATTCTCTAATTTCTTTAGTTTTCGTCGCTTCTATTCTCTCTTGAAATATTTCTTTCTTTTTTTCTAAGTTTTTTTGATTAATGAATAAAAATGAAAATGATAAAATTAAAATCAATAAAGTTGCAAAAATCAATAAAGATAAAATTTTTTCTGTTTGTGTTTCTTCTCCCAATTTTTCTTCCATAAAATTTTATTTTTCAAAAACTTTTAAAGCTGAACCTATAGCTACTGAAAATAAAACTGCATCTTCTAATTCAATTTTATCTAAAAAATGATGTGGTGTCAAAATTTTCAAAAAAGGATTTCCAATAACAACTTCAATTTTAGAGTATTGTTGGAAAAAGTTCAGCAAACCTGGCATTACTGCTCCTCCTCCACAAAGAATTATTTTGTTAATATCTTTTTTTTCTTTTCTTTGAAATTCATCAAAAATTTTTTCGCAATCTTGCCAAACTTTCTGTAAATAAGGAAAAAGAACTTTGGTTAAAGGACTTTGAGGATCTTTAATTCCATATTCTTTTTTTAATTCCTCTGCATCTTCCAATGCTATTCCAAAATTTTTACTAATTTTATCGTTTAAAAGATTTCCTCCCAAATCGATGCTAAAATTAAATTTTAAATTTTTATTTTCCACAATGGAACAACAAATGCTCTTTGCTCCAAAATCTAAAATGGCCACGATTCCTTCTTCTCCAAAAACTCTACTCAAGCTTATCATTTCAGGTTCGAAAGTAAATTTTTTTATTTTTAGATTTTGAGCGATTAATTTGTATTGATTGGAAACTTCCTTAGGTAAAGCAATTAGAACCACTTTATAATTGGTATCAGAAGCTTCTACGATTTTCCAAGTAAAATCAACCTCAGTGATTCCAATTGGAAGATATTTTCTGGCTTCGGTTTTAACTACCAAAGGAATTTCTTCTTTTTTTAATTTGGGAATTTCAAATGTTGAAAAGAAAGAAATAAAATCTGGTAAAGAAAAGCAAACATTCTCCAATTTTATTCCAGCTTCTTCACTTAAAATTTTTAAAGCCTTTTCCACTTCATCGATGGAAATTAAAAGAGTGTCTCTTTCAAAAGTTCTAAAGTCAGCTTTAGAAATAGCTGAAGCGGGAATGGCTCCAAAATTTTCAAGAACAGGACCTTCTCTCGATTGTTTAAGTTGAGCTATTTTTATAGAAAAAGTACCAATATCAACTCCTACTCCTCTTTTTCTCCCAAAAAATGGAAAGCTCATTTTATTTTATGTTATCATTTCAATAAATTTATGTCAATTAAAAATTTCATTTTAGATTTGATTTTACCAAAATTTTGCTTTGGATGCAAAAAAGAAGGAACTTTTTTGTGTGAAGATTGTTTAGCGACCATTGAAATTTTCAAAGAGCATAAAAAATTTAATCATAAAATTTTGGATGATCTTTTTGTAGCCACAGATTACAATCATTCAATTTTGAAAAAATTAATTCTTTCTTTCAAATACGAACCTTTTGCAAAAGAAATTTCGAAGGATTTAACAAATTTGATCAAAATTCACTTTTTGCTTTTGAAGAAAAAATATAATTTTTCTGATTTTTTATTTTTACCAATTCCTCTTTCTAAAAAAAGATTAAAATGGAGAGGTTTTAATCAAGCTGAAGAATTAGCAAAAGATTTAGCAGAATTTTTTGGAGCTAAAATTTTAAAAGATGTTTTGATAAAAGAAAAAGAAACAAAACCCCAAGTGAGTTTAGCAGAGAAAGAAAGAAAAGAAAATTTAAAAGGAGTTTTTAAAGTAAAAAACTCTGAGATAGTTTTTAATAAAAAAATTGTTTTAGTAGATGACATCTTTACCACAGGAACTACTCTTTCTGAAGCTGGAAAAGTTTTAAAAGAAGCTGGAGCAAAAAAAGTAATAGGAATGGTGGTAGCGATAGCAAAACCAACAGAGGATATGATAAAATAATCCTGGAATTAAAAGATAATTTCGCGAAAAGTTCTTATACTTTTGTAAAGCTACCCTTGTTCTGGGGTCACTCAATAGTTGTTAGTAAAAATAAAATCATTTTTAACGTTGCAAAAAAATTTTCTACTTTTTCACCCAATTGAATCATTCTTTAAATGTTCCAAAATGCAACAATCATCATTTTTTACTGCTTAATTTAAAAATTGAAAAATCTGATTTCTCTTGTGAACATTTCCAATAATAAAGAGAGCTTCTGTCAGCGGACACTTTCCAATGTAGACGCTCTTTTGAAGAAGTTTAAATTACATCAAAAGAAGCTTTCCGCACCGCTCTAATCTTTTAACCATGAATAAAAAAATCTTCCCCGCATTATTATTTTTTCTCAAAAATTGAGGTTATCAATCTCGGTTATAGTACTCTTTCTGTTTGTTCCAAGAAAATTCCAATTAAAGTCAATTTTGAAAGGAAGCCATAAATTAAAGCTCTAAAAATATGGTAAAATAAAATAATAAAAGCTTAAAAAACAAAATTTGGTAAAAATTTTTTAAAATTCTTTTATAAAATTTCTATCGAATTTCCATGTATCTGTAGGAATCTCAACTGAATTTCTTTCATATCAAAATTCTATCATGTTCAAATTAAAAGCTCCATTTAAAGAAACCCCAGCTCAAAAAGAGGCGATTGAAAAATTGGTGAAAAATTTAAAAACTGGGCAAAAACACCACGTTCTTTTGGGTGTCACAGGATGTGGAAAGACATTTTTGGTTGCCAAAGTAATTGAGAAATTGCAAAAGCCAGCTTTGGTCATTTCTCCCAATAAAACACTTTGTGCACAGCTTTATCAAGAATTTAAAGAATTCTTTCCAGAAAACGCTATTCATTATTTCATCTCGTACTACGACTACTACCAGCCAGAAGCTTACATTCCAGAAACTGACACTTACATTGAAAAGGATGCAAAGATAAATGAAGAAATTGATAGATTGAGACATGCAGCAGTTCAAGATGTTTTAACAAGAAATGATGTTATAGTTTGTGCTTCTGTTTCTTGCATTTACAACATTGGATCTCCTGAAGATTATCAAAAAGTTGCCTTAGAAATTAAACCTGGAAAAAAAATAAAAAGAAAAGATTTTTTAGCTCATTTAACTTCTTTAGGTTATCAGAGGAACGATTTTGAGTTTTTACCTTCAACTTTTAGAGTAAGAGGAAATGCAATAGAGATTTTTTTGGTTACTGGAAAAGAGATTTTAAGAGTTGAGTTTTTTGGAGATGAAATCGAAAGAATTTTGGTAGCTAAAGACCCCCTCTCGCCAAAATACGAAATACGCAATACAACATACGCAATCTATCCTGCTCACTTTTGGGTAACTCCTCAAGAGAGATTAAAGATTGCTTTAGAAAATATAAGGTTGGAACTCCAAGAAAGGGTAAAGGAATTGAAAAAACAAAACAAGTTGGTAGAGGCTCAAAGATTAGAGCAGAGAACAAACTATGATTTGGAAATGATTGAGGAAACTGGTTATTGCCATGGCATTGAAAATTATTCAAGACATTTGGAATTTAGAAAACCTGGAGAACCTCCTTGGACGCTTCTAGATTATTTTCAAGAAGATCCTTTAGTTTTCATTGACGAATCCCATTTAACAATTCCTCAATTGAGAGCGATGGCAAACCAAGACAGATCAAGAAAAGAGACTTTGATTGAATATGGTTTTAGATTGCCATCTTGCATTGATAACAGACCTTTAACTTTTGAAGAATTTAACAAAAAAGTAAAGAAAATAATTTATGTTTCTGCAACTCCTGGAGAATACGAGAGAAAGAAAGCAGGAAAAAAATTTATCGTGGAACAATTAATAAGGCCTACGGGTTTGTTGGAACCTTCAATTGAAGTAAGACCAACCAAAAATCAAGTAAAAGATTTAATCGAAGAAATTAAAAAAAGAATAGCAAAAAAACAAAGAACTTTAGTTTTAACTTTAACAAAAAGGTTGGCAGAAGCTTTGGCTGAAAAATTAAAAGAAGAAGGAATTTCTTGTCAGTGGTTGCACGCTGAAGTGAAAGCTTTAGAAAGACCGCAGATTTTAAAAGAATTAAGAGAAGGAAAGTACGATGTTTTAGTTGGAATCAATCTTTTGAGAGAAGGTTTAGATTTACCAGAAGTAGCACTAATTGGGATTTTGGATGCAGACAAAGAAGGATTTTTGAGATCTGCTACGACATTAATTCAAATTATGGGAAGAGCAGCAAGACATCCTGAAGGCCATTGTATTTTATACGCTGACCAAATCACAAAATCAATGAAAGAAGCAATAAAGGAAGTTGAGAGAAGAAGGAAAATTCAAATGGAATATAACAGAAAATATGGAATAGTTCCCAAAGCAATAATAAAACCAATCAGAGAGTGGCCTTTTGGGAAGAAAGAAAAAGAAATTGAAATAGAATTTTGGATGATAAAAGATAAAAAACTTTTAGAAAAAGAGATGAAAGAAGCAGCAAAAAATTTGGATTTTGAAAGGGCAGCTCAAATTAGAGATATTTTAAAAAAATTAGAAAGCTCTCAATCCAAAAAATAACGAACTTTCTTTATCTTATAAACTCTCTTTATTGGAGAAGAAATCACCACTTCATCTCCTTCTTTTTTTCCCAAAAGAGCTTGTCCTACAGGAGATTTAAAAGAAATTTTTCCTTGAGCTGGATCAGCTTCTATTGAGTCTACAATTTCAAACTCATCTTCTTGACCTCCTACTTCCACCACTACTTTAGCTCCAAGATGAATTTCTTTTCGTTTTTCTTTTGGGGGAGGGGTAATGATTTCGCAGTTTTTTAAAATTTTTTCATACTCTTTTATTCTTCCTTCTAAAACTTCAAGCTCTTGTAAAAAAACTAAATATTCAGAATCTAAATCTTCAGAATGTAAAACCTGAGGAGATTGAGTACTCAGGAGCTCTTTTCTTTGAGCTAACAGCTTTTGATATTCTTTCTTTATTCTCTCTAATCCCTTTTTAGTTAAATATATTTTTTCTTGTTGCATTTAAATTAAATTTACCCCCCCTTTTTTTGGGGGGCAGGTTTTTAATTTTTTTGAATTTTATTTAATTAAATTCTCTTAATCTTTACGGATTCCTGCCCCCCAGAAAGTAAAATACCAAAGAGGGGCAAAATCCATTTTTTATGGCTGTAATATAAATTTTGAAAATAATTTTCTTGTGCATAAATATTAATAATTTAATTTTAATTTTTTAAAAAAAATTGTCAAGAGGGAGAGTTTTAAATTTAAATTTAAATTTGAATTTTTTCTCCTTTTTCTAAAAATACCAAAGCTTTTTTAAAACCTGCTTTTTTACCTTCTCTTCTTAAAAAAGATCTCTTTTTTGGTTTCACATTAATAATTCTTACTTTTTTCACCTTTACTTTAAAAATTTTCTCTACCGCTTCTTTTATTAGTGGTTTGTTTGCATTTTTGTGAACTACAAAAGCATAAACTCCATCTTTTTCAAGAGATTTTAATTTCTCTGTTAAAAGTGGTTTTAAAATAACATCTTCTAACCTCATTTTTTAATTTTTAGAAAAGTTTTCTTTATGACATCGATTGAACTCAGAGGCATTAAAAGATATTTTGAATTTAAAACATCTAAAGCGTTTAAATCTTTAGCTTGAATGGTAGAAACTTTAGGAATGTTTCTTGAAGCTAAAATAATTTTTTTGTCTAAAGAAGGTAAAGCCAAAAGAAGACTCTTTCCTTTAATTTTTAAATTTTCTAAAATTTTAGCCATCTCTTTTGTTTTTCCTTCTTTAATTTCAAGATTATCTAACAAAATCAATTCTTTATCTTTTGCTTTGGAAGTTAAAGCCATCAGTAAAGCTTTCCTTCTCATTTTCTTTGGGATTTTCTTTTTATAATTTTTTTCCTTTCTTGGACCGTGAGCTACCCCTCCTCCTTTCCAAATAGGAGATCTAATAGAACCGTGCCTTGCTCTTCCTAGACCCTTTTGAGGCCAAGGTTTTCTTCCTCCTCCTGAAACTTCAGCTCTTGTTTTTGTGTGAGCTGTTCCTTGTCTTCTATTTGACATTTGAGCCACTATCACTTGATGTAAAAAATTAGGATTTATTTTCACTCCAAAAATTTCCTTTGGTAATTCAATTTCTTTCACTCTCTCCCCTTTTAAATTGTAAACTGGAACTTTCATTTTAAATTTATTTTTTAACTATTTCCAACAAAGTTCCTTTTCTTCCTGGAAGAGCTCCTTTAATTGCTAAAATATTTTCTTTTGGAAAAATTTTCACAATTTCCAAATTTTTTATAGTCACTCTTTCTCCTCCTGTTCTTCCTGGCATTTTTTTTCCTTTTATCACTCTCGCAGGACGAGTAGCCCCAACTGAACCCAAAGTTCTTTCTTCATGCTTTGTTCCGTGAGTAGCATTTCTTCCAGAAAAACCCCATCTTTTAACTGCACCTTGAAAACCTTTTCCTTTTGTAGTTCCTGAAACAGAAACTTTTTCTTTTTCTTGAAATATTGAAACATTTATCTCTTGACCAACTTCAAAATCTTTAATATCCTCTTCATTCTTTGCTCTAAATTCTTTAATTACTCTAAAAGGTTCGTGCTTTTTACTTTTTTTTACTTTTTCAGGCTTTAATTTTTCAAACCCCACTCTTACAGCAAAGTATCCATCCTTTTCTTTCCTTTTTATTTGTAAAACTTTACAAGGTCCAGCCACTACAAAAGTTACGGGAATTACATTTCCTTCCTCATCAAAAATCTGCGCCATTTTAATTTTTCTCCCTAAAATTACTTTCATGAAAATTTCAAACCTGAGAAGATTAACTTTTCATTTTTATCTCAATTTCAACTCCAGAAGGTAAAGTAATCTTTTGCAAAGCTTCAATCATTTCTTTTGTAACTTTTTTAATTTCTAAAAATCTTTTGTGAATCCTAATTTCGAACTGTTCTCTCGCATCTTTATGAACAAAAGGGGATCTCCTTACTGTTATTTTTTTTATCTCAGTAGGCAAAGGAACAGGACCTATAAATTCTCCCCCAAAATCTTCTATTACTTCAATAATTTGCTCCATTGATTTATCTACAATTTTCGGATCGTATCCTTTCACTTTTATTCTTATTTTCTTTTCTTCTTTTTTTTCTTTTTTTGCCATTCTTAAAAGTATTATCTTTTTTAATGCAAATTCTTACCTTAAAAAATTAATTTTACTTAATAATTTTCGTAACTATTCCCGCTCCAATTGTCTTCCCTCCTTCTCTAATAGCGAATTTTTGTTTCTCTTCAATTGCAACTGGTGCAATTAACTTTACACTAAAAGAAACAGTATCCCCTGGCATTACCATCTCTATTCCTTCGGGTAAAATAATTTCTCCTGTCACATCTGCAGTTCTAAAGAAAAATTGAGGCTTGTACTTTGAGAAGAAGGGAGTGTGCCTTCCACCTTCCTCTTTAGTGAGGATGTAGCATTGAGCTTCAAATTCTGTATGAGGGGTAATTGTCCCTGGTTTTGCTAAAACTTGTCCTCTTCTTACTTCTTCTTTTTCTACTCCTCTTAACAAAACCCCAATATTGTCTCCTGCTTGAGCTTCATCCAATTCTTTTCTAAACATTTCAATTGAAACTGCAACTGTTTTTTTGGTAGGACCAAATCCTACAATTTCTACTTCTTCTCCAGGTTTCAACCTTCCCCTTTCTACTCTTCCTGTAACTACAGTTCCTCTTCCTGTAATTGTCATTACATCCTCTATTGCCATCAAAAATGGTTTGTCTAACTCTCTTACTGGTTCTGGAATGTAAGAGTCTACTTTTTCTAATAATTCTGCAATCGATTTTAAATCTGGATCATCAAAAGAAGTAGCACTTAAAGCTTTCAATGCTGAACCTCTCACTACTGGAATTTCATCTCCAGGATAATCATATTTTTTCAACAATTCTCTTACTTCGCTTTCAACTAAATCTATTAACTCTTTTTCTGGAACCATATCGCATTTGTTAATGTAAACCACCATTGCAGGAACTCCCACTTGTTTTGCCAAAAGCACATGCTCTCTTGTTTGAGGCATAATTCCATCGTCTGCCGCAACGACTAAAATTGCCCCATCTAATTGAGCAGCTCCAGTGACCATGTTCTTTACATAATCTGCGTGGCCGGGACAATCAATGTGAGCGTAATGGCGTTTTTCTGTTTCGTACTCAACATGAGAAATAGTAATTGTCAAACCTCTTTCTCTTTCTTCTGGGGCAGCGTTCAAATCATCGACTGTTACTTCTTTTTCGCACAAACCTTTCATTTTCAAATAATGAGTAATGGCTGCAGTCACAGTACTTTTTCCATGATGAACATGTCCAATTGTTCCAATATTAACGTGTGGTTTTGTTCTTTGGAATTTTTCTTTTTCTGGCATAGTTTTATTATTTGTAATAAAAATTTTTTATGACCTTTATTTTAAAAATTTTAAATATTTCTTTGCCTCGACCTTTTATTTTTTTCCTTCAATAATTTCTTTAGCTATATTTTGTGGAAC
>Ga0065718_1005010_pt1 | contig 31521 bp, 43 predicted proteins | sample GBSCel77sediment_2_FD_59105 | JGI IMG/M metagenome (GOLD analysis project Ga0065718, IMG submission 59105) | Hot spring sediment microbial communities from Great Boiling Spring, Nevada - cellulolytic enrichment CS 77C v3 (version 3) | ecosystem: Environmental > Aquatic > Thermal springs > Hot...
CTTGAAGAGGAGCTGCTCGAACGGTAATCAGTGCTGTAGAAGCCGCTGCCCTTGAAAACAAGACCAACGTTTTTACTGAAGAGCCGCTTGACCCTGCCCTTGCAGAATGGGCACTGGGCCACGGGCTTGTCGTGGAATGACTGCCATTCCTCGAAAACCTTCCCGCACTCAGTGCACTGGTACTCGTAGATGGGCATCGCCATCACCCCCATGAACGAGTTGCCCGGTGAGAGCGCTCTCACCGGGCAACTCTCCCTTTTCTATTATACTCCTCAGTACTCTGGTGCAGGCGGTACACTGGACTCTTTCTTTTCGGGAATTTCGGTGATAATGGACTCGGTGGTGAGCATGACGGAGGCGACGCTTGCCGCGTTCTGGAGCGCGGTACGGACAACCTTCACAGGGTCGATGATTCCTGCGGCGAACATGTCCACGAATTCACCAGTAAGGGCGTTGAAGCCCATGTTGGGATTGTCGGCCGCTTTGATCCTCTCCACAATGACCGAACCTTCTTCACCGGCATTTTCGGCAATGAGTTTGGCGGGTTCCTCAAGGGCTTTTTTCACAATCAGTGCACCAATACGCTCGTCGCCATCAAGCTGGAGCTCATCAATGGCCGGGATGCACCGAATCAGTGCCACACCACCACCCGGGACAATACCCTCTTCCACCGCTGCCCGGGTAGCGTGGAGAGCATCTTCAACGCGAGCCTTCTTCTCCTTCATCTCAGCTTCGGTTGCCGCACCAACCCGGATGACCGCCACGCCACCGGCAATCTTAGCAAGACGCTCCTGGAGTTTCTCCCGATCGTAGTCCGAAGTAGTCTCCTCAATCTGCTTCTTAATCTGGTTCATACGGGCAACGATGTTTTCACGCTTTCCGGCACCCTCCACAATGGTGGTATTCTCCTTGTCGATGACGACCTTCCTGGCCTGGCCAAGGTCCTCAATGGTGACGTTCTCAAGTTTGATGCCCAGGTCCTCGGAGATGAACCGGCCTCCGGTGACAATGGCGATGTCCTCGAGCATGGCCTTCCGGCGATCACCAAAGCCAGGCGCCTTTACTGCGGCACAGCTCAACACGCCCTTGAGTTTGTTGACGACAAGGGTTGCCAGCGCTTCTCCTTCAACGTCCTCGGCGATGATGAGAAGCGGTCTGCCTCTCTGCACGACTTTTTCAAGGAGTGGCAGAAGATCGCGAACCGAAGAGATCTTCTTTTCATAGATGAGGATGTACGGGTTCTCCAGTACACACTCCATCCGCTCAGGATCGGTGATGAAGTACGGCGAGAGGTACCCACGGTCAAACTGCAACCCTTCAACGACCTCAAGGGTGGTCTCAAGGCCCTTGGCTTCTTCAACGGTGATGACGCCGTCTTTCCCGACCTTCTCCATGGCATCGGCGATGATTTCACCGATGGACATGTCGTTGTTTGCCGCAATAGAAGCAACCTGGGCGATTTCCTTGCGGTCGCTGACTTCCCTGGCCATACTCTTGAGCTTTTTCACCACTGCATCTACAGCCTTGTCAATACCACGCTTGAGAAGCATGGGATTGGAACCTGCGGCGACATTCCGTAAACCTTCGCGGAAGATTGCTTCAGCAAGAACCGTGGCCGTAGTGGTTCCGTCTCCAGCAACATCACTCGTCTTCGAAGCCACTTCCTTGACGAGCTGGGCTCCCACATTCTCATTGGGGTCCTTGAGCTCAATCTCCTTTTGCCACCGTGACCCCGTCTTTGGTGATGGTGGGAGACCCGAACTTCTTCTCTATAACCACGTTTCGGCCTTTCGGACCAAGGGTCACCTTCACTGCATCGGCAAGGGTTTTGACACCACGCAGGATTGCCTGTCGTGCTTCTTCCTGGAAGAGAATCTGCTTGGCCATAACCGCCTACCCCCTTTCTCTCTCATTCCTCAATGATTCCCAAGATATCGTCCTCACGCATGATGAGGTATTCTTCTTCGTCAATTTTCACCTCGGTCCCGGCATATTTTCCAAAGAGTACCCGATCACCCTCTTTCACTTCAAGGGGTCTGCGATTACCGTTCTCGTCCACTTTCCCGGTTCCTACTGCAATCACCCGACCTTGCTGTGGTTTCTCCTTTGCCGTGTCAGGAAGGATGATACCCCCTTTGCGCACTTCTTCCTCTTCAACCCGCTTGACCAGAACCCGATCTCCAAGTGGTTTAATCTTCATGGTGCTCACCCCTTTCCTTTGGATGTTTTTCTAACGCGCGACCTCTATTGTACTCCGTTTTCGAAGAATTGCAAGGGGAGGACAATATCAGTCAAGGTCAGTTTTTTGCCAATTTGACCAGGATGTCTCTCCTGTCTTTGCAAATATGACAAAATCCCTTTGAAAACCTTGCCAAAAAGTCAAAAACTTTTTCAAATCTTCTGGGGGGTTTCCTCATCGAGATGGTACTCTGCAATTTTCCGGTAGAGCGTCCGGAGGCTGATGCCGAGTGCCTGGGCAGTTCTGGTCTTGTTAAAACGATGGGCCTTAAGGGTCTCCCGGATGAGGAGCTTTTCCACTTCTTTGAGAGGTGTTCCAAGACGAACACCAATGACCCCCTCACGGAGGAGATTCCCCCTCCGAATGTGCTCGGGAATATCTTCAGGGGTGAGAACATCGCTCTGAGAGAGAATGACCATCCCTTCCAGGGTGTTCTTCAGTTCTACCACGTTTCCCGGCCAATCGTACTCGATGAGGATTTTCAGCGCCTCCCGGTCGATACGGACCGGCCCTCGCCCGGTTTCCTCAGCAATGTCCCGGAGGAACTGGTCCACGAGGAAGGGAATGTCTTCCTTCCGTTCCCGAAGAGGGGGAATTTCGATTTTGATGACGCTCAGGAAGTAGTAGAGGTCATTCCGGAAGGCTCCCTGGGCCACCTTCTCCTCAAGGGGGAATCTCTGAGGAGGCGATGATGCGGACATTCCCTCCCCTTCCCCCAAAACGGTGTTCCTCAAGGAACTCTAAAAGCTCTGCCTGAAAAGGTAGGGCAAGGAGGTGAATATCCTCAAAGTACAGGGTCCCTTCCTCAACGCGCGGGATACTCCCCCTGGAAAAGCCCCTGAAGCGTTGCCCCACAGAGTACTCTCACAAAGGGTTTCTCTTCTCCGAAGGCATAGCGATGAATTGCCCGGGCTACCATCTCCTTCCCGGTTCCCTGCTCGCCCACAAGGAGTACTGGGCGCTTTACCTGGGACACTTGGAGAATAAGGTTGAAAATCCGCTGCATCTTCTCCGAAACCCCGGTGATTCCAGCAAAGGAAAACCGATGGGTGAACTTCCGTCGCAGATCCTTGTTCTCCTCAAGGAGCGTCAGGTGGTCATCAGCCCGCCGGATGACCGAAAGTATGCGCGAAGGAGTAAAAGGAGGAGAAAGGTACTCGTATACCCCTTTTGCTAAAAGCTCCCGAACCCGGGACGGGTTTTCTTCCCTCCCAGTGACAACGACCACCATATCCGGAAACCTCTGCCGGGCGAAGGCCAGAAGCTCGAAGCTATTCTCACTCAGGACCTCCTCTTCAACGAGCATGATGTCAATCTCTTCTTTTTCCAGACAGTTGAGTGCCAGGCTCCGGTTCCAGACCGCAATAACGTAATATCCTTCGTCGCGCAGGAGATTCTCCCATCGTTCCCGAAGGAGAGCGTCGTCTTCGATGAGCAGTACCTTCCGGGGTAGCTTCATAAAGTCAGCGGGCTTCCCTCCTCTGCAGAACGCTGAGCGCTCAGCGCAACCCGAAGGGCAAGGGTGGCCTCCTCAGCAGTTCCTCGAGCTGGAGGTGTATCTTTTTCCACACACCCCAAGAAATACCGAAGCTCTGCAAGATAGGGGTCCTCGCTCTGTACAACAATCTCCTGTTTCTTCTCCCCTTTTCGGTACAGCACAAGAGGACTAACCTGCTCGCGCTCTTCAATGTTCACCCCGGCACGGAACGACCACTCCAGAACCCCTTCGTCTCCAAGAATCCGGAACCCACAAGTGAAGGGGAAATCTCCCTGCATCATCCATCCTCCCTGGACTGTAGCCAGAGCCCCGCTGTCATACTGAATCTGCGTTGTGATGTGGTCAAGAGATCCTTTTTCCGAGCGAAGACCCCGGGCGAACACCTCTTTTGGCTGTCCCAGGAGCCAGTTCACGTAGTCGAGGTCATGGATGTGGAGGTCGAGAGACGCTCCGACCGCTTAGGCGGGGATCGAGAATCCATCCCCCCACCGACCAGACGGGTGTCACCGCAAGACGAAAGGCCTCCACAAAAAGGACCTTCCCGCAGGCACCTCCCTCAAGGAGCTCCTTTGCCTTCACGTACTCACCCCAGAAACGGAGGACATGTCCCACCATAAGGTAGACTCCATTCCTCGTGCAGATGTCCTGCATGGCGAGCGCATCTTCAACCGTCAAGGCGATGGGCTTTTCACAGAAAACGTGCTTCCCCGCATTGGCAGCCATCTCCGTGTACTCCCGATGGAGGAAGGTAGGAAGACAAATATCCACAATGTCGACCACTTCTCTCTCAAGCAACGTACGGAACGAATCGTAGTGAGGAAGGTGGTACTTCTCCTGGAACTCCCGGGCTTTTTCAGGACGAACCTCAAAAAAGGCACACACTTCTGCCCCCTCAATTTTCCGCCACGCTTCCATGTGCACCGAGGCAATGAATCCTGCTCCCAGAATCGCCACACGCTTCACTGTGCGCCACCTCCTCTCTCGATTTCTTCAACTCTCCTGAGGTACTTCTCATATACGCATTTTGGGCGGGGGTCGAAAGGCAAGGTACACCTCAAGAAAAAACCCATCCCGGAATTCCCGCTCTTTCCTTGCCGCGAGCAATCCCTCCACAATCNTGGCCTGCGTCTTGAATTCCCGCATTGCTTCCTGGATGCGTTCCTCTGCCCAAGACGGAGCAAGAAGCGCCCGGTTTGCCCGAATACCGAGGTCATCCCCTGCACAGAGGGCATCGTCGAAGGCAAAATCGCTCCACACCGCATACTGGAGGACTGACCGCACCGCAGCACTCTCTCCCCAGTCGGCCATAACCGGATCGCCCACCTGGGGCGTATCAAAGGCACCAACCATGAAAACTGCAGTGTGGTCAAGGTGCTCCCTGTGCCCGTTGGGAAGGACAACCCGGGTGGCCCGGAGACGGCGAAGGAGAGGAATAACCTTCTTCACCGTCCCCTCCTCTCCACCCGTGAGCTTCCACCCAATGAAAGGCCAGACACTGTAGTCATCGTACTCCAGACGGTAAATGCGTTCCGGGAGGATGCCCACCTTTTCATAGGCTCGAGTGGTTTCCCGGGCTCGCAAGGCAGTGATAACGTTTTTGTGCTCGATGACGCTGTATCCCCCCGAGCCGTTGCAGAACACCACGACATACACCTCCCCCCCAAAGAGAGGGACCGCCTGGAGGAGGTACCCTGCCCCAAGGAGCGCGTCATCGTCGTGGGGTGAGAAAATCACCACCCGCTCGTCCCCCTCCTGCCATCCGGGAAAAAGGAGGTTCAAAGAGGAACTCTTCTGGCGCCTCCGGAGGTCAAAGACCACGAATTCTTCCCGTTTCACCGGTATCCCCCCTCTTCAAGAATTCTCTGAAGATACTGAAAGGACCGCTGAACTGCCACATCCACGAAGGAACGGGGATGTTCGAAGCGTCCATCGAATTCGATTTCCACGCTCAGGGGAATGTCTTTTTGACCTTCCCACAGAACCCGGAAAATGGATGGAAAGTCCACCGTCCCATCTCCCAGAGGTGGGAAATCCCATACCTTGTACCCGCCCCGCTTGTCCTTCAGGTGCATGTGGACAACCCAGGGGAGACAGATCCGAAGGTCCTCCTCAGGGGCGGGCGTTTCCGTAAAAAAGGACATTGCCCGTATCGTAGTTGATGCCCACATAGGGAAGCCGCATCTCTTCAAGGAGCTCCCGGAGTCTCCTCCCGGAGGAAAAGACATCTCCATGAACCTCAAGCGCCAGAAATACGCCACACCGTTCAGCCTCCCGAGAGAGCCACTCCAAGTGCTTTCTCAGGAGGGCCTTATCCTCCTCCCGATCCACCGTTCCGGTATTGACCACCCTCGCCCCAAGCTCCCGGGCACACCGGAGAGCAGAGACAAGATACGCACATCCTTCTTCCGTAGCCAGGTTGGAATGGGCACTGAGGCTGAGGACAGAAAGCCCAGAATGGGCAAGCTTTTGCCGGAGCTTTCTGAAATCCTCTTCTTTCGCCTGGTCACACCGGAAGTGGAACGTCCAGTCAGGCACACAGGAGAGCTCAACGTACTGGAATCCCGCCCGCGCAATACCCTCAAGGGCCTCCTCGAGAGAAAACCCGTGGTATGTGTTCGTTGAGACGGCAAGCCGACCGAAACATTGGATGCACAACCTCAGAAAGAGAGCAGGATGTGCCAGATAAAGAGCCAGGGCCAGTACTCAATCTTCTCCCAGATTTCCCGAACGAGACCTTCGTCTCCCTGAACCACCGGAAAGTACGCCTTTGCCTCCTCCCAGGTCATGCATACGCCAGGATGCCCAAGAGCAAGGAAGTCCTTCTGCATGGGTCTCCCTCCTAATACTGCCCGTATTCACGGGTAAACTCGGTCATGGCCCGGACATTCTCAATCCTGGCATCGTCCTGAATAATCGCCCCTGCGTCCATGATGTACCCCCCATCCCGGGCCACCCCATCGATGAGCTTCTTGCAGTATGCCCGGACCTCCTCTGGCGTTCCCAGAGCAAGGAGGTCGTTGGGAAGCCCACCGCTGAGACAAAACCTATCCCCCAGAACACGGTGAACTCTGAAAATATCCCCCTTATCCACATGGTACACGATGCTCCCCGGAGGAAGCTCCCGGAAAGCCTCTAAGTGGTAATCCCAGTTGCCTTCAGCGTAAAACAGCACCTGGTGTCCCCTTTTCCAGAGTTCTTCAACCATCGGCTTCACTGTAGGCCAGTAAATTTTGCGGAAATGCTCAGGGTTGATGAAAGGGACACACCCCCGGTGCATCCAAAAGGCAATGGGGACGTTCTTTGTAGGATCCGCACCATCAAGGGCAATGCGGAAAAGGTGGGGCATGAGAGCCTCACAGGCAGCCAGGACCTTTTCCGGCCGTGCGTGGAGGTCGCTCACCAGGCCATAGTACCCTCGGAGTTTGTCGGCAAGAATATCCAGGGGGGCTTTCAGCATTCCGCTGATTGCAGCTACCGTTCCGCAGCGAGTGCGGAGCTCCTGAACCAGACCTCCCAGAGCGTTGAAGTACTCCACCATCGCCATGCCTCCCTTAAGGAGGGCAAGGTTATGTTCCCGGGTGACACCCTCACCAGAAGGTCGGACGAAGTGTGAAACCCTGGGGAGCCAGACGTTGAGGAGGTAATCGGTGGGGTTGGCAATAAGGAGGTCATATTCGTCAGGACGCATGAAGGCGCGCTCTTCAGGGGGTTCCTTGTACTGAAACGCCACGTTCTCTGGAAGGTCAAGCCCCGGAATCCCATAGTATTTGAGCCCTACAGCCTGCACAAGGCCAGTCCAGACGTAAATCATGTTCGGCACAACTGCATCCCAGTCGAAATCCTCAGCGCAACGGAGACAGGCTTCGAAGGCCACCCGGTAGTCGTGGGTCGCTGCTTGGATGCTCACCCCGGCATACTTTGCCACAAATTCGGCGACAAAAGGACGGATGGGAACCATATCGGGCTTGCCATTCCGGAGGGCAGTGGTGTACCGCTTCAGACAAGCCTGGTAGCGTTCCTCCTGGGTCACTTTTTTCTCCCTCCTTGAGTGTTTTTCTGAAGGTAGTATACCAGAAAGTTCCCCCAGGCATTCATCTACACCCGTACCACCTTTCCCCCGGGGACTTCCTGGACAAGTCCTTTCATCTCCAGTGTCAGAAGCACCTGGAAAAACTCCCCCTCTTCCCAGCCGGTGCGCTCCAGAAGTTCTTCCTTGAAAACCCCCACGTGGTCGATGTATGAGAAGAGCAACGCTTCTTTCTCGGAAAGGCACTCGCCCACCTCGGTGAGCTCCAGAGGTGCCGGGGCCGAGAACCCGAAAGCTTCCAGGATATCCTCAACCCGCTGTACCGGTTTTGCCCCCTGGGCAATCAGGGCGTTGGTCCCCTCACTCTGAGGGGAAAAGATGGGACCGGGAACAGCAAAAACCTCCCGCCCCATTTCCAGAGCAAAGTCTACGGTGATGAGCGCACCGCTTTTTCTCGGAGCCTCAACGACGAGAACTCCGCAGCTCAGGCCGCTGATAATCCTATTCCGGAGCGGAAAATACTCCGGACGGGGCCCAAAACCCGGTGGGTACTCGCTCACCAGTGCTCCTCCTCGACGAACAATCTCCCGGGCAAGAGGGAGATGTACTGCAGGGTAAATTCGACGAAGACCGCTCCCCAAAACCGCAATGGTGGGGCATTCCTCCTCCACAACGGCCCTCTGCGCCTCTCCATCAATGCCCACGGCAAGACCGCTCACCACAATCCATCCCGCTTTTGCCAGTTCCCGGGCGAAAAAGCGGGCGGCTTTCACTCCATAGGGCGTGGGGCGACGCGTGCCCACAATGGCGATGTACTTCTCATGCACGCTGAAAGAGAACTCTCCCTCGACGTAGAGGAGGAAAGGAGGATTGGAAAGGCTCCGTAAAAGAGCGGGATATGCAGGGCTATCCCAGGGAATCACGGCAATACCTTCCCGGACAGTGGCGGTATAAAGCTCGTGGGGCGAAAGCATCTTGCGAGCAGCAACAATACACCGGGCAAGGCGCTCTCCCACCACCTCCCGGAGGGCCTCTAAAGGGTGCTTCCCATGAAGCAGCGGCCACTCCCGAAAGTGCTCAGGAGTTTCCGAAAACGCACCGGACCGATACCTCGAACGTGGCTGAAAGCCACCCAGAAGGGGAGATCGTCACTCATAGCCTGCTCTGCCGATCCAGGAAACGATACTGAATAGCCTCGGCGATATGGGAAACCTCAATGCGGGCTTTCCCCTCAAGGTCGGCAATGGTGCGGGCAACCTTGAGAATCCGGTGATACGCTCGAGCGCTGAGGGAAAGGCTTTTCAGAGAGGCTTCGAGAAAACGACTTTGCTTCCTGAGAGAGTTCACAGAACCGCTTAATGTGACGGGACTTCATTTCGCCATTGAGCAGGATGCCCTCACCCCGAAACCGTTCCTTCTGGATTTCCCGAGCCTGCTTCACCCTCTCCCGCACCGCCCCAGAGGATTCTTCTTCCCGCTCCGAGAGGAGTTCGTGCACCCCAAGACGGGGAACCTCAACCTGGAGGTCAATCCGGTCAAGGAGAGGCCCTGAGAGCTTGCTCCGGTACCGGAGAATCTGCTGGTACGAACAGGTACAGGGGCGTTCCGCATCTCCCAGGTATCCGCAGGGACAGGGGTTGCACGCCAGCACAAGAAGGAAGCGGGCCGGGTAGGTCACGGTGGCGTTGACCCGGCTCACGGTAATCTTCCCAGTCTCCAGGGGTTCCCGAAGAGCTTCAAGGACATTGCGACGGAACTCCAGGACCTCGTCGAGGAAAAGCACACCGTGGTGGGCAAGGCTGATTTCTCCCGGTCGAGGCCACTGTCCCCCACCAATCAGAGCAACATCGGACACTGTATGGTGAGGCGCCCGGAAGGGAGGGGCAGTGATAAACGGGTGGTCCTCAGAGAGTAAACCGGCAACGCTATGGATTTTCGTTACCTCAATAGCCTGCTCTATGGTGAGCGGGGGAAGCAGTGAGGGGAGTTTTCGGGCCAGCATGGTCTTACCCGAGCCAGGTGGTCCGATGAACAGGAGATGGTGCCCTCCTGAGGCAGCAATTTCCAGCGCCCGCTTCCCCTGTCTCTGACCCTTGATCTCTGCAAGGTCCTCGTCAAAGGACGGAGAAGCAAGGTATTCTTCCCAGGACCGCTTCAGGGGCCTGAGTGTTCGCTGGCCTTCAAGGAAATCGCATACCTCACGAAGCGTACGAAAACCGAATACTTCGATACCTTCCACCACAGCACTCTCTTGAGCGTTAGCCAGAGGAAGGAGCATCCGGTATGGTTTCCCCTGGAGGGAGAGAAAGTGGGCCACGGGGAAAACCCCGTTGACCGGCCTGAGCTCTCCAGAAAGGGAGAGCTCTCCCAGGACAACGGTTCCCTCTAAAAGAGAACGGAGTTGCTTTGTGGCAAGGAGGATCCCCAGGGCAATTGGAAGGTCGAAGTCGCTCCCCGTTTTCTTCAGAAATGCCGGGGCGAGGTTTACAGTCACCCGCTGAGGGGGAAAGGCAAAACCGCTATTCTTCAGAGCACTCCGAACCCGTTCCCGGGCTTCCTGAACAGCAGTGTCGGGCAAGCCCACAATGTGGAAGGAGGGAAGCCCTGCACCGACGTCGACCTCGACTTCCACAAACCGGGCGTCAATACCAAAGCTCGTTGCGCTGAGCACCCGTGCCAGCACCATTCTCGCCTCCCTAGAAGGCTGAAGGGTAGTGGGAAATTCTGGGCTTCTTCCCCTCAAGATGCACCGTGATAACGTCAAAGCGAAAAGCGGTATCTTCGGGATTGTACCCGCGCTGCGTGAGGTAGAAGAGGGCGCTTCGCCGGATGCGCTCTTGCTTCTCTTCAGTAATTGCCTCCTCTGGCAATCCCGCTTTTGTGCTCTCTCGGGTTTTCACCTCAACAAACACCAGGCATGCTCCCTTCCGAGCGATAAGGTCGATCTCCCCAAAAGGAGAACGAAAGTTCTTTTCCAGGATCTCCGCTTTGAAAACGGTTCGCAACCACCGCTCTGCCAGGATTTCACCCTGTGTACCTTTCTTTCGCCTCTCCAAACTGCCCACAGAAAGACCTCCGGTGACACGGAGCAAGGCCAAACGCTCGAATGCGCTCAAAATGCAGCGCCGTCCCGTAGCCTTTGTGCTGGGAGAACCCGTATTCTGGGAAAAGTGGGTCATACCATTCCTCCATGATGCTGTCCCTCACAACCTTGGCCACTAAAGCGGCACAGGCCACAGCAAGACTCTGTTCTTCAGCTCTGGGAAGAGCAAGCACCGGGGTGAAGGACCAGGGAAGACGCACCCAGTCTACAATGAGATACTCGAAGCGCCCCGCAGCAATTGCCCGCCACGCTGCCTCGTACAACGCAAACTCATTGGCCCTCTGGATACCCACAAGATCGATCCACCGCTCGCTCACAATACTCAGACCGATGGCCACCGCTTCACGACAGATGATTTCAAAAAGTGCCTTTCGCCTTGTCGGGGAGATACGTTTGGAATCCGGAACGCTCTGGAGGGGGAAAGAAGGAGAGAGAACCACACAACCCGCTACAAGAGGCCCTGCCAGGGGCCCCCGACCGGCTTCATCCGCACCACCAACGTGATGGTATCCCGATCTCCACAGTCTGTGTTCAATGAAATCAGCGGAGGATGCGGACACGATGGGGTGGCCAGTAGACGAGAAAAGCCCTACCTAAGAGATTCTTTCGGGGAACATACCCCCAGAAACGACTGTCGTCACTGTTTTCGCTGTTGTCTCCCAGGACGAAGTAGTGTCCTTCCGGGACAACCTTTTCTCCCTGACCGTAGTACCCGGCACTGTAGTAAGTTCGGTTGAAGAGTTCCCCCGAAAGGGGAACCCCGTTGATGAGCACTTTCCCCCCGGTAATCTCGATCCGCTCTCCCGGAAGACCAACGATGCGCTTGATGAGGTTTTTCCGGTTATCAATCGGGTACCGGAAAACGACAATGTCCCCTCGCTGTGGCTCGGTGAACCGGTAAAGGAACTTGGCCACAAGCACTCGTTCTCCCGGAACCAGAGTGGGCTCCATCGAAGTGCTCGGGATGTAATACCCCTCCACCACAAAGTACCGAACAAGAAGGGCAATGACCAGGGCCCAGAGAACGGTTTCGACGAGTTCTCGCAAGGCGTTCTTCTTTTTAGACTTCGCGTCTCTCCTCAATACGCGACTCTTTGGCACTTTTCCCCCTCAGGTAGTAGAGCTTTGCCCGTCTGACCTTCCCGCGTCGCAGAACCTCAATGCGCTCAATCCGGGGAGAATAAAGAGGGAAGATGCGCTCCACGCCAACGCCAAAGGAGACTTTTCGCACCGTGAAGGTCCGGTTAACCCCAGAACCCCGTACCGCAATGACCAGACCCTCAAAGGGCTGAATGCGCTCTCTGTCTCCCTCGATGACCTTGAAGTGCACGCGTACGGTATCTCCAGGGGCGATTTCGGGAACCTCTGTGTCGTCTTTGATAAAGCTTCCTTCAACCGCTCGCAGGATCCTTGCTCTATCCATGGAAACCTCCTCCTCAGGCCAGAGAAAAATCTCGGAATACTATACCACGCCTTTTCTCCTTTCGCAAGGAGGATGGAGCGCAGGGTGCTGAAAAAGGTCTGGACGCACTTTTCTGGCTTTTTCCAGAGCCTTCTCTTTCCGCCACTTCTCGATAAGCGCATGATTGCCAGAAAGCAGGACCTCGGGCACCGCAAGGCCACAGAATACCCGGGGTCGGGTATACTGCGGTGGACCAAAAACCCACTCCGAAAAGGAATCATACCGCAGGGATTCCTCATCCCCCAAGACTCCAGGGATAAGGCGCGCCACCGCTTCCACGATGACAAGCGCAGGGAGTTCTCCTCCGGAGAGGACGTAGTCTCCAATGGAAATTTCCCGCGCCCCGGTAATCTCTATCACCCGCTCGTCAATGCCCTGGTAACGACCGCAGAGAATGAGGAGGTGGTTTTTCGCCGCTAGTTCCCGGGCAATGCTTTGGGTGAACAGTTCTCCCTGGGGACTTGTGACAATCACCAGGGGCTGGCTCTGCGTGTACTCGCTGATAAAGCGTACGGCCCGAACCAGGGGTTCGGGTTTCAGGACCATGCCTGGGCCTCCCCCAAAGGGGTAGTCGTCAACCGTTCGGTAACGATCCTGAGAGAAACTCCGCAGGTTGTGGACTTTGATGAATACCAGTCCTCTCTCTTGGGCTTTTTCCCTAGAATGGAAGCAGCAAGGTACGGCCGGATGGCCTCGGGAAAGAGGGTAACGATGTCGATGCGAAGCTTCATTCCCAGAACCCCTCGGGGCAGGAGACCTCAAGAAACCCCTCCTCAGGGCGGACAGCCACCACAAAGGCAGAAACAAAGGGCAGGAAGAACTCCCGTCCTTCAGCGTCTTTGACAAGGAGGTAATCGTAAAGTGCCATGGGGATAACCGCATCCACCACGCCACGACGTGTGCCGCGTTCCCAGACCTCAAGACCTACCAATTCAAAGTGGTAGAAATGGCCAGAGGGGAGAGGTGGAACATCCTCCCTGGGGATGGCGAGAAAGAGGCTCCGGAGCATTTCCGCTTCCTGGCGCGAAGTGACTCCCCGGAAACGGAGGAGGAGAAAATTCCCGCGCCAGGCCACATCCTCCACTACTCTCTCGACAAAGGCCCCCTGGGGAGAACCAACAAGAAACACTGCCCCCCGCACAAAACGCTCAGAAAAATCCGTCAGCGGGAGCACCCGAACCCAGCCCTTCAACCCATGGGGTGCGGTAATCCTCCCCACGAAGACCCGTTCAATATGGCGAGGCACACAAGCCCCTCCCTATTCCAGAATCTCCACCACCGCTTTCGTTCCCCTCTTTGCTGAAGCAGCTTTGACGATGGTGCGGAGAGCTCGGGCCACTCTTCCCTGCTTGCCGATGATTTTTCCAGTATCAGAAGGCGCCACCCGCACCTCGTACACAACTGATTTCTCACCCTTCACTTCGGTTACGCTCACCTTCTCAGGTTCGTCGACGAGAGAACGAACCAGAAACTCCAAAAGCTCCTTCACTGGGCTTCAGCTCCCTCGGGCTTTTTTGCTTTTTTCAAAAGTGCCCGAACCCCATCCGAAACCTGAGCACCCTGGGAAATCCAGTACTCGACGCGATCCCACTTCACGGCCTCAAGAGGGGACTCAGCAAGGGGCGAATAGATGCCGAGGACCTCGAGGGGCTTCCCATTCCGTGCCTCCCGAGAGTCCATTGCCACAATACGATACTGAGGAGCATGCCTTCTCCCAACACGGGCAAGACGGATCCGTACTGCCATGAATGGACACTCCTTTCTTTCAGAATCCAAAACCGAAAAATCCTTTTTTTCTGGCAAAGGGCAATACCTGCCCTTTTTTCATTTTCTTCCAGAGCTTGCGAATCTCCTCAAACTCTCTCAGGAGACGGTTGACCTCCTGAACGGTTGTCCCGCTTCCCTGGGCAATGCGCCGTTTCCGAGAGGCATTGATAATCCCGGGATTCCGGCGCTCCTCCTTGGTCATGGAGAGAATAATGGCCTCAGTACGCTTCAGGTTCCTCTCTCCATCAACCTGGGAGAAGATTCCCCGAAATGAAGTGGGAAGCATGTTCACGATGTCTTCAAAAGAACCAACCCGGCGAAGGCGACGGAGTTCCTCGAGGAAATCCTCAAGGGTGAACTCTTCCTTCGTCACCTGCTGTTCCAGCTTCCTGCGCTCTTCCTCAGTGATGGCTCGCTCGATCTTCTCGATGAGGCTCAGGGTATCGCCCATGCCAAGGATGCGGCTGGCCATCCGCTCAGGATGGAAAACCTCAAGCTGGTTGAGCTTTTCCCCAACCCCAACTGAGTTTCACCGGCCAGCCAGTCTGCGCCACAATGGACAGCACCGCACCTCCACGAGCATCAGTATCGACCTTGGTGAGGATAATGCCCGTAGGGTGCACCCATTCCCGGAACCTCTCGGCAACCCGAACAGCTTCCTGACCGGTTGTGGCATCAAGAACCAGGAGAATTTCGTGGAACTCTTCGCTCTGCGTGAGCCTTTGGAGTTCCTGGAGGAGCTCCTCCTCCACATGGAGCCGCCCCGCAGTATCCACCAAAACCACGTCCCTCCCTTTCTCCCGGGCATACCGTCGTGCTGCCTGGACGACCTCAAGGGGATGCTGCGCTGAAGGAAGGTCGAAGAAATCCAGTCCGGCCGAAGAAGCAAGGATCCTCAACTGTTCCCGCGCTGCCGGCCGCCGTGTATCCGTGGAGGTCAGAACGGGAAAGTAGTGGCGCTGCTTCAGGAAGAGCCCGAGCTTCCCGCATGTTGTTGTCTTCCCCGACCCCTGCAGACCCACGAGAAGGAAAAGACGCAGGAGTCACCGGAGGAACGTGGAGGTCTTTTTGCTCCACCCCCGAGAATCTGCCGGATCTCGGTCCCAGAGAATCTTTATGACCATCTCTGCAGGGGTGACNCTTTCCAGCACCTCTCGCCCAACCGCCCGCTCCCGTACCCGGGCAATGAGGTCCTTCACCACCCGGTAATGGACGTCAGACTCAAGAAGCACAAGGCGCAAGTCTCGCAGGGCCTCATCGACCTCTTCTGCCGTGAGGCGGCCCTTCCCTCTGAGCTTCTTAAAAACCCCAGCAAACTTCTCCGTGAGCTGTTCGAACACGCGATCCACCACGCTCCTCAGAATACATAGATGATACCCGTGACCCGGGGGTGTGTCAAGGAAAGCCGTTACGAAACAAGCGCGCGGACAAATTCGTGGGCCTCAAAGGGAATGAGGTCCTCGATACCTTCACCAACTCCGAGGTACTTCACGGGAAGGCCGAACTCCTTCCGGACCCGAAAGAGGATTCCCCCTTTGGCCTGGCTATCCCACTTCGTGAGAATAACCCCTGTGAGCGGCACCACTCGGGTAATGGACTCCACCTGGGCGAAGGCGTTCTGGCCAGCCAGGGCGTCAAGGACCAGGAGGTGTTCCACTTGCTCATCAGGGAGGAACCGGCGAATGACCCGGGACACCTTCTCAAGTTCTGCCAGGAGATTCTTGTTGACATGGGAACGCCCTGCGGTATCCACGATTGCCAGAGTTTTCGTTCTCCTTGAGCGCTGACTGGAGGCCGTCGTACACCACCGCTGCCGGATCAGCCCCCTGAGACCCCCGGAAGAATCGACATCCTGCCCGACGTGCCCAGATTTCGAGTTGCTCATTCGCTGCCGCCCGGAAGGTGTCGGCGCCAATAAGGACCACCCGCTCTCCCCTTTCTCTGGCAAGGTAGGCGAGTTTCCCTGCGGTGGTGGTCTTCCCCACACCGTTGATGCCCACAAGGAAGATGGTCTTGAGAGCTTCAGGATTTGCCCGAGGAAAGAGCAGGTGTTCTCCCTCCTCGAAGAAGGCTACAAGCTTCCTATATAGCCATTCCTCCCAGCTCGTATCCTCCCGGGACTGTTCCTTTAAACGGCGAAATTCTTCGACAATTTCCACCGCAAGCGCCGGACCGATATCGGCACTGATGAGCATCTCTTCCAACTCCTCCCACTCCTCAGGCCGGACGCTCTTCTGGGACCAGAGCTCCCTCAGCCGCTCCTTGACCTCACCCGTAATACGCCCTATCCCCTGGAGCAATCGTTTCCACAGCCCCTTCTCCACGCTATCTTCCCTCCAGAGAAAACTCCTGCGCCTGTGCAATACCCTCGCAAAGGAGCACCCGGGATACCCCAGGCTCGCTCATGGTGACCCCAAGAATCCGATCCGCGACCTCCATGACCTCTTCCTTGTGCGTTACCACCACAACCTGCCGGGATGCAGAAAACTCCCGGAGAATCTGGGCGAGAAGTACACTGTTTGTATGATCGAGATTGGCGTCGATTTCGTACGAAAAAGCACATCTTCGCCCCACCAGCCTCAAAGCAAGCACAAAGGAAACACAGCGCCACCAGGGTCCGCTCTCCACTTGAAAGTAGCGCCACCCCCCTGCCTCTTCTTCCCTGGAATCTGCACCTCAAGTTGAACGCCGTCGCGAACAACAAGAGAAGCCTCCCCCCTGGGGAATACCTGCTGAAAATACCGTCCAAAGGCTACCTGGGCATTCTGGAGGAAGGAAAGAAAAGTCTGCTCCACTTCACGCTCGAGTTTCTGTAGCTCTTTTCGAACAAGTCCGAGGAGACTCTGAAAAAAAGCATCCTGCCTCTGCAAGTCCCTTTCCCGGTCCTCAAGCTCCTGGTACTCTTCGATGGCGCCCCGCCGGACACGTTCGCCAAGGAGCGCCTGACGTTCCCGCTCAAGGAAAGCTCCAAGCTCCTGAAGGCTCATGGCTTCAAGCTCCTCTGGCACAGCACAGGCAACATCGTCCAGGGCCTCCAGGGCAGTCTTTGTACGAACAATTTCCTCGGAAAGTCGCTGTTTCTCAAATCGGAGTCTTTCCTGCTCCCGAATCCATCGCTCTTTCTGACGCTCAAGCATCCTCTCTTCCTGCCGCTTTGCTTCCACATCCGCTTGCAGAGACTGCATCATCTTCTCCCGATCAGCAAGCAGGGCCTCCGCCGCCGCCAAAGCGCGGAAAGCATCCTGAAGAACCCCGGCACATTTACTGAGTTCCCCCAGTAACAGCTTAAGCGTCGTCTCGCTTTCCCGGAACCTCCGGAGAAGCTCGGCCCCCCTTTTGCGCATTCCGTGAACTTCCCAGAGAAGCTGTTCCCGTATCCGTTTTTTCTCTTCCTCATGCCGCTTCCACTCCCTGACCTTTCCCAGGGCTTTCCTTGCCCGGGTAAGGGTAACCTCAAGGGCATGCATACTCCTCTCAAGGTCCTGGAGCTTCCCCCGAATCCTCTCCCGTTCCGCTAAAAGACGCGCGCGCTCTTCCCCAAGATGATTGAGGACCCTCTGCAGCTCTCCCCGCCGCGTATTCCTCTCGAGGCAACGCTCCCGCCACTTGACGACACGAAGCTCCAGCGCTCTCAAGTGCTTTTCGAGGTCCTGTTTCTTCTCGGAGATTGCCACAAGGGTCCCTTCGAGCTCTTTCATGCGGCGTTCAAAAAGGCGCTCCCGCCGCTCCCAGCTTTTGAGGAAACGACCTCGATGAGCCAGTCGCCGGGGGAGCACAAGCAACCCTCCCCGAAGGAGCAGAGCACTGCCATCAGACGCCACAAGGTGCTTGGGAGACTCCACACCGTACACGAAGCGTCCAAGGATTTCGTCTCTCCTCACCACTTCCCAGGCTGACGACCAGGGTGGGAGGGCATCTCGACGCATTGTCCATGTCCCCACCTCAAGTGCCTCGCTATCCTGGAAAATCTGGATTTCTGAGAGCAAACCAAAAAATAGGCATGAACCGCCCGTTGCGGCCATCCCTGAGCAAGAAGACCCTCCTGCATGGCCTGGGAAAACTCCAGCGCGGCCCCCCAGAGGCCGACCTGCTTCCGTCTCTTCCGAATCCGCGAAAGACCTTCCCGAACCCGGGCAAGTGTCTGGAGAATCCTTTCCTGGTCCTGCGCTAATTCCTCCTTCTCGTTCTTTTTCTGCAGCACGTCTTTTTCAGCACTGGAGAGAAGACGCTCAAGCTGAATGAGCTCCTGTTCGAGCTCCTGGATGAGCTTCTCAGCGCGTTTCTTCTCCTGCGCCACCCTCTCCAGAGAGGCCTCACAGCGAGCAAGCTCCTCCCGGAGACACTGTTGTTCTTCCCTCCGGGCCTGAAGGATGCCTTCTTCCCCTTCCAGAAAACGCCCAATGACCGCTTCTATCCTGCTCAAACGCTCCGTACCCTCCGGCAAGACTGTGCCAGAAGCCTGTACCCTCTCCTCAAGACAGCGACTTTCTTCAAGAAACCTCATTGCCTCCTCTTCAAGGGCAAGAAGGGCTCGCTTTCGTTCCCGAATCTGGGTGAGGAGTCGGTAGAGTTCCTGAAGACCCTCGGTTACTCGATGCCTCTTCTCTTCCACCGCATGGCGCAGGCAACGAACCTCCTCCTGGATCACGAGAAGCTGTTGCTCTCCTTTTTCTACCTCATGCACTCCTTCCAGAGCAGAAAGACGGCAAATCTCGCGCTCGCAGCGATCTTCCTCTGCCTCAAGTGCTTCCAGCTTCTTCCCAAGCTGAGCGAGAAGCCGCTCAAGATACACCCTCTGAGCACCCTGCCACTGCCTTTCCCGCACAAGGTACGCCCTCTCCCTCTCCGCCCATTCAGCCACACGCTCTTTCTGGAAGGAGAGTTCCTTGAGGCGCTCTTGGAAACGCTTTGCCTCTTCTGTTGTTTCCCGGAGCATCTGGGAGAGACGGGAAAGACGCGTCCGTGCTTCACAAGTTCCGCTGGCTTCCTCGAGCCAGCGCAGACGTTCCAGAGGGGCTCAGGTCGGCAAGGGCATGGAGATCCCGGTTCGTAACAAAGCCAACCTCAAGACGGGTCAAAGAAAGACCNAAGGTTTGCAGNTTTTGACGAAGGTCCCCAAAACGTACCCGGGTACCCTGGAAAAAGTACTCGGTGTCTCCAGAGGCAAAAGACCGTTTTTCAATCCGAAAAGGGGGCACTTCTTCCCCCACAAAGAGGAGCTCCACCGAGGCCATGCTCACCGGCCGGTGGACGGATGAACCGTGAAAGAGCACCTCTTTCCCCCCGGCACTCCGCACTTCCTTTCGGTCTCCCAGAACCCACCGCAGAGCATCGAGGAGGTTGCTCTTCCCAGAGCCATTGGGACCGACGACAACATTGAGCCCCGGTACAAGGTCCACCGTCACAGGGTGGGCGAAAGACTTGAAACCCTGAAGAGTGATCTCCTTCAGATACATTGACTATCCCTGGAACCCCTGCTCTCCTCCATGATTCGTTCCCAGGCCCGCCGGGCCGCTTCCTGCTCCGCCCGTTTCTTGCTCTTTCCCTCGCCCCTCGCGACCACCCGACCCTGGATTTTCACCACAACCTGGTACGAAGAATTCCCTCCTGTCGTGACAATCTCGTACTCCGGAAGACAGGAAAAGTACTGCAAGCACCACCGCTGGAGCAAACCCTTGTAATTGACCGAGAGAAAGGCGAATTCCACCCCTTCCTCGTCGCAGAAAATCCCTGAAAGGACCTCCCGGGTACGCTCATACGAGAGAGAGTCCACAAAGATTGCGCCAGCTAAAGCCTCAAAGGCGCTGGAGAGAATGGAATCTTTCTCCCGCCCNCCACTGCGTTCTTCACCACGTCCAAGCTCGATAAACTGCTCAAGACCGATTTTCCGGGCCAGATACGCCAGACACTCTTCACTTGCCCATTTTGCCTTCATAAGGGAGAGCCAGCTCCGGGGCCGATCGTAGTTCTGGAAGAGGTAGTCAGTGATAAAAAGACCGATCACCGCATCTCCCAGCCACTCGAGTCGGTCGTTGCAGGCCCCGGCCTTGCCCTCCAGGGCCGATTTGTGCCGGAGCGCTGTGCGGAGAATTTCTGGATTTCGAAAAGAATACCGGATCCGCTTTTCTAACTCTGAGAGGTCCCTCTCTGGCGCAGGCATTGAAGAGCGTCAGCGGATCTTGGACTCGATGTATTCTACAGCCTTCCCCAACAGTGGTGATTTTCTCTGCGTCTTCGTCAGGAATTTCGATGTCNAATTCCTCCTCAAACGCCATGATGAGTTCCACAATGTCGAGGGAGTCTGCTCCCAGATCATCGACAAAAGAGGCATCGGGAGTGACGTCTTCCTCATCCACGCCAAGCTGGTCCACAATAATTTCCTTCACCTTGGAGAAAACGTCCATACGCACACCTCCCAAAAGGTTTTTTTAAGCCATGAAGAGTCCGCCATTGATGTGAACGGTCTGGCCTGTAATGTAACCGGCAGCCTGGGAAGCCAGAAAAGCAACAAGCTGCGCTACTTCCTCCGGTTCGCCCCACCTCCTCATTGGTACCTGCTGCAACCACATCTCGCGTACCTCTTCAGGGAGCCTCCGGGTCATCTCCGTGTTGATGAAACCGGGAGCAATGGCGTTAACGGTAATCCCAAGGGGTGCTACCTCTCGCGCCAGGGACTTGGTGAAACCTAAAAGAGCAGCCTTTGCCGTGGCATAGTTGGTTTGGCCAGCGTTTCCCATAATCCCCACAACCGAGGAGATGTTAATAATGCGGCCGTAGCGTTGCTTCATCATATACCGGAGAACCTCTTTGGTACAATTGTATGTCCCCTGGAGGCAAACATCAAGAACCGCCTTCCAGTCCTCGTCCTTCATCCGGACAAAGAGAGCATCTCTGGTAATACCGGCATTGTTCACCAGAATGTCGATGTGCCCCCATCTTGCGATGATGTCCTCCACCATTGCCCGAATCTCCTCCCGCACCGTCACATCAGCCACATACCCCTGAGCCTCTATGCCCTCCTGGCGCAGAACCTCAACAGCCTCACGGAGTTCCTCTTCAGGTCCAACATCGTTCAGCGCTACGAAAGCTCCACCGAGCCCAAGGGTTCTTGCAATGGCAAAGCCAATCCCTCTCCGGGCACCGGTCACAAGCGCAACCTTCCCTGTAAAGCTCATTGTACTTCCCTCACCTCACTCACAGCAATCTGCAAACGCCTGGGGGAAAAGGTCGGGAAAACAGAAACTTCAGGATGTTCCCGCTCAAAGAGCTTCGAAAGCACCATCCCGGGACCCACCTCCAGGGCCTTCCGCACACCTTCCCCACAGAGGACATCCATAATATCCTTCCAGCGAACCGGCGCAACGAGCTGCTCCACAAGGAGGTCCCGAATCCTTCCTGGATCGCGCTCAAAGGCAGCCGTCACGTTGCTCAGGTAGGGATAACGGGGCGGACGGATGGTGACCCCCTCGAGGACCCGGGCAAAGGCTTCCCGAGCTTTCTCCATGAAACTGGAATGGAACGGAGCACTCACACGGAGCTCCATGGCTTTCTTTCCTCGCCTGCTGACCTCCTCAAGGACTCGGGGAAGCAGCGATTTTTCGAGAGAGAGCACAACCTGGTCTGAGGAGTTGATATTGGCAATCTCGACCTTCCCCTCTCCCCCTGAGCACATCTACTATCTCCTGGACTTCTGACAGGGAAAGGCCCAGGACGGCCACCATGGTTCCCTCCCCCTAAGGGAGAGGCCTCTTGCATAATTTCCCCACGCCGCCGCACCAGGTACACAGCCTCGTCGAAATCGAAACTCCCCGCACAAAAAAGGAGCCGAATACTCCCCAAGGCTGTGCCCCGCTACCACGTCAGGAACAAGAGGAATTTTTCGCAAAAGAAGTGCACTGAAAGTGAGAATAGCTGGCTGGCTGTTTTTCGTGAGGTTCAGCTCCTCCTCAGGCCCTTCAAGGCTCAGCCGGAGCAGATCAACCCCACAGATGCGGCTGGCCTGCCCGAAGAGTTCCTCCACCAGAGGGGCATCCTCTTCGAGCCACTCCCGCAGCATGCCCACCTTCTGAGAACCTTGACCCGGAAAGAGGAAGGCTACTTTCATGAATCCCCCACCCGCTTCAGCCGCTCGAGGGTTGCCCAGAATTCCTGCATAATGTCCTCTATGACTTTTCGAACGGGTTTCAGGTCGCGAATGAGACCCGCCACCTGACCACACATAACGGATCCTTCTTCCACATTCCCACAAACCGCGGCTTCTCTCAGCTTTCCTACCCCAAGGGCCTCCACAACCTCTCGGGGGGCACCGCTGAATTCAAGCTCCTCGAATTTCCGGGTAAGGCGATTCCTGAGACACCGCACCGGATGACCGGTAGAAAGACCGGTGACGACCGTCGAACGATCGTGGGCTTTAAGGATTGCTTCCTTGTACGCCGGGTGGACCTCACACTCTTCGGTACAGATAAAACGCGTCCCAAGCTGTACCCCTTCTGCTCCAAGGGCGAAGCAGGCCGCCATACCCCGCCCGTCACCAATGCCTCCTGCTGCGATGACCGGGACTCTGACGGCATCCACCACCTGAGGCACAAGGCACAGAGTGCTTATCTCTCCTACATGACCGCCCGACTCGTTTCCCTCGGCGATGATGGCCTGAACACCATACCGCTCAAGCCTCCTGGCCAAAGCAACAGAAGCCACAACGGGGATGAGGATGATTCCCAGACGGGCGAACTCCTCCACCAGAGGACCGGGATTCCCGTGCACCGGTGGTAACTACCGGAACCCGCTCTTCCTTCACCACCCGTACCTGGTCCTCAATGTGGGGAGAAAGGAGCATGAGGTTCACCCCGAAGGGTCGATCCGTAAGGGAACGAACGCGTCGGATCTCCTCCCGGAGTTCCTCTCCGGTCATCCCCCCCCGACGCCCAATGATACCCCAGTCCTCCAGCTTCTGAAACCGCAGCCACCAGGGGAGCCGTCGCCACCCAGGCCATACCCCCCTGGAGGATAGGGTACTGAATGCCAAGAAGTTCCGTGACTCTGGTTCTCATGGTTCACCCTTTCTCAATCCTCAAGAGAAAAGCAGGACAGACGTTCCCGGATTTTCTCCAGGATGCCTCTCTCCACAAGTTCCTTGGCTCGTAGAATGGCGCTTCTAATATCTCGGGCCTTAGACTTCCCGTGGCAAATAAGGCACACTCCTTCGACTCCAAGGAGGGGTGCACCACCGTATTCACTCCGGTCCAGCCGCTTCCAGAGCGACCGGAGCCGCTCCTTCGAAGCAGCATCTTCAATCTCCCGCTCCAGAAGCTGGGCAATAAGCTCAATGAGCCCCTCCCCAAATTTCAAAAGGGCATTCCCTGTAAATCCGTCGCAGACGACGACATCCACTGTTCCATCAACGATGTTCTGTCCCTCGGCATTCCCCACAAACTCGAAATTCAGGCTGTTCCGTCGCTCCTTGAAAAGCTGGTACGCCGCTTTTACCACCTCGTTTCCCTTTCCTTCCTCCTCCCCAATGCTCAAAAGACCCACTCGGGGACGGGAAACACCAAGAACGATTTTGGCATATTCTGCTCCCATAATGCCAAAGTGGAAGAGGTGCTTGGGCTTGCAGTCGACGTTTGCCCCCACGTCAAGGAGCACACAGTACGAGCGGGTGTTGGGGATGAGGGCCGTGATGGCTGGTCGCTCCACCTCTGCGACATGCTTGAGACCAAGCCACGCCGCCGCCATGACTGCTCCACTGTTCCCCGCAGAGATGAAGGCATCAACTTTTTTCTGCGCCAGAAGCTGGATACCCCTGCAGATGCTGGAGTTCGGCTTCTTCTTCACCGCCTCGGCAGGATGCTCCTGCATGGAGATGACCTGTGGAGCATCCTCAATGGGAAAGTCCTCTTCCTGCATGGAGAGGGTCTCGTACAGGGCAAGGAGCTCTTCTCTGGGGCCAAGCGCCACGAGAGTGTACTCAGGAGAATAGGCCTCCTTCAGGCCCTTTGCAATCTCCAGGGGGGCAAAGTCGCCACCCCACACATCCACCGCAATCCTCATTGCCCTTCCCCGTTACTCCTCAACCTTGAGAACCTGTCTCCCTTTATAGTACCCACACTCAGGACAGACGTGATGGGGAAGCTTGGGCATGTGGCAATGAGGGCAACTCACAAGATGGGGTGGATGGATAACCCAGTGTGTTCTCCTTTTGTTCCTTCGACATCGCGAGGTTTTATTCGTCAGATTCGCCATGCTTGAATACCTCCTCTATTCTGCGAGGTCAAGGTGTAGGATAGTATAGAACAATTTCTGCTCCTTTGCAAACGCCTTACTCTGGTTTCCAGTGCCTGAGCACCACAAGTCTTGGGTCAATCTCCTGCTCTTCGCAGTGGCACTGCACCTCGTTCCTGTTCCCTCCNCACACCGGGCACAACCCCTTGCAGTCAGGGCGGCACAGAGGCTTCATGGGAACGTTGAGGAGGACGATTTCCTGGATCTCTTGGGTGACATCCACATAATTCTCTTCCTCAGTAAAATANCGGATTTCCACAGTCTCCTCTGCCTCTGCTTCGAAATCCGAAGGACGCGTCAGGCGGCTGGCATTGCGAAGCTCCAAGCGGAAAGGAATATCCATAGGGTAGAGAAAAGGTTCAAGACATCGGGCACAGTGCAGAAGAAGGGCCGTTCTCAGGCGGCCCTCAACAAGAATCTCCGAACCACAGTTCACAAGGTGGACCTCAATCTGCACCGGCTGGGTGAAGAGGACATCCTCTCTCCCCAGACGGACGGAGGGGAAAACTTCCTCTTGAAGGTCAAAAAATGTCCGTCCTGTGCCCTTTTTGACCTCCCCAATGTACAGTTGCACACTCTTCACCCCATTCCCCGCGCAATTCGCCAGGTATCCCGGGCGATCACAAGTTCCTCATTGGTGGGGATGACCATCACCTGAACCCGAGAATCGTCCCGGCTAATCAGAGCCTCTTTTCTCCGCACGGTGTTTCGCTCATCGTCAATGAGAATCCCAAGGTGCTCAAGGCCCGAGCAGATGGACTTTCGAATGTAAGGGGAGTTCTCCCCAATTCCTGCAGTGAATACCAGACCGTCGAGTCCACCGAGAATAGCGTAGTACGCTCCGATGTACTTTTTGGCCCGGTAGGCAATGATGTCGAGGGTAAGACGTGCCCGGTGATTGTGTGGTGCTGCATCCTCAATGTCCCGGGTGTCGCTGCTTATTCCCGAAATTCCAAGAACCCCGCTTTTCTTGTTCAGGATTTCCTCCACTTCCTTCGCCGAAAGGCCTTCCTTCTCCATCAGAAAGAAGACAATTGCCGGGTCAATATCGCCACACCGGGTTCCCATAACCAGGCCCTCTAAAGGGGTGAATCCCATGGAGGTATCGATGGATTTTCCATGGAGGATGGCGGTAAAGCTCACCCCGCTACCCATATGGCAGGTGATGAGCCGGAGCTCTTCAAGGGGACGGCCCATCATCTTTGCTGCTCGCTCCGCCACGTACCGGTGAGAGGTTCCGTGAAACCCGTACCGCCGGATGCGGTACTTCTCGTAGTATTCGTATGGAATAGCGTAAATGTACGCATACTCAGGGAGCGTACCGTGGAAGGCGGTGTCGAAAACCGCCACCTGCGGGACCCCGGGGATGAGCTCCTGGCAGGCCTCAATGCCAAGGATGTTGGGAGGATTGTGCAAAGGCGCAAGGTCCGCACAGGCCCGAATGGCTTCCAGAACTTCATCGGTGATCAGCACCGAACCGGTAAACTTCTCGCCTCCGTGGACAACCCGATGCCCAACGGCATCGATTTCTCCAACACCAGAAAGTACCTGGGTTTTCCCAGAAGTCAAAGCGGCAATAACGAGTTCTAGGGCCACACGGTGATTCGGCACAGGTCGCTCTTCGACGAAGGTGTCAAGGGCTGACCGGTGTTCCAGGCGAGATCCTGAAATACCGATTCTCTCCACAATCCCCCGGGCGACCACCTCATAACGGTCCTCGTCCTCCATCCGGAAAAGCTGGTATTTGACGGTCGAGCTACCGCAGTTCACCACCAGGATGTTCAAGGTCCATCATCTCCCCCCTAAAACTGAGTCTGGAGAACAGTGACCGCAATCTGGTCAACGATATCTTCAGCCCTGCACCCCCGGGAAAGGTCATTCACTGGCTTTGCCAGACCCTGGAGGATTGGTCCAATGGCTCTCCCCTCGAGCCAGGCGCTCGGTGAGCTTGTAGCAGATGTTCCCTGCATCAAGGTCGGGGAAAATCAATACGTTGGCTCTCCCCGCCACCGGGCTTCCCGGGGCCTTTCTTGCCCCCACCTCCGGAACGAGTGCCGCATCTCCCTGGAGCTCACCATCAATAAGGAGATCTGGAGCAAGGTTCTGGGCAATGCGCGTGGCCTCCCGCACCTTATCTACCCGGCTGTGCCTGGCACTCCCTTTCGTTGAGAACGAGAGCATAGCCACCCTTGGTTCCCCTCCCACCNGAAGACGAAACGTCCGGGCAGTGGTCACCGCAATGTGGGCCAGCTCCTCGGCAGTGGGGTCGGGGTTGAAACCACAGTCAGCGAAAAGGAACACCCCGTTCTCCCCATACTGAGTATTGGGGAAAACCATGAGGAAGCAGCTTGAGGCGAGTTTGACACCCGGAGCGGTTTTGATAATCTGCAGGGCGGGACGGATCACATCAGGGCTTGTGAACACTGCCCCTCCCACAACACCGTCGACCTCTCCGTGGAAAAGCATCATACAGGCATAGTACATGGAGTTCTGGAGGAGTTCCTCCGCCTTTTCGAGTGTAACCCCTTTCTCCCGGCGAAGTTCAAANAGCGACTGGACATAGGCTGCCCTCTTGGGGTCTTTCTGGGGGTTCCGGATTTCTACTCCCTCAAGGCTTATCCCGAAAGCTCTGGCCCTCTGACTAATCTCCTCCTCGTCGCCAAGGAGCACAATGGATGCGATGCCCTCTTGAGTTGCGAGACTCGCAGCATGGAGCACCCGTTCGTCGTGTCCCTCAGGAAGAGCAATTTTCTTCCCGAGGCCCCGCGCCCTTCCCCGGATGCGAGCAAGAATGTCCATAGCGTCTCATCTCCTCTGGCGAATTTTATCTGGAAACCGAACTGAATTTCTCCCGAAGCCGTCGTTCCACCCCCGGGGGGACAAGGCCCCGCACACATCCACCAAAGCGGGCGATTTCTTTGACCACCGTGGAATTGAGATACGAGTACTCGGTACTCGTGGGGAGGAAAACGGTTTCAATTTCCGGAGCCATTTTTCGATTGGTCAGGGCAATCTGTGTCTCGTACTCGTAATCGGAAATGGCACGCAAGCCCCGCAGAATAACCCTGCAGCCCCGAGAGCGGGCAAAGTGTACGAGAAGCCCGTCAAAAACTTCAACTTCAACGTTGGGAAAATCAGCTACTGCTTCTTCAATCATGCGTTTTCGTTCTTCCGCGCTGAACAGGGGGACCTTGTTCGGATTCTGCAGTACTGCTACAATGAGGTGGTCAAAGATTCTCCTTGCCCGGTCGATAATGTCAAGATGCCCATTGGTGATAGGATCAAAACTCCCAGGGTAAATGGCTACTATCACCTCGACCCTCCATCCTCTTAACCTTTCAGCCTCCCAAAGACCAGAACGCTCTTCCCGTATCGCCGCACATCCTGGACTTCAAAAAACGAAACCCCCTCCTCCCGCCACTCCTTCCGGGAGCACCGGATGACCACAAGCGCATCGCCTATGACAACTCTGAAATTATACAACTTTTCCATGACTTGGGAAATATCGTAAGCAAAGGGAGGATCGAGAAACACAACGTCAGGCCTTTCAAGGTCCTGGGGGAGTTTCCTCGCCTGCCAGAAATCCCAGCGCACAACCCGAGCTCGGTCCTCATATCCACAGAGGGTAATGTTCCGTCGCAGAACCTGACATACCCTCGGGTTGCTCTCGAAAAAATACGCTCGTCGGGCACCTCGACTCAGGGCCTCAAGTCCCAGGGACCCACTGCCAGCGAAAATATCGTACACAATACTTTCAGGGAGCTTGTCCCTGAGGATTTCGAAAAGCGCCTTCCTGGCAACTCCTTGAATGGGACGGACACCACATCCCCCGGGAACAACGATTTTCCTGCCCCTTTTCTCCCCTCCAATAATGTGGATATACCCCATTAACCAACCTCCCCAAATTCCAGATAACGACCAAAACGCCGCTCTATTTCCTGCCGGAGCAGACGGTGTTCGGGCTTCTCGAGGAATGGGTCTTCAGCAATGATTCTCTCTGCTTCCCGATGAGCCTGCTCAAGAAGCGGCCAGTCTGCAAAAGGGTCAGCAAGATGAAACTCAGGTACCCCGTGCTGACGTACACCATAGAACTCTCCGGGACCCCGGAGACGAAGGTCCTCCTCAGCAATGCGGAAGCCATCATCCGTTGCCGTGAGGATGGCCATGCGCTTCCGGACGTTTTCCCCCGAGAGAGCGGCAAGGAGGATGCACACTCCTTCTTCGCTTCCCCGGCCTATTCTCCCCCGGAGCTGGTGGAGCTGTGCAAGGCCAAAGCGTTCGGCGTTCTCCACCACCATGACACTGGCTCTGGGAACATCGATACCCACCTCAATCACGGAAGTCGCTACCAGAACGTCAACGTCGCCCCGGGAAAACCGGTGCATGATGCCTTCCTTTTCCCGCGAAGGGAGTTTCCCGTGGATAACCTCTATGCGGAATTCAGAAAGCCACTTCTTCTGGAGCTCCTCGAACACTTCCTGGACATTGGCAATCTCCTCTTCGCTCTCCTCAATGGCCGGACACACAACATATGCCTGTCGACCTTCTCTGAGGAGCTTCCGTACACGGCTGTAGGCCTTGAAGCGTTCCTCAAGGGAAAAACAGAGCGTTCGTGTGGGCTTCCTCCCCGCCGGTTTCTCATCGACTACGGAAACATCAAGGTCCCCATAGAGCGTCAGCGCCAGAGTCCTGGGAATCGGCGTTGCCGTCATCACCAGGGTATGGGGAACCGTGGCTTTCTCCCTGAGCTTTGCCCTCTGGAGCACCCCGAAACGGTGCTGTTCGTCGACAATCACAAGACCGAGATCCGCAAAGGCAACCTTTTCTTCAATGAGGGCATGCGTTCCGATAACGATATCCACTTCCTTTTTCTGTATCGCCTCAAGGAGCTGGCGTTTCCCCTTCGTGTTCCCCCCTTTCAAAAGTCCCACCCGAACCCCCACGAGCTGCAAGAGGCTCCCGGAAGCGGGAGTAATGTTGCTCAGCAAGGATCTCAGTGGGGACCATAAAGGCCACCTGACGCCCGGTTTCGACCACTCGCAGAGCGCTGATGACCGCCACAATGGTCTTTCCCGAGCCCACATCCCCCTGAACCAGCCGGTTCATAACCCTGCCGCTTGCCAGATCTCGGGCGATTTCAAGGCACACCCGCTTCTGTGCCTCTGTGAGAGAGAAAGGCAAAGACCGAATGAAACGCTCTGCAAGAGGGGATTCCAGGGGGCAGGGGGGAACCTGGAGTGTCTCGAGGGTTCTTCTGCGGATTTTCAGACTCAGAGCAAAGAGGAGAAATTCTTCAAGGATCAGGGCAAGGTGAGCAGGACTCCGGCGGGCCTGAAGCTCCTCAAAAGAAGCAGCAGAAGGCAGATGAAGCTCCCGAATGGCCTCACGCTTTGTGGGGATTTGCAAACGTTCACGAAGAGCAGGAGGAAGGATTTCGGGAACTTCGTGGAGACAGGTCTCAAGAGCGGAGAGGATAACCGTCCGGAGCTTCTTGGGTGTTAAGCCCTCGGTGAGGGGATACACAGGAACGAGGCGCTCAAAATCGGCTGTCTTGAGCTTTCCCACCTCGTACTCAAACGCTGCCGTCTCCCAAGCTCCGAAGGCGTACCGGAAACTCCCTGATACCCGAACCCAGGTGCCTTTCTTCAGAACCTGGGCGAGATACCCCCGGTTGAAGCACACCAGGCGAATCTCTCCTGTTCCATCGCTCACGACAACCTTCAGCAGAGGACCCCGCCGGGTCGGCTCGATTTTGTGCTGCACCACCTGTCCTTCGATGGTCTCAATCCCCACACCCTGGAGGCTCCGAATCGGCTTGATTGTGCCCCGATCACGATAGGTTCGGGGGAAGAAAAAGAGGAGATCCTCCACTGTGAAGATTTCGAGGCGGTTTAGCTTTTTCTCCAGAGCTGGACCGACACCCTTGAGGTAACGCACCGGCTGGGCAAGGGAGGGGACGAACTTCCGGGATTTTGGTGACACCCCCTTTCCCGGTGCAGGACTTGCCCGGAGGGCGCTTTCAATGGTCAAAAGCAGGCGTCTCCGCTCCTCCCGAGAAAGGTCCTCATAGTTCTCAAGCTGCTCAAGCCATTCCTGCGGATGATTTCCTTCTTTCTGCAACCACCCTTTAAGAAATCGACTGAAACCCCCAAAAACCGAGGTGTTATCGAGCTTCTTCTTCTCCTGTTCGATAACCTTGAGGACCACTTCCTTAGAGCACCGCGCCATACCCTGTCCTCCCTCTCATTGTACAACCGGGAGAGAACTCAGAGAAGGCGCTGTCCGATTCCTGATCCGCCAAGGTACGCAGAGCGAACACGTTCATCGTGCATGAGGTCCTGGGGCTTTCCCTCCAAAGCCACACGGCCATTCTCGAGAATGTAGGCGTAGTTTGCAACCGAAAGCGCCTTGCGGGCGTTTTGTTCCACAAGGAGGAGAGAGACTCTTTCTTCTTCGTGAATCTGGCGGATAACCCGGAAAATTTCCTGGACAACCCGAGGAGCCAACCCCAGAGAGGGTTCATCCATAAGAATCACCTTTGGCCTTGAGATCAAACCTCGACCGATGGCCAGCATCTGCTGTTCCCCTCCCGAGAGGGTGCCGGCGAGCTGCCGGCGTCGTTCCCGCAAAATCGGAAAGAGCTCAAAAATCCACTCCTTACGCTTCTTCCGTTCGGCATCGCCCACCAAGTGACGAACCCCGTAAAGCCCAAGGAGGAGATTCTCTTCCACAGTAAGGGTGGGGAAAAATCCGGCGGCCCTCGGGAACATGGGCAAGACCCTGGCGCAAAAGCTCAAAAGGAGCAAAGGAGCGGATGTCCCGACCACAGAAGAGGATTCTCCCCCGGACCAGGGGGAGGAGTCCCGAAATAGCCCGAAGAAGCGTGGTTTTCCCCGCCCCATTGGCTCCCAGGACGGCGACGATTTCCCCCTCTTGAAGCCTGAGGGTCACCCCCCGAAGCGCCTCCACTGCCCCGTAAGAAACCCGGATATCCTCAACCTCAAGAAGTGCTCCCAACCCACTCCTCCTCCTTCCCGAGGTATGCCTCGATAACCCTGGGGTGGTTGTAGACCTCCCACGGTGACCCTTCAGCAATCTTGCTCCCCATGTCCATGACGCTGACCCAGTCCGAAATCCCCATCAC
>Ga0065718_1005011_pt1 | contig 31401 bp, 26 predicted proteins | sample GBSCel77sediment_2_FD_59105 | JGI IMG/M metagenome (GOLD analysis project Ga0065718, IMG submission 59105) | Hot spring sediment microbial communities from Great Boiling Spring, Nevada - cellulolytic enrichment CS 77C v3 (version 3) | ecosystem: Environmental > Aquatic > Thermal springs > Hot...
TGCCTCTTCAAAACAAAAAAGAGGTTATAATAAATGCAAGGGCTGAGACCATACTGGAGAAGCCTTTGTTTTCCAGCATAATTTCAAACAGGTGTCTGATTCCTGCTCAGGGTTTTTTTGAGTGGGAGAAAGATGGTAGTAAAAAACAAAAATTTTTTATAAAACCAAAAGATTGCAATGTCTTTTACATGGCAGGGCTTTACAAAAGGGTGGAGCTTGAAGGTGGGATACTTGTAGATAGTTTTGTCATTCTAACAACAGAACCGGCAGAAGAGATAAAACATATTCACAGCCGCATGCCTGTGATACTGAAAAAGGAGTATGAAGACTTGTGGCTTTTTGAAAATGTAAGTCAGAGAGCGCTAAGGGATTTGTTTTTGCGCATATTGAAACCATGGGAAGGTGAAATGGAGATAATAGAAGTAAAAAACAATTAAATTTTTAGTTTAAATATAATATAATAAAACTTGAAGTAGAAGGTTTTAAGGTGATAAAAATGGAATTTGAACTGTATTTGAAAAATTCAAACATTGAATTTTTAAAAGATCATCTGCTTAAAGATTTCACAACTTTCAAGATAGGCGGAAAGGCAAGATATATAGTATTTCCCAAAAATACCAAGCAGCTTGTCGAGGTATTGACTTTAGCAAAAGATGAAGCGATAAACTACATTGTTGTTGGGAACTGCTCAAATGTTCTTGTCTCTGATAAAGGCTTTAATGGAGCGATAATTACAACAGTTAAGATAGATTCTTTCAAAATAGATGGAAATTTAATTGAAGCAGATTGTGGAGCTATGCTCTCTCAGGTTGCAAGAAAAGCGTGCGAAAAAGGTCTCAAAGGTTTAGAGTTTGCAGTAGGAATTCCTGGCACTGTTGGCGGAGCTGTATATATGAACGCAGGGGCATACGATGGCGAGATAAAAGACGTTTTTGAGTGGGCAGAGGTTTTGGATAAAAACTTAAATATTTTGAAACTTTTTAAGTCAGAAATGAAATTTTCTTACAGACACAGCAAATTGAAAGAAGAAAAAATGGTGCTTCTGAGGGCAGTATTTTCCCTTGAATTTGCCAGCAAAGAAGATATTCCTCCATTGAAAAAAGCAAGTGAGTTTTCCAAAAGACGCAGGGAAAAACAGCCTCTTTCTTATCCGAGTGCGGGTTCTGTTTTTAAAAGACCTCCAAACAACTTTGCAGGAAAGCTTATAGAAGATGCGGGCTTGAAAGGATATAGAATAGGTGGTGCGTGTATATCTGAAAAACATGCAGGGTTTATCGTAAATGTAGAGGATGCTAAAGCTGAGGATGTAAGAAAACTCATTTATCTTGCTCAAAAGACTGTATACGAAAAGTTTGGAATCTTGCTTGAACCTGAAATTCAGTTCATAGGCGAGTTTGAAACACTGCTTTTTGTGCCAGAATATCCAGAATAAAAGACAAAAAGGGTGATTTTATTGGAGATAGTAATAATAACTGGCATGTCTGGTGCTGGTAAGAGCTTAGCAATAAGAGCGTTTGAAGACATGGGTTTTTTTTGTATAGACAACCTGCCGCCTCAGTTTTTGCCCAAGATTGCTGAGCTTGCAAGTGCAACAAAAGACAAGATTTCGAGAGTTGCTGCAGTTGTAGATATTCGTGGTGGTGAGCTTTTTGATGACTTCAAAGATGTTCTTCAGGAACTGAAAAAAGATGATCGTAATTTTAAAGTACTGTTTTTAGATGCACATGATAATGTTCTTATAAAGCGGTACAAAGAGACAAGGCGAAAACATCCTCTGAGTCATGAAGGTGACGGCAGCATTTTAGAAGCCATTCAAAAGGAAAGGGAAAAACTTGAGGATATAAAAAGGTATGCTGACTTTGTGATAGATACATCTACACTTTTGCCCCGTGATTTAAAAGAAAAACTCTTTGAGATTTTTGTTCAGCAAAAGTCAAAAGAAGCAATGCTAATTACTATTATGTCATTTGGATTTAAATACGGACTTCCGCTTGATGCTGACCTTGTTTTTGATGTCAGATTTATCCCTAACCCGTTTTATGTGGATACACTCAAATACAAAACAGGTAAAGAACCTGAAGTTAAAGAATATGTTTTAAAATGGGACGTCACAAAAGAATTCTTGCAAAAACTTTTTGACCTGATTCTATTTTTAATACCAAACTATGCAGAAGAAGGAAAAGGGCAGCTTGTGATTGCGATTGGCTGTACTGGTGGCAAGCACCGATCTGTTACAGTGGCTGAAGAGCTTTTCAAGGCTGTTGAAAACCAGGGATATAAAGCTTCAATATTTCATAGAGATATAGAGAAAGATAAAAAAGGGTGACATGCCAATGATATTTGATTTCCTAAAACCAGGTATTTATATAAAAAGATGGATTATTTTAATGTTAATCAGTATTATTTTAATCTCAGCTTCGTTAGCAAAAAGCATTGATATTTTTAATGTTTCGGTGGAACTTCGCACCTCTTTACGCATAGGATTATTTGTTTTAGGGATTGGAGTTTTTTTGATTTCGCTGATGGATTTAACAAAGGGTTTTATAAGGCTTTTGAACAAGAGTCTGCCATACAGAATAAGCCAGAAGACCATATTTGATGCTATATATTCAAAAGGGTTTTTGGAAAAAGGACCAAGGATTGTTGCAATCGGTGGTGGCACAGGACTTTCTACAATGCTCAGGGGTATAAAGAATCTCACAGCAAACATCACAGCAGTTGTAACTGTTGCAGACGATGGAGGTGGGTCTGGAAAGCTCAGAGAAGACCTTGGCATGCTTCCACCGGGTGATATCAGAAACTGCATACTGGCCTTGGCAAACACAGAAGAGATTATGCAAAAGCTTTTAAATTACAGGTTCAAGGAAGGAAGCCTTAAAGGTCAGAGTTTTGGCAACCTGTTCTTAGCTGCAATGACAGGAATCGCAGGGAGCTTTGAAAAGGCTGTAAAACTCATGAGCGAGGTTTTAGCAGTTCGAGGAAAAGTTCTGCCTGTGACTCTTGACAATATTAATCTTTGTGCTGAGCTTGAAGACGGCAGGGTAATTGTTGGTGAGTCAAAAATACCTAAAGAGGCAAAAAATTCTAAGACCCCAATAAAAAGAGTTTTTATAACTCCTTCTGATGCAAAACCATATGCTGAGGTTTTGGATGAGATTGAAAAGGCGGACGTGATAATAATTGGACCGGGGAGTCTTTATACAAGCATAATGCCAAATCTTGTATTCAAGGAGGTTGTTGAGAGGATAAAGAAAAGCAGAGCAAAGAAAATTTACATTGCAAACATCATGACGCAGCCTGGTGAGACAGACGGTTATCAACTGTGTGACCATATTGAGGCAATAGAGAGACATTGCGGCGGAAGGATTTTTGACATTGTTATTGTGAACAACCAGCCAATTCCTCAAGATGTTCTGGAAAAATACAAAGAAGATGGTGCACAGCCTGTTTTTGCTGATAGGAAAACTATAGAAAAGGGATACAAAGTTGTGGAAGAAGGGCTTTTGAGCGTGCGTGACGGGTTTATTCGTCACAACTCAGCAAAGCTTGCAAGGGTGGTGAGCAACATAGTCTTTGGTAAGGATGTGTTTTATGAGTACAGATTGGGGTATCTTAAATTAAAAAATTTTGGTAAGCCATTTAAAAGTTAAGGAAAGAAAAGAAGCTTTCCTTTTGGAGGTAGACACAAATGTCTTTTTCATCGACTGCAAAAGCAGAAGTGAGCAGAAAGCTTTCTCAAAATTCCTGTTGTGTAAAAGCTGCAGCTGCAGCGTTTTTGAAGTTTGCAGGAAGCATATATGAGCTTGACGGAGTATTTTATTTCAAAGTTTCGTTTGAAAATGCTCAGACTGCAAGGTCGTTTTTCCTTCTTATGAAAAATGGATTTTCAAAACACTGTGAAGTAAGTATCAAGAAAAATAGTAAGTTGCAGAAAAGCTATGTATATACTATCTTTTTACCTCCAAGCAGCGACAACATAGGCGTTTTGAAAGACCTTCATTTTGTTAGAAAAGGTGCAAAAGAGTATCATCTCAGTTTTTCGCTAAAAGAGGAGCTTGTGAAGAAAAAATGTTGCAGAAAGGCTTTTTTGCAGGCAACATTTTTGTCATGCGGTTCTATTACAAACCCTGAGAAGATGTATCATTTGGAGTTTGATGTGAAAACAAAGGATGATGCAGAGTTTTTGCAAAAGGTTTTAAAGAGTTTTGAGTTTGAGGCAAAAATTGTTGAAAGAAAGTCTCATTATGTAGTATACTTAAAAGAAGGTGAACAGATAGTAGATTTTTTAAACATCATTGGAGCGCATTCTTCACTTTTAGAGCTCGAAAATATTCGCATAGTGAAAGAGCTCAGAAACAATGTCAACCGTCTTGTCAATTGTGAAACAGCTAACTTAGAGAAGACTATAAATGCTTCTATGAAGCATATTGAAAATATTGAGTTTATCGAAAGAACAATTGGGATTGACAGTCTTCCCCAGAATCTGCAAGAGATAGCCCGCCTCAGGATCGAATATAAAGATGCTTCTTTGAAAGAACTTGGTAATATGCTTGAAAAACCTCTTGGCAAATCTGGTGTCAATCATAGATTGAGGAAGATAGATAAAATTGCCGAGGAACTTAGAAAAGGAGGAAGAGTGTATGCAAAACCTTCGCATGAAGATTGAAAATTCTCAGGGGATCTCTTCACGTGCTGCAGCCCTGCTTGTCCAGGTTGCAAGTAAGTTCAAGTCCCTCATTTTAATAGAAAAAGATGAAAAAAGAGCAAACGCAAAAAGTATAATGGGTTTGATGTCGCTTATGGTGGACTATGGCGATGAAATTACAATAATTACAGATGGTGAGGATGAGAAAGAAGCGCTTGAAGCCGTCTTAAGACTTATTCAATCAGATTTCAGCGAGCAGGTTGCCGACGAAATTACCCAGCAAGAAATAAAAAAAGAAAATGATGAAGAAAATGACAAAGAGAATAATGAAGATGACAATGAGTAAGGTTTTATGAAAGGGCTGCTTAATTTTTTTAAGCAGCTTTTTTTAAAATTTAAAAGAGAGGATGGTATTGGCATTGCTAAAAGATGAGCTTTACAGAAGAGTTTTGATTTTTGATGGGGCAATGGGTACTCAGCTTATTCAAAATGGTCTTAAAGAAGATGAATGTCCTGATTTGTGGTCGGTAACACGACAGGATGTAGTTTCGTCTATTCACAGAAAATATTTTGAAGCCGGGTCTGACTGTGTTGAGACAAACACTTTTGGTGCAAACAGAGAAAAGCTCAAAAAATATGGGCTTGAAAATGAGGTTGAGAATATAAACAAATGGGCGGTCAGGCTTGCAAAAGAGGTTGCAAAAGAGTATGGAGGGTATGTTGGACTTTCTGTTGGACCAACAGGCAGGCTTTTTCTTCCTTCAGGTGATTTGAGTTTTGATGAGGCAGAAAGAGTATTTTATGAACAGATTCTAAGTGGAATTCAAGCGGGAGCAGATTTTGTTTCGATTGAAACCATGTCTGACATTAAAGAAGCAAAGGCTGCATTTTTTGCATATAAAAAGACCAAAGAAGTGCTGAAAAAAGATATACCGTGTTTGGTGTCTTTTACGTTTGAACAAAACAAAAGGCTTTTGATGGGAACTCCTCCAGAGGTTGCAGCATACTATTTTGGTTTAATTGGCTGTGACATTGTTGGTGCTAACTGCTCTGGTGGTGCAATCCAGCTTTTAGAGGTTATTAAGCAGATGCAAGGTTTTTCGTGTGTTCCCCTTTCAGTAAAGCCAAACGCAGGACTGCCAAAAGTGGTTGATGGCAAGACTGTGTATGAAAGTTGCATTCCTGAGTTTGTAAATTTGGCAGATGAGTTTGTCCAAAATGGAGTCAGACTTTATGGTGGGTGCTGTGGAACTACTCCTGAGTATATAAGTGCAATATCAAAAGTTTTAAAAGGGAAAGAGGTTTCATTTAAAAGTGGCATACAGAACAAGTTTATAACATCAATTTATTCCTTGCTTGATATTTCTCAAAAGTTTAGTTTTTATGAATACAAGCTCACAAATGATTTTTCAAACGAGGATATCTTTGAACTTGCAGGGCTTGAAGAGGATGCAATATTTGTTGATATTGATGAAAATGTAGAGCCTGAGGTTTTAAAAGAATTTTTAATAGAATCTCAGGATTTTTCAAAAAAACCTTATGTTTTTAATATAAAAACAAAATCTCATGTAGATATTATTGAAAGATATTATTTTGGCGTATATGGGGCAGTATCAAGCATACACGGCAAAAGCGCGGTCAAAGTGCAGATTTAAGAAATAAGATGAGGAGGTTTTCAGTTGAAGAAGAGCTTTAGAGAGTTTTTGAAAGAACAGTCTATCATAATTTTTGATGGTGCAATGGGTACAGAGCTTTTAAACAGAGGATTTTCTGTAGACTTTCCGCTTGAATGGGCAAATATAGCCAATCCTGAGCTTGTAAAGCAGATTTACAGAGATTATATTTTGGCTGGCGCGCAATGTATAGAGACAAATACATTTGGTGCAAATGAGTGCAAACTCAAAATTTTTGGGTTTGAAAACGAGGTTGAGAGAATAAACAGAAGTGCTGTCAGAATTGCAAAAGAGATGGCAGACGATAAAGTTTTTGTCATAGGCAGTGTTGGACCGCTTGGGAAACCGGTTGGCAGTGGTTTTGAGATAGATGCTAGACGAGCAAAAGAGGCGTACAAAAGACAGCTTTATTTTCTTTTGGACGAAGGAGTTGATGCTATAATCTTTGAGACAGCTGCATCAACACATGAGGTTCAAATTGCAATTGAAGCTTTAAAAGAGCTAAATGATAAAATTCCATATATAATTCAGTTTTCTTTTACCAGAGAGCTTACTACAATATACGGGGAAGATATTTACAGGGTTATAGAATTTTTGAAATTTACAGATGCAGATGTTGTAGGACTTAACTGTGGAAATGGTCCACAAAAGACCTTAGAGGCTTTAAAGATATTTTCACAGCATTTGAAAGGTCCATTTTCTGTCCAGCCAAATGCAGGGTATCCTCAGATGATACAAGGAAGACCTGTTTTTTCTACACCGGCAGAGTACTTTGCTTGGTTTGCACCTGAATATGTAAAACTTGGTGCAAAGATTGTTGGTGGATGCTGTGGAACAACTCCTGAGCATATAAAAGCTATAAAGGACAAAGTAAAAGAGTTTTTACCCAGCATAGAAGTTGAAGTGGTTGAGAGAAAAGAGGAACAAAAAACAGTTTTAAAAGACACTCCATCTGAGTTTTCTCAAAAGCTTGGCAAAAAATTTATCTTTACCGTTGAAATAAGTCCACCCAAAGGAATTGAGCTTGAAAAGACAAAAGAGGGTGTGAAGCTTTTAAAAGAGGCTGGAGCAGATACAGTAAACATTGCAGACTCTCCAATGGCAAGGGTCAGAATCTCTCCAATTGCTCTTGCTCATATACTCAAAGAAGAACTTGATATGGAGTCAATACTCCATTTTACATGCAGAGATAGGAACCTTATCTCTCTTCAGTCAGAGCTTCTGGGTGCAGCAGCGCTTGGGGTTAAAAATGTGTTGGCGCTCACAGGTGACCCACCATCAATTGGCGACCATCCACAGGCAAAACCAGTGTTTGATGTTAACTCTGAAGGTCTTGTTTTGATTTTAAGTAGGCTAAACAGCGGTACAGATTACATGGGCAATCCAATTGGCAAAGCAACAAACTTTACAATAGGCGTTGCGCTAAATCTCAATGCGGATGACTTGGAAAAAGAGATAGAAAAGCTCAAACACAAAATTGAAAATGGGGCGCACTTTATCGAAACACAGCCAATTTATGAACCTGAGACGTTAGAAAGGTTTTTAGAAAAGGTTAATTTTTCACTGCCACCAATCTTGGGTGGAATTTTGCCGCTAAGGTCTTCGCGCCATGCCGAGTTTTTACACAACGAGGTACCAGGAATCACAATACCTGACAAAATCCGAGAAAGAATGCGCTCTTCTAAAGAACCTGCAAAAGAGGGAGTAGAGATTGCCTGTGAGATAGTTGAAAAAATAAAACACATGGTAAGTGGCATCTACATCATGCCACCATTCGAAAAATACGAGATGGCTGTAGAGATAATTAAGAACTTCAAATATTGAAATAATTATAAAAAATGCAAAGAGGCTGCGAAAGCAGTCTCTTTATTTTTCTTTGACTTTCAATAGCAAAATATAGTATAATTTTCTCAATATAACATGCTATCATTTACTTTTTCCTTGAGAGGAGAAACCTCAAAGATGAAAAGAGTATATCTTTTACAAAAACTTAATTTAAGCCTTCTTGATGATGCACAACATGATGCACAACCAAATGAACTTATAGTTCTTCCTCGACGCTTTGTTATAAATAAGCTCAAAGAAAGGCTTGTTGAGAAAAACAGAGTTCTTTTTGATACTGATATATTTACATTTGATGATTTAATAACCCCTGCCAAAAATGAGGTGCTAAAGATACGTAAAATAATCACAAGGGAGCAAGAGGTTTTAGTTGTATTTCAACTTCTCAAAAGTATTTTCAAAGGGAAAACAAGCTTTGAAAATGTTTTGTCGTATGAGTTTACAAATCAGGTAATATACCTTTTGAATTTGATGTTTTTAGAATCAAAGGACTATTCTCAGAACAATTTTGAGTTAGCTGAAAATTATAGTTTTTTAAAAGAACTTTTTGAAAAGTACAAGGAGTACCTTGACCAAAACAACCTTGTCAACTTTTCGTACCTTCAGGATTTGGCAATAAAACTTTTTGAAGAAAACAAACTTGAATTTAAAGACTACAGTTGCGCCAAGATAGCATTTTTTGCAGATTTTAGGCATGACCAAAAAAGAATACTAAAACTCATTGTAAATAGAATAACTGACATAGAAGTTTACATACCCTTTTTTGATGATATTGAGATTTGTATAGAGACTGCCAAGTTTTTAGAGTCGCTTGGATTTAACATAGTGTCAGGTACAGATAAAAAGTGTTTATTTAGTAGTTTAGACTCGCCCTCTTGTCAGCTTAAAGTTTATTCATATCCGAACATAATCCTTGAGATAAATTCTCTTGTGAAAGAGATTAAAAAAGACATCTCTGAAAGAAAAGCAGATTTTGACAAGATAGCAGTTGTTGTGCCAAGTGTGGAAAGGTATAAAGATGCTTTGGTGCAAGCATTTTCTGAGGAGATGTTACCTGTAAATCTTACCTGTCAGAAAAGTCTTATAGAATTTGGATTTATCAAGTTTGTATTAGAACTTTTGGAGTTTTTAGGTGGAGAGTTTGACAAAAAGAATTTTGAAAGGATAGTATCGCATAAATTTTTGAATACAGAAAATGCTGATTTTGAAATTTTGTTTTCCAAGATAAAAGATATTAGTATTTTAGAGTTTGAGCAAATAGAGTTGATTCTTGAAGAGATAGAGTTTTTTGCGAATTTATATGCTTTTGATGATGTGATTGAAAACCTTACAAAGGTTCAGCGGGTTTTCAACAGGATAAAGAGAATAAAAAATGAATATGATAAATTGCCAAAGCCATTTGTTAGCTGGCTTGAAAATACTAAAAAAGTTTTTGAGAGATTAGGAATAACAAAACATGCTGAATTTGTAAATGACATTGAATTTGTAAAGGCTTTTTATCATTTGAATGAGATATTCAAAAAAGGCCAGGAAGACTTTAAAGAATTTGACTCTGATTTTACTTTTGAAGAGTTTTTGGATATTTTTAAAACCATTCTTTCTCAGAAGATGGTTGACGTTTCGATTAATATCTTAAGCGGCATTGATGTTCTCAGCATTCAAGATGTTGTGGGTTCTGATTATCAAAAGGTTTATCTGATTGGTCTTTCGGATGATATTTTACCACGCTTAAATTCTGAAGGATTTTTACGAAACATGAGATTAAAAGAAGAGCTCATGCTCGATGAAATAAAGGATTTTGACTACATATTTCAAAAAGACCTTGTGCACTTTAGAGCCGTTTTAAACTCCTATGATGTGTATATGTCATATCCTCGTTATTATCAAACAGAGACAAACAAGAGCCCATTTTTGGAGTTAGAAGGTATTGAAGAAGTACGTGTTTTAAAAAGCTACATNCCAAGTGACGATAAGCTGACATACAGGGAATATAAGTTTNTAAAGAATGCAGATAAAGAAGATGATGGGAAAGCTTACACATGTGCTCNGATTCNAGAAATTACCCAGATAAAAGATAGAGAGCTTATTGAGTATCAGAGCTGTCCTTTGAAGTTTGCTTTCAAAAAGTTTGATGTTGACAAGAAAGAGAGAGAAGAAAAACATTTTCTTTCGAACTTGCAGCTTTTGTTTTCATGTATTCAAAAGATACTTTCCTCAAAAGCTCCTCAGGAGATCCTTGATTTTTTGCTTTACAATATTCGCTATACGCATAATGAACCGGTTAAAAAACTTGCAGCTTTAGATATCATGCAAATATCTCTTGAAATTGTTGAGAGAATGAATAAATACGGGGTTGAAGAGTTTAATCCTCAAAATATGAAAGACAGGGTATTTGTAGTGAGAAAGATGTTTGAAGGAGTTGAACTTCAACTCTTTCCCAATTTTATAGTAAAAATTGATGACCAGGAAATATGCGGCTTTGTAAAAGCAAAAATTTCGTCTGAAAAAGAGATTGACAAGATTTGGATTGCTAATTACATCTTTGAGCTGGACAAAGTTGCTGCTATATATCTTTTTGAAAAAACACGATTCGTAATTTATGAAAAGACAAATGCTTCTTTGGATAAGTTAACTCAAGAGATCTTAAGTGGGCTAAAAGAAGGGATCAATAAACTTGGTGAAATTGAAACTTATAAAAAGGCACAGTCTGTTAAAAACTGTTTTTCTTGCGAATATAGCCATGTTTGTCTATTGTTTTGAAAACAAAAACATCAGGGGATGGTTGTGAAAATGAGTGATATAATCATTTATAATGCTTCTGCCGGGTGTGGAAAAACAGAAAACATAGCAAACCTGTATATAGACTTAATCAGCCATAAAAAGATTTTACCGACTGAAATTGTCTGCATAACGTACACTGAAAAGGCTGCAAGGGAGCTCAAAAATAGAATAATTTCAAAAGCAAAGCAAAGAGGGCTTGATTTACTCACAATTTCAAAGATTCAAAACTCCCATATTAAGACAATACACTCATTTTGCATATATCTTTTAAGGTTTTACTGGGCATGGGCGAAGGTTGATGCAAACTTTAAAATTGTTCCTGAAATAGACAGACTGATACTTAAACTTATAGACGATTATCTTTCAGTTTTTCCTGCAACTTTGGAGAAGCTGCCGCAGGAGAGGTTTTTCATTGAGGAGTATTTCCACTTTGCTGAAAGCATAGCACAGGAGTATTCTAACTCAGCAAAGTATGTCGGTAAAGCCTGTCACCTTGAAAGTGAAACTTTTTACATTTTTGAGCATTTGTCAGACAGGTTAAATGACCACTTTTTAAAAGAACTCACATACGATTTGGTTTTGCAGAGGACTTTTGAGCTTTTAAGTATTCCAGAGGTAAATAAGGATATAAAAAATAGATTTAAATTCTTAATTGTTGATGAATTTCAAGATTCAAACTTTCTGCAAAAATCAATATTTGAAAATATTGCTGAAAACATTTATTATGTTGGAGACAAAAAACAGTCCATTTACCGTTTTCAGGGTGCAGAGCCAGAGGTTTTTGATGAAGCTATGGAAAACTGCAGCCAGGTTTTAGAGCTCTGTGAAAACTTTAGAACAAACTCTGAGCTTGGCAAAAAGATAGACAAAATTGCTACAATACTTTTTCCTGAGTATACAATGCTTTCTTACAAGCATCAAGCTGACGGATTTTTAAAGGTTGTGGAGATTGTAAATAAAGCAAAAGAGAAGATTGCCGAAAACGAAGCGGTTTTTGTTGCCAAAAAGATAAAAGAGATGGTTGAAAATGGTTTTGAGATAAGTGTAGGTGGCAAGCCGAAAAGAAAGGTTAAATACTCTGACTTTGCAGTGCTGTCGCGAAAAATTCAAAACATTGCTCATATTTATAAAAGGGTGTTTGAGGATTATGACATTCCGCTTGATATTAACTTCAAAAGAGGGCTTTTGGAGCAAAAAGAGATAGTGCCGCTTTTGGGCTTTCTTGAGATTTTGCAGTATCCTGATAAGAAATCTGGATACTTGAGACTTCTTGCAAATGACATATTTAAAGTGGACAGATTCACACTTCTCTTTTGCGGGGTGAATCAAATAGAATGTTATGTTCCGGCAGATGTTTTAAAATTTATTGAAAAACAGCGTGATAACCTGTTTGTCAAAAAGATTTCAGAAATTTTGTATGAATTTGAAGATATGTTTGAATATAGCTACAAGGTATACAGTTTTTTTGGCAAGGGAGCATATGAAAATGTCAGACTTTTCTATGATTTAGCAGAAGAGAGCAAAAGTTTTTCGATAGAAGAACTTTACAATTTTATAAATTATCAAGGCGAAAGATTTTCAAGCTTTTCTTCTTTTGATGACAGCGCAGTGCTTATCAGCATACATTCAGCAAAAGGACTCAGCTTTCCAATGGTATTTTTGGTCGGACTTTGCGAAAGTACTGGCTATTTTTCTGGCAGAAGTCCAAAACTGAAAGGTTCTTATGATACAAGCACAAGAGAATATAGAATTGTACCTTTTTGGATGGAAAAAGAATATGCAAGGATAAAGAATATATCAAAACAGCAGGAAAAAGAAGAACTTAGAAGGCTTTTTTATGTTGCCATAACAAGACCGATGGCAGGACTTTTCTTGATAAACTCAGGCTTAAGAGAAGCTATAAAGAAAAGAGGAGGAGCAAAGTCGTTTGGCGAAGAGGTGGGTTTGAATTACATTCTCGAAAGGGCAGATGAGATTGGAATTGAAAAAGAAGTTGTGGAGGTAAAAGACTCAGAAAGGGCTCTTAATGATTTTACTTGTAAACAGAAAAATACAATTAAAAGTACATTCCCTTTAACGATTATACCTGACGAGTTTGAAAACAGGTTTAAGTTTTTATCACCTTCACACATAATGGATTTTAAAAGATGTCCTGCCATGTTTTCGTTAAAATACATTATGGGTCTTCCAGTTTTTGATGAACTGAACTCCAAAGAGGAAATAGAACAGAACGCAAAAGTACTTGGTACAACCGTTCACAGGGTTTTAGAGCTCACGAGCTTGAAAGATATTCAGAACATGGATAGCAATATTGCTTTAGCGATGCTTGAAAACGACTTTGAAAATGAAAAGGTTGTGAGAGAACTTGTTTTAAACTTTTTTGAAAGCAGGTTTGTAAAGGAAATCAAATATAAAGCGGTAAAAGAGGAAAGCGAGCTTCGGTTTTATTTTAAACTTGGCAATCAAATGATATATGGCATAATTGACAAGGTGTACCATCTTGAAGATGAAGTTTTACTTGTTGATTTTAAAACAAACCTTCATTTTGATGATACAAAATTCAATATTTACATTCCCCAGCTTTTCATTTACACAATGGCAATGAAAGAAAGATTTCCACACAAAAATATTTTTTCTTCTATCTTTTGGTTAAGAGAAGGTAGAAAGTTTGACTATGAACTAAAAGAGGAGCACCTTGAAGATGTGATGGATGTTATAAGAAGGATAAGAAATATTAAAAGTAGAAAGGATGTGCTTGCGATAATAGAAGATTGTGTGAAAAAGAATTGTTATGGCTGTGAATATGAATTTTATTGCAAGGATGAGCAAAATATTAAATTGATAAGGAAAAAGCTTGAATAGATTTTCTTTTTTCCTTGTTTTTAAAAAATTAGAGGTTTGCAAAGAAAGGTGAAAAGAAGTTAAAATAAAATATGCACGCTCTGCTTGAACTCTATCAAAAAACGTTTAAAAGGAGATATAGAATATGCTTGTTGATTTTATGAAAATATCAACTGTTGACTATCCAAAAAAGATTGCAGCTACTTGTTTTTTCGGTGGCTGCAATTTTTCGTGCCCATTTTGCTACAACTCACAGCTTATAAACTTCAAGGGTAGCTTCATGGATGATAACATCTTTTTTGAATATTTAGACAAAAGAAAAGGCATAGTTGACGCTGTTTGCATTACAGGCGGAGAGCCAACTTTGAATGAAGAGTATTTAACTGAGTTTATAAAGAAAATAAAAAATCGTTCATTACTTGTTAAACTTGACACAAATGGTTCAAAACCAGAGGTTTTACAAAAGCTTTTAGATGCAGGTCTTCTTGACTATGTTGCAATGGACGTAAAAGCCCCACTTGAAAAATACCCCCAGATAACAGGTTTTTCTGACGTTGACAAAATCAGAAGATCAATAGAGATATTAAAAAATTCAAATATTGATTATGAATTCAGAACAACGGTGAACAAAAACCTTCATACAGTTGAAGATATATTGAATATTGCAAGACTTCTAAAAGATGCCAGGCTTTATGTCATAAAACCTTATAAATACACACCTGAAGTTTTGAATGAGAAAATAAGTGGCACTGAAGACTTGGAGATAGAATACTTGCAGGAGATTTATAGTCGTGCAAAACAGGAAGGTATCAACAACATAAAAATTGGAGGCAAAGTCTAAATTTTTTGCTATTTATAGCGGTTTTACACATACGAGGTGATTTCTATGACAAGGATCAAGGCACAGCTGCAGCAGATGGTTTTAGCATTCAAAGAAATAAATCCAAATGCTAAAAAGATTCTATTTTTTGAGCCCATTTTCACTATTCCCTATGCCATGTTTATTATCTACTCCTCACTTTACATGACAAGAGTGGGAGTAAAGGATTACCAGATAGGACTGCTGTCAACAGTGTTGAACCTGGTGATGCTTATCACATCACCATTTGCAGGACTGCTTGTGAACAGGTTTGGACGCAAAAAAGTTCTTCTAATTGGTGATTTTCTGTCGTGGTGCGTATATGCATATATATTTTTCTTTGCAAGAGATTTTACATGGTTTCTGATTGCTACTATTTTTAACGGACTTATGAGAATTTCTGAACTTGCATGGAGACTTCTTTTAATGGAAGATGCAACTGAAAACGAAAGAGTTGCAATCTATTCTGTAACTGTATTTGTGTGGAATATGGGTAACCTTTTTGCGCCTGTAATGGGCATCCTTGTTGCAAGGTTTGGCTTGATACCTGCAACTAAATGGACAGTCCTTGTGTTCGGGATTTTAGTAAATATACTCATTGTTGTAAGACATCTTGTGACATCTGAAAGCTCTGTGGGGCAAAAGCTTGCGCAGGAAAATTGTAATAGCAATAATAATGGTTTTTCTGAGTGGTTTGACAGTTTAAAGTATATGTTCAGAAACAGGCAACTTTTGTTGATTGTACTTGTCACCATATTTGGCAACGTTGCCCTGATATTCAGAGACACATATAAAAATATTTACTTGAGTGAAGCTTTGCATTATCCAGATAGCATTATTTCGGTGTTTCCAACATTGTGGAGTACAGTAGCCCTTATATTTGTAATATTTTTAATTCCGAACCTCAAAGAACAAAAACATGATAGTGTTCTTTTTTGGGGGATGCTTTCAATTACAGTTTCAAATGCTCTGATTTTGGTTGCACCACCCGGAACGTTTGGCTTTATTTTGATGATAATTGTAACAGTGCTTGGCAGCATAGGAGCTGCAGTATATTATTCATTTGTTGATGCTATCTTGGCAAATTCTGTTGATGACAGCAAAAGAGCGCATGTGTTGTCAATCACAATGTTTTTAATCTCTCTTTTTTCCATGCCGGTTGGTGCAATAGCCGGGCAGTGTTATACCTTTTCAAAAAGTTTGCCTTTTGTACTTGCTACAATCTTTACTCTTTTGTGCACAGTTTTGATCTTTTTAAAGATAAGAACAAGAAGTTCAAAATAGAGGCAGGGATTTTTGATGCTAAAGCTTAGAAAATTCAAGATAAATACAAAGGTTGCAAGGATTTTGGCAAAGGTATAAAATAAAAAACATAAAGTAAAAATATATGGGGGTGTAAAATGCCAACAGTCAAAGATGTTGCTAAAAGGGCTGGTGTCTCTGTTGCAACAGTTTCAAGGGTTTTGAATAATTCAGAAAAGGTTTCTGAACAAACACGACAGAAGGTTTTGAATGCGATAGAAGAACTTGGATTTAAACCCAACCTTCTTGCAAGGAATTTTCGAAAAGACAGATCAAATCTTATATTAGTTATACTTCCTACAATTGCTAATGCATATTTTGCCCGTGTTGTTAAAGGTATTGAAGATACTGCACGAAAGAATGGTTATGGAATACTTCTTTGCACAACTCAAAACAGCCCTGAGATTGCAGCTGAGTATTTGAAGCTTATAGAAAGAAAACAGGTTGACGGGGCGATAATTGCATCTGCAAAGATTGAGATTGATTTTTGCAAGGGGCTTGACACAAAAAGGATTGTTCAGGCCTGCGAGTTTTATCCTTTTTTGGACACTTCGCTTGTAACAATAGACCACAAAAGAGCTTTTTATGATATTGTAGACTACCTTGTAAAAAAAGGCAAAAAAAATATTTTATGTGCAATTGGAAATGAGGGTATCCCTTCTGAGTTTGCAAGAAAAGAAGGATATAAAGAAGCTCTTGAAGAAAATGGGCTTGAGTTTAAAGAAGAAAATGTTATAAGATGTAGCTACGGATGGACAGAGCTTTATGAGAAACTCAAAAACCTTTGTTGTCTTAAAAAATATGATGCAATTGCTTGCTCTTCAGATTTGATGGCAGTTGGGGCGATAAAGGCTGCCAAAGCTCTGGGGCTTAAAATCCCTGATGAGTTTTCTGTAACAGGTTTTGATAATATTATGGTATCTAGAATTTATGAACCCTCAATAACAACGGTTGCACAACCAATGTATGAAATTGGAGAAAAGGCTGCTACTATTTTAATGAATATTATTGAAAACCAAAGTGTATATGTAAAACAGAGAATTATTCTGCCACACGAACTGAAAACTAGAGAGTCGGCGTGATTTAATAAAACTTAATTTTTTGTTTTAAACTATTGTAATTGATTACAATATGTTTTATAATGATATATGTAATCAATTACACAAAAAAGGGGGAAGAATTACAATTGACAAAGCTAAGGTTTGCGATAATTGGATGTGGTTCGATCACCAAACACAGACATGCACCAGAAACCAAGCAAAATTCAAATGTTAATCTTGTTGCAGTATGTGATAAAAATATCAACAATGCTCAAACGATTGCAAAAATGTTTGATGTAGAAAATGTTTATGATGATTACGAAAAGATGCTCAAAGAAATAAAACCTGATGCAGTTATAGTTGCAACTCCTAATTATCTTCATGCTGATGCTACTATAAAGGCTTTAAAAGAAGGTGCTCATGTTCTGTGCGAAAAGCCAATGGCAACCACAGAAGATGAGTGTAAAATGATGTTACAAACTGCAAAAGAGACAGGCAGGTTTTTAATGATTGCTCATAACCAGAGATTCAATAGTGCCCACAAAAAAGCAAAAGAAATAATTCAAAGCGGTGAGCTTGGGAAGGTTCTGAGCTTTAAGACAACTTTTGGTCATGGTGGACCTGAAAGCTGGAGTTCAGACAAGCCTGATACATGGTTTTTCCATAAGGATTTGGCTGTATTTGGTGCTATGGGTGACCTTGGAGTTCATAAGATTGACCTTATGAGGTTTTTGCTTGGTGAAGAGTTTGTTGAGGCAGCTGCGTTTGTTACAACTCTTTCCAAAAAGTATCCAAATGGCCAGCCAATTGACGTTGACGACAATGCAGTCTGCATTTTAAAGACCCAGAGCGGCGCAATTGGAACGCTTACAGCTTCATGGACATATCCAGGAAGTGAAGATAACTCTACTGTAATCTACTGTGAGAAGGGTTCAATCACGCTTTACGCAGACCCAAAATTTTCGATGATAATAAGATATGCAAACGGGCAAAAAGCATATTTTGAGCTTGACACAATGCAGACAAACGAAAGACAAACAAAATCAGGTGTGGTAGATGAATTTATTGATTGTATTTTGACTAACACACCACCTAAAATTTCTGGGGAAGAAGGCTTAAAGACAATGAAGGTTGTGTTTGCATGTTTTGAGTCAGCAAAGACTGGCAAGATTGTGAGGATTGATTATTAAACATTGGGTAAGATTCAAAAAAAATAAAAAGAGGAGCTGATAGATAGAATGAAACTTGGGTTTCTAACAGCCTGCCTGCCAAAACAAAGCCTTGAAAATCTTGTTGTGTGGGCAAAAAGCGTTGGTTTTGAGATGCTGGAGGTTGCGTGCTGGCCTGTAAAAAATACAAGAGACTACTCTAGCACAACCTTGGATGTTGTAAGGCTTACAAGAGACGAAGCAGAAAGAATCAAAAAGCTTTTTGAACAAAACAATATGCAAATTTCTTCTCTTGCATACTATGACAACAACCTGCACCCTGATCTTGTGATAAGAAAATCTTACCATGACCATTTAAAAAAGGTGATTGATGCAGCAAATCTTCTTGGAGTCAAGTATGTTGGGACCTTTGTTGGGAGAAACTATAACAAGACAATCAAGGAAAACTTTGATGAGTTTGAGATTGTGTTTAAAGAGATTTTGGAGTACGCAAAGGAAAAAGGAGTTTCTATTATAATAGAAAATTGTCCTATGCCAGGCTGGAACCCTCACGGTGGATGGATGGGAACAATATCATACTCACCTGAGCTCTGGGAGGAGATGTTTTCAAGGCTTCCGTATGACAACTTTGGTTTGAACCTTGATCCTTCACACCTTCTTTGGCTTGGGATTGACCCTGTTTCGGTCATAAAAGAGTTCAAAGACAAAATATTCCATGTCCATGCAAAGGATACTCAGATTTTGAAAGACAAGCTCAATAAATATTCCATTTTTGGCAAACAAATTCAAAGAAAAAATGAGTGGGACATGGGTTACTGGATTTACAGAATGCCGGGGCGCGGTGAGATTGACTGGGAAGCATTTTTTAGAGAGCTAAAGAAAAACGGATATGACTTTGTTGTTAGCATAGAACATGAAGACCCAGAGTATGAAGGGACTGAAGAAAAAGTAAAAGAAGGGTTGAGACTAGGGTTTGAATATTTGAAAGATGTTATTTCTAAGATATAATGAGACAAAATGAGGGGCTATCCTAAAAGATGAAAAGGACAGCCCCTTTATACTTCATTTATGCGTTGGATTAATCATTACATTTGTTAACTCATTTTTTCAGCTTTTGCCACTGCTTCTTCAAGAGTCAAACCTGTAAAAGATTGAGCTGGGAAAAGTCTTCCGCTCTTTTTGTCGTCTATAAAAGCCCCTATAACTATTCCTGGAATAACACTTTCAACAGGATTTGGAGCATTTGGTCCGCCAAGGTCGGTTCTGCACCAGCCGGGGTCAGCCAGATTAATCATTACATTTGTTCCATCAAGTTTTGAAGATAGGTCCTTTGTGAACTTGTCAAGAGCAGCTTTACTGACAGAATATGCTGCTTGTTCGGGTTCGTTTTTGATTCCGCTTGTAACATTTACAACTCTACCAAAACCTCTTTCAATCATTGGAGGTATTAAACGATAGCAGATGAGAACTGCTGAAATAAAGTTAACACGAAAACTTATTTCAAAATCTTCGATAGGAGTTTTCCAGAAATCTTTTCGATATGCTACTTGCAGTCCAGCATTATTGAATACAATGTCAACAGCAATACCTGTTGATTCTATTTCATCAAGCATAGTTACAACTTGGGTAAGCTCCGAAAACTCTGCTTGGACGCAGTAAGTTTCAATGCCATATTTTTTAACTTCTTCAGATATTTTTTCTAAATGTTCCAATTTCCTGCCATGTAAAATAAGATTACAGCCCATTTTAGCCATGAAAGTTGCAATTTGATAGCCAACTCCTCTACTTGCACCAGTTATCAATGCCCATTTTCCTTTAACATTTACCATAGAAAAATCACTCCCTGTCCAAAAACAAGCAATTTAAAATTTTATTAGGAATTATATCATAAATTTTTTGAGAATGTACGGTAAATTTTTTGTAACAACTTTTTAATATTTGAATAGTAGAAGCAGGCACAAAAAAAGGGTAAAATATTATATATGAAAACTTTAAAAAAATCAAAGTAAGGGGCAGGCAAAAATGGTAGGATATTTATTGCCACATCCACCAGTTTTAATTCCAGAGGTTGGTAGAGGCGAAGAAAAAAAGTGTCAGGCAACTTTGGATGCCCTGGAAAAAGTATCAGATGAGATAGCCAAATACGAACCAGAAGTTGTGGTAGTAATATCACCTCATGCACCTGTGTTTTCGAATGCTTTTTTCTTGAATGACAAACCAGAAATTACTGGTGATCTTGCAAAATGGGGTGTATATGGAGTAGAATTCAGGTTTAAAAATAACCTTGAGATAGTTCAAGAAATAGCAAAAATGTGCGCTCAAGAAGGTTTAGTAGTTGCATTTGTATCAGACAAACTTCAAAAAAGATATGGTGTTTCGCGAGAGCTTGACCATGGTACACTGGTTCCGCTTTACTTTATAACAAGGAAGTACAAAAACTTTGAACTTATACACACATCCTATTGTATGCTTGATGATGTACACCTTTATAAATACGGAATGATACTGAGAAAGGCAATTGAAAAACAAAGAAAAAAAGCTTTAATAGTAGCATCCGGTGACCTTTCGCACAAACTCTCTTACGATGGCCCTTACGGGTTTGCAAAGGAAGGACCTGAGTTTGACAAACTTCTGGTTGAACTTTTGCAAGGAAGCAAAATAAGAGCACTTTATGACATAGACCCTGTGCTTTCAGAAAATGCGGCAGAATGTGGTTTCAGGTCCATAAAGGTTTTGCTTGGTGCATTTGAGGGGTATGAGATAGAATCCAAGGTTTATTCGTATGAAGGGCCTTTTGGCGTTGGATATTGTGTTGCTGCCTTTTACCAGAAAGGGAAAGCGAGTTCTTCTTTGCTTGAGGAGATAGTTCAAAAAAAAGAAGATAGATTAAAAAGGATAAGAGAAAATGAAGATGAATATATAAGACTTGCGCGGGAAAGCTTAGAATACTATGTAAAACACCGCAGGTACTTAGACCACATACCAGATTATGTCACGGAAAGAATGATAAAAGAAAGAGCAGGAGTTTTTGTATCAATCAAAAAGGATGGAAATTTGAGAGGCTGTGTAGGAACAATTTTTCCTACCCAAGAGAATATTGCAAAAGAAATAATTAGAAACGCTGTTGCAGCAGGGTTTTATGATCCGAGGTTTGAAGAAGTTACCGAAGATGAGCTTGACAGCCTTGTGTATGATGTTGATATTCTAAGCCCACCTGAAAAGGTAAATTCGAGAGACCAACTTGACCCTAAAAAATACGGGGTTATTGTTAGAAAAGGTACAAGACAGGGACTGTTACTACCAGACCTTGAAGGTGTTGACACAGTTGAAGAGCAGCTCAGAATTGCTTGCCGCAAAGCAGGAATTGATTATGATTCTGAAGATTTTGAAATAGAAAGGTTTACGGTTGAAAGACACAAGTAAGGGAAGAGAGTAGAATGGTTGAGGCAAGATATTATGAAAAGCTTGATGCCAAAAAAGTCAAATGCAAGCTCTGTCCGCATGGATGCATCCTACCACAGGGCAGTACTGGTTTTTGCAGGGCGAGAAAAAATGTTGATGGTATTCTGTATTCGTTAAATTATGGCTATATCTCTTCAATTGCATTTGACCCTATAGAGAAAAAACCCCTTTATCATTTTTATCCGGGTTCAACTATACTTTCTATAGGGACATTTGGGTGTTCGTTTAAATGTCTTCACTGCCAAAACTTTGAGATTTCGCAGCTGAGTCCAAACGTGTTTGAGGTTGAGACTGAAAAACTCATTGCTCTTGCTAAAAAAGATCCAAAGTGTATTGGCATTGCTTTTACTTACAATGAGCCTACCATCTGGTTTGAATATGTAATAGATGTAGCAAAAGCTTTTAAACAGGAAGGGCTTAAGACTGTACTTGTTACAAACGGGTATTTGAATGAAGAGCCACTTTATGAACTACTTGAAGTGATAGATAGTGCAAACATTGATGTTAAAGCTTTTAATGATGAGTTTTATAAAAAGGTTTGCAGCGGGGATTTGGAATCGGTAAAAAGGTTTGTTGAGATCTGCGCTAAAAAGATTCATATTGAAATAACAACACTCATTATTCCAACGTTAAATGATAGGGATGAAGAAATAGAAAGTCTTGCGAAGTGGATTGCCTCAATTGATGATAGAATTCCGCTACACCTAACAAGATATTTTCCAAGATACAAGATGACTCTTCTACCAACACCAAAGGAGACATTAATGAGACTAAGAGAGGTTGCCAAAAAATATCTTGTAAATGTGTATCTTGGTAATATATAGAATATAGTGGGGGAGAAAGGTTTGCTGAAAGATTTTTCTTTTTATCTTCAGGAGTTTTTGAGAAATATAACACTTATAAGAATTTCACCGTTTGATATTATTGACATTGCAATTGTGTCTTTTGTGATATACAAAATAATTGTGTGGATAAAAGACACAAGAGCGTATCAGCTCATAAAAGGCATAGCTGTTTTAATTGTTATAACACAGGTTAGCAAATGGCTGAATCTTAATGTTATAAACTGGCTTTTGACAAATACACTGTCATATGGTGTTCTGGCACTTTTAATAGTTTTTCAGCCAGAGCTAAGACGTGCTTTAGAAGAGATAGGAAGGAGCAAAATCTGGGGCAAGTTTTTATGGTTTGGACCTGATGAGAAAATGACAATAAAGTGGCAAAACAGCGTTGAAGAGATCATAAAGGCTGTGATGTATCTTTCAAAAAACAAGATTGGTGCATTGATTGTTGTTGAAGGTCAGACTAAAATAGGGGATATTATCAATACAGGGATTATAATTGATTCAGAGATTTCATCCCAGCTTTTGATAAATATATTTATTCCGAACACACCGCTTCATGATGGCGCAGTGATTATAAGAGATGGGAAGATAAAAGCGGCTGCATGTTTTTTGCCTTTATCCGAGAACAGATACATAAGCAAAGAACTTGGAACACGCCACAGAGCAGCACTTGGTATATCTGAAAACTCTGATGCAACGGCAATTGTTGTGTCAGAGGAGACAGGGATTATTTCTGTTGCGTACAATGGTGGGCTTACAAGAAATTTGGGTCCAGAGGCTTTGAGGAAGATACTTCTCAGGCCTTTGAAGCAAGAAAAAGAGAAGAATGGGCTAAGTATTTTCAAGTGGAGGCGTTAAGGTTTGAAAAAGATTACAATAAAGAGACCAAAAGACGACAATTTCTGGCTCAGAGTAGTTTCAATTTTGATTGCAATTGTTCTGTGGTTCTATGTAAATAGCATTATAAATCCTATAAAGAAAAGAGAGATAATTATTCCCATTAGATACAACGTTGCAACTTTATCAAAAGGTCTTGTGATGACAGAAACTGATGCAAAAGAGGTAAGAATAGTTATAAGCGGTACACAGGATGAACTTGGCAAGGTTGATGAAAAAAATATACAAGCAATGGTAGATTTTTCCGATATAAGACAGACAGGAGAAGTAAAACTTCCAGTAACTATCCAGAATCCTTACCATAGAATTAATATTGAGAGTGTTTATCCTAAAAATGTTACGGTATCTATTGACAATCTTGTGACAATCCAGAAAGATGTTTTTGTTGAGATAAACGGAAATCCCAAGAAGGGTTATATTATAAATAGTTATCAGGAAGAGCCTAACGTTATAAGCATAAAAGGTGCTGAAAGTGATATAAAAGAGATTTCTAAATGCGTAGCTCAGCTGAACCTGAGTCTTAATGATAGGTCGTTCAAAGCGTCTGTCCCTGTAAAAGTTATAGATTCAAGGGGGAAAGACATAACTTCGCTTTTTGAACTATCCCAAAAGAGCATAGATGTGTTTGTGGAGATACTCAAAACAAAACAGGTACCTTTGAGTGTCAAGTTCAAAGGTAGTCTTTCACCCAGTAAAGTTATCTCAAAGATAATTTTAAAACCTTCTACAATCAATATAGCAGGAAAAGAAGAAGACATAAACTCAATAAATGAGATTGTTGTGGGGACTATTGATACAAAGATGCTTGAAAATAAATCAACCTTCCAATTTGACTTTAGTCTTCCAAGGAATATAAAGTCTTTAGATAATGTAAAGCAAGTTACAATCACCATATACACAGATTCAGTTGTTGAGAAGCCTGTCAATATACCTGTTGAAGTGAGAGGATTATCACCAGGGCTTGTTGCGAAACTTAGCCCTGACAAGGTTAAAGTAGAACTCAAATATTACCAAAGTGCGCAAAATTCTATAGATTTTAATTCTTTGAAGGCGTATGTGGATGTTTCAAATTTGACCAAAGGGAGTTATGACCTTCAGGTGTTGGTTGAAAAGCCCGAAAATATTAAAGAGTTTGAAGTCTTTCCCACTTACATAAAAGTGGAGATTTCAGAAAATAATCAAACTAAAACTCAATCTCAATAGAAAATGCTATGTAGCCAGAAGAGGAGATGACCTGATGTTGCTTGAGGAAAAGCTTTCTAATCTTCCGACATCGCCAGGGGTTTATATAATGAAAGACGAAAATGGAAATGTTATATATGTTGGCAAGGCTGTAAACCTGCGAAATAGGGTCAGACAGTATTTTCAAAATTCATCAGACATGCCGCCAAAGACAAGGCTCATGGTAAAAAAAATAAAAGACCTTGACTATATTGTGACAGACAACGAGATAGAAGCCTTGATCTTAGAGTGCAACCTTATAAAAGAATACAGGCCAAAGTACAATGTTCTGTTGAGAGATGACAAAAACTACCAGTATATAAAGATAACAAACGAGATGTTTCCACGACTTGTGACAACAAGAAAGATTGAAAAGGACGGCAGCCGATATTTTGGTCCATATGTCAGTGGGTATTCTGTAAAGCAGACGGTAGAGCTACTAAAAAGCCTTTTTATGCTCAGAACTTGCAAGAAAAAGTTCCCTGATCAGCTTGGCAAAGGCAGACCCTGCCTTAACTTTCATATAGAAAAATGTCTTGGTATGTGCAAGGGAGATGTTTCTGAAGAAGAATACCAAAAGTTAGTTAGCAAGGCTGTAAAGGTTTTGAGCGGAAAAGGCGATGAGGTTGTTGAAGAGCTCAAAGCAAAAATGTTTGAATATGCTGAAAATCTAATGTTTGAAAAGGCACAGGAGATAAAAAATAAACTATCAAGTCTTGAGCAAATAATCACAAAACAGAAAGTCATTTATGCGGATGACAGAAGTGAAGATGTTATAAACTTCGCAAAAGACCACACACACATTGCAATTGTTGTGCTGATTATCAGAAATGGCAAACTTATAAACAAGGAAGAGTTTGTTTTGAAAGCCGATGAGGACACATTTGAGAGATTTTTAGAGCAGTACTACTCTGATGTTGTATCGCTACCAAAGGAAATCATTGTTCCGAATACAGTAGAAAACGCTGAGAATATTGAAAAAATGATTGAAAAGCTTTATGGTTTCAAAGTGAAAGTAATCGTTCCTAAACAAGGTGAGAAAAAACAGCTTCTTGACATGGCAAAAAAGAACGCGGAGATTTCTCTTGCAAACAGACAAAAAGTAGATGATGTATATGCTGAAGCGCTTTTGACGTTAAAAAATATCCTTGGACTTGAAAATGAAATTGAAAAGATTGAAAGCTATGATATTTCCAATATTGCAGGTGCTGACAATGTAGGGACTCTTGTTGTTTTTGAGGATGGAAGGTTCAATAAAGAGTATTACAGGAAGTTCAAGATAAAAGGATTTGAGGGTCAGGATGATATAAAAAGTGTCAAAGAGGTTTTGACAAGGAGGTTTACAAACTTAGAAAAACATGGGAGAATCCCTGATTTGATATTGATAGATGGCGGGCAAAATCAGGTCAATGCTGCTTTAGAAGTTTTGAACGCTTTGGGATTTTCTATTCCTGTTGCTGGCATGGTAAAGGATGATAGACACAAAACGAGGGACTTGATTTACAATGGTAAAGAATTGGCTATTCAAGAGTATCCACTGGTATTTAAGCTCATATATGCTATTCAAGAGGAGACTCACAGATTTGCAGTGAAGTTCCACAGAGAAGTTAGAAAGAAACATCTGTATGAGTCAATTTTAGATGAAATAGAGGGAATAGGAGAGAAAAGAAAACTTAGGCTATTTAGAACTTTTGGTTCAATTGACAATTTGCGAAAGGCAAGCATTGAAGAAATTGTAAAAGCTGCTGAGATTCCATATGAAGTTGCTCTTAAAATAAAAGAAAAAATTGGAGTATAGAAGTAAATTGATACAGTTAAGAAGGGTGTGAATTACAAATTGTTTTACACAACAGTTGGCAAAATGATAAAAGAGCTTAATCTGGAGTGTTTAACAGAAATTAAAGGAATTGAGGAAAGAAAAATAAAAGATATGAACTTAAATAGACCGGCTTTACAGCTTTTAGGATTTTTTGAGTATTTTGATGAGCAGAGAGTTCAGATAATAGGAATTTCTGAGATGGCATATTTGAGGACTATGACACCTGCGCAGCGAAGAAATGCAATTGAGAGACTTTTTCAGCGAAATATCCCGTGTGTAATTATTACCTCAAACCAGGAACCCTTTGAAGAATTTTTGGAATTTTCAAAAAAATACGGTGTTCCTCTTCTTCGTACTCAAGAGGTTACAACAAGGTTCATGACAAACTTGAGCACGTTTTTAACACATGAACTTGCACCGAGGATTACTCGACATGGCACTCTTGTAAATGTATATGGTGAAGGTGTTTTGATGCTTGGCGAAAGTGGAGTTGGCAAGAGCGAAACTGCTTTAGAGCTTGTAAAAAGAGGGCACATACTTGTTGCAGACGATGCAGTTGAAATTCGAAAAGTTTCTGAGAAAACACTTGTCGGTGAAGCACCCGAGATTATAAGGCATCTTATAGAAATTCGAGGAATTGGTATTCTGGATGTCAAAAACCTGTTTGGTGTTGGTTGTGTTAAAGAGTCCGAAAGAATTGACCTTGTGATCCAGCTTGAAACTTGGAAACAGGGAAAGGAATATGAACGACTTGGTCTTCATGACCAGTACATAGAGATTTTGGGGATAAAAATACCGACGCTTGTGATACCTGTCCGACCTGGCAGAAATCTTGCAATTATTGTTGAGGTTGCTGCAATGAACAACAGGCAAAAGAAGATGGGCTATAACGCCGCAAAAGCCCTCACAGAAAGGCTTCAAAAACAGATGAGCAGAGGAAATGGAGCTGAATAAAAAGGTTAATAAAAATGAAAATAAGAACGAACGGGGTAGTTTGTGTATAAACCCCGTTTTTTTTATTACATCTCTCTTATACCATATCCTAATTCTAATAGTTTTTCCATAATCCCTCTTTCCGCTTCTACTACTGTGTTTGAATCTTCTTCACTTTGTAGTATGACTATTATAGGCCATAGCTTCAAGCCTCCTGTGTATAGTTTTTGCTCTTTAACTAATATCATACACAGTTTGAAGCTATGGCTTCAATATTTTCTTATCCTGTTGCATTTAATTTTACAACAAACAAAATAAAAAAATTCCCCACAAACTCTTGACACTATCGTTGAATTTGATTATCTTGCAAAGTTTTTGCCAAAGTGCTATACTAAAAAGTGAAAAATTAAATATAGTGGTTTTAAGGGGGAGCTGAGCGGGGCAAAGCTCGGCTGAGAGTAGGCACTAAAAATCCCTGTGCCTTGACCCTTTGAACCTGATCCGGGTAATGCCGGCGAAGGGAGAAAATGAGACTTGCAAGCCTTTAATGCAAATATGTCCGGCATTAAAGGCTTTTTATTTTGGAGAGAATAAAACCTCCCACCATCTAAAAGCTTTTTAAACTATAATTTAAAATTGGCTGCCGGCAAAGGCAGCCTTTTGTTTTAATTGGAGGTGAAAATTTTGATAAGGGTAAATGACAAAGAGATGGAGTTTTGTGGCAATATACTTGAGCTTTTGTTAAGTCTTAATTTAAATCCTCAGACCTGTGCGGTTTTAGTAAATGGCGAGATTGTAAAAAAAGAAATGTGGGAAAACTTTTTGCTTAAAGATGGAGATTATATTGAAATTGTCAGCTTTGTTGGAGGCGGTTAAAAAAGCCTTTCAGAGTTTTAAAAATTATTTATAACAGAAAGGAGAAGATTTTGTATGTTCGAGATAGGTGGCAAGCTCCTCAAATCAAGACTTTTTGTTGGCACAGGAAAGCTTCCTGACTATTCACTTATTGAAAAAATGTACTATGAGGCAGGGGTAGAAGTTTTTGCAGTAGCTGTCAGACGAATTGGTCCTAACACCAAGCATACCAAAAATGTGTTAGAATATATCCCTAATGATGCAATAATCATGGTAAATACTTCAGGTGCTCAGGACCACAAGGAAGCTGTAAAGATTGCAATGATAGGAAGAGAGCTTACAAATTCCAACTGGGTAAAAGTTGAGATTGAAAAGGACACAAAGTATCTTTTCCCGGACAGCATTGAGACTTTGAAAGCCTGTGAAATTCTTGTAAAAGAAGGGTTCAAAGTGTTTCCGTATATATACCCAGATTTAAATCTTGCGAAAGAACTTGAACAAATTGGTGTTGAGGCTGTCATGCCGCTTGGCTCACCAATTGGGACAAACAAAGGTATAGGTTGTGAAGTGCTTTTAAAACCAATTATAAACGAGATAAAAATCCCTGTCATAATTGATGCTGGGATAGGAAGACCATCTCATGCAGCAAAGGCTATGGAGATGGGAGCTGATGCTGTGCTTATCAACACAGCAATTGCAACATCTTCAGATCCGCTTAAGATGGCAGTGGCGTTTGCAAAGGCAGTTGAGGCAGGAAGGGTTGCTTTTGAGGTTGGAATTTTGAAAGAGTATGAGTACGCTCAGGCATCATCACCATTGGAGGATTTTATAAGTGGTTGAAAATTATTTAAAAGAGGGTGCTACAAAAAATGGCTAGTTTTTTAGAAGAGGCAGAAGAACTTTTTAAGGAGTATAAAGAATATATTCCTACTCACAAAGAAGTTTGCGATATTTTAGATAAAGAGTTTTTATCAAAAGAAGATTTGATAAAACTTTTGAATGTCAGCAATAAAGAAGATATACTGCTTATGGTAAAGAAAGCTCAAAAGCTTACACGCGAGAATTTTGGCAAAGTTATTCTTTTATATGCTCCGCTTTACATTGCAAATTACTGTCAAAACGGTTGTGTTTACTGTGGATTTTCATGCAAAAAAGAATACAGAAGAGAAAAACTAAGCTTTGAAGGGATTGAAAATGAACTTAGAAAAATGAAAGAAGAGGGTATTGACTCTGTTATAATTCTCACGGGTGAGGATAGGATTAACTCTTCGGTTGAGTATATTGAAAAAGCATGTGAAATTGCAGTCAATATTATGTCAGAGGTTTCAATTGAAGTATATCCACTCTATGAAGAAGAATACAGAAGACTCTCAAATGTTGGCGTTATTGGAATTACTTTGTATCAGGAGACATACCAAAAAGAAGACTATGAAAAATTACATCCATTTGGTCCAAAAAAAGACTTTGAATTTAGACTAAATGCACCTGAAAGGGCATTGAAAAGTGGTTTTCATGAGGCGTGTATTGGTCCACTTTTGGGACTTTCTCACCCTAAAAAAGATGTTTTATGTGCAATACTTCATGCAGAATACCTGCTTGAAAAGTTTCCAAAAACTGAGATTTCAATTTCATTCCCGAGGTTCAGAAGTGCTGGAACAGACTTTATGCCTTTGTACACCGTTTCAGACAAGGAGTTTATCAAATTTTTAATAATTGCTAGGCTATATCTTCCAAGAGTTGGTATTGTTTTGTCAACAAGAGAAAATTCTTCTCTTCGTGATGCGTTGATTGATGTTTGTGTAACCAAGATATCAGCAGGTTCTAAAACAACAGTTGGTGGGTATGCAGAAGAAAAAGATGAAGATTCTGAGGCTCAGTTTGAGGTAGAAGATAGGAGAAGTGTATCTGAGATTGTAGATGTTATAATTAAAAAAGGACTTCGACCAGAGTTTACAAACTGGGTAAAGGGTGTGAAAAATATATGAGTTTATTTGAGCTTATGCTTAAAAATTACTTTGACGAGGAAATGTTTGAGAAGCTTTCAAAGGTCAGAATTCTTATAATTGGCTGTGGTGGACTTGGTTCTAACATAGCAGTACTTTTGGTAAGATGTGGTATCAAAAATCTTACGATAGTGGATTTTGATATAGTAGATATTTCAAATCTTAACAGGCAAAACTTTTTCTTTTATCAAACAGGAGAGGATAAAACCTCTGCGCTCAAAGATATTCTTTTAAAGATAAATCCTTGTATAAATGTGAAGTCTGTGAACATGAAGGTTGACGAGTCTAACATAGATAACTTGATTTCAGAGCACGACATTATTGTTGAAGCTGTTGATAATGAACTTACCAAGGTTTTAATTTTCAGAAAGGCACATGAGCATGGGAAAAAAGTAGTTATGGCATCGGGGATTGCAGGTTTTGGCGACTGTGAAAACATCAAAATCAAACGTGGCAAGAACTTTTCCATTGTAGGGGACTTTGTAACGTCAATAAAAGATAAAAAACCTCTTGCTCCAAAAGTAGTTGCAGTTGCTGCAATGCAGGCAGATGAGGTTTTGAGGATGGTGAGCGAACTTGAGTTTGACTAAAGAGGAAAAATTAAAGCTATTTTCAACATATACCATCTATGGAATGACAGCTGAAAAGTTTTCAAAAGGAAGGTCTAATATCGAAGTTGTAAAAGCTATGCTTGACAGCGGCATAAAAATTATTCAGTACAGGGAAAAATACAAATCTTTAAAAGAAAAATACAAAGAATGTCTTGAGATAAGAAAGCTCACAGAAGATTATGGAGCGCTTTTAATTGTCAACGATCATGCAGACCTTTGCCAGATTGTTGGTGCTGATGGTGTGCATTTAGGACAGGAAGATTTGCCAGCAGATGAAGTAAGAAAGATATTAGGCGATGAATATATAATTGGTGTTACAACACATAAAAAAGAACAGGTTTTAAAAGCTAAAGAAGATGGTGCTGACTATGTGGGTTTAGGACCGGTCTTTGCAAGTTTTACGAAAGACAATCCACATCCACCAATTGGGCTTGAAATGGTAAAATGGGCAGCTGAAAACTCACCATTGCCTTTTATTGCAATAGGTGGGATTAAAGAGCACAATTTAAAAGATGTGTTGGCAAATGGTGCAAGGTGTATCTGTGCTGTTACAGAGATTGTGGGTGCAGATGATATTCGCAAAAAGATAGAAAGCTTTTTTAA
>Ga0065718_1000033_pt1 | contig 31101 bp, 26 predicted proteins | sample GBSCel77sediment_2_FD_59105 | JGI IMG/M metagenome (GOLD analysis project Ga0065718, IMG submission 59105) | Hot spring sediment microbial communities from Great Boiling Spring, Nevada - cellulolytic enrichment CS 77C v3 (version 3) | ecosystem: Environmental > Aquatic > Thermal springs > Hot...
GTACTAAAGAAGCCACATGTTTTAATACTTGATGAAGCCACATCGGAAGTTGATATGACAGTTGAGAGAAAGATTTATNAATATATNGAGANGTTTATGAGAGATAAGACATGCATAATCATATCCCATATTATGCTGCAAAAGTTTTAGGAAAAGAAAAGAAAATAATAATTTCATTAAATGGAAAAGTTATAAACCAAAGCTGAAAAATATTACTAATATAATGTTTCTTCAGGGATGAGATATGGTAGTTTATATGATTATAAGGAATATCGTAATAATGCAGGATATTGGGTGTTTAGTAGGACATTAACTCTTCTTGGTAGTTTTTATTATGATTATAGCACTGGTAAAGTTATATCTGTAAGTGCTCATGTTCTATCTTCTGCGAGTATGTTTGTTAGTGCAAGGCCTTCTAATTGCTCGTATGGTACTGTAAGCTCCTGTGTTGTATAGACACGTGGAAGTGCTTTTTATGAGGTTTATATTGGTATTTGGGGAGTATAATTATTTTTGAGTATTGGAGTATGTTAATTATATTTCATGTTTTTTTCTTTTTTGCAGATAAATTTAAAGATATGTATATTTAATTTCGAAACTTATAATTTAAGGAGGAGATTTAATGAGAATTATAAAGAGATCCCCATTGACTTTTTGAGTAATTTTATTTGTTTTTTATCTTAGAATTCTCTTTATTTTATTATTTTTAAGGTTTTAAAGGAAATGAAAGAAAGGAGTCAAAAAAAGATCAGTAGGGTCTAATTTTAGAGATGACAAATTCTTTTATTTTATTTAATAAACCCTGGAATATATTTTCTTAATATTTTCTTTTCGAAAAAATAAAAATAAAAGATATAGGCGAATATGTTACTTAACAATTAATCTTATTTTTGATAAATAGTAAAGTTTCCTATATTATCTATTACAATAATTAAATATTCTACATCTGGAATTTTTACATTATATTCTTCCTCATTAAAACCGTATCCTCCTATAGGTTCTATAAAATATTTTCTTGCAAGTTCCATCTCTTTGTAGTCCCAATCTGAGTCCTTCTTATAAAAAACTAAAACTCTGTTTATTCCACTTTGATTGTCTTTTGCTAAAACTTTAATTTCAATATTTCCATTTTGTTTTATTTCTTCTACTTTTAAAATTTCTGGCTTTTCTTTGTCCTCAAATTTTATTAATATGCGATTTGCTCTGTCATAATTAAATATTGTATATATTTTCCCATATGCAACACATAATTTTGGCATGTATGTTTCCTCACATTTAAACTTATATTCATCAATTTTGTGTATTCCATTCCATAAGAAGTAAATTTTAGAATAATCTTTTCCCACTACTGGCAATAAAACCATCTTTCTTGAGATAACTGGGGCTCCTGCATTCTCATTTTCTTCTAACTTAAATTCCCCAATAATATTTCCATTAAAGTCAATAACATAAAGATTTAATGGTCTCTCTCCTAAGGTTCTGGGGGTATAGATATAATCTCCACAAGCCAAATAAGAATTACTATTAACATCTCCTCCTAAACCTAAAAATTTTTTCAATAATAATTTTCCTTCAGATGATAAAATTAATAGATTTCCCGAGGAGTCAATAAGGATTAATTTACCGTTCTTAAAAATAGGGGTGCTTAACATATTTTCATGTTTATAAACCCAAATTTTTTTGCCAGTTTCTACATCAAAGGCATGTATTTCTGTTTTTGGCTCTGAAACTGCATAAACAATCCCATCGCCATAGGCAAGTCCTCTTACTATTCCACCTATTTTATCTTTCCATAGCAATTTTCCATTATTATTGAAACAAAAAACGTATCCATCCGGACNTGAAGAACCTAATAATATTTTTTCATTTACTACAAGAAGGTTTGAAGATACGGATAGATCTGATGTTGTTTTATCTTCTGCCTCTAAAGGNNNCTTCCANATAATTTTCCCTGTATTTTTATCAAAGGCAATAAGGAAACCACTCTTTTCACCAGATGGAGTGGATGAAGTTCCGACATAAAGATGATTACCTAATCCATAAGCTGTTACAAATCTAAAAAGACCTAAGGCTTTCCATTTTGGCCCTAAGTTGGTTCTATCATCGTATACCTCTACTCCCCATATCACTTCTCCTGTGTAATCGTTTATTGCATAAACCTTTCCGCCACTATCTGCCAAAAATATTTTTTCTCCTTCAACAAGAGGTGTAAAAGATCCAAACGTTTTTAACTCAAGAGATTTTACGGCAATTCTTGGTAATTCAGAAGGGGTTGATAAAGTAGCCCCTTCATCGGATTTTGTTAATTTCCAAGAGTAGTTTATTGTGGTACTAATGTCCTTAAGAATTTTTTGTAAGTAAGTATTAATTTTATTTTCTTCTAAGATTTCCAATAATGGCTCTTTTTTCTGAGAAATTTCCGTTTTTGCACATCCAGATATTATTAGTATAGATAATATAATAACTGTAACGATTAATTTTTTAGCCATGTTAATTNACCCCATTTTGTTTTTTTATAAAAGTTTATTAAATCTCTTAATAATCTTCAAACATGAATTTTAAAGAATTTAAGGAAAAATTTTCTGTAGTTGGAAATGAAATTTAATACATCAGCTAATTTTCTTATGATTAAAATTTTTAAAAATTAATTAATATATTGAGAAAACTTGGAATTTTTGTGTCAATATAAATAAGATAAATAAGAAAAAATTTTAAGATTTTAATGTTTTTTATTTATAAGTCTGATATACTCTTTAAGAATAGGTTTGAAGATAATTTTTCAAGAAAAAAGGAGGGAAAAGTGAATGTTTGATATGCTAAGGGGGATTATTTCAAAAGTTTCAGCAGATTATGTGGATATAAGATATGAGAAGGTGTGGGAAACAAAGATTGTTATGAATAAGAGGGAGATATATCAACTCGGAGAAAATTCTGGTGATGGGTATGTAGTAAGAGTATTGAAAGATGGAGGATTTTCCTCTATTGCTTTTACAAAGTTGGAAGATGCTGAAAAGGCTTTAAAAATTGCCTTAGAGAATGCTATTTTAATTTCAAAGAATTCAAAGAAAAAAGTTAAATTGGCAGAGGTTGAAGTAGTCAAAGATATTTTTATTCCACCTCTTGATGAAGATCCAAGAAAGATATCTATAGATGAAAAATTAGAACTTTTAAAGCACTATAATGAAATTCCTTTGAAGTTTGATAATATAACTACAAATCTTCATTATTGGGAGGTAATAAGGGAGAAATATTTTGTTAGTTCTGAAGGAACAGAGATAAGAGAAGATCTTATTACATGTGAAATAAGAGGTTCCTTGATAAGTTTTGAAGGGTCTCTTGTACAGAATGTAAGGGTAGGAATAGGTGGAAGTACAGGATTTCATAAACTAAGAAATAGGGAGGATGTTTTTGAGAAGAAAACAAAGATTGTACTTGATCTTTTAAAGGCCGAGCCTGTAAAAGCAGGTGTATACAATGTGATTCTTAATCCTGATATGGCAGGGGTTTTTACTCACGAAGCTTTTGGGCATTTTTCAGAAGCAGATCTTATAGAGGATAATCCATCTATGAGAGAAAAAATGAAGATTGGAGCTAAGCTTGGAAATGAGATCTTAACCATAATTGATGATCCTACCATGCCTGGACAATTAGGTTTTTATAAATATGATGATGAGGGAGTAAGGGCAAGGAGGACATATCTTTTGAAAGATGGTATTCTTTCAGGAAGACTTCATTCAAGAAGGACCTCTGCTGAATTTGGTGAACCTGTAACAGGACATTGTGTAGCAGAAGATTATAGATATGCTCCTATAGTAAGGATGGGAAATATATTTATAGAGCCTAAGGATATGACCTTTGAAGAGCTACTGGAAAAGTTAGGAGATGGTCTTTATATTCTGGATGCAAAGGGTGGCCAAACTTCTGGAGAAAACTTTACTTTTGGAGCTCAATATGGCTTTGAAGTAAAAAATGGAAAGATAGGGAAGATGATAAGAGATATTAATATTTCAGGTAATCTATATCAAACCTTAAAGGACATTGTGGGAGTGGGTAATGATTTTGAGCTTGGAGAAGTTGGAGGATGTGGAAAAGGCCAATTAAATATAAGATCTTGTCATGGTGGTCCCCATATTCTTGTTAATAATGTGGTCATAGGAGGTGTATAAAATGTTAGATAGATTGATGGATATGACTAAAAAATATACAGATGAGGTGGAAATATATTATATAGATTATTCTGTTTCAAATATATCTTTTGAAAATGGTAGTTTAAAAGATATAGAAAGTAGTATACAATCAGGAATATCTCTTAGAATTATAAAAGATGGAAAATTGGGTTTTTCTTATACAAAAAATCTCATAGATCCAGAACTTCTTATACAAAATGCAATCCATTCTTTAAAGGGAGATGTAAAAGTAGAGTTCCATTTTCCAGAAAGAAAAGGTATTAAAAGTTTGAATACTTATGATCCAGAGATAGAAAACCTTACAAATACTCAGATGGTGGAGGAAGGAAAAAGAATTTCTGAGATATTATCTCATAAAACTGGTACTCAGATAAATGTAGGTCTTCATAAAGCAGTTACAAATTTAAGGATATTGAATAGCAAAGGAGTAGATTATTCTGTTAAGACTTCTGTATATTATTGTCATGCAGAAGCTATGTATCCAGGCTCCTACTCTGCTATAGTTAGGTTAGTTGTAGATAAAAAGTTTAGAGAATTTTCTCAAGAAGACATTGATTATATTGCCTTTTTATACAATAGTTCTAAAAAAGAGGTAAGACCCAAGGGTGGAAAAATGAAGGTATTATTCTTACCAAGTACCATGTATGTGCTAATGTGGAGACTAATTTTTGCTACTAATGGTAAGAATGTCTATGAAAAAACTACGCCTTTATTAGGAAAAATTGGAGAGCAAATCTTTGATACTTCAATAACCATATATGATGATCCTTTGAATGATCTTTTACCAAATGCAAGAAGCTTTGATGATGAAGGAGTTGAATGTAAAGTATTGCCTATTGTTGAAAATGGAATTCTGAGAAACTTCTATTATGATCTTTATTATGCTGGAAAGATGAATACAAATTCTACAGGACATGGTTATAGAGCAGGAGACTGGGGACAAGAAAGTATAAGAGTAAGGCCATCTCCTTCTTTAGAGCATCTCTATATGCAAACAGGAGATAAAAACTTCTACGATCTTATAAGATTAATAGATAANGGCATTATAGTGGCAGGAGCTTTAGGTGCCCATAGCGGAAATATCCCTAATGGAGATTTCTCTATCGGACTTTCTCCTGGATTATATGTAGAAAATGGAGAGATTGTAGGACATGTGAAAGATTCTATGGTAGCTGGAAATATTTATGAGGTTATGAAAAATGTGGTAGGTATAGAAAACAGGGCATATGTATACAGCATGGGAGTTTTTCCATCAGTTCTCTTTGATAATGTAAGTGTGGCGATAAAATAGTAATTTTAATGGGGGGTANTTTATGATTTACTTAGCAAATCCAAGTAGATATGAGAATATGATTTATAGAAGGTGCGGAAAGAGTGGTTTAAAATTACCTGTGATATCTTTGGGTTTCTGGCATAATTTTGGTTATAATGATTCTTTTGAAAATATGAGAGAGATGGTAAAGAAGGCTTTTGATCTTGGTATTACCCATTTTGATCTTGCTAATAACTATGGGCCACCTCCTGGATCTGCAGAAGAAAATTTTGGAAGAATTTTAAAAATTGATCTAAAAGGTTATAGAGATGAAGTTGTGATTTCCACAAAGGCTGGATATAAGATGTGGGATGGACCATATGGAGATTGGGGAAGTAAAAAGTATCTTATAGCAAGTCTTGATCAAAGTTTAAAGAGAATGAATTTAGATTACATAGACATTTTTTATCATCACAGACCAGATCCAGAGACACCTATAGAAGAGACTATGGAGGCTCTTTATCAAATTGTAAGACAGGGCAAAGCTCTTTATGTAGGCATATCAAATTATGGACCTGAAGAAACAAAATTAGCTTATGAAACCCTTTCAAAAATGGGAGTAAAGATAATTGTGAATCAGATTTTGTATAACATGTTCTTTAGATATCCAGAGGAAAAATTGTTTCCTGTAATGGAAGACCTGGGAATAGGGGCTACTATTTTTTCTCCATTGGCACAAGGACTTCTTACTGAAAAATACTTATGGGGTATTCCTGATGACTCGAGGGTTAAAAAATCAGGTGTGTTTTTAAAAGAAAGTGATATTACTCCTGAAAGGATTGAAAAGGTTAAAAAACTTTCAGAGATAGCCAAAGAAAGAGGACAAAGTGTTGCTCAACTTGCCTTAGCATGGGTGCTAAGAAAAAAGGTAGTAACTTCTGTTATCATAGGTGCAAGTAAACCGTCTCAGATAGAAGAAAATGTTAATAGTATAAAGAATTTAGATTTTTCTGATGATGAATTAAGAAAGATAGATGAAATATTAAAGGGATAAAAGGGGAGGAAATATATTTCCCTCCCCCCTTTTACTTTTAATTTTCTTCTAATTCTACGTTATCCAGATAAATTGTAGTTGCAATACTTTTTTCACTTATTTTGCCCATATCAAAAACTATTATGTGGGCATCTTTTTTGGGGGTAAATTCCCATTCAAACTTTTGCATCTCAGTGGTAAGGTCAAAAACTTTTTGTTCTACTATTTCCCATGTTTGATCTTGAATAGCTCTTATCTGTAGATCTCTCGGATTATCGGCCTTTGCTTCAAAAGTAATTTTATACTTCTTATTAGCAGAGAGTGGTACATGACTTCCAAATTGTATATGCCAGAAAGCATCGCCGGGATTCTTGATCTTTACATAAAATACTCCATTTTTAGCACCATATTCTTCTACTTCTGCTGTTCCTTGTACNACAATATACCAATTAGATGGTGTAGAAAACGTGATAGATTCATCAAAGATGCCTAATTTTGTTACATTCACAACTTTTGCTGTACCTTCTGGGGTCTTTACTTCAGTAACTGCTTGTTCAGTCTCTTTTGATGTTGTCGGGGCACCTGCACATCCAGCAACAAATAAAGTAAAAGCTAAAATTAGTAATAGCACATAAAACTTTTTCATAGTATAAACCCCCTTTTAAAAAATGTAAAAGGTTACAAAGGAGTTTAAAAAAATAAAAATTTTCTCTTTTCTTTTACACCTCCCTTTCCTCTTAAGCTTTTAATTTGTACATAGTATAATACTTTTCTCCTCTCTTATCAAGTTATTGATTAATTGTGTTATTTATAAAATTTAAAGTGTAACTAATAACAATTAAAAACCCTTAATATTTTTTTAATTTGACATAGATTTTCGAGGTTAATAAAATATATTGTGAAAAAAATAACGTTAAAAAATGAACAATATAGGAGTAGAATATGGATAAGCTTATCTTAACACAAGAGATCAATTGTCAATATTGTTATAAATGTCTCAGGAATTGTCCTGTAAAAGCCATAAGGTTTAATAAAGGTAAATCATCAGTTATAGATGATGATTGTGTATACTGTGGTACATGTATTGAGATATGTCCACAACATGCCAGGATCTATAGAACTGATGTAGAAGATTTAGAAAAATATATTGATAAACCTTTTCTTATATCCATAGCTCCATCATTCTTTGCCCATTTTGATCAACCTTTTAAAGTTATTACCTTTTTAAGAAAATTAGGAGCAACATATATACAAGAGACTTCCTTAGGTGCGGATATGGTTTCCTTTTACTATAAAAAATATGTCAATTTAAGAAAAGGTAAAACTTCTATAAGTACAGCCTGTCCTGTAGTATACGAATTAGCAGAGAAATATTATCCTGAGGTTATACCTTATCTTTTACCCTTCTTATCTCCCATGAATGTACATGCTCTATATATGAAAAAGTATTTTGGCGATTTTCCTGTGATATATTTAGGGCCTTGTATAGCAAAAAAGAAAGATGGGGAAAATTATGTGGATCTTATATTAACTTTTGAAGAATTAGATATTTTTATTAAGAAAAATAATATTGATATAGATTCTTTTGAAGAATCATTTCCTAATGCTCCATTCCCTGAAAGAGCCCGAATATATCCAATAAGTGGGGGTATTAATTCAACTCTTGATGGTAATTGGGAGAATCATTTAGTGGTTGAGGGAGTAGATAACATTATTAGGCTTTTTGAGAAGATTAATAATTATGGAGAAGGATTTTTTGTGGAGGCATCAGCCTGTTTTGGTGGGTGTATTAATGGACCTGCTATTAGGAAAGATCTAACTCTTTTGGAAAAGAGAAGAAGGATCATATCTTATACTGAAAAGATGAAAAGTTTAGAAGGAGAGGTAATTAATTGGGAAGATATAGACTTAAATATAAGAAAGAGATTTGAACCCCAAAAGAAAGTTATAGATATTCCTGAGGAAAAGATAAAGGCAGTTTTAAGAGAGATGGGGAAGGATAATCCTAAGAAGGAACTCAATTGTGGGGCTTGTGGATATGCTACATGTAGGGATAAGGCTATAGCAGTTATTTTGGGGAAAGCTGAAAAGGAGATGTGTATTACCTATCTTTTAGATAAAGTAAGCTCTGTAAGTAATGCTATTATAGAAAATTTTCCGAGTATTGTAATTATATATAAAGATAACACTTTACTTTATCTAAATCCATTTGGGGAGAAATTCTTTGAGGATAAATCACCTCTTTTAGATTACGTCCTTGAGGAGATCGAATCGGGTAAAAATCCATTAGAAATATTAATTGATGATAAGAGATATGTTTTCTTTATAAAAACTTTTATACTTCCTGATCAGTCAGGAAAGGTATCTTTACTTATTGATATTACAGGTGAAAAGGAAAAGGAAGAAGAATTAAACCTCCTTAAAAAGGAAAGTATGGAGAAGATCGAAGAAGTAATTAACAGACAAATGCTTCTTGCTCAAGAAATTGCTAGTCTTCTTGGTGAATCTATAGCAGAGACTAAAAGTTATTTTGCTAAATTTAAGGAGTTTTTGAAAAAAGAAAATGCTGACCTGTGATATTTCTTATGCCTTTAAAAATAAAGAAGGAGAAGAGGTTTGTGGAGACACTATAAAAATAAAAAAAGGTAGAAGATAGGGTTGCTGTTACCGTTTCTGATGGTCTCGGTAGTGGAATAAAAGCAAGTATTCTTTCCACATTAACTGCATCAATGGCAACAACTATGCTTTTTAATGATATGGGATTGGATGATGTTGTGAGAAGTATTTTAGCAACACTTCCAAAATGTAAAGTGAGAGGAATAAGCTATGCCAATTTTTGCAGTACATTGTATAGAGCTGATACTAATCAACTCTATATAGCTGAATATGAATTCCCTGTAGTACTTTTTGTTAGAAATGGTATTTTCTTTGAGCTTTCTAAAAAGAAGGTTTTGATAGAAGGAAGAGAAATATTTGAAAGCACCCCTTCATCCGCAAGAGGGAGATGTCCTATTTATTATGACAGACGGTATTTCTCAGGCTGGATTAGGTACTAAATTATATCCTTTGGGTTTTGGAATTGATAATATAAAGCGAGAAATCTTAAATCTGATGCATTATAGATTGTCTTCTAAAGAGATAGTTTATCACCTTATAGATAAAGCAAAGAGATTAGATAAGGGAATCAAGGGAGATGATGCTTTAGCGGCAGCCTTATATTTTAGAGTATTCAGTAAAGTAAATATCATGGTAGGTCCTCCATCTGATCCTAATCGTGATAAAGAAGTAGTAGAAAGATTTTTAAGTTTACAAGGAAATAAGATTATATGTGGGGGTTCTACTGCTCAAGTGGTTAGCAAAATTACTGGTAAGGAGGTGAGATTGGATTTAAAAACTATATCTGAGAATTCTCCTCCTATAGGTTATATGGAAGGAATTGATCTTGTTACAGAGGGTATTATTACTTTAACGCAAGTTTTCAGATATCTATCGGGGCAGATTAGAGATGTGGGCTATGGTGCCAGTTTAATTATAGATTTATTGGAAAAGGCTGATAGCGTACATTTTTTAGTGGGAGGAGCTATAAATCCTGCTTATCAAAATCCTTTATTTAGTTATGACTTATCATTAAAAGTTAGAGTTGTTCAAGATATAGCAGAAATTTTGCAAAGTAAAGGAAAGATTGTAAGTATTGAATACTACTAATTAGGAGGGTTTTTATGAAACTAAAAAGAAATTTTGCAAAAGTAGAGGAGATTCTTAAAAAGCATGAGTATCGCAAAGACAATCTTATAAAAATTCTTTTGGATGTACAAAAAGAATATAGATATATACCAGAAGATGTGGTCAATTATATTGGTGTAGCCCTTGATATACCACCTGCAAAAATATATGGTGTTGCTACTTTTTATTCTCAGTTCTCCTTAAAACCAAAAGGTAAATATACCATCTTGGTGTGTGATGGTACGGCATGTCATATGGCAGGTTCCACATCGTTGATAGAAGCAATAAAGGAAGAGACAGGTATTGGACCTGGAGAGGTTACAGAAGATCTTTTGTTTAGTCTTGATCAGGTAGGATGCTTAGGAGCTTGTGCTCTTGCTCCTGCTATGGTTATTAATGAAGAAGTTTTCGGAAATCTTACTCATGAAAAGGTTAAAGAGATAATAAGAAATTTGAAAGAAAGGGAGAGGGAAAATGCTTAGGACAATTGATGAGGCTTTAAATTATATTGAACAGCAAAAAATAGAAAGAAAGAAAAGATTAGAAAGTCTCAATGTATTTGTATGTGTAGGTACAGGTTGTGCAGCAAAAGGAGCTTTAAAAATTTTTTCTGCATTAAAAGAACTTTTTGAAAAGAACAATATTAATGCCAAACTCCAAAAATTGGAGGGGGATGAATCTTATGTTAAAAGAACAGGATGCTGTGGGAGATGTTCTGATGGACCTTGGGTAATTGTAATGCCTTATGGATATTTCTATTCAAAAGTAACACCAGAAGATGTAAAAGAAATATTTGAGGAAACTATATTAAAGGGTAGGACAGTTGAAAGACTCCTTTTTACTGATCCTGCTACTTCTGAAAAGGTATTTAGTCTTGAGGATGCAAAATTTTTCAAGGCCCAATCCTTCTATATTATGGAAGAAATAGGAAAGTGTGAATGCGATAACATAAATGACTATATGGGTAGAGGAGGGTATCTTTCTTTCTTAAAAGTATTAAAAGAAGAAAGTCCAGATAAAGTAGTGCAGATGATCAAGGATTCTGGTCTTCGTGGAAGAGGAGGAGCAGGTTTTCCTACGGGAGTTAAATGGGAAATAACAAAAAATAGTAAGGGAGATAAAAAATTTGTGGTGTGTAATGGAGATGAGGGAGATCCAGGTGCATTCATGAATAGAACTCTACTTGAAAGAGATCCTCATGCGGTATTAGAAGGAATGCTTATTGCAGCATACACTATAGGGGCTCAAAAAGGTTATGCTTATATTAGGGCTGAATATCCAGTAGCGGTTTCTATGTTTAGAAAGGCAATAGAGGATGCTAAAAAATTGGGGTTAATTGGAGATAATATTCTTGGTACAGATTTTTCTTTTGATATAGAGATAAAAGAAGGGGCTGGAGCTTTTGTATGTGGAGAAGAAACAGCTCTATTAGCCTCTATTGAAGGGAAAAGAGGAGTGCCAAGACCAAGGCCTCCGTATCCTGCTCAAACTGGGCTTTGGGGATATCCTACTCTTATTAACAATGTAGAAACTTACGCCAATGTTCCAAAGATTATAAGAGATGGGGTAGAAAATTATAGAAAAAGAGGAGTGCCTAATTCTCCTGGGACTAAAATGTTCTCTGTAACTGGACCTGTGAAACTTACTGGTATTATTGAGGTGGAATTTGGCACTACATTAAGACAGATTCTTTTTGATATATGTGGGGGATTGTCTGAGGGTGAAGAGTTTAAGGCAGTACAAATAGGAGGGCCATCTGGAGCTTGCCTATCAGATGCTTATTTAGACCTTCCTTTAGATTATGANTCTTTAAAATCTGCTGGTGCTATGGTAGGTTCTGGTGGTATTGTAGTACTTTCTAAAAAGACATGTATGGTAGAAGTAGCAAGATTTTTCCTTGATTTTACAAAGAGAGAATCTTGTGGAAAATGTATTCCGTGTAGAGAAGGATTGATGCAATCATATAGAATACTTGAAAGGTTTACCCAAGGAAAGGGTACATGGCAAGATTTGGAAAATTTAGAATTTCTTGCTAATCTTATAAAGACAGCCTCTGCATGTGGGCTTGGACAAACTGCTCCAAACCCTATCCTAAGTACTTTAAGATTATTTAGAAATGAATATGTTTCTCACATTGAAGGAATATGTCTTAGTGGAATGTGTACTGCCCTTAAGAAATATGTTATTAATCCGGAGCTATGTAAGGGTTGTGGACTTTGTGCTAGATCTTGTCCTCAGGGGGCTATTTCTGGAGAGAGAGGGAGGCCTTATTCAATTGATCAAGATAAATGTGTAAAGTGTGGACTTTGTTTTGAAAAATGTAAATTTAAAGCTATAGAGATCAGATAAAGGAGGCAGATAATTATGAAGATATATGTGGATGGAAGGGAAGTAATAATAGGAGATAATGAGAGAAACCTTCTTGAAGCTCTAAAGAAGGTGGGCATTGAGATACCTAATCTATGTTATTTATCAGAAGCATCTATTTATGGGGCCTGCAGACTTTGCTTAGTGGAGGTAAATGGGAAGAATATTGTCACATCTTGTAACTTAAAGCCAGAAGAAGGAATGATAATAAGAACTAATACTCCCGAAATATATGAGGTAAGAAAAGGTATATTAGAACTTCTTTTGGCATCCCATAATAGAGATTGTACCACATGTGAAAGAAATGGAAGCTGTAAACTCCAAGAGTATGCAGAAGCCTTTGGTATAAGAGAAATAAGGTTTGATAATGTAAGAAAAGATGGTGGTGTAGATAAGCTCTCTCCTGTAGTAAGGGATAATACCAAATGTATACTTTGTGGAGACTGTGTTAGAGTTTGTGAAGAACTTCAAGGGGTTGCCGCCATAGATATTGCGGGAAGGGGTTTTGTATCAAAAGTTACACCAGCCTTTGAACATAGTTTGGCAGATGTTGAATGTGTTTATTGTGGTCAATGTGTCGCATATTGTCCTACAGGAGCTCTTTATGTAAGGAACGACATAGATAAGGTTTATAATGCATTAAAGAATAAGAAGAAAGTTGTAATTGGTATGATGGCACCTGCTGTTAGGACAGCTATTCAGGAAGAATTTGGAATGGAAAAAGATCTCTTTGTAGCAGGAAGGGTAAGTTCATTTTTAAAGATGTTAGGTTTTGTAAAGGTTTTTGAAGTACCTTTTGGGGCTGATCTTGTAGCCTATGAAGAGGCACACGAATTCTTAGATAGATTAGAGAAGGGAGAAAGACTTCCTCAGCTTACATCTTGCTGTCCTGCATGGGCAAAATATGTGGAAGAGTTTTTTCCAGCCTATATAGATAACTTATCAACAGTTAAATCCCCACAACAAGCCTTGGGTACTGTTATAAAAGAGATATACTCTAAGGAGATCGGGGTACCCAAAGAAGATATATTTTTAGTATCCATCATGCCATGTACAGCTAAGAAGTATGAAGCAGAAAGACCGGAACATAATGGAATAGTGGATGTGGTTTTAACAACTAAGGAACTTATACAGATGATAAAAGCAAGTGGTATAAAATTATCGAATTTTAATCCTGAAGCCTTTGATAAGCCCTTTAATTTATATTCTCAGGGAGGACTTGATTTTGGCAAAACAGGAGGAGTATTAGGTACTGTACTCTCTGTAATAAATGATAAGGTTAAGATTAAGGAATTCAAAGAGGAAGAAATAGAAAAGGGGATAAGACTTTTCAATATAACTCTTGGAGATGGTAAGGAAGTAAAGGCTATGGCAGTATTTAACTTAGGTAATGCTAAAAAGGTTATGAAAGATATAAAGGATGGAATTTTACAAGTAGATATTATAGAGGTTATGGCTTGTGGTTATGGATGTATAGGTGGAGGTGGACAACCTTATCCTAATGATACTATAGTAAGAAAAAATAGAGCTAAGATTCTAAAGGATATGGTAAGTGTAAATCCAATAAAAACTCCTCAAGAAAATCCATACCTTATGGATCTATATAATAAATACTTAAAGCATCCTTTAAGCCACNAAACTCATCGTCTATTGCATACCACTTATTCGCCTAAACGAAGAGTTCCTGAAGAAGATATTGAAATCTTAACTCTTCCTTTGCCTGACGAAGAAAAAATAAAGNTTAGGGTTTGTCTTGGGACTTCTTGTTATATGAAAGGGTCATATAAAATTCTTTCTGATCTTATAGAAATGGTAAGAAAAGAAGATTGGGCAAAAAATGTTGAAGTTGTGGGTACTTTCTGTACAGAAAATTGTGACAAATCTCCCAATGTTATGATAAATGATATACTTATTAGTGAGGCTAATACTGATAAGATAAAGGAGATGTTAAAAAGGTATGTTAAAGGAGAATAAAGAATTCATAATGTTTCCAAAAGCTACTTTAGAGAGGCTTAAATTATATCATAGACTTCTTTCTGAGGAGAAAAAAGAATATATTTCTTCTGAAGAGATAGGAGAAAGACTTGGCATTCTTCCAGAGCAAGTAAGAAAAGATTTATCATATCTTGAGTACAAAGGGAAGCCTAAGGTAGGTTATAATGTAAAGGATCTGCTGGAGGAATTAAATCGGTTATTTGGTATTGGAAAATCAACTAAGGTTATAATCGTTGGAGCGGGAAATTTAGGTACTGCTATTACAAACTATCCCGGATTTGCTAACTATAATATTGAAATTGTTGGTATCTTTGATAATGATCCCAATAAAATTGGAAAGAGAATTGGAGATTTAGTAGTTCTTCCTATGGATTATTTAGAAAGAGTCATAAAAAAGTTTAATGTAGAGATAGGTGTAATGTGTGTACCTAAAGAATCTGCTCAAGAGGTAGCCAATATTTTGGTAGAGAATGGAATAAAGGCTATCTGGAATTTTGCACCCACTTTTATAAAGGTACCTGAGGATGTAATTGTGAGAAATGAGGATATAACCTCTGGACTTTTATCTTTAAAACACATGTTAGAAGTTAAAGAGCGAAAAATCAAAAAAGATTAAATATTTTATCTGCGATCTCTTTATCTTCTCTATCCTCCTGGTGGCTAACCATCAGGAGGGTCGTTTTTTTATTATTATCTAAATGATATTTAAGAAAGGCTTTAGCTTTTTCTTTCAGATTTATATCCAGAGATTTGAAGGGTTCATCAAGGAGTAATAAATTATGGGGAATAGTAAGAGTCCTTACAAAAGAAAATATCTGCAGGTAACCTCCGCTAAGCTGTTGAGGAAATAGATTCAGGTAATTTTTCAATTTAAAATAATCTATAAGTTCTTTTAATTTTACTGGATCTTTACAAGTTAAATTAAGNTTNTCTTCCATATTTAACCAGGGCAAAAAGATAGGATTTTGAAACATAAAGGATATTTTAATGCCTGGTCCTATTTCTACAATACCTTCATCAGGCTTTATTAGGCCTGCAATAATTTTAAGAAGAGTGGTTTTACCACAGCCATTTGGGCCTTTGATTACAATTTTTTCTCCTTCTTCTACTTTCAAAAATATTCCATTTAATACTTTTTTGTCATCAAAACTTTTTTTCAGGTTTATAATATTAATTGCAGTCACGATTTAAGATCCTCCTTTAAGATATTCATTTTTCTAAATATGTATTCTAAGAGTTTACTTATAATAAAGAGATATATAGATATGGCATAGATATATTCAGTATTGAGAAAGGTTTTTGCATAGCTTAAGAGAAAGCCTATTCCATTATTAGTAGCAAAAAATTCAGACATGGCTGATATTTTGAAGGATGAAATGGTTGAATTTGCTAATACTGGAAGTATAAATGGTTTAATATAAGGAATTAGGAATTTGGTAATATAATCCTTTTTAGAGATGGGATATATTTTGAAAAGTTCTATATATTCAGTAGGGACATTTTTAATAGCATGATAGACAGAAAGATAAAGATTAGGAAATAGCATAATAAAGGTAGTAAAAATGACAGTTCTGCTTCCAAAACCAAACCATAGTAAGGCTAAGGTAATCCATATAATTAAAGGATTACTCTGAAAAATATCTATTATATTCCTTATTCCCACATAGAATTTTTTATTTTTTATGTTTCCTAATATAAATCCTATAAAGAAGGCTAAAAAGAGGCCTACTAATGATCTAATAATAGTTAAACTGAGGTGGTATAAAAATTCTGTGTCACTAAGTAAAGAAATNGTCTTTAAGATTACCTTATGGGGATAAGGGAATATGGCAGGGGAATTCACCCTTAACCCCATAAGGTACCAAAATATAAAAAATATAATCCAAAATATTATTTTAAATCTTAAAGAATTCTTCATTAGGCAATTTATTATCTATTACTTGAGGTGTTTTTTCCAAAATAAAGTTTAAAAATGTTAATAAGTCTTTTTTAGCTGAGTTTCCTTGATATCTAAAGGAATGTCTCTTAAAGGATAAGTTTATTATATTTTTATCTATCTTCAATATACTGGATGCTTTTTCTATAAAAGGATCTGGATTATCATGAAGTTTCTTGAAATTATCCCTAAAAATTCTATCTATTTTTATTACTAAATCTTTCCTTATTTTCTCATTAATACCTATAGATGTTATAGGAAGATGGGCTTTATTAAAATCTCTATATACCCTTTGGATATCAAGGATTATAGATCCTCCTTCAGAAAGGCACATGGAAACATAGGGTTCTGGAAGTAGGGCATAATTTATCTTTTTAGCTATAAAAAGTGTGGTTATTTCTTGAGGTGTAGAATAGTAGATATGGACTTTGTCTTTTAAATTCTTTTCCTGTAGATAAATAGAAAATATAATATCTTGGGTTGATCCTTTTTGAGCGATATATATATTTTCTCCTACAAAATCTTTCTTATTTTTATTAGTAACAAGATAAAAAGAAGCCCAGTTAAATGTGGCTAAATGTCTTGCTTTAATAATTCCTTTATTTTGAAGATTTACAAGGGTTACAAAAGGAGAAATCAATATATCAAAATTCCCATCTTTAACTTTTATTGCCAGTTCATCAATTGTTCTCCAAATAATAAAGTTAATTTTTATATCTACTTGATTATTGCTTGACATTAAAGGAGCAAAGGGAATTATAGATGGTCCAAAAGGTATTAAAACATTTATCTCTTGAATTTGGGAAAAGGTGTTTGCTGAAAGAATAAAGAGAAGAATGGTTAATGTGAAGATTAGTTTAGATATATTTTTCAAGCTATCACCTCCACAAATTGTTATTTTTTTCACGAATTATTATATCAAAGAAATATTTAAGAAATATTAAAAATTATTAATCGTGATCTTTTTAAATTCTCTATTTTTGATGTATAATTACATCTGTTTATGGATAGTGGTTTAAAGAAAAAGTTTAAAAATTTAATATTTAGACAAAACGTCACTCAGGCAGCAATCTTGATTACAATCCTTGCAACTATTAGTAGGATAATAGGCTTTTTAAGGGAAATGATGATTGCTGCCTTTTTTGGAGCAAAAAAATTTACTGATAGTTTTATAGTGGCACAAGCTATACCTGGAGTTCTTGCGGGACTTATTTCAGGAGCATTATCAGCAGTATTTATACCTCTTTATGCTGAATGGAGAGAAAAGAAAGGAAAAGAAGAAGCAGAAAGGTTTACTTCTATTCTTCTTACTGACATATTGATAATCCTTATTGGTACTACACTTCTTGCGTACTTCTTAGCTCCCTTTATAGTTAATATTTTGGCTCCAGGATTTAATCAAGAAACAAGAAATCTTACTTTAAGTTTTACCTATATTATGCTTCCTTCTATCATATTTTGGGGCACTTATGGTTTAATTACTGGACTTTATAATTCTCAAAAAAGTTTTTTTATTCCAAATCTTGCAGGACTACTTGGAAGTGTTATTTTCATTATATCTATATTTTTATTTCATAAAATATTTGGGGCTTACATACTTCCATGGGGCTATCTTGCTAATGTATTTGTCCAATATATTCTTCTTATTCCAGCTCTTAAAAGAATTGGGGTAAATTTAAGATGGGAGTTTAATCTAAAATATGAGGGTCTAAAAAAAGCGCTTATCCTTATAGGGCCTATATTCTTGGGACAAAGTGTAGGAATCTTAAATATGGCAGTGGATAGAATTTTTGGATCTTATCTCTCTGAAGGTAGTATATCAGCCTTGAATTATGCAAGTAGAATTTATCAACTTCCTATGAATTTATTTGTAAATGCCCTCGCTACAGCCATATATACTGACCTTGCTTTTAGTGCTCAAAATGATAATTTAGAAAAATTCAAACTATCTATAGAAAAAATCATAAGAGCACTGTTATTTTTTATTATTCCAGCCACTTTTGGACTCATATTTCTTTCAACCCCTATAGTCCAGCTTGCTTTTCAAAGAGGAGCTTTTGATGCTATTGCTACCCAAAGGACATCAGAATCATTAACCTTCTATTCTATTGGATTAGTATTTATGAGTATTAATTTAATTATGGTGAGAGGATTTTATGCCCTTCATGATACAAAAACACCTACTATTAACTCTATTTTAGCTCTCCTTTCAAATATAGCATTAAACACTATATTTATTAAACCTCTTGCCCATAGAGGTCTTGCTCTTGCTACTTCTTTAGCTTCTTTTATTTCTTTTGTACTGCTTTACAGATCCTTTAGATTAAAAATAGGAGAAGTTCTTTCAAAAGAGACCAAAAGAGATATTATAAAATTTATGATTTCTGGAGCTCTTATAGGTATGCTTGCGTTTTTTATCTATAAATTTTTAGATTGTGTTTTACCATCAAAACAAATCTATCTTGCTTTTAATTTATTTTCTGCTATAGGTATTGTTGTGATGTTATATCTATATTTAGGAAAAAGATGGAAAATTGATGAGGCAAGAAAAATTTGGAGTCTAATTGATAAAGGTTTAAAATTAGTATCAGGAATTTTGGGAATTAAATAATCTCCCTCTTTAAAAAATCTTTGAACTCTTCCAATAAATTCTTAAGAGTATTTAAACCCATGTTTAATGTACTTCCCTTATATTTGAAAATGAAAAAATTTTAAAAAGGGGGTAAGTTAATGTTTAAGAAAAAAAGTATAACAGTAGTATTAGTAATNGGGAGTTTACTTNTAGTTTTTTTACTTCTATCTTTATTTAATTTTTTAAATCCTGCAATGGCAAATATGGAAAAGGTAAAAGCAAAAATAGCAATATTTTCTGATCCTCATTACTTCAGCCCTAACTTGTTAATTAAAAGAGGTCCTAAATTTGAAGAATATATTATGAGGGATAGAAAGATGATCTTAGAAAGTCCTGCTATTTTAAAGGCGGTAATAGAAGATCTTAAAAGTAGTGATGTGGATATTGTTTTGATTCCAGGAGATTTGACAAAAGATGGGGAAGAGATATCTCATCTTGAATTTGCCGGTTATTTAAAGGAACTAAAAGATAACGGTAAAAAAGTTTATGTTATAAATGGTAATCATGATATAAATAATAATCATGCTTACAAGTATGATGGGGATAAGGTAGAAGCTGTAAAAAGTGTGACACCAGAAGAGTTTAAGAAAATTTACTGGGAATTTGGATATAAAGAGGCAATAGCTGTGGATAATAATTCTTTAAGTTATGTAGTTGAACCTATAAAAGATGTAAGGATAATCGCTATAGATGCATGTAAATATAATCCATATTCAAAAACAGAGGGTGAAATATCGAAAGAGACTTTAGACTGGATTTTAAAACAAGTTGAAATTGCTAAAAAGGAAAACAAAATTGTTTTTGGAATGATGCATCATGGTATTTTAGAACACTTCGAAGGTCAAAAGATGTTATTTCCTGAATATATTATAAATAATTATGAGGAAGTAGCTAAATTATTTGCAGAAAAAGGACTAAATGTGATATTTACTGGCCATTTCCATGCCCAAGATATAGTGAGAAAGGATTTTCAAAATGGTAATTTTCTCTTGGATATAGAGACAGGTTCTCTTGTTACATATCCGTGTCCTTACAGAATGATAACATTAACAGAGGATAACAAACTAATTGTCGGTAATAAAAAGGTAGAAAAGATTGATTTCGATATAAAAGGTATTTCTTTTCAAGACTATGCTTATGACTTTTTAAAGACAGGGATAAAAAATATTATCCCACAATATTTTGCGGGTTATTTAATGAAGAAAGGTTTATCAAGGGTAGAGGCAATGTTAAAGGCCAATAATCTTTTATCTATTGATTTACCCTCGGATATAGCTCCAAATTCCAAGATCATTGATATTTTGCCTGATGCTATTATCTCTCATTACAAAGGAGACGAGAAAATTAGTAAATTAGTATTAGAATTCTTTGATAATTTAGCACATTCTGAGGATGATAATGAAATCTTAATAGGAAAAATTTTGATTTCTTATTTTTCTGATCTTCCCCCTGATGACAATGACACTGTAATAGACTTGAATCTTAATGTTGTTAAATAAATAACCTTAGTAAAAATCTTATTTTTCTAATTCCCCCTTTCGTCATGAATAAGGCGAAAGGGGTTTTATTTTTGTAGGGGGAGGGATATAATATAAACTTGGCTTACTAAATAACTGGAAAATAAAATTTCATAAAGGTGTAATTTAATATGATGAGATTAAAGAAATATATAAAGAATAACTTGCACTTTTTTTTATCGGCTATTTTCTGCGCTATTTTGGCTTTATCTCTTGATATGTTTAATCCTAAAATTGTTGGAGTGCTTGTTGATAAAGTAATTATAGGGAAAGATATAACTCCTTTATCTCGATTACTTCTATTCTTAACTTTGATAACAATTTCCAGAGTATTTCTTGGATACTTTAAAGAATATTTTATGGATTTAGGTGGATCAAGACTTGCTTATGAGCTGAGAAAGGATCTTTTCGAACATCTTCAAACTTTGCCTTTTTCTTTTTTTGATGGCATAAATACTGGTGAGCTTATGTCCCGAATCAGAGAAGATATTGAAAATATTTGGTTTACTTTTGGTTTTGGGTTGGTCTTTTTTATAGAACAGCTTTTTTATTTTATTATCGCCAGTATAATCCTTTTCTCTATTGAATTCAGATTAACTTTAATAGTACTTCTCGTAATTCCCTTTATCGGCTATACAGCTTATAGACTTGAAAAAGAAAATGATGAGGTATATGGAGAGATATCAGATCAAGGGGTTAGAATGAATACTACTGCTCAAGAAGATATAGCTGGAATAAGAGTTGTAAAATCCTTTGGTAGAGAGAAATATGAGATAGAGAAGTTTTTTAAAGAGAATATGAGAAATTATGAGTTAAATGTAAAACAGGCAAATATTTTTGCAAAGTATTTTCCTTGGATGGAATTTTTAACTAATTTTTCAATAGCTTTATCTATTACTATTGGCGGACTTTTAGTAATTGCAGAAAAGATGTCTATTGGTACGTTAGTTTCTTATTCATGGTATGTTTCTATGATTGTATGGCCTGTGAGATTAGGGGGTTGGATTGTTAATATGTTAGCTCAGTGTTTGGCTTCCTTAAAGAAGATAGATAAGTTATTTAAAGAGAGATCGGAAAGACCTTACATAACTGAGAAAGTAGATATTAGGGATATAAAGGGAGAAATAGAGTTTAAGAATGTATCTTTTAAATATAAAGATGAGTATGTGTTAAAGAAAATTAGTTTCCATCTAAAACCTGAGGAAACTCTTGGTATTATTGGGCTCACAGGTTCTGGGAAGACCACTTTAGTGAACTTATTAGGAAGATTTTATGAGCCTTGGGAAGGTGAGATATTAATAGATGGTATTGATATAAGAAGAATTGATTTAAAATTTTTGAGAGAACATCTTTCATATGTTCCTCAAGATATATTTCTTTTCTCTGATACAGTAAGGGAGAATATAAAACTTGGGAAGGATATAGATGATGAAAGAATAATACAAGCTTTAAAGGATACAAGATCCTATCACTTTGTAATGAGGCTACCAGAAAAGCTTGATACTGTTATAGGAGAAAGAGGTCTTGGCCTTTCTGGAGGTCAGAAACAAAGGCTAACTATTGCTCGTGCATTGGTAAGATCTGCTAAGATTTTGATTCTTGATGATCCTACTTCTGCTCTTGATTTGGAGACAGAGCTTTATATTCAAAAATCTTTGGAGAAATATAAGGGAGTAACAAAAATTATTATTGCTCATAGGATTTCTGCAATAAAAAATGCTGATGAAATAATAGTACTTGATAAGGGAGAGATTATAGAAAGAGGAAAACATGAGGAACTTTTAAGAAAAAAGGGTAGGTATTATGAGATTTATCAAGAGCAGTACGGAAAATTTGCCTTTATTGAGGGGGAATTAGTTTAAATGCCTTATGCATTAAGAGAAGACGAAAAGTTNGAAGAGAAGGTAAGTATAGACATACTTAAGAGGCTTTTTAAATATTTGAAGCCATATAAGAGAGAAGTCTTTATAGTATTATTTTTCATTTTTGTAGTTATGGTGGTCGATTTACTAAATCCCTATTTTATAAAATTTGCTATTGATAGATTTATTAAAGATAAGGATAGTAATGGATTAATTCTTGTTGGCATTTTAATGATTGTCTTAAATCTCATATCTATGATATCTGCTAAGAAAAGAACTCAAAGAATGTCAAAGATTACCCATGGAATATTATTAAATATTAGGCAAGATTTATATAATCATATTCAACAGCTTTCTTTTACCTTTTTTGATGAAAGACCAGTGGGAAAAATTTTGGCGAGAATAATAAGTGACGTAAACTCTTTAGCAAATCTTTTTAATATGAGTATTACAAATCTTATACCTGATTCTGTTACTATAATTGCTACTTTGTTAATAATGTTTTATCTTAATTCAAAACTTGCTTTATACGCTATGTCTATGCTGCCTCTTTTGTTTATAGTTCTTTTTTCAATACAAACCATAAGCAGAAAAAGATGGCAAGTAGTAAGGAAAAAGGGATCTACCCTTAATGCTTTTACTCATGAAAACTTTTCTGGAATAAGAGTTGTTAAATATTTTACAGCAGAAAAATATAGAGCAAATATATTCTCAGAGCTTGCGTGGGATGTAAGGCAGGCTTTTGTTAGAGCTGTGAGAATAAATGATTTATTCTGGCCTATGGTGGAGTTTTCTTGGGGAATAGGTACTGTTATAACCTTCTATTTTGGAGTAAAGATGATAAATTCAGGTGATATTTCTGTAGGCCTTCTTATTGCATTTACAAGCTATATAGGCATGTTTTGGAGACCTATAATGAACCTTTCTAATTTATATAACAATTTTGTTATAGGCATGGCAAGTGCGGAGAGAATATTTGAAATAATGGATATAGAGCCCAATATAAAAGAGGAAGAAGATGCAATAGATATTGATATAAAGGGAGAAATAGAATTTAGAAATGTCTCCTTTTCTTATGATGNAAAGAGAAAGGTTTTGGATAATGTAAGTTTTAAANTAAAACCTGGGGAGAAAGTGGCTCTTGTTGGACATACAGGTGCAGGTAAAAGTACTATTGTTAATCTGTTATGTAGATTTTATGATCCACAAGAAGGAGAGATTCTTATTGATGGGATAAATATTAAAAAGATTAAATTAGAGAGCTTAAGAAAACAGATCGCAGTAATGTTTCAGGATACATTTTTATTCTCGGGTACTATTCTTGAAAATATAAAATATGGAAGACTTGATGCTACTTATGATGAAGTAGTTGAGACAGCAAAGAAGGTTTATGCCCATGATTTTATCTCTAATATGGAGAAGGGTTATGATACAAACATTAATGAGCGAGGTATGAGGCTTTCTTTAGGACAAAGACAAATAATTTCTTTAGCAAGAACTCTTATTGCAAATCCTAAAATTATAATACTTGATGAGGCAACAGCGAGTGTAGATACCTATACTGAGAGATTACTTCAAATGGGAATTGAGATCCTTCTTAAGGGAAGAACTTCTATTATTATTGCTCATAGACTATCTACTGTGCAAAATGTTGACAAAATTATAGTTATTGAAAACGGAAGGATTTTAGAGATAGGCAATCATGAGGAACTTATGAAAAAGAAAGGAATTTATTATCATATGTTTATGTCCCAATTTAATTATTGGGAGGAAAGAAATAGTGAAATTGTCTCATAAAAAAATAAACCCCCTGAGAGGGGGGACTCAGGGGGAGGGGGTGAGAGGGGGAGGTGTCTTCTCTAACTTACTCTTTTTACTTTTTTAGACTTACTAACCTTACTTTTTATTCCTAAACTTTTTTAATAACATCAACTTTCGTTAAATAAGGTATCAAATATTTAATATGGTGTCAACCAAAAAGGGTTAAAGTTATATTAATTATTTTAAAAATTTGTTAACATCTATAACTCAATTCCCATAAGTTGTAGAATAAAAACTATCTGCCCAGCATGATAACAGTCATGACTTATTATACCATATAGATTGTCTTCTAATGTACCATATTCTCCAATATTTTTATCAAGGTCATCATCATTCTTGGTTTTTAATATTTCTATAAGCTTATTATGTGCGTCTTCAAGTCTTTTAACTGTATTTTTCCAAGCCTCTTCAGAGGTATCAGTGGGAGTTTTAAAGTCATCTTCGGAAGGAAGATCTTTTCCTTCAAGGATACTTAAGAGATATTCTTTCCCAAAAATTAAATGATTTGTTATCTCCCAAATACTATGGGTATTTTCCTTTTTAAAAACTGCCTCTTTTGAAGTGGCATTTTCAAGAACATCCATTACAGAGTGAGACCATAATCCTTTGTCTTTTTGGAATGCATCATTCATGTATTTTATTATCCTTTCTAAGCGATCTCTCATGATGGACACCTCCTAAAAGGTATATTTGTGGATTTGATGGTCTTGTTTATAGTTTATCATAAATGTAAAATAAAACTTATGAAAAAAGAGATTTTTTTATTAAAAGTATTCTTTTTTATATACTTTTCTGCTTGGGTATTTATCTTCTCCTTTGTACCTGTTTATTTAAGAGAAATAAAAGGTTTTTCTATTGGAATGATAGGGCTTTTATCTGCTATCTCATCGCTTTCTGGGACTATTTTTCAGGTATATATAGGTTATTTATCAGATAAGATAGGGAAGAGAAAGCCATTTATTATTTTAAGCTTTATTATGCTTATTATTCTTTACTCTCTTGTTTTTCCTAAATTGAATAGTTTTTGGACTTTTATATTTGTTTATTTTCTTTTAGGGGTTTTTGTAAGTACTATAACTACTATGGCTAATGTACTTGTTATGGACTATGCTATATCCGAAAATACTGGTACCCATTATGCCTCTATAAGAATATGGGGAAGTATAGGTTTTTTATTACTTATGCTTGTTACAGGTTTTTATCCTAAACTGGTAGAGCCTAAGATTATGTTTGTTATGATTGGTTTAATATATATGTTAGGCTTAACAATAACTCTTATTGTGAAAGAACCTTCTTCTAAGATTAGTGTATCTAAGGTTGACTTTAGGAATATAAAGAGATTAATTTTAAGATCTGATGTTAGAAATTTTCTTTTATTTTACATTATTTACTACGTAGCTCTTCTTGGAGCATCTTCTAATGTGAATCTTTTAATTCGATCCTTAGGGGGTGAAAGTAAACATATAAGTTTTGCTTATTCAGCAAGCTCCTTTTCCGAAATTCCTTTTATGCTTATCTGGGGACGTTTATCTGATAAGGTAGGAAGAAAACCTTTATTAGTATTTACCTCTATTGTTCTTCCTATAAGGATCTTTCTTTATACATTAACTACTAATCCGTGGCATATAATCTTAATTCAATTATTACACTCTTTAACCTTTGCTGTTATAGGTACTATCCCTGTTGTTTATATGAATGATTTAGTTAATCCAGAAGAAAGGGCTACTGCTCAAGGTTTATTAAGTATGGGTATGTCCTTATCTTCAACAATTGGACCTGTAATCTCAGGATTTGTAGCTGATATTTCTGGATTGAAAGGTATGTATCGTTTTCTAACCTTTGTTTCTTTGCTTTCCACTTTAATTTCAATAAAATGTATAAAGGAATCAAAAAATAAGGTATCCCCTGTTTAGGGGATACCTTATTTAAATTTCTACTATTATTTTTTATTATCTTGTTAATTTCTTATGGCAGAGCCACCAATCAAAGCATTCAATTTCTCCTTTTTTAGCAGATTCAAGTCTTTCATTGGCTGTTTTTACATCCTTTGCAGGAGGAATTATTACATGGTCTTTACCAACAACTTCACTATCTGGCCAGTGAGCGGGCATGGCTACTCCATATTTGTCAGATACCTGTAATGCTTCTACTGCTCTTAAAATCTCGTCCATATTTCTTCCTACTTCTTGTGGATAGTAAAGTATTAATCTAATTATTCCCTTATCATCAACGACAAATACAGCTCTTACAGTGTTTGTTCCTTTTCCTGGATGGATTAAACCAAGCTTTTCTGCCACCTTTCCTGTATCATCTGCTATAATTGGGAATTCAATATCAACGCCTAACTTTTCTTTTATCCATTCAACCCATTTTATGTGACTGAAGACTTGGTCAATACTTAAACCTATTAATTCTGTATTGAGAGCTCTAAATTTTTCATATCTTTTTTGAAAGGCCACAAACTCAGTTGTACATACTGGAGTAAAATCTGCAGGATGACTAAAAAGTACAAACCATTTACCTTTATAGTCATTAGGAAGTACTTTCTCACCATGAGTGGTTAAAACTTTCATTTCTGGGAAAGGTTCACCAAGAAGTGGAAGCCCTTTTCTTTCAAGGTTCTCCATAATTACACCTCCTTTTTTAAAATAATTATTATTTTCAATTTTATATTATCACAAATGAAAAATTTTTGCAATATGAGATGATTTAAAAATAAATTTATGAAGATTGTCAGTAGTGACGAAAATCACTTTTAAATTACATTCTTTATGATATAATAAACAAAAAAATGTAGATTAAGAAAGATAAAATATGTTGGGGGTTGAATTGGTTAGAATAATTAAAAAAACTTGGGTACGTATCTTATTGGACTGGTTTTTTTTTTATAATTTCTATATTTCTTGCTTTTTTTCTAAGATTTGAATTTTCAATTCCCCAAAAGTATATCCCAATTATAATGTACGCTCTTTTAAGGGAAATTATCATATTTTTTATGTTTTATTTCTTAGTATTTAAAATATATAGAACTCTTTGGGAATATTTTAGTTTAGACGCATTAAAGGATTTAACCCTTGCACTTACTTTTGAAAAGCTTAATTTTTATCTTTTAGGTATGATATTTCCATTAGAGGGTTATCCTCGTTCTATATTTGTAATCTCCTATGTTTTGTCTCTTATAATGCTTTTTTCATTAAGGGCTTTTATAAGATGGTTTTATGAAACTTTTAAACATCCGAAACCTCTAAATAATCATTACAAAAATGTAATTATCATTGGGGCTGGTGATGCGGGAGAGAAAATATTAAGGGAGATTAAAACCCATAAGGAGTTAAATTATAACGTTGTTGGCTTTCTTGATGATGATAAGAATAAAATTGGAAAAATAATTCATGGAGTAAAGGTTTTAGGACCTATATTCTCTCTGCATCAGATTGCAAAGAATAATTCTGTGCATGAGGTACTCATTGCTATACCTTCAGCCCCCTCATCTTTAATAAGGGATATAGTTGGTATGGCTTCTAAATTGAAAATTCCCGTAAAGACACTTCCTGGTATTTGGGAGCTTATAGATGGCAGAGTAAGTATTAACAAGATAAGAAATGTAAGAATTGAGGACCTGCTTGAAAGGGATGTAATAAACTTAGATTCGGAGAAAATAAGGGAATATATAAAAAATAAGAAAATTCTTGTAACTGGTGCAGGAGGTTCCATAGGTTCTGAGATATGTAGGCAAGTAGCAAGGTATACAGCCAGAAAAACTTATTCTTCTTGGAAGAGGAGAAAATAGNATNTTTAATATAGAAATGGAATTAAAAAAATATTATCCAGATCTTTCTTTAAAATCATATATAGCAGATATAAAGGATAGAGATAGAATTTTTTATGTCTTTGAAAAGGAGAGGCCTCAGATAATATTTCATTCAGCAGCCCATAAACATGTGCCTCTTATGGAGGAAAATCCTGATGAAGCGATATTTAATAATGTATTTGGTACCATAAATGTCATGGATGCAAGTATACATGTAGGAGCAGAGAAATTCATCTTTATATCTACTGATAAGGCGGTGTATCCTGCTAACATTATGGGAGCTACAAAAAGAATAGGAGAGATGTTAGTTAAATTTTACAATAGTCATTCAAAAACCAGTTTTATTGCGGTAAGATTTGGGAATGTTTTAGGAAGTAGAGGAAGTGTACTGGAGGTTTTTAAGAAACAACTTGAAAGTGGTGGCCCTATTACTATTACAGATCCTGAGATGGAAAGATATTTTATGACTATTCCGGAGGCTGTAGGACTTGTGCTTCAGGCAGGAAGTATAGGAACTTCTGGAGATATTTTTGTGCTTGATATGGGAAAGCCAGTAAAGATTTTAGATCTCGCAAAAAACTTTATTGAACTTTCTGGGCATTCGGTTGATGATATAGGAATAAAGATAATTGGACTTAGACCTGGAGAAAAATTAAAAGAAGAACTTTGGGAAAAGGAAGAAAAAATTGAAAAAACTTCTCATCCTAAGATATATAAGATAGTTTCAAGTATGGGTATTGATAGGAATACTTTTAATAGAAAACTACAAGAACTACTGGAATCTGCAAAGAAAAGGGAAAAGAAAGAAATTGAAAGGGTAATTATAGGATTAATTCCCACATATAAAAAGGATATGAATTTAACAAAAAAAGTACATAAAAGAAAGTGGAGTATCATAGATTATACATTTCAAAACATAAGGATTAGAGACTGTTAGAAAGAGATTTTTTTATTAGTGGTAATGATTTTTTGGCTATGTCTGATGATAATTTAGATTTATAAATTTTTTGTGTCCTGTAAAGGAAATTGAAATAGAAAATTTGATAGATTATATAGATTATAAAGAAATTATGATATTTCTTTTATGATAAGAGGTAAGTTTATATAAAGAAAGGAAGAGAATTTAGATGGGACTTAATATAGTCTCCATTGTAGGTGCAAGACCACAATTTATTAAACTTGCTCCTCTTTCAAAAGTCTTAAGAGAGGAAGGTTTTAAAGAGACAATTGTACATACAGGTCAGCATTACGATGATAATATGAGTGATATATTCTTTAAAGAACTTGAAATTCCAGAGCCTGATTACAATCTTGGTATTGGATCAGGTTCTCATGGTGAGCAGACAGGAAAAATGTTAATAGCTATAGAAGAAGTACTTATGAAGAGAAAGCCAGATTTAGTTATAGTCTATGGAGATACAAATTCTACTTTGGCAGGTGCTTTAGCTTCTTCTAAACTTCATATAAAATTAGCTCATGTGGAGGCTGGACTTAGAAGTTTTAATAAAATGATGCCTGAGGAGATAAATAGAATTGTGACAGACCATCTTTCTGATATACTGTTTTGTCCTACAGAGACAGCAGTTAAAAATTTGGAAAAAGAAGGTATAACAAAAGGAGTTTATTTAGTAGGAGATATAATGTTTGATGCTCTTATGTATTTTTCAAGAATAAGTGAAGAAAAAAGTAAAATATTACAAAACTTGAAGCTAAATCCTAAAGAATATTATCTTCTTACCATTCATAGGGCTGAAAACACAGATAATTATGATAGATTAAAAAATATACTTTTGGCTATAGCTCAATTTAGAAGAAAAGCTGTATTTCCTATTCATCCCAGAACAAGAAGCAGAATTAAGGAGTTTAATTTAGATAAGTATTTAGATAATGAGAATATTTTATTAATAGATCCTGTTGGATACTTGGATATGATAAGTTTGGAGAAGAATGCCTTTGCCATATTTACAGATTCTGGTGGAGTACAGAAAGAAGCATTTTGGTTAAGAGTACCTTGTATTACTTTAAGGGATGAAACTGAGTGGATTGAGACTGTAAAATATGGATGGAATACATTGGTGGGAGCAAACATAGAAAAAATATTAGAAGCTGAGAGAAATATTAAAGAAGGAGATTATGTAGATTTTAGTGATTACTATTCTGCTCCAAAGATGAAAGAGNTTNTAATAAAGGAAATTTCATAAATTACTTTGATGGTTATGAAAAAAGATATTGTTGAAAAAACTAAAGAAGAGCTAAAANAGATTATAANAGACTATCCAGTTGATTTTGTAATAATATTTGGATCCTTAGTTAAAGGAAATTTTAGAGAAGATAGCGATATTGATATTGCAATTCATTTACAAAGAGATTTAGAACTTTTGGAGATTGGAGATATAGTTTCTCGATTAGAAACTAAATTGGAGAAGAATGTAGATATTGTGATACTAAATAATCTCTACAAGATGGATCCTGTTATGGCTTTTGAGATAATTTCAAAAGGAATGCCTATTTATGTAATAAATAAGGAAAAATTTGTTGAATTTAAATATAGGACATTTATAGAATATATGGATACAGAGTATTTGAGAAAATTAATTGATAGAGATTTAAAAGAGAGAATAAAAAATAGAAAGTTTGGAATAAGAAAATGATTAAAGAAAGAATAAAAAGATTAGAAGAAAATTTAATAACATTAGAAGAATTTAGGAAAAATACTTCATTAGAAGATGTTTTAGAAGACAAAATTAAACAATGGGCATTGAGATATGGAATTTTAGAGTGTATTCAAGAAGTAGTAGATATATCTTGTGCTTTAGTAAGTAGTAATAATTTAGGAAGTCCTAAAAATTATAGAGAATGTATAGAGATTTTAATAAAAAATGGATATATACCTGAAGATTTAGGTAAAAGATTGATTAATATGATAGGTTTGAGGAACCTACTTGTACATGAATATATGAAAATT
>Ga0065718_1001226_pt1 | contig 30816 bp, 41 predicted proteins | sample GBSCel77sediment_2_FD_59105 | JGI IMG/M metagenome (GOLD analysis project Ga0065718, IMG submission 59105) | Hot spring sediment microbial communities from Great Boiling Spring, Nevada - cellulolytic enrichment CS 77C v3 (version 3) | ecosystem: Environmental > Aquatic > Thermal springs > Hot...
GATGGCCTAATTATAAGGTTTACGAGTTTGACCTTAGAGATGGGAAAATTGGAGGAATGATTTATGAAGGAGGCTATATAACATCAATTAGATATGATAGCTACTCTGGTTATCTCTTCATTCTTGATAGAGGAACAGGTAGCGGAGATGGCAAGTTGGTAATTTATGATACCGAAAAGAAGAGGATAGTAGAAGAAATTGGTGAAGAGAAGCTTGGTTATCCTCCTTATTCCATCGACATAGCTGCTTTCGATTAAGACAAGATTCACTGGGAGGGGCTTGCAAAACGAGGCTGTCCCCCACCCCGCTCCCCCAGGAGAGCCTCAGCCCCTCCCAACATAATAAATTATAACTTAACATAAGGAGAGAAAGGAAGATGGATTGGTTTAGTAAAGGTGGGCCTTTAATGTATCCTATTTTGGGGTGTTCTATTTTCTCTCTAGCTATATTTCTTGAAAGGCTTTTTTATATTTTAAAAGGAAAGAAGGGGGTTCTTCTTGATTTTCAAAGGAGGGTAGACGAACTTTTAAATAACCCAAATCTTGAGGTTAAGGGGCTTAAGGATGCTATAGATATGCTGATAGAGGGTAAAACTGTAAGCCTCTCAAGAGGAATAGGAGCTCTATCTTTGATAGCTCGAGTGAGCACTCTTCTCGGTCTTTTAGGAACTGTGTTGGGAATGGTTGAGGTTTTTAGGAATGTAGCCGCGGGGAAGTTGGGCAATCCTGAAGCCTTGGCGGGTGGTATATGGGTTGCGCTTTTGACCACTGTGTTCGGTTTGTCGGTAGCTATCCCAACGGTTTTTATGCATGGTTTGCTTTCATCCATGATTTCTCGGATAGAGGAGGAGATGCTAAAGCTTGGGGAAGAAGTGCTTATTAGATATGTTAAGGGTAAAGCTTAGTTTTATCTTACTTTTTTTATTATCAGAGATCGCTTTTTCTTGCCCACCTTTTCTTTATGATGAATTAGGTAACGTAATTGATGTAAAGCATAAATTTAGTAGAATAGTTTCTCTCGCTCCAGCTATAACCGAAACCCTCTTCGCCATAGGGGCGGGAAGTAGGGTCGTTGGAGTAACACTCTTTGATAATTATCCTAAAGAAGTGGAAAGAATCTTTAAGGTTGGTGATTTCTCTAATCCAAACTTAGAGAGAGTAATTAGTGTTAAGCCTGATTTAGTTTTAGGGATATCTAACCTTCACTTCAGATTGATGAAGCGTATTAAGGAATTTGGTATTAGTTGTTACACTTTACAAACTTTATGATACCTTTGAAGAGCTATATGCAATGATAGATGCTTTAGGGAAGATAACAGGTAATGAAAGGGAGGCTAACTTGCTCATTGGTAGAAACTTAAAGAAAGGATCAAGGGTATTGAGGATAGAGGCAAGGCTTTGAAGGCGCACCCTAAGGTTTTTCTTGCTCTTTGGGATTCTCCCTTGGCAACTATTGGGGAGGAGAAGTTATATTCACGAGGTCATTAGAATAGCGGGCGGCTTTAGTATAACATCGGACTTAGAAGCTTACTTTCCTATATATAGCATAGAGAGATTAATTTTGGGGGACCCTGATATAATTTTGGTCGCTGGGGGGAATGGCGGAATGGGGCTTAGTAGGGATAGATTATTGAAAGCCCTAAGCGGTAAAGGAATAAGGGCCGTGGAAAGAGGAAATGTGTATGAGATAGATGGGGATCTCATCTTTAGGCTTTCTCCCAGGATAGTGGAAGGTATTGGTATCTTATATAAGGTGTTTGAGAGATGGGCAGGAAAAGACTAAAGGAAGAGGATGTTGGAATAGATCTTACTCCCTTGATAGACATAATACTTCAGCTTATAGTATTTTTTGTTTTAACTACAGCCTTCGTTCCCTTTCTTGTAAACGTGGAGCTTCCCAAAGCTTTATCTTCACCTTCTAATGAGGAAAGGGTCGTAGTTATAACCTTGACTAAAGGGGGAGATATATACTGGGATAAGGAAGTTGTAAGCCTTTCTGAGTTACCCAAGCGTGTGGAAACTACAGGGATTGAAGTGAAATATTTAATAAGAGGGGATAAAGGAGCTGAATATGGTAAGGTCGTAGCTTTGATAAGCGAGCTTAAGAAGATGGGGGTAAGGAGGTTAGGACTGGTTGTGGAGCCAGAACACTAGATTTTATGCCTTTTTGTCCTTATCTTTCTTTTTTCATTTGATCTTGGTAAGTCTCTTACCGTCTTTAACTATCTTAGATCTTTCCTCGCCTATATGGGTGGACCTCGTTGAGGTGAAGGAGGAAAAGTGGAAGGCGAGTGAGGTTCAACTCTTAAAGGGGTTGGTGTCCCAAGGAGCTTCCATAGGTGGAGATTTTCATCTGTTAAGCGGGAAAAATTTTAGGATCGAAGGGAAAGCCTCGCTTCACTTGAAGGGATCCCTTAAAGTTAGTATAAAGCATGCTCCTAAAAGAGATGCGAAGGTTGAAAAAACTGGTGAACTTAATAGGAGTGGGGATAATCGAGAGATTGGTCATAAAGGCTCTGCTGTTGGAGGAAATTCTCCACATTTTAAAGAGATGGATAGTTCTGATCTTCATCAGGCCGTGATGCCTCCTCAACTTCTAAGGTTAAGTGAGCCCGTTTATCCTCTCATTGCGAGAAAAATGGGATATGAGGGATGTGTGCTCTTGGAAATAGAGGTATTAATCGATGGGAGTGTCGGTGATGTGAGAGTTATAGAGTCGTCTGGATACGAAGTTCTTGATAAAGCGGCTGTTACGGAAGCTAAGAAATGGAGGTTCGTTCCTGCTAAGATTAATGGTAACCCTATAAAGTGTGTGGTCAGAAAGAAGGTGGAGTTTAAGCTTAAATGAAAAGAAGAGGGCTTTTAATATTCCTTCTCTTAATATTTTCCATATTTATATCTCTATTTGAAGGTTCTGTTAGAATAAGCCTTGGAGAAATTATGACTGGATCTCCTGTTTTCTGGAAGATAAGGCTACCACGTATAATTAACGCTTTTATGGTGGGAGCTTCCTTATCTCTTTCAGGATCGGTATTACAAGCTCTTTTTAGAAATCCCCTTGCAGAACCCTATCTTCTTGGGGTATCTGCAGGAGCTGCTGTGGGCGTTTCCATAAGTATTTTGTTGAAACTTGCTTGGAGTATAGAGCTTTGTTCTTTCTTGGGTTCTATGTTTTCTCTGATATTGGTTTATAAAATAGCGGTTAGAAATGGGTTTCTCCCCACGGAAGATCTCCTTCTCGCTGGTGTTGCAATAAATGCGCTACTTTCCGCCTTGTTGGGTTTCTTGATGTATATGGTTGGGAGAGAGCTTCATGGGTTGCTTTTTTGGATGTGGGGGAGCTTCGGGACCTCCTCGTGGGGCAATGTCATCAGGGGTTTCCCAATATTCCTCTTCACTTTTTTCCTTTTAGTCAGACATGCTGATGATCTTAACATAATGCTCTGGGGAGATGAGCATGCGCTTCAGATGGGCGTTGACGTAAGAAGGGTTAAGAAAAGCCTTTTAATTTCTTCTTCACTTATCACTGCTATTTCTGTAGCTTCGTCTGGTATTATAGGTTTTGTGGGGTTAGTAACTCCTCACATTGTCAGGATAATGTTAGGCCCTGATCATAAGGTTTTATTGCCTTTTTCGGTGCTGTTGGGAGGGGGGATCTTAGTTTTGGCAGATGCCCTTTCAAGGAGTTTAGTTTCTCCCGCTGAGGTTCCCGTGGGGCTTATAACCGCCCTTGGAGGAGCTCCTTTCTTTATATACCTCTTAAGGAAGTGGCGTAAAAGCGATGCTTGAAGTTAAGGGTGTTTCTGTTGCCTATAATGGTAAGCTTGTTTTGAAGGATATAAATTTCAGATTAGAAAAAGGGGATTTTTTAGCTATTCTTGGAGCTAATGGTGCTGGAAAGAGCACTTTGATAAAGCTTTTATCTGGCGTTGTTAAGCCCCTTTCGGGAAGTGCTTGTTTTGAAGGGGTTGATCTCCTCTCTCTTCCGCCGAGAGAGAGAGCTAAGATAGTAGCTGTGGTCCCCCAAGAGGTAAACTTTATCTTCCCATTTTCTGTAGAAGAGGTAGTAGCCATGGGACGCTATCCTTATGGGGGAAGAGGTAGGAAAGAAGTAGAGTGGGCGATCACCAAACTTGCGTTAGAAGATCTGCGTAATAGGAGCTTGTCCTCTTTAAGCGGTGGTGAGTTTAAGCGTGTAATTATAGCTAAGGCTCTGGCGCAGACCCCCAAGATACTTCTTCTTGATGAGCCGATAAGCCATCTTGATTTGAAGTACCAGGCTCTTTTGTTTAAGCTTCTTAGGGAACTTTTGGATAGAGGGTTAATTATAATATCTGTTTTTCACGAGCTAAACATAGCCTTCCAAGGGATAAATAAGATTATGTTTCTTAAAGATGGCGAGATGCTTTCTTTTGGTTCTCTTCACGAAAATCTAACCTTAAATATTTTAAGGAAAACTTTCGACGTAGATATTGTAAAGTGTGAAAGTTGTGGAAACATCTACCTTAAGAATGAATGATCAAGGGTTTAAAGTTGTCTTTTTCTTGGCAATCCACACAACTGCAAATATCCCTAAGCCTAAAGCAACTAAGATTGGGTTTAAGGTGGCAGTTAATGTACCTATCACTACTAGAAGCAACCTTAGTGGAATCCTGAGTTCCCCTTTAAGATAACCTGTTACCCCTATTGCTATTATGTACATCGCTAATATGGTAGATAGAAAGCAGTATAGAATTCTTAATATAGAGAGCAGATTCCAAGAGCTTACAGTTATGATAAACATCTCAGGGTTATAGAAGTAGATGTAGGGGCCAATGAATGCAGCCAAGGCATACTTTACGGAATTTATCGAGGTTTTCCAGAAATCGCCTCCAGCGAGCGCTGAACCAGCGTAAGAAGCTAGAGCTACTGGTGGTGTGAGATCTGCTAGAATACCGAAGTAGAAGACAAAAAAGTGAGCAGCAAGCAATGCTACTGCGGGACCATATCCAAGGACCTTTTCTAAATATACTCCTCCTATGTTAGACACAGCTTTGTATACTGCAGGAGCTGCAACGAGGGATGTTATAACATAGTTTGCCGTTGTTGGTACTCCCATACCTAGTATTAGACTAAATATCATGCTCATTAAGAGTATTAGTATAAGTATGCCTCCTGTTAGGTCCACAAGCTTATATCCTAAGCTTGTTACCAGTCCAGTCATGGTTAAAACTCCTTGTATTAAGCCAGCACTGGCAGCTGCAAGCATGACTGTAACGCTTGTTTTTCCGGCGTCGATCAAGGAATCGAAAGTTGCATCAAACATTTTCTTTCCGTCATCGCTTTTAGAGAGGAGCCCTATGAAAAGGGACAAGACTATTCCAAATACACCACTCATGAACAATACTGATTCTTTTCTTTATTCCCATATGTTTAGCTAAAGCTAAAAAACCGATGAAGAGCAGGCTTATAAAGAACTTTTCGTTGAACTTGATGTGTTTTTTCAGGAAAAGTCCTATTAGGATCAGTAAAGTTAAAAAGCTTAGGAAAATCAAGGAAACCTCTTTCGCTATATGATCTTCTGTAAACATCAAAAAAGTGGTGAGAATAACTAATCCTGCGTAGATCTTTTCATTTCCAGGTATGTTGTCTTTTGATACCCAAGCGACCCATATAGCTATACCTAAGCAAGAGATGGCAGCTATGTGGGGGGATATCCCCCATACGAGGGCAACTGTTATGACCACTATGGGAAGCATGAGGTAAAGCTTCCTCACAAAATAGCGAACTGGCGTAAGCAGCTCCTTAGGTAAGCCTCTTAGTCCCAGTTTCTTCGTTTCAAGATCTATAAATATATAAACTCCTATATAGTATACAAGGGCTGGAATCACTGCAGCGATTATTATCTTATTATAAGGTATGCCCAGGAACTGAGCCATTATGAAAGCTGCTGCTCCCATTATTGGAGGCATTAGTTGTCCACCTGTAGAGGCGACAGGCTCAACCGCTCCAGCAATTTCCGGAGGATAACCTGCCTTTTTCATTAAGGGGATGGTGAAAGTTCCTGTGGTCAACACATTTGCTACCGAGCTTCCGCTTACCGTTCCCATGAGAGCGCTTGAGACAACTGCAGACTTAGCGGGCCCTCCAGGGCGTGTTCCGAAGATGGATATCATTAGCTGAGTCATATAATCGCTGACTCCTATCTTTAGAAGAAAGGCGCCGAAAAATATAAATGCAAATACGTATATTGTCATAACAAAAAAGGGTATCCCAAAGATCCCTTGGTCAAGGTAAAGATATTGAACAAACCTACCCCAGTTATAGTTAGTATCTCTTATACCTATAACTAAGAAAACAAGAACTATGGTGGGAAGAATCCAGCCCAAGCTTCTCCTCGTTGCCTCCAAAACCAAGGCTATAGCTATGAGGCCAAAAGGAATATCCCATTTATATACCTCGTAATATACCGTGAATGCGGGGTACCTCACGAACATGTAAAACATGCTTGCAAGCCCGAGAATAATCAAAATATAGTCATAGAATTGAACCTTTACAACATATTTCTCTTTTATTCTTGAGGGATAACGTAAGAAGGCTATCAGAAGCAACATTCCTAGTACGAAAGCCATACCCTGCTTATCCTGAAATCCCTGCTGGAGTATGGGGATTTCTATTCCTAGTTTAGCCAGAAGATCATAAATATAAAAGTGAAATCTAAATATGAAAAGTATCTCATATACTCCTACAGAAATGGCGGCAATTTTTAATAGCAAGTCTAAAAGGTTGCGGTAAACTTCGAGTCTTTTCAAATAACAATCGTCAACTTTGCTTTCTTTATTTTCCATCTTCCTCCCTCCTAATTTATTAAAGTAAAGAGAAAGGGAGCTCTTTTAACTCTAAATATAACCTTTCCTTCCTTTTTAATCTCATGGAATACATATTTTGACCCTAATTTTATACTTGCCCTGTTTAGAGGGATAAACCAATAACTCCACTCCTTTCCTAGAAACATATTCATTTCCTTTATAAAAAAGCCCTTTTCGATTTTGCTAAAGTCAATTGGTTGACCTGCGTCAAACTGTTGCCATCTTTCCTCTATTGCCCATATTCCGTTCTTATTTATCCTGTAAATATCTACGACAGCGGTTAGGGAAACGCTATGTGTGTAGTATACCTCAAGGATTATCTCTGGATTAAGGAAGAGGGAACAGGTTTCTGTTCCCTCTTCCGTCTGTATTTCCAAAACATTGATCGGTAGAAGGGATATTCCCAATAGCGTTAAGATTAAGGCTATCTTAACGCTTAAGCTCTTCTGGAATCTTAAGCCCCTTTTCTTCAAAGAACTTTATGGCTCCTGGGTGAAGAGGTATAGTTACTCCTTCAAAGGCATCGCTCATCTTTATCTGCTTTGCAAGCTGGTGAGCTGTTGCAAGATCATCAATGCTGGTGTAAAGAACCCTCGTTATCTCATATACCACATCGTTAGGAAGCTTTTCATCTACTACGAGCGTAGCCTTGACCGCTATGGTTTGAACATCGTTTTCCATTCCTTTATAAGTTCCTTTAGGTATAGTTACCCTTACGTAGAAGGGGTAACCCTGGTCGTGAAGCTTTTTAACGATATCGTCGGGGATTGATATAAGGTTAACGGGGACATTCACAGCTATCATCTCTATGGCAGGTGCAGGGTAGCCAATGATTGTAAATTCCGCATCTACTTGACCAAGAACCAGACTCTGAGCGGCTTCTTCAAAGGTCTGATATATCTTGTTTATCTTATCCCACACTCCTGCTGCCTTGAGGACCCTCTCCGCTGTTTGAGCACAACCGCTGCCCGCTGCCCCAACGACTACTCTCTTACCTACGAGGTCGTTTAAACTCTTTAGGTTACTGTCTGCTCTCACTACTAATTGAAGCGGTTCGGGGTAGAGCGTTGCAATGGCTCTTATGTTTTTTACTGGGTTTCCTTCAAACTGAGCGATGCCCTTAATTGCATAGTAAGTTACGTCGTTTTGAGCGATTGCTACCTGAGCTTCCCCCTTTGCTATAGCTTTTACGTTAGCTACACTCGCTCCGCTCGTAACTCCCTTAGCTGCCAGCGTTTGGCTCTTCTGATTGATTACCTTAGCGAGCATGGAACCTATGGCAAAGTATACGCTTCCAGGTCCAGAACCAGTATAAATCGTAACCTCAAATTTGTTGGCAGCTACTGTAACACTTCCAAAGGAGAAAAGCACCGCCAACGTAAAAGAGAGTATTAACAAAACACTTGCCACCTTTTTACACATGACTAATTTCACCTCCTATTTAAAAATTCTTTTTTTCTAAAGATAACATTACTAATAAATATTGTCAAGGAGGTAGTCTCTTGTGAAGAAAAATTATCTTCTCTAATATTATCTTGAAGGAATAGTTGCTTCTAAGGTCTTATATGATCCATTTCTTTACTTCTTCGGGGGATAGTTTTCTCGTTATGAAGGTGACTTCTCCTTCCTTACCTACGACCTTAACTTCGCCTATGGAATTTGAAGGAGCATCACTGTATCTTAAGACGATTCCACAGGCTAAATTTAATATAGGTGGAGTTATCTTATTTCCTCTAAGTATTGCTAAGGGGCTTGGAAAGTCTTTAGCTGTGAGAAGGATATCAGAAGGCATAAGGAACCTGAGTAATATTTCGTTTTCCTTTTCGTTTCTACCAACGATAAGCTTTATATCTCGTTCGAGCCTAAAATGTCTTCCATATTTTAGTAGTTCTGCATCCTTTAGAGTTGCTTCAGGGGTATACTTTAGAAGGTCCTTGACTCTTCTTGAGAAGGATGGATCCGTTAGGATGCATCCTCCTGCTGGAGACGGGAAAAAATCTATACCCCATTTCTGAGCGAGTTCTATTTGTACCTTTCTTGCTCTACCTTTTATGTCCAATAGGTTTTCTCTCTTGATCCATCCTTCCCTTTCCGGTAGGGTTGGAGGTAATAGCTTCGCAGAGAGCGGTCGAAGTAAGATATCTTTCAAACCGCTTTCTTGGGCTATTACTTCCATGATTTTCCTTCTTTGGGACATGGGCCTTTCGCCTAATACCTCACCAGTTGCAACGAATTTTGCTCTGGTTTCTTTCATGTAATTTTTAGCTTCCTTAAGCATTATTACCTTGCAATCTATACAGGGGTTTACTCCTCGCCCTCTACCATACTTGGGTCTTTTAACAGCGTTCCAGTATTTTTTCACCGATATCTATTATTTCTAAGGGAAGGCCAAGGTTCTGAGCTGCCTTAGTTGGATTGGTGCTTTCCCAAAAATGGGGAAGAACAAAATAACAAGAGTATTTCTATTCCTTCATTTTGAAGTAACTTTGCAGCTAAAATGCTATCTAATCCTCCCGAAAAGAGTAGTACACACTTCATCAGTTTTTAACCAAACTTTCCCGTGAGGAATTCCTCCGTTCTTCTATCCTTTGGAGTAGTAAACATCGTTCTTGTTGGACCAAACTCTACAAGCTCTCCAAGATAAAGGAAAGCCGCATAGTCTGAAACCCTTCCCGCTTGGGCTATGTTATGAGTAACAAGTATAACTGTTACTGTTTTCTTAAGCTCTATCATTAACTCTTCTATTCTTGAAGTAGCTATAGGATCAAGGGCTGAGGTGGGCTCATCTAAGAGTAAGACATCAGGGTTCATAGCTAAGGCTCTAGCTATGCAAAGCCTTTTGCTGTTGCCCCCCTGATAGGAATGTCCCAAGCTTGTGTAGGTGGTTCTTAACTTCGTCCCACAAAGCTGCCTTTTTAAGTCGATTCTTCAACTATTCTGTCCATCTCGTTTTTAGGTAGCTTAATTCCATTTAGCTTATATCCAGCAATCACATTATCGTATATGCTCATGGTAGGGAAAGGGTTAGGGCGTTGGAAGACCATCCCTATTTTTCTTCTGACTAACATAGGATCTATAGCGTATATATCCTCACCGTGAAGAAATACTTTCCCTTCGACCCTTGCGTTTGGAGACAGTTCATGCATGCGATTTAAGCATCTTATGAAGGTAGTCTTGCCACATCCTGAAGGTCCCATTACAGCTGTAACCCTGTTTTGAGGGAATGAGATCGTTATTCCCTTCAATATCTCCTGGTTCCCATAATAAGCCTTGAGTATTTTCGGTTCTTAAAATCTCGTTTTCCATCTTTTAGCTATCACCCTCGCTATTATGTTTATCACTAATACCATACTTACCAATATGAAAGATGCTCCCCATGCTAATTCGTGCCATTCCACNTATGGGCTTGTGGCGTAATTAAAAATGAACAAAGACAGAGCACTCATCGGCTTAAAGAGGTTAAGTTCTAGATGAGGACTACCAAAGGCAGTAAACAAAAGGGGAGCGGTTTCACCTGCTATCCTTGCTATTCCTATTAATACACCAGTTAATATGCCGCTTAAGCTTGCGGGTAGAACAACCTTCAATATAGCTTTGTAGTAAGGCACACCGAGGGCCAAAGCTGCTTCTTTTAATGTTCCTGGGATGAACTTCATCGTTTCCTCAGTTGTTCTTACAACTACGGGGAACATTATTATACCGAGAGCGATTCCACCTGAGAGGGCTGAAAAACTTTGCATGGGCATAACTATCCAAATATATGCTACGATTCCAACTACTATAGAAGGTATGCTTTGCAAAACCTCTACACACAACCTGGCCAGTGCTGAGAGTTTGCTCTCCTTTTCTCTCTGCCATATATATACCAGCTGCTATACCGGGGGGTATTGATATAATGCTTGCTAAACTTATAATTATACCAGTTCCAATTAATGCGTTTAATATGCCTCCTCCTTCCTCCCCGGGAGGCTTAGGGAGGCTCAGTAGGAACTCTGGGCTGACAACCTTTAACCCCTTTTGAACTATGTAATAGAGAATGAGAAATAGAGGTATTATCGTAATCGTTGCCAGTAGAAATATCACGATCTTAAAGATTTTGTCCTTTATTATTCTGCTTTTTTCACTCCTTACTTTAGGCATGTTCTGTCTCCTTTAAGCTGATCCTTTTAATTATGTATCGCCCAATCAATCCTATGATTGTAGTTATTATAAGGAGAAATAATCCTATCTCTACTAATGAGGATAGGTGTAGTTTTTCAGTGGCTTCGGTGAATTCATTTGCTATTACGCTTGCCATAGTATTTCCCGGAGAGAAAATGCTTTCTGGAATTTTGTTAGAGTTCCCTATAAGCATTGTTACAGCCATCGTTTCTCCAAGGGCGTCTTCCCAGGGATAGGAGTATACCGGCGAAGATACCGGAGCGAGCATATGGTAAGATCACATATCTTATAACCTCGTATCTTGTCGCTCCAAGAGAGTAAGCCGCTTCTTTNATATCGCTGGGCACAAGCTCTATAACTTCTCTTCCTAAGGAACTAGAGTATGGAATTATCATTATAGCTAATATCAGGGATGCGGTAAATATTCCAACCCCCACGGGTGGAATCCCTATAAGAGCTTCGAACTCTCTAACTATAGGGACCAAGACGAATAACCCCCAAAAGCCATAGATGACGGAAGGTATACCAGCCAAGAGCTCTGTAAGATTTCTTAGAAGTGATGAAAACATCCCTTCCTTCAAATACTCTCCTAATAGAATGGATATAGACATGGATATAGGAATAGATATTAGTAAAGCTAAGAGAGACGTGATTAACGTTCCAATTAAAAAGGGAAGAGCACCAAACTTCATGTTTACTGGATCCCACTCTTTTCCGAAAAAGAAACTTATACCGAAGGCTTTAAGTGAAGGGATGGAATGGACCAGCAGCGTTAAGAAGATGGCTAATAAAAGGATTATTACTCCAGCTGCTCCTATTAGTATAACTGCGTTGAATATCAGATTGCTTTGTGCCACCCCTCTTGTCTTCATCTTTTACCCCATAATGATTATATAGCTAAGGTCCAAAATAAAGCAATTGTCCAGTTGTTTCATTTAGCTTTCTATGTTAATATTTCTTTGTATGAAAAGTTCGGAGGGGGTGAGAGCTATGGGACCTCCTAAGATAGATAAGTACAGTTTCGGAGAGATAGTTATAGATGGCATTAGGTATGAAAGTGATGTTGTTATCCTTCCTGAGGGGGTTTTTTCAGATTGGTGGCGTTTGGAGGGACATAAGCTTCACCTGGAGGATATAAGAGAGTATCTTTCAAAGGCAGTCATTGATGTACTTGTTGTTGGAACGGGGGCGAGTGGGATAATGAAGGTGATGGATGAGGTCATGCTTGAGATGAGGGCAAGAGGTATAGAGGTAATAGCTTTGCCTACGGGTGAGGCTTGTAAAGTTTATAATGATCTTAGCACCAAGAAAAGGGTGATGGGGGTGTTTCACTTAACATGCTGAAGGAGGTTAAGAGAGCCCTTTTTGCGCTCAGTGACAAAAGTGGTGCTGAAAACTTCGTTAGGTTCCTGATAGAGAGAGAAGTAGAGGTTTTCGCTTCTGATGGAACGGCCAAGTACCTTGAAGATAAGGGGTTAAAGGTTAAAAGACTTTCCCTTATCACGGGTTTCTCAGAACGATGCGGGGGGAGAGTTAAAACACTTAACGAAGAGGTTTTTTCAAGGATTCTTTGTAGACCTGGTGATCCAGAGTTTAGCGAAAAATTCGATTTAGTTACAGTAGATCTTTATCCCTTTAAAGGTTTCAAAAGTATAGATAACATAGATATAGGAGGTGTCGCTTTACTTCGGGCTTCCGCTAAGAACTTTGAGAACGTTATTGTTGTATGTGATAAGAAGGATTATGACTTCATAATGAGGAGACTTGATGAAGAGGGTTCTCTTTCACTCGAGGAAAGAAAGAAACTCGCTTTTAAGGCGTTTAGAAAAACGATGCTATATGATTTTGAGATATCTCTTTGGATAGGCCAGGGAGGGAATGTACTTTCATTAAGATATGGAGAAAACCCTCACCAAAGCGGTTTCTTTTATCCTTTAAGTGATGGGACTCCCTTTTATTACTATGGAGATAAGCCAATATCTTTTAACAATATACTCGATGCCTATCGAGCTTGGCTTGTAGTAAGAGAGTTTGATGAGCCTGCGTGCGCTATAATAAAACATGCTTCACCTTGTGGAGTGGCGATAGCTTCTTCCTCTGAAGATGCTTTCTTAAAGGCTTTCGAGTGCGATCCTGTTTCGGCTTATGGAGGGATAGTTGCCTTTAATGTCTTTCCGAGTCGTGAGGCGTTGGGTTTAGTTGAAAAGAAGTTCTTTGATCTCTTAGTTCTTCCAGACCTTCCAGACATTCCTTTGAATAGGAGGTATTTGGTCCCAAAGTCATGGGATGTAGAGTGGGATTTAAAGGTTGCCTTCTCTGGAGTTTTAGTTCAAGAACCGGATAGGGGCTTCAATTTTGAAGGTGTAGTTGATAAGGATGCAATATTTGCTTTTAAGGTGGTTAAGCATCTTTACTCTAACGCTATTGTGGTGGCGAAGAATGGTGCAACCTTAGGCTTGTGCGGTGGGCAACCCAGTAGGATATATGCTGTGAAGATAGCTCTTGAAAGAGCGAAGGGAAAGTGTAGTGGAGGGGTCCTCGCAAGTGATGGGTTTTTCCCTTTTACTGATAGCATAGATGAGGCTAATAAGTACGGAATAAGGTTAGTGATAGCTCCAAAGGGGTCTAAGAAGGATGATGAAGTAAGGAGGAGAGCAGAGGAGTTAGGTATAGACTTAATATTTGTTGAGGATAGGCATTTCAGACATTAACTATACTTANNGGGGGGTCTATATGATGAGTGATATTGAGATCGCTCGGAACGCTAAGCTTAGAAAGATAAGCGAGATCTCTTCTAGTTTAGGCATACCTGAGGACAGGCTGATTCCTTATGGGTGGTATAAGGCTAAGGTTGATTGGCGCTACTTAAAAGAGTTAGAGAGCAGAGATGATGGAAAACTGATAATGGTAACAGCTATAACCCCTACGCCTGCTGGTGAAGGTAAAACGACAACTACCATAGGTTTAACCCAAGCGCTAGTTAGGTTAGGTAAGAAAGCCATGCTCTGCCTGAGGGAGCCTTCGTTGGGGCCGTGCTTTGGTGTGAAGGGGGGTGCCGCGGGGCGGGGGATACTCTCAAGTTCTTCCTATGGAGGATATAAATCTTCATTTTACTGGTGATATCCATGCAGTGGGTGTTGCACATAATCTCCTTTCCGCGATGATAGATAATCATATTCATCAGGGAAATGAACTTGGCATTGATCCTCGAAAGGTTAGATGGGGGCGCGTTGTTGATATGAACGATAGAGCTCTAAGGAGGGTGGTCATAGGTCTTGGTGGCCCATCTAATGGTTTTCCCAGGGAGAGCAGATTCGATATTACAGCTGCATCTGAAGTAATGGCCATCCTTTGTTTATCTAAGGACTTAGATGAGCTCAAGGAGAGGCTTGGAAGCATAGTCATAGGTAAAGGCTATGATGGCAGATATATTAGGGCCAGGGATTTAAAGGCTCAAGGGGCAATGGCTGCCTTGCTAAAGGATGCTTTAAGTCCTAATCTTGTTCAAACGATAGAGGGTGTTCCTGCGTTTATCCATGGAGGTCCATTTGCCAATATAGCTCATGGAACTAACAGTATAATAGCTACCAAGATGGCGTTGAAGCTAAGAGATTATGTGGTAGTTGAAACGGGGTTTGCAACCGATCTGGGAGCTGAGAAGTTCTTCAATATAGTTTGTAGAGTTGGAGGTTTTAAGCCGGAGGTTGTGGTTATCGTAGCTACGGTTAGAGCCCTTAAGATGCATGGAGGTAAGTCTAAGGAGGAGTTAAGCAAGCCTGATCTTGAAGCTTTAAGCTTAGGGTGTGAGAACCTTAAGAAACACATAGAGAATGTGAAGTTTTATGGTTTGCCTGTGGTTGTGGCTCTGAATAGATTTGTCTCAGATAGCTTAGATGAAATTGCTCTTGTGAAAGATGTTGCTTTGGCTGCTGGTGCCAGGTTTGCGCTTTCAGAGGTTTGGGAGAAAGGGGGAGAGGGTGGAAAGGAGTTAGCTCAAGAGGTCCTTAAAGCTATAGAGGAGGATGAAGTTAGCTTTAGATATCTTTACGATTTAAAAGCCCCTATAAAGGATAAGATAGAGAAGATAGCTAAGTTTATGTATGGTGCTGATGGGGTTGAGTATGATCGTGGGGCAGAAGAGGAGATAAAGGAGTTAGAGAAGATGGGATATGGTAACTTGCCGATCTGTATGGCTAAGACGCAGCTTTCACTTTCAGATGACCCTAATCTCAAAGGTAGACCTCAAGGCTTTAAGATAAGGATCAGAGAAGTGCTTCTATCTGCGGGAGCCGGTTTTATAGTTCCTATAGCGGGGGATATCATGACCATGCCTGGTTTACCTAGGCGACCAGCCGCTGAGCTCGTAGATGTGGATTCAATGGGTAATATAAGCGGGCTATTTTAGCTTTTAGCTGTTATCAGAGGGACGTAAGGAGAAAGAGAAGGCCTAATGCTATTAAATTCAATCCCGCACAAATCATAAAAGCTAAGAAGCTGCTCCACCAGTTCCAAAGGAAGCCAATAAAAGAGTTTGCAATGATGGGAGTTAGCCCTTCGGCTAACGGTGGTAGATAGGGGGNAATCCTATTTGTTTTATCTCTTTTGCTCTCGAAATAGGATTTCCCCCCTGGTATTTCTGTTAATCCCATAGCTGTTCCATAAAGGGCAAAGGGAAGCCAAAGATGGGAATCGAATGGAATGAAAGTGAATGAGATATAAGCTATAGAGCGAAGGAAGATCCCTATAAGGAAGGTCTTGCTTTTATTCTTTGTTTTCCCTCCATAGCGGGATGATAGTATGAGGAAAGAGTTCGTAATAAGCCAGAGTATTGGTAGGACAGAGGTTGTACTTCCTAACTCTTGTGCCCGAAGCATAAGAAAGGATCCACTTGGGTTTCCTAAACTAAAGAAGATCTTTGGTAAAATTAAGGTTTTACTTTTCTTACCTTGAAGAAATTCGCTTTCTTTATCCACCTTTACAGATCGAGGAAGTTCCCTTATTGATATGTAGATTAAGACAGCCACTATTGCGCCCGGGATAACTGTTATGAGTAAAAAGTTTTTTGTAATTAAAATCCAAGTATGGAAGGAGCAAGAATGCGGCTAAGGGGCCTAAAAGCTTCGCAATCATGCTCTTGTTTCCTTCGAGCTTGTCAGCGAATCTTATTAAAGAAATAGGAAATATGCCCTCGAAAAAAGCAAAAAGAGGCCTTGTTATAGAAGAAACAAGTAGTGTTAAAAGCGGAAGAAGAACTTTATGTGTCTCTTTCTCACTTTTTCTTTCAATGGCTCTTTTTGTCAAAATTGATGCCGCTTCAGAAGCCCCTTCTATTACCCCTAGCTGAAGGATGCTAAAACCTAGGACTTTCGTAATGAATATAGGGAATAGGGGATAGATTAGCTCCCTTGAAAATTCGTTTAAGGATTGACATATTTTAGTCATTCGATTATTCCTCCCCATACAACCTGGTCTTTTATATAAAAGGTAGCTAACTGTCCTGGTGTTATAGCGGCTAGGGGTTCCTTTAGTATTACCTTTACCCTTCCGCTTCCTATAGGTATGGCGCGAGCTTCCGAAGGTGGCGTATGATACCTAACCTTCACTTCTCCTTGAATCTCGGACTCATCTATGAACCAGTTAACATTATTAACTATGAAATCCTTTCTAAGCAAATCCTCAAATCTTCCCATGATAACTTCGTTGTTCTCTGCATCTAAGGCTACCACATATTGCCTTATACCTGTTGCGACATTAAGCCTCCTTCTCTGCCCTACGGTATAAAGGGCGATTCCTTCATGCTCTCCGAGTGTCTTCCCAGACAGGTCCTTTATTAACCCCCTTTTAAGTTTATCCCTCAGAGTTTTCTTGATGAAGTTTCTGAAGCTACCCTCGATAAAGCATACATCCTGACTTCCCTTAAAGCTTACAAATTTATCTATTCCGATTTTTTTTGCCAAGTTTATGACTTCCTCTCGCGATCTTTCCCCTAAGGGAAAAATGGTTTTCCTTAATATCTCCCGATCAACCAGGGAGAGAAAGTAAGATTGATCTTTTTTGGGGTCTTTCCCTTTTAATAGTCCGAAAGGTTCTCGCCTTATTAGAGCGTAGTGTCCTGTGGAGATGAAGTCGGCGTTTAAAGAGATTGCCTGCTTTAAGAGTTCCGGAAACTTTATGAGTCGATTGCAAAGAGCACATGGGTTTGGGGTTCTTCCCTTGGAGTACTCTTCTAAAAAGTAGTTTATGATTTTTTGTTCGAAGTCATTTATTAAATTCACTTCCTTTAAGTCTGCATCTAATACCTTTGCTATCTTCCTTACCCTTTCTATATCTTGCCCTTTATTTAGTATGAAGGTCACTCCTATCACATCAAACCCTTCTTCTTTTAGAAGAAAGGCCGAAACCCCACTATCCACACCTCCGCTTAACCCGATAACGACCCTATGCCTCATAGGTTTACGATAAATATCTCACCCTCCAATGCATCTATCATTAGCAATTTGTTCTCAAGGGGATTGCCAAGCTTAAGTAATAGTTTAAGGACTTCACACGCTTGATATCCAGCGGTTAGGGCTACAACTGGCGCTATTGCTGGTATAACTTCTGGTGCTTTCACCCCTTCTGGATAAAGCTTTTTCAACGTTTCTTCTTTTCTCACTACGCATATTCTTCCCCACCAACCGTGGACAGCTCCATGAACGACGGGTATACCTAAGGAGCAAGCTGCTCTTACAAGAGTCCTTCTCGATGGAATGTTGTCTAAAGCATCTACTACTACATCTACGCCAGAGATAAGTTTTTGGGCATTTTCCTCGGAAAGGCTAACCCTCAAAGGTAGAAGCTGGACTTCAGGGTTTATTTCCCTAACCCTTATGTAAGCTTCTTCTGCCTTCGATTTGCCAATATTACTTATCTTTGAAAGGATTTGCCTGTTTAGGTTACTTTCCTCGAAAACCTCAGGATCTATAGCTAGTATCCTTCCTACACCAGTTCTGGCGAGAATTTCTATTAGAAAGCCTCCCAGTCCTCCACAACCAACGATTGCGATTGAGCTCTTCATTAACTTCTCTTGACCTTCCTCTCCCCATAGAGGAATTTGTCTAGAGTAAATATTATTAGGCAAGACTTATCCCTCCTTGATTTCCCCAGTAAGCTGTTTTAAATTATACACCCTAACTTGCCTTTTTCCAAGCTATTTTGAAAAGGGGTATTGACAAGGAAAAGGAGCAGTGTTATACTCTCTTTTGAGAAGAAAAATTTTCTTCAATAATTTATAGAGGAAGGTGATTTTCCTGCAAAAGGAAGGTTTTATGGAGAAGTTGAAGAGAAAGCAGGGAGAACTTACTCAAGCTACAAAAAAAGCTTGCTGAGTATGTTCTACAGAATTTAGAAGAAGTGGCCTTTATGTCAGCTTCTGTTCTCGGTAGGAAGGCTGGTGTTAGTGAGTCCACGGTTGTGAGGTTTTCTCAACTGCTTGGTTATAAGGGTTTTCCAGAGCTCAAGGAGGCTCTTAGAGAGGTTGTTATCGAGAGGCTGGATACCTCTAAGAGGCTGAGTATGTATCTTGAGAAGGGGCAAGAGGAGCATATTTTGTTTCAAAGCGTTAAAAAAGATAGGGCAGTGCTTGATCTTCTGTTGGAAACCGTTTCCATTAGGGATTTTGATAACGTTATAGAGACGCTGGAGAATGCTAAGAGGATATATATAGTATCTCACAGAAGTGCTTATGCCATCGGTTATTATTTGGCTTTCTATCTTCATTGGTTGGGTTTTCCGGCCGTTCTTCTTAAAGGAAAAGATTTTTCCTACGAGGTCTTAACTTTGGGAGATAAGGATGATGTCGTGATAGGCATAACTTTTCCAAGGTATTCTTCAGAAACTGTGGAGCTCTTCTCCTTTGCAGCAGATAGAGGGATGAAAACTGTAGCCATTACTGATGATTACCTTTCTCCAATAGCTTCGAAGGCTTCTTATGTTTTGACTGTTCCAACCGATTTCATTTCATTTGTTGATTCACTAACAGGGCCCATGAGTTTAGTTAATGCGGTAATTGTTGCTCTAAGTTTAAGAAATCTTGAAGCTATTAAGGAGAGGTTACAAGGTTTGGAAAAGGTATGGGAAGAGAAATCGGTGTATTGGCGTGAAAGTTATAAAGGGGGGAAAGCTAATGATAAGTGATTATGTTTTTTATCGAAACTTTAAGCAGCATCACCCCATAGTTGAGAGGGGAGAGGGTATATACATCTACGATAAGGAAGGCAAGAGATATATTGATGCTTGTTCAGGGGCTCTTGTTTCCAACATAGGACATGGGGTTGAGGAAATCGTAGAGGCGATGTATGCACAGGCCAAAAAAGATAGCTTTCGCTCATTTGTCCATGCTTGTGAGTGAACCAGCCATTGAATTAGCTCACATGATAAAAGAGCTTGCTCCAGGGGATCTTAATTATACATGGTTTGTTTCTGGAGGATCTGAGGCTGTTGAATCGGCTGTAAAGCTCGCGAGGCAGTATTTCATTGAGAGGGACGGAGAAAATTCATCAAAATATGTGATCATAGGAAGATGGAATTCCTTCCATGGGAATACGCTTGGAGCTTTAGCTATTGGGGGGCGATATTTCGAGAAGAAAGCCCTATGTTCCGATGCTAAAGGAATTCCCCCATATATCTACTCACTATTGTTATCGCTGCTACTTTAAGTTAGAATATCCTAATTGTGGTTTGAGATGCGCTTATGAATTGGAAGATGTTATAAAGAGAGAGGGTTCTAAGTATATAGCTGCTTTTATAGCCGAGCCCGTTGTTGGAGCAACTGTAGGTGCTTTGGTTCCTCCTCCGGAGTATTGGCCAATAGTTAGAGAGATATGCGATAAGTACGATATCTTATTGATTGCAGATGAGGTTATGTGTGGTTTTGGAAGGACGGGTAAAAACTTTGCAGTAGACCATTGGGGTGTCGTTCCAGACATGATAGTTCTTGGAAAGGGGATGGCAGCTGGATATAGCCCATTAGCTGGTGTAATAGCGAGTGAAAGGATAGTGGACGTCTTGAAGAAGGGGAGTGGACAGTTTATTCATGGCCATACCTATGGTGGTAATCCATTGTCTTGTGCTATAGGAGTGGCAGTTATTAAATATATGCTTAAACACAATCTTATTCAGAATGCTCATGAAGTTGGAGAATATCTTGGACGTGCAATGAGGGTAGAGCTGGAGGATATCCCCATAGTTGGAGAGATAAGAGGTATAGGGATGATGTGGGGGATCGAGATAGTGAAGGATAGGAGAACGAGAGAGCCTTTCCTTAGGAAGCAGAACGTTGCTTCTAAGGTTGCTAAGGTGTTAATGGAGAGGGGGGTACTCGTTTATCCTGGGAGCGGGGCGGCGGATGGTGTCAATGGAGATCACTTTATGGTAGCCCCGCCCCTAACGCTGAAGAAGGAGGAGGCTGATGAGATAGTCTCCCTTTTAAAGAAAGGTTTGGAAGAATCAGTGAAAATATTACTTTAGGAGGTGATTCTCTCATATGGGTTCTTATTTTAAGCCCATAATGAGTCCCGATGAGGCTGTAAGGGATATTCCTGATGGAGCTACGATCATGATAGGGGGCTTTAATGTTGGTGGGGTTCCATACAGCCTTATCGAAGCTCTTATAAGGAAAGGGGTCAAGGATTTAACCCTAATATGCAATGATACTGCCTATGAAGATGTGGGTCATGGAAAGCTAATAGCGAACGGGCAGGTTAGAAAGGTCATTGCCTCACACATAGGATTGAATAGGATTACTCAAAAGCTTTATAATGAGGGGAAATTAGAGGTGGAGTTTGTTCCTCAGGGTACGCTTGCAGAAAGAATAAGGGCGGGTGGTTTTGGTCTTGGAGGAATTCTTACCCCTACAGGGGTTGGGACCTTAGCGGAGGAGGGTAAGCAAGTTATAGAAATAAACGGTAGAAAGTACCTCCTTGAACTTCCCTTAAGAGCGGATTTTGCCTTAATACGTGCCAGGAAAGCTGACAGAGTGGGGAATCTATGGTATTGGGGAAATGCAAGGAACTTTAATCCTCTTATGGCAGCAGCTGCTGATATAGTGATAGCGGAAGTCGATGTAGTGGTAGGCATTGGTGAGATAAACCCAAATGATGTTCATACACCAGGCATATTGGTTGACAGGATAGTTGTGGCTGGGGGTGAATACTATGCTACCTGAGATCCCAAAGGAAGTAGCGGAGATTAGGATAGCCAGAAGGATTGCGAAAGAGTTTAAAGATGGGGATGTGGTGAATCTTGGGATAGGTATTCCTTCTCTTGTAGCCGATTATATCCCCAAGGGGATTCGGGTTATCTTTCAGACTGAGAATGGAATGCTCGGTATGGGACCGAGGGCTAAGGAAGGGGAGGGAACTATCGACATAATAGGGGCTGGTGGTGTAAAAGTTACTGTTCTTCCAGGAGGGTCTTTCTTCAGCAGCGATGTTTCTTTTGGCTTGATTAGAGGTGGGCATATAGATGTAACGGTTTTAGGCGCTTTGGAAGTGGATGAGGAGGGGAACCTGGCTAATTGGATGATACCGGGGAAACTAATTCCAGGTATGGGAGGCGCTATGGATTTAGTAACTGGGGCGAAGAAGGTCTTTGTGGCTATGCTTCATACGATTAAGGGTAAACCTAAGATAGTCAAGAAGTGCTCTCTGCCTTTGACTGGTAGGAGGGTAGTTAATAAGATATTTACGGAGTTGGCTGTTTTTGAAATTACCAAGAGTGGTCTTCTTCTCACCGAGATAGCTCCTGAGGCGAGTGTAGAGGTGATCAAGGAGTATACAGAAGCGGAGTTTAAGGTTAGAGAACCCTTGGGTATTATGGAGGTGTAAAAATGGGTAGGCCTGTTATTCTTTCCGCTGTTAGAACCCCGGGNGGGAAGTTTGGTGGATCTTTATCTTCATTTAGCGCAGCGGAGTTGGGGGCTTTGGTTATAAAAGAAGCTTTAAATAGGGCTGGAATTTCTCCAGAAGTAGTTGGTGAAGTTATAATGGGTAATGGATGGCAAGCAGGTGCTGGGCCGAATGTAGCCAGGATAAGTGCTGTGTTCGCAGGTTTACCTGAGAACGTACCAGCTTTTACTGTGAATAAGAGATGCGCCTCTGGGTTGAAAGCAGTTATGCTTGCAGCTGATAACATACTCTTAGGAAGAGAGAGGGTTGCTGTAGGTGGGGGGACCGAGGCCACAAGCCAGGTTCCCTATCTACTTCAAGGAGCTAGATGGGGATATAAGATGGGACATCAAGAGATATACGATGTTCTTTACAGAGATGGGTTTTTCTGCCCAATGGCTAAAATGATGATGGGGGAAACGGCAGAAATATTAGCTGAGGAGTATAAAATATCTCGAAGAGAGCAGGATGAATATGCCTTAGAGTCTCATAGGCGAGCTATAGCTGCGATCGATTCTGGAAAGTTCCTTCGAGAGATTTTACCTGTTGAGATAAGATCCAAGGGGCAGGTAATTATATTTAAGGAAGATGAGATCCCACGTCGTGATACCTCTTTGGAAAANCTTGCTAAGCTTCCTCCAGTTTTTAAGGAAAATGGGACTATAACTGCTGGTTCGAGTTCGGCTTTATGTGATGGTGCTGCTGCCGTTGTTGTGGTTGATGAGGATTGGGCTCGTTCAGAAGGATTAAAGCCCTTGGCTAGAATCCTTTCCTACGCAAGTGTAGGGATTAAGCCTGACCATATGGGATTAGGCCCGGTTAAGGCTGTGCCTAAGGCTCTTACGTTAGCAGGCCTGTCCTTAAAAGATATAGATTTAATAGAGCTGAATGAGGCTTTTGCTGCCCAGGTTATCGCTGTGGAGAGAGAGCTTAATTTGGATCATGAGAAGGTTAATGTACATGGTGGTGCTATCGCTTTAGGGCATCCAATAGGAGCTACAGGGGCTAAGATATTAACCACTTTGCTTTATGCTCTTCATACATATGATAAGCAGTTTGGTCTTGTAACCTTGTGCGTTGGTGGTGGACAAGGCGTAGCTATGGTTATAGAGCGCCTATAGGATCTCTATCTTTAAGCTTTCCTCCATCTCTTTAAGGGCCCATGTATGTTTATCATTAGATATGCTTGCGCAGCCATCCTTATATACTTTCACATCGTATCCGAGCATCTTAGCGTGTGCGCTAGTGTAAAGGACACAGATGTTCGTTAGAACCCCGACGACGTATATCTCCTTTGGGGATAAACCTTTAAGGATCTCTTCAAGATCAGTGCCTATGAACCCATCATAGGTTTCCTTGCCAATTATTAGGTCCTCCTCTTTCGGCTCAAGCTCCTTAATCACTTGGCTTCCCCATGTTCCCTTAATCGCATGGGGAGGCCAATCGCTGAATTCTTTATCTTTCTCTGAGTGAGCATCGCATATGAATAGAACCTTGCCTTCTCTTCTGAAATACTCTACCTTTTCTTTGATGAATGGAATTATGCGTCTTCCGGACTCCCCAATGTAGAGTTTTCCCTGAGGATTTATGAAATCGTTTAGCATGTCTATAACGAAAAGAATCTTCATTCCTCTTCACCTCCTTTAGCGAGGATTAGAGAGATAAGATTATTGAGCTCATCCTCATTTAGAAAATAGGCGAGGACGAGCTCAATTTCCCAATTTCCTGGAAGATATTCTAAGACCTCTGAAACCTTGATAGGGAGTAAACCGAAGGAAAAAAGACTTTCTATGAGAAAGTATATTTTGCTTAAGCTATCTGATTTAACCTTTACCACGCGAATAGAGGGAACCGTTTGCAAAGCTCTTTTACCCTACTTTTTACTATGGAAAGTTCCTTTTCATTATCTCTGTTCTTGATCGTTCTATATATGAGGTCGCCTATTTCTTCCATTTCTTCTTTACCCATTCCTCTTGTGGTAAGGGCCGGTGTTCCGAGTCTGATACCGCTTGTTATCAAGGGAGGTTTTGGATCATAGGGTATCATATTCTTGTTTACGGTTATACCAACGCTTTCTAGTAGCTTTTCAGCTTCCTTTCCTGTGATGTCGAAGTTCCTTAAATCAACCAAGATAAGATGATTATCTGTTCCTCCGCTTACTAACCTGAAACCTCTTTCTTTTAGCGAATTTGCGAGCGTTTTCGCGTTTTCTACCACTTTCTGAGAATAGTTTTTGAACTCTGGTCTTGATGCTTCTAAGAAGCATATGGCTTTGGCTGCTATAACGTGCATTAAGGGGCCTCCCTGTATTCCGGGAAAAACCATTTTATCTATTTGTGAGCTGTATTCATCTTTACATAGGATGAAAGCACCTCTCGGCCCGCGCAAGGTCTTATGGGTTGTAGATGTTACGAAATCTAGAAAAAGGGACTGGGTTTGGATGAACATCTCCTGCGACTAGTCCTGCTATATGAGCCATGTCTACCATTAAATAAGCTCCTATAGAATCAGCGATTTCTTTGAACTTTTTGAAGTCTATTATTCTAGGATAGGCACTTGCGCCAGCAACTATAAGCTTTGGTTTCTCTTTCTCGGCAATGCTATAGATTTCCTCATAGTTTAGGGTTTCAGTTTCTTTATCTACTCCGTAATGAATTACTTCGTAAAATATTCCAGAGAAGTTAACCGGGCTTCCATGTGAGAGATGTCCTCCATGAGATAGATTCATAGCCATAAGCTTATCTCCTGGTTTTAAAAAGGCAAAGTAAACTGCCATATTTGCTTGGGTCCCACAGTGAGGCTGAACGTTTGCATGTTCAGCTTTAAAAAGCTCGCAGGCTCTTTTTGCAGCTATTTCTTCTATCTTTTCTACGTACTCACACCCACCGTAGTATTTCCTTCCAGGGTAACCCTCAGCATACTTATTAGTTAAAATGGAGCCTTGGGCTTCAAGTATTGCTGGAGATGTGAAATTTTCGCTAGGGATAAGCTCAAGATGCTCCNTTTGTCTCTTATCCTCACTCATAATTAAAGCGGCTATTTCAGGGTCTACTCTCTTAATGAACTCCATTTCTTACCTCCTTTCCACCTTTAAGATCTTTTTTATTAGTTCTATAGCTTCCTCAGGTGAGGAAGCNTCGTATATCCCCTCAGCCTTAAATCCTCTTCTACCGAGTTCCCAGCCGGCTAAACTTATAACTGGTTTTCCTAACCTTAGTCCTATAGCTATTTCACTTAAGGTTCCGTATTCCCCTTCGAATGCTACTAGTATGTCTGATGCTTGAGCTACGATGAAATTTCTAAAGTGACCAAGGGCGGTTGGAATAGCATAAGTTAAGTAAGGATTTCCCTCATCTCTTGATGTACCGGGAAGTATTCCTATAATTGTTCCACCTTCCTGAGAGGCTCCTTTCGCGATTGCTTCCATGACTCCGCCTTTGCCACCGCAGATTATTATCCATCCNTCTCTTGCTATGATTTTTCCCATTTTTACTATAATTTCTTCAACGTCTTGGCTAAGATTATAACCCCCACCTATTACTCCCACGTAAAGCTTTTTCCCCAAGCTAATCCCCCCTTTTCTTCTATTTTATCACATATATGATTGTTATCTTATTATTATAAAGCTTATCTTTAGGTTTCTTTATCAAGCGCAGTTTCTCCTTTCTATATATTGGGGTATATATTAGAAATGGATTCTATATGTTGAGGTGATGTATGTGAAGTGCCCCTTTTGTGGAGAGCAAGAGAGCAAGGTTATAGATTCAAGACCCGTTGAGGATGGGTCAGTTATAAGGAGGCGGAGGGAGTGTTTAGGTTGTGGAAAGAGGTTCACAACCTATGAGAGAATCGAGTCCCTTCCCATACTTGTTATAAAGAAGGATGGGAGAAGAGAGATGTTTGATAGGGAGAAAATAGTTAGAGGTTTGTTGAAGGCTTGTGAAAAGCGTCCTGTCCCGAGAGAGAAAATAGAGGAGATAGCGAGTGAGATAGAGTCTGAGTTTAGAGCTGAAGGGAGAAAGGAGGTTACGAGTAAAGAGATAGGAGAAAAAGTTATAGAGGCTTTAAAAGAAATCGATAAGGTCGCTTATGTTAGGTTTGCTTCGGTTTATAGGGAATTTACAGATTTAACCCATTTTATAAAGGAGCTTGAAACACTTTTAAATAAAACGATAGAGATAAAGGAGGCGAAGGAAGATGCCAAAAAGTCTTAGCCTCTTTGACATTAGTGAAACTACAGATAAAGCCCTTCTTGTTGAGGCTATATCGAGGGAGGAAACCAGCTCTTGGGATCCTCGAAGGATATATGAGGCTCTTATAAAGGAGGCGAAGGTTGAACCCCTAATAGCGCATCAGATAACTAAAGAAGTGGAAGAGATTCTCTTAAATAGCGGTATAAAGCGTATAACTACTGCTTTCATAAGAGAATTGGTTAACGTTAAGCTTTTCGAGCATGGTTTGCCTGGTAGGATAATGGATCATGCTCGTGTGGGTATGCCCATATACGATGTAGAGGAGGTCATCTTTTTCCCGAACAAGGAAAATTCCAACACTTCTCATAATCCCGAATCGATAAACCTAACATTAGCTGAAACCATCCTAAAGGAATATGCCTTGAAGAAAGTTTTTTCTCCAGATGTAGCAGATGCTCATCTTGAAGGCGATATTCATATCCATGACTTGGGCATGATAAATAGACCTTATTGTTCTGGTCAATCTCCATCTTATGTTATAAAGTTCGGTTTAAGCATCCCTTCTATTACATCTGTTTCTCACCCTGCTCGTCATGCTGAGGTTTTGCTTGCTCATCTCTTGAAAATGACATCTGTTCTTCAAAATCATTTTGCAGGTGCGATAGGTTGGGATGCGGTTAACGTATTTTTCGCTCCCTTTATTGAGGGTAGGTCTGATAGAGATGTCAAGCAGTTGGCTCAAATGTTGATATTTGAATTTAATCAGCTTGCAGGAGGGAGAGGGGGGCAGGTTGCCTTTACGGATATAAACCTTTATTGGGAGATACCTGCTCACTTTAGGGACGTTCCGGCGCTGGGGCCTAGAGGAGAGTTTACAGGTAAAACCTATGGGGAATATTTGAAGGATTCACAGAGGTTTTTGAAAGCTTTGTTTGAGGTTTATCTCGAGGGGGATGCTCAGGGAAAGCCCTTCTTCTTTCCTAAGCCTCTTTTACACATAACTGAGGACTTCTTTAAGACGCCGGGATGGGAAGAGTTTCTGGAACTTGCTTGTAAAGTTTCTTCTGAGAAGGGAAACACCTATTTTGTGTTCGACAGAGGTGGACAAGCAAAGCTTTCAGAATGTTGTAGGCTCCAGTTTGAGTTAACCGAGGATGATTTGAGGGAAGCGGTGACTCCTTGGAAGATGAGGTTTGCTGCGCTTCAAAATGTCACTATAAACCTTCCTAGGATAGCTTATAAGGCTAAGACTCAGGAGGACTTGTTCTCTGGCATAGATAAAGCTATGGAACTCGCAACTTTGGCACATTTACAGAAGAAAGATTTCATAAGAAAACTTTTGAGTTTAGGAGAATCAAGTCCGTTAGCTCTTCTCTTAATAGATCATGATGGGGAACCCTATCTTCGCTGGAATAAGCTGTCTTTCTTAGTGGGGCTCCTTGGTCTTAATGAAATGGTCCAGTATTGGACTGGTTATGAGCTTCACGAGTCTGAGGAAGCTTATAAGTTAGGTTTAGCTATAGTCAATTACATGTCGTTAAAATGTAAGGAACTTGGAGAGAGGTTTAACCTTAAGCTTGTTCTCGAACAAACACCAGCTGAATCAACAGCTTATCGCTTGGCNAGGCTTGATCTTAAGCACTATCCTGATAAAGCAGTACGTGTTGTTAAAGGGAATATCCAAGATGGTAGCGTTTANTATACCAATTCCACGCATATAAATTACTCCGTAGATATTGATCCAATTGAACGGGTTATCAAGGAGGGGGAGTTCCACCCCCTCATAAAGGCAGGGGCGATAACCCATGTGTGGATGGGAGAGCATAAGCCGGATCCTAAAGCTCTTGCTAAATTTGTTGAGAGAGCATTTAGGAATAGCCAAAACACTCAGATAGCCTTTTCTCCCGAGTTCACCGTTTGTTTGAGTTGTGGTAAAACCTCGCGAGGTCTCAGAGAGTCTTGCCCTTATTGTGGTTCCAAGAGCGTGGATGGTATAACTCGAATAACTGGTTACTTCACAAGAACGTCAAGCTGGAATAAAGGTAAGCGTGCAGAGTTAAAGGATAGAAAGAGGGTGAAGATAGCTTGAGCTTTAAATTAGTAACTTGGCTTCCAACGAGCTTTATAGATTGGGAGGGGAATATCACAGCTGTTCTTTTTGCCTCAGGCTGTAATTTTCGTTGCCCTTTCTGTCATAATCATGAGATAGTATTCTATGAAGGAGAGGGGATACCCTTAATAGAGGTGCTTGATCATTTGGAAAACCGTAAAGGCTGGTTAGATGGAGTGGTGATAACTGGGGGAGAGCCTACTATTCATAAAGATTTACCTAAAGTTCTTAAGGAGATAAAGGCAAGAGGTTGGAAGATAAAGCTTGATACAAATGGCTCTAATCCAGATATGCTTAAGCTCTTAATCGATGAAGATCTTGTTGATTTCATAGCTATGGATATCAAGACTTCTCCTTCCAAATACCAAATGGCAACTAGAGTTAAGGTTGATACGGCTTCTATCCTTAAAAGTATAGATTTGCTTCTTAAGCTAAACGTTAAGGTTGAATTTAGAACAACCGTTGTTCCATCTATTGTTGATGCTGATGATGTTAAAGAGATAAGAAAAATCATAGGTGAGAGCGCAAGATATGTACTTCAGTCTTTCATTCCTCAGAACTCTTATGATCCCTCTTTTAGGTTTTTTAAGCCCTATGAGGCTTGCGATGTAGTAAATTGGGATAAGAAGGCTATTTTAAGGGGTTTTTAAGCTTATTTGGATTCTTTTCCTGTTCTTGCAGTATTACCTTGGAATGTTGGCCATTTGGCATCGGAGCCTTCTGCTTTTAGGCAGTAGAGCTTGCCCTTTTGGGTCCCTATAACAACCTTATCCTTTTTAGCTATAGGTGCTGAGGAGGCAGGGGAGTCTAAGGTGAAGGTCCACTTTTTTTCTCCGTTCGATGCATCAAGACAATAAAGGTTATTTTTAGAGTCCCCAAAGTAAAGGTAATTATCTGTGGGACAGATAGATGTGGTTAAAGCTCCGTCAGCTTTATATGTCCAGAGGATTCTACCCTTGGAAGTTAAAGCATATACGCTTCCATCGAAGAGGGAAAGGAAAACCTTTTCATCGTAGTAAGCAGGAGAACCGACTATCTTACTGCTGAAGGAGATCTGCCATAGTTCGGTTCCATCGTCTATATCTAAGCAATAAAGTTTNCCTGATGCAGTTGCTACGTATATTTGTCCCGTATCATCTATGCAAATGTTGCTTTCTATCGGATCGTTCAAATCTAAGTCCCAAATTATGTTTCCTGTATAAGCATCTATACAGTGGACCTTACCAGTAAGAGAACCTATTATAACTTTTCCATCTTCTACAGCTGGAGTTGCGTATATTGATCCTTCTACTTTTTTTGACCAGATAAGGCTTCCGTTAGTTGATATTGCGTACATGGAGCCATCGGTTCCAGTGAAGAAAATCCCGTCTGCGTAAAAGGCTGGAGATGAAACGATAGGAAAAGANGCCTTGTACTCCCAGAGTTTATTACCGTTGTTTAAGCTTAGGCAGTAGATTTTACCCCCTGCCGAGCTTATATATACCTTATCTCCTGCTATGAGTGGGGAAGAGAAGATCTCTTCTTCTATCTCATACTGCCATAGGATTTTTCCGTTAAGGTCAAAGCAAAGGATTTTCCCATCTAGGCTATTGACTACAATTTTGTTCTCTTCTATACTTGGAGATGGTGGTATAAGAGAACCTATGGTGTAGCTCCAAAGTTCGCTACCTTCTTCCTCTCCGCAGGAGCACAAGCTAAAACTTAGCGCAATTAAGATTAGGGTTAATAGAACTCTTTTCAACTTCTATTTTCTCCTCCTTCTGTTTTATCGCTCCTTTGAGTAGGTGATTTTCTGAACCTCTTTTCGATTTCAAGGAAGGTTAATAGAGCTAAGAGTATAAGGTTAACCATCAAAAGCCCGGTTACTCTGCTCTGAGAGCTTTTTAACTCAANGAAGGTTTTTTGAGAAAGCTCACTTATTTTTTTAGCCTCCTCTCCTGCGGTCTTAATTTCTTCTTTTAAAGCTTGCGCTTCTTGTGATAAATCTTCCATGTTTTTAAATACAACCATAGCCCTCTTCATAACCGTTGTAAGGAAGTCGAGCTTGCTAGAGACTTCTTCCTTTAGGAATTTAACTTCATCTTCCATCTTCTTTAAAGCTTCGCTTTGAAATCTATCGAGCATATTTTGAAGTAATTTAATTTCTTCTTCCAATGGTTTTAAGTCAAGATCAGGTATCTTTAAGTTTTTAATTAAGATCTGCTATCTCGTTACTACTGGATTTTGAGAAATCCTTAATTTCTCTAAGGTTCTTTTGAATGTCGTTCCTCAATACCTCTATAGCGTTCGAAATCTTCTGGATTTCGCTCTCCAAAGATTTTAAAAGCTCTAGCATGTCCTTCAAATTTTCTAATGGAATAGCTGCTTTCCCCAAGGGGGGTTTTATCTCTATATTTCCAATTTCTTGAGCCAACGCTCCTGGGCATAGAAAGGCAATAGCTATACTTAAGGCAATAACTGTTACCCAGAAACCCCTTATCAATTTGTTTCACCTCCCTTTATTTTGACCCTGTCCTTAGAACCAGTCCTTTCTTTTAATCGCCCACTTTAGTAAGGGATAGCCTAAAGCCATGCAAGCGA
>Ga0065718_1024945_pt1 | contig 30556 bp, 30 predicted proteins | sample GBSCel77sediment_2_FD_59105 | JGI IMG/M metagenome (GOLD analysis project Ga0065718, IMG submission 59105) | Hot spring sediment microbial communities from Great Boiling Spring, Nevada - cellulolytic enrichment CS 77C v3 (version 3) | ecosystem: Environmental > Aquatic > Thermal springs > Hot...
TAGTAAAATAAAATAAATGAAAAGATTGCTTGTAGTTTTTTTAGTTTTTGGAATAATTTTTCCGCTTTTTTCTTTTGGAGCAGGTACTTACAAAGTAGTTAAAACAAAAGAAGATCCTGAAACAGGAAAGGAAGAGATAGAATATGAATTTGAAGTAGAGTACGATGGCCTGATTCCTTGCGGAAAATGTTTAAATGTTAAAAGCGGGAATCCAGAATATCAAGAAGTAGAATTGCAAAGATGTGGAGCAAACAAAAAGTTTATTCCTTGCCAAATTTGCCATATTTTCATTTTAATTTCTGATTTAATCAAGTTCTTTTATTCTGAACTTTTATATCCTCTTTTGGGTGTTTTAATTACTATTTTGGGATTTTTGCTTTTGTTATCTGAAATTCATCCGGTAGCTTTTGCTAGAGAAGAAACAGTAATTTCTGCTATCGAAAGAATAAAAGAAGGAGTAAAGTTGACTGCTTTCGCTTTCTTTTTTCTTTTGAGTTTGTGGTTTTTATTAAATTTATTTTTTAGTGTAATGGGAGTAGCAGAATGGACAGGGTTGCAAAATTGGTTCAAAATTTCTTGTACAATAAAAGAACTTCCTTTGGGCCCTTTGACAGAAGAAGCAGGATTGCCTCCTACGGTATTAGGTTGTCCCACAGATGGGGGAGAAATTACTTCCCCTTGTGCTTGGGGAATTAAAGGATCGCATGCAGGACGAATGCATACAGGAATTGATATAGCGGGGTCTAGAAATTCAAATATTTATGCAGTTGAAAATGGAAAAGTAATTTTTGCAGGATATTGGGACAGATATGGAAATACAGTAGCAATTCAGCACCACAATGGTCTTATTACTCTTTACGCACATTTAAACCAAATTTCAGTAAGAAAAGGCGATGAAGTAAAAATGGGACAAAAAATTGGAGAAATGGGTAACTCAGGAGGCGATTATGGAGTTCATTTACATTTTGAAGTAAGACAAGATAACCAGTATTTTTTAAATCCAGAAAGGTTTATTGGGCACTGTGGTTATACTCGTAGAAGTAATATTCCACAAAGATATGACGAAAGTCGAACTTGTGAAGGATATTCTGTAAGAGGTCATGAAATTCCACAATAAAAATTAAATTATGAATTATCAAAAAATTAAAAGTTCAATTGTTCTAATTATTGGAATATTTATACTTTTTTCGTTTTTTTATCATTCCGTTTTTAAACCCAAAAGTCCCAAAATTTCAGATAAAGCAAGAGGATATTATTTGGAAAGTCCTATATTCCCCCAGGAGGCACAAAAAATTTTTTATCAAGAATACTCTCTTCCAATTTCAATTACCAGTAAAAAATTCAAACAAGATTTAAAAAAATTTCAAGAAATTTTGCCCTTTGAAATTTTGCTTCCAAAAGGAAAAAAATATTTTGCAGTAAATATTTTAAGTTTTACAGGAAAAGAAAAAGGAACTGAAAAATTTTTTGGAGCATTTTTGACAAAAAAAGGAGCTTTTGGAATTTTTGTCGATCCAGGATTTTCTGAAATTGATCCTCAATCAATTTTTCCTCAAAAACCAGAGGAGATTGAATTTAAAAAAAGAAAAATTTATTTTTGGGATTTTGGAGAATCAAAATTAATTTTGTTTGAAACAAAAGAAATAGAAGGGAGAAAATACCCTTACTTTTTGGATTCCCCTGAGTTGTCAAAAGAAGATCTTTTGGAAATTTTGGGAGATATTTTTTGATTTGGAATCGGAAAACTATTTTTAAGAAGCCTGGAAAATTGTTAAACTACTTTAATAAACCAATCTATTAAAGACCAACTCAAAAAACTTAAAAAAGAAACTCCAATCCCTACTATTGCTAATTTTTTATTTTTCTTATTGGCAAATGCAAATATTAAGCTTAATATCCCTAAAATCATCCCTAAAATGGAAGTTGGAATAAAAATTCGAACCCATAAAGAGCTCTGTTGATAAAAACAACCATCGCAAGGATAAAAATAAAGTAACAACAATTTTTTTGAAATGATTGGTGGAAAGAGAAATGATACTACCAAGAATGACAATGCTCCTGTTATTCCTAAAACTCCTAAAATTAAAGAAAAAAAAGAAAGTAATTTTTGAAAAATTTTTAAATCGCTCATTTTCTATTATTTTCCTGGCTTCTTAAAGAAAACCTTTAAAATTACTCAATTGGCTCCCTGTAAATATCTCTTTTTCTTTCTTCTGTTTCTTTCGTTTCCTCTCTAAAATAACTTTCTGTTGGTTTTATCGGTTTTTCAAATTCTATTTTGTATAACTCTTCTAAACTCTCTTTTACCGGAAACAAAATCAATCTTGAAATTTCAAAAGCAATTTTTTTTGCAGTTTCAAAATCAACTCCTAGCTCATCTTCAATTTCAAAATCTAATTTTTGCGGGGGTAAAAGTCCCAAAAGAACATAACCTGTCAATTCTGCCAAAACCCCTCCTTTTTCTTCCCCTAAATTATAATCTTTGGCAATTCTCGCGATAATCTCTGCGGTTCTTTCTGACCACAAAGCTTCTTTCAAATCAGGTCTTAATTTTTCATACAAAGCTTTTATTTCTTTTGGGTCATATCTTTTCATTAAAAAATTTTAGAAAATCTAAAACAACAAAGTCAAATTTAAATTTTCTAAAAAATTTTTTAAAATTAAAAATGCAAAAAATAAACCCTCAAGTTTTCAGAGCCTACGACATTCGAGGAATTTATAAAAAAGACATTGATGAAAATCTTTTTAGAAAAATTGGTTTTGTTTTAGGAAAGAAAGGAAAAAAGTTTTTGGTTGGGCACGATATTAGAGAGTCTTCTGAAAGTTTGGCTTTAGCTTTGATTGAAGGTTTGATTTTAAAAGATTCAAAAGTTTATTTTGGAGGAGAAACTTTTTTTGGACTTTGTTTTTTTTCTGGAAGTTTTCTCAAAGTTTCAAAAACTCTTTTTGTTACTGCTTCCCATTTGCCTCCAGAATGGAACGGATTAAAAATTAATTTTGGAGATGGAGAACCCATTTCTTCAAAAGAAATTCAAAGAATAAAAAGTGAAGTTTTAAAAACCAAAAACATCAACCCTCCAAAAAAACTTGTTTTTGCAAAGGTAAATTTTGAAAAAGAATATATTGAAAAGCTTTTGGAATTTTTTCCTGAGCTAAAAAGAAAATCTTTAAAAATTGTGGTAGATTGTGGAAACGGAAGCACTTCGCTTTTGGCTCCAAAAATTTTCAAAGAACTTGGTTTTAAAGTAGTAAAACTTTTTTGTGAACCTAATCCCTTTTTTCCAAACAGAGCTTCTGAGCCAACTTTTGAGGCGACAAAAACTTTAAGAGAAAAAGTCAAAAAAACGAAAGCAGATTTTGGAGTAGCTTTTGATGGAGACGGAGACAGAGCAGTAATTGTTGATGATAAAGGAAGATATTTGGGAGGAAACGAAATTGGAACGATTTTGGTAAGAGAAATTTTAAGAGAGGAAAAAAATAAAAAAGTAGTTAAAACAATTGCTACTACAATGAGAATCGATGAGGAAGTAAAAAAAGCAAAAGGAAAATTAATCGAAGTTCCAGTAGGCCACACTTTTGTGATTAAAACTGTAAAAAAAGAAAAGGCAATCTTTGGGATTGAAGAGTCAGGACACGCTGTTTTGTCAAATTATTTTTTGTTTGATGATGCGATGTTAATTCCTTTAAAAGTAGCTCAAATTTTAATAAAAAGAAAGAAAAAACTTTCTGAAATTGTAGAGAAAACAAAATTTTACCTCACTGAAACTCTCTCTTTTGAGTGTCCAGACGAAAAAAAATTTGATGTGATAAAAAAAATGGCAAATAATTTAAAGAAAAAATTCAAAAAAATTAGTACTTTAGATGGTTTGAAAATATATTTTGATTTTGGGTGGGTGTTATTTAGAGCTTCGAATACTTCACCAAAAATTAAAGCTTATTTTGAAGTAAAAACAAAAGAAAAATTGAAAAAATTAAAAGAAATTTTTTCTAAAGAAATTGAAAAATGGATAAAGCAGTAATTTTGGGAGCAGGAGAGAACTCAAGATTTTGGCCTTTGAATTTAAAGCATAAATCTCTTTTTTATTTAATGGGAAAACCTTTGATTTGGTGGACCTTAAAAGGATTAGAAAAAGAAAAAATTAAAGAAGTTTTTATAGTTCAATCTCCAAAAAGAGATGTAGAAGAAGAGTTAAGAAATTTTAAGTTTAAACTAAAACTTTACTTTTTAATTCAACAAAAACCTTTAGGAACAGGAAACGCGCTTTATCTAACAAAAAATTGCTTAAAAGAGCCATTTTTTGTTTTAAATGGAGATGTTGTTTGCTCTCAGGAAGTAATAAGGGAAATGAAGGAATTTTTAAAAAAATCAAAAAGAGATGAAAGTTTAATTTTTGGACAAGAAACAAAAACCCCTTTTCTTTTTGGAATGGTAAAAGAAAAAAACGGAAAAGTTTTGGAAATTGTGGAAAAACCTAAAGTTTGGAAAGAAAAAAAGAAAATCAAAGTTTCAGGAATTTATTATCTCAACCCCAAAATTTTTTACTACTATGAAAAAGTGAAAAAGGGAAAAACGGATTTTGAATTGGCACTAAATCTTTATGCAAAAAAAGAGGGATTAAAATTGGTTTTTTCAAAAAAGAACGAAGAAAAACTTCCTACTTTTTTAAAATATCCATGGCATTTATTCAAAATTAGAGATTATCTTTTTGAGAATTTTTTAAAAGAAAAAATTGAAGAGAATGTTAAAATTTCAAAAGATGTCATTTTGGAAGGAAAAATTTTTATTGGAAAGGGAACGAAAATTTTCGAAAAAACAATTATTAAAGGACCTTGTTATATTGGAGAAAATTGCCTCATTGGAAATTACACTTTAATAAGAGAAAAATGTAATTTTGAAGAAAATTGTATTATTGGAGCTTTTTGCGAAACAAAAAACGTTATTTTTCAAAAAAATTCTACTGCTCATTCAGGATACCTGGGAGATACTATTTTGGGAAAAGAAGTCAAAATTGGAGCGGGTATTGTCACTTCAAATCTGAGGTTGGATAGAAAAAAGATTTTTGTTGAAGTTAAAGGAAAAAAAATTAACACTAATTTAGAGCATTTTGGAACTGTTATTGGAGATTTTACAGTTTTGGGTTCTAACATAAACATTATGCCAGGAAAACTAATAGGTAGTTTTTGTACAATTTATCCAAACTCAGTAATTATTAAAAATGTCAAAGAAAAAACTATCTTCAAAAATGAGAATTTTGGGAATTGAAACTTCTTGTGATGAAACAGGGATTGCAATTTTAGAAATTAAAAAAGGGAAATTTAAAGTTAAAGCAAATTTAGTAGCCTCTCAAGCAAAAGTCCATGCAAAATACGGAGGAGTTTTTCCTAATTTAGCAAAAAGAGAACATCAAAAAAATTTGCCAAAACTTTTCTCTTTAGTTGAAAAATTCATTTTAAAGAAGCCTCCAAATTTAATCGGAGTGACAGTCGGTCCTGGTTTAGATCCTTGTTTGTGGCAAGGGATTGAATTTGCAAAAGAGATTGCAAAAAAATTTAAAATTTCTGTAGTTTGCGCTAATCATTTAATAGGGCATTTGTTAGTGAATTTTTTAAAATTTCCCATCAAGAAAGCAAAAAATTTTTATCCCGCTTTGGGACTTCTAGTTTCTGGGGGACACACTCAATTGGTTTTAATGGAAAAATTTTTAAAATTTAAAGTTTTAGGGGAAACAAGGGATGATGCTGCGGGAGAATGTTTTGATAAATGTGCCAGAATTTTAGGACTTTCTTATCCTGGAGGACCACAACTAGAAAAATTAGCAAAAAAATTTCAGAAAATTTTTTCTAAAATTCCAAAAAATTTAAAAACTTTAAAATTGCCTCGGCCAATGATTCATCAAAAAAATTATGATTTTTCTTTTGCGGGCTTGAAAACCGCAGTACTTTATGATTTCATGAAAAGGCCAAAAAAAGAAAGAGAAAGTAAAATTTACAAAATTTTGATGGCAAAAGAAATTCAAGAAGCAGTTTTTGACGTTTTGATTGAAAAAATAAAAAGAGCCCAAAAAGAATTTAAAATAAAAAAACTCTTTTTTGGTGGAGGAGTGCTAGCTAATAAAATTTTGAGAGAAAGAATAAAAAAAGAGTTCAAAAAATGTGAAATTTTAATTCCTCAAAAAGAGCTTTGCTTGGACAATGGATTGCTCCCTGCTGTGTTTGCCTTTTTCTATCAAGATAAAAAAACTAAAAACTTAGAAAAAATCAAATCTTTACCAAATATTTCTTTTTAATCAAAATTTTTGTTTTTTATCTCAATGATCCCTGTTAAATTTAAAGAATTACACTTTAACTTTTTATCTTTTTTCTCTAACAGTTTTTTTATAAGTTGCATACTTGAATAAATCATTTTTAGAGATCAAACAACTTTTACAAACAGGACAGAACAAAATTTGAATATTAAATAACAAACTTTTATTTAGCATATCAACACCGCAGTTAGGACACTTTAAATTTTTATTAATTTTAACTTTTTCTTTAACTTTTTTTTTCAAATCAACAGTTTCTGAAAAATGATAACCCGTGCGTAATAAATTTTCCCAAGTTTCAAACCAAAAACTATCGCATTTTTTACAATAATATGAATTTATTATCTCTCCATATAATCCTTGAAGTTTTACCAAGTAGGAAAAATTCTGACAATTTGGACATTTAATTTCTCTACTTTCGCATTTTAACGAAGAAGTTTTTAAAGTTATATCAATTTTCTCTATAGTAGCTTTTCTTTCTTCAATCGAAGGTTTTGGAGCAGGAATTTCATCAAAAAAATTTTCTTCAGGAGTAAAATATAAATAGCTAAATCTTTTTGGGAGTCTTTCACGATTGCCACTGTAGTTCTTCATTTTTTCCAAAATAGAGTAAATTCCCGCTGGATAGCGAGTTAATTCAATCGTTTTTACATCAATATAAAACTCTTCAGTGCGAGAAACATAATAAAAAATTAAATATGACAAAAAACTTACTATCAATAAAGGAGGATTCATTAATTTTAACGCCAATTCAAAAGGAGATTTGTTCGGACTTGCTGTTTCAATAAGATTTAAAGAGAGATGAAAAACTAAGACAAACCATAAAGATACTAAAACTGGATTCAATTTAAATAAAACCAAGAGAAAAAAAGAGAAAGCAAGTGCTCGCAAAATTATTAAAAAAATTTGGATTCGTCTAAAAAAAGAAATCGTTCCAGAATAGATTTTAGCAAATTCATGAGCAACAAGAGCTTCTAACTCGTTTTCATTAGCCATTTCTAATAAAGGCGCAGTAATGTATATTATTGGTTTTTCAAAAATTGGCTGTATCGTAAATATGGTAGGGTTATTGTAGGCTAAAACTTGACAAATTGGATTAGATAAACCCGTTCTTATCGAGAGATTTTCAACTACTTTTTTAAGATTGATAAATTTCGGATGATCAATTTTAGGAATGTTAACCTTTCCACAATTTAACACTTCAAGGAATATATAAAAAACCAAAATTATCATAGCCATTGTTAGTAAAAAAAGGTAATTTTGATAATATTCAAATGAAGTGGTTGAAAGAGAGCTCTCAATACTAAATAAAAAATAAAGATTAGAAACCAAAAATATCGCCAAAAGAATTACAAGAAATAAAAAACATAATAACCTTTTTTGTTTTAATGCATCTAGTAAGGACCAAAAAGTAAGAATTTCAAATTCTTTCCTTTTTCCAAATGTTTCATCAAAAACAACTACAGCAGTATGAGCAATTTCAGCTGGAAATTTAGCTAGTAAGTAATAAATTTCAAGAAATACCCACAATATTGGAAGAATAGGTAAGAGAACGAATAAATCTCCTTCATATTTTATAATTAAAAAAACTCCTCCAATTAAAAGAAGCAACAAAACAGGAAACCAAAAAGGAAAAAATATTATAAGAAACTTTAGAAATTTCCCTCGCGTTTTAGTATCTTTTCGGCTAATAAACCAACTCAAAAAATAATGAAAAACAAAAAAACCTAAAATAGAAAAATATAGAAAATTAATAAACCAAGAAGTTTTCCAAAATTTTAGTTGATGATGATAGGGGTAATGATAGAAATAAGGATCGAAATTCTCCATAGGATATATTATTTTTTCACATTCTCTCTGGTGCAGAAATTCCCATTAAATCTAAAACATTTTTTAAAACAATTTTGGTGGCTAAAATTAAACCTAATCTCGCTTCCATTAAATTTTTATCTTCTGTGAGCACTTTACATTCTTGATAGAATTGATGAAAAAGAGTGGCTAAATCTAAAGCATATTGGCAAATTCTTTGAAGCTGATAATCTTTAGCACAATCTTCAATTATTTCTGGAAATTTTATTAACTCCTTTATTAAGTCCAATTCTCTTTGATGGTTTAAAAATTTTAAATTTTGAATTTTAATTTTTAAATTTTGATTTTTACATTTTTTCAAAATACTGCAAATTCTTGCATGGGCATACTGAATGTAATAAACAGGGTTTTTTTCAGATTGCTCTTTTGCTAAATCTAAATCAAATTCCATTTGAGTTGATAAAGATTTTGTTAAATAAAAAAACCTTGCCACATCCAATCCTACTTCATCGATTAATCGATCTAAAGTGATAATTTCCCCTTTTCTTTTTGAGAACTTTTTTCCTCCTTTTAAAGTCACAATTTGAGAAATTAAAATTTCAAAATCACCTTTGTATTTGAAAATTTTTGCTACAGCTTTCATTCTTTTTACATGTCCTTGATGATCTGCACCCCAAATGTTGATTATCTTTTTAAAATTTCGATCAAACTTTGTTTTATGATAAGCAATGTCAGAAAGAAAATAAGTTGGAGTACCATCTTTTCTTATTACCACTTCATCTTTTTCTCCTCCAAATTCTGAAATTTTTAACCATTGAGCTCCATCTTTTTCATAAATTAACCCTTTCTTTTTTAGCCATCGATAAATTTTTTTCACTTTACTTTGCTCATATAAACTTTCCTCTGATATCCACCTATCAAATTTAATTTTCAATTTTTTTTCAATAAATTTTTTGTTTTGTTTTTGAATTTCTCGAGCTAACAAATATCCTGCTTCGCCCTCATTTGTAATTTTTTTTAGCTTACTTTTGAGCTTTAAAATTTGAAATTTGAGTTCTTTTGTTAAATAAGCAGTTCCTCTTCCTAAAGCAGTTTGACCCAAAATTCTAATTTGAGTGTTAAATTTTCCATCGTTGATAAAATATTCTCTTTCAACTTTGTATCCTGCTTTTTCTAAAACTTTAGCTAACAAATCTCCAAAAAAAGCTGATCTTCCATGCCCAACATGAAGAGGGCCTGTAGGATTTGCCGAAATAAATTCAACTTGAACTTTTTGATTTTTGCCCAATTTTAATTTTCCAAAATTTTCTTTTTCCTTTAAAATCTCAAAGAGTTTTTTTTGTAAAAATTCTTTTTTAATAAAAAAATTGATAAACCCTGGCTTTACTACTTCAATTTTTTCAAATAAATCACTTTTGAGTTTTAAAATTTCACTTTTGATTTTTTCTCCAATTTCTATTGGATTTTTCTCTAATGCTTTCGCTAAAGCCAAAGCTAGGTTTGTAGAATAATCACCAAAAATTTTATTTTTTGGATACTCAATTTGAATGTGTTTAAATTCAAATTCTGAAAGATTTCTTTTTTCTACAATTTTTTTTATTGCTTTCTGGAGTAATTTCAAAATTTTTTCTTTCACCATCAATTTTATTTTATATTTTTTTCTGATAAAATGAAAGAATCTTGAGACTCTTGAAAAAAATTTTTAAATTTGTTATATCTTCACAATATTTTAAAATATAAAAACAAAGATAGGATTGATTGCAAACAAAAAAATTTTTAGTAAAAATAAAAAAAGAAAAAAATTTTAAAAAGTAAAATTTGAATTGGTCGCTTTTTTTCCTCTTTGTTTTTCCTCTCAAAGAGAGAGGAAAGCTACTGGGAAGGGAATTGAAACAAAACCTTCCTGGGTGTAAGCGACCAATTCTTAAAATATTCATGAAAAAAACAAAGAGGTCCTTATGGGCCAACACAAAATTAAAAAAACAAAAACCATTAGGAATCCATTTGATTGCAGATTTTTGGGGTGGAAAAATTATAGAAAATCCAAAAGAATTAGAGAAAATTTTTGTTAAAGCAGCAAAAAAAAGTGGAAACATTCCTTTAAAATTTTCTTACCATAAATTTAATCCTCACGGCTTAACCGCAGTTTTGTTGTTAGCAGAATCTCACATTTCTTTTCATTCTTGGCCGGAGTTTAAATATTTAGCTTTAGATATATTCAGCTGTGGTAAAAAAGCAAAACCAGAAAAAGCTTTACAATATTTGAAAAAAATTTTAAAACCAAAGAAAATAAGAGTGACAACTTTAAAAAGAGGATAACCCTTTAAAATATACGATTAAAACAGTGACTCAACTTAAAAAACTTTATAAAAAATTTTCGATTTTCAAAGAAAATTTGTATCCTAAAGATTTAAAAGGGTGGTTTGGAGTGGATAAATTAAAAGTAACTTTAAAAGATATTAAAAAAATTGTAAAAAACTATTATCACGATAGTTTTCTTCATTTTATTAAAAAAGTACGTGATTTAATTTTTGCTCAAAACATTTTTTTATTAGTTAAAGAATGGTCCGAAGATCAATGGCCTCTTTTTTATTTAGTTTCTTTTTTAAAAAAAGAAAAAATTATTGAAGTTAAAAAAGATGGGAAGATAAAACTTTTGAAAAAAGAACTTTTAAAGTTTTTTCCTAGAAAAAGAAATGAAAAAGAAATTCAAAAAATTATTGAAAAAAAACTAAAAACAAAATTAAATCTTGAAGCTTTTTCTAACTCTCTATTTTATCGAAAAGTTGTTGCTCAATACGATCAATTTCCAATATCTCTTTCCTCTGCAATTTTTATTGTAAAAAAAATTCTAGATTATTTACCTTTGAATAAAAAATTCTTATTCATAGGAGATGATGATTTTATTTCAGTTTACCTTAGTTTAACCGAACCGAAAGTTGAATCAGTAGTGGTAGATATTGATGAAAAACTTTTAGAGAAAATTCGAGAAATTTCAAGAAAGTTTCATTTAAAAATAAAAACAAAGAAATTAGATATTAGAAAGATGAAAAAAATGAACGAAAATTTTATTGGATTTTCGTCAAATCCAGTCTACACTTTTGAAGGAATAAAAGCTTTTTTAAATTTTGGAATGAATCAATTAGGAAAAGATGGAGGGTTCGTTTTTTTAAGTGTGAGTGACGAAGCAATTGGAAATAGAATTTTGTTTTTGGAAGAATTTTTTGTAAAAAAAAGATTGAAAATTAAAGAGGTAATAAGGGAAAAAGTGTACTACCCCTTTGAGATGGTTCATCCCGAAGATAAAATTTTATTTGAAAGATGGAAAAAATTTTTTAATGAAAATTTCATCAAATCTTCACCAATGATTGGAGCTTCCCTTTGGATTTTTGAATATGTCCCTTTTAATATTCCCAAACCAAAAAAGCAACTATTTTACGCTTATTTGTGAAAGTTTAAAATCATGAAAACATTTATTCTTTTTATTAACGGATCTCCTAGAAAAAAAGGAAGGACTGTTGAATATTTAAAAGAGGTAATAAAAGGAGCAAAAAAAGAAAAAGCTCAAACAAAATTGATTCATTTGATTGATTTTAAAATTTTACCTTGTCTTGGTTGTTATTCAAATTCGCCAAAAGATTGTACTTTTCCTTGCAAACAAAAAGATGACATGGAGAAAATTTACCCTCTTTTATTAAAAGCTCAAGGATTTGTTATCGGTTCACCTTCTTATTGGTATTCAGTTTCTGGTTTAGTAAAAAATTTTGTAGATAGATTAACTTGCCTTGAAAACAATGGATACTTAATAGAAAAGAAAATTTTCGCTACAATCTCTTGTGCTGAGGAATCAGGGGGTGATGAAGTTTCTCATTATTTAATTTCAGCTTTCAACGAAATGGGATGTATTATTCCTCCTTTCGCTACTCCCTTTTTTAATGAAAACGAAAAAGGAACTTGGCAAAAAAAAGAATTAGAAATTTTAGGTAGAAATATTGTAAGATTAGCTAAAGTAATAAAAAAAGTAAAACTTCTTTAAGAAATCTTAATGGTTCCAAAATATTTCTTTTTGACAAAAGGCTTGGGAGTTCACAAAGATTATTTACGGGCTTTTGAGTTAGCTTTAGAAAAAGCGGGAATTTCAAAATTTAATTTAGTTTCAGTATCTTCTATTTTGCCTCCAAATTGCAAAAAAATTTCAAAAGAAAAAGCTTTAAAGATTCTAAAACCTGGACAGGTTGTTTTCACTGTTTTATCAAAAAATGCTACTTCAGAGCCAAATAGATTAATTGCAGCTTCAATAGGTTGCGCCATTCCTGCAGACAAAAATCAAATAGGTTATATTGCAGAACATCATTCTTTCGGCGAAACTCAAAAAAAAGCAGGGGAGTACGCTGAAGATTTAGCTGCTTCAATGTTAGCTTCAACCTTGGGAATTCCTTTCGATCCCGATTTAGCTTGGGATGAAAGAGAAAAGGTTTTTAAAATGTCAGGAAAAATTGTTTATACAACCAACATTACTCAAACTGCTAGAGGTCATAAAGAAGGTCTTTGGACTTGTGTGATTGCAGCTGCAGTTTTTATTGTGTAAAATTCAAATAATGAAAAAACAAAAATACCTTTTTAAAAAATTAAAAGCAATCGAAGTTAAAAAAGGAAAGACAATTTCTCAGCTGTTGAAAGAAATGGAAAAGACAGGATTTCAAGGAAGAAAGTTAGGTGAAGTGGTAGAGGTTTTCGAGAAAATGATCAGAGATAAAAATACTACCATTTTTTTTGGATTTGCAGGTTCAATGTCAACTACAGGTCAATGGAAACTAGTCAAATGGTTAATGGAAAAAAGATACATTGATGTTTTAGTACCCACTGGAGCTAATATTTCTGAAGACATTCAAGATACTTTGCACGGATACTATCAGGGGCATTGGCTCGTTAACGATGAAGAGCTTTGGAAACTAAAAATTTTTAGGTATTATGATGTTTTTACAGACGGCCGAAAATATAGAAAAATGACAGAATTAATTAAAAAATTTGCTCTTTCTTTAAAGGAAAATTATCCTTATTCTACAAGAGAGTTTTGTTGGCTTTTTGGAAAATTCTTGGCAGAAAGAAAAATCGATTCTCTTTTAGCGACAGCCTACAAAAAGAAAGTTTATGTTTTTTGTCCAGCTTTAGTTGATTCAGAATATGGAGTCGCTTTAATATTAGCAATTAGAAAACATAAAAAACACATTATTTTAGACCAAACAAAAGATTTTTATGAGATCACTTTAATTGGAGAAAAAAGTAAAAAAACTGGGGCTGTTTTTATTGGAGGAGGAGTCCCAAAAGATTTCATTCAAATGGTTGCTGCAGAAAAGGGAGTAATAAAAGGAGAAACTTTAGATTATCCCCATCATTATGCAATTCAAATTACAACAGACTCTCCCCAATGGGGCGGACTGTCTGGGGCTACTTTTGAAGAAGCAATTTCTTGGGGGAAAGAAGCGAGAAAGGGAAAGAACGTTCAATGTTATTGTGACGCTACTATCGCTTTACCTTTAATTTGTCACGCTTTAGCAGAAAGAGTCGATTTTGAAAGAAAACCTCCCGCATTTTTAAAAAATTTATTTGATGAGCCTGCTTGAGAAAAATCAATTTTTTAATTTTTTAGATCTAGAAAATCAAAATCCTAAAAAATCTAAAATTTGGATTTTACCCGTTCCTTTTGAATTGACAGTTTCTAATATAGGAGGCACAAAAGAAGGACCTAAAGCAATCATTGAAGCTTCAAAAAATGTTGAGCTTTTTGATGAGGATTTAAAAAAAGATATTTCCAAAGTTGGAATTTTTACTTTACCTTTTTTATCTTTGACAAAAAATTCTCCCAAAGAAGCAGTTTTCCAGGTTAAAAAAGCTACAGAAAAAATTTTAAAAAATAAAAAATTTCCAGTAATTTTAGGAGGAGAGCATACTTTAACTTTGGGTGTTGCTTTGGCAATGAAAAAATTTTTTCAAAACAACTTTTCAATTTTACAATTTGATGCTCATTCAGATTTGAGAGATAAATTTGAAGGTACAAAATACCATCATGCTACTTTTGCAAGAAGAATTGTTGATGATTTAAAAATTAAAATTTGTCAAATAGGAGTGAGGGCAATTTCAAAAGAAGAGTTTCAATTTTTAAAGAAAACAGACAAGGTTAAAGTGTTTTTCAAAAGAAATTATGACAAAAAAGAAATTTTAAGGTTTTTATCAAAAAAAGTTTATTTGACAATCGATCTTGATGTGTTTGATCCTTCAATTATGCCTGCAGTTGGAACTCCTGAACCAGAAGGGCTTTTTTTTGAAGAAGTTTTAGAGATTATAAAAAAAATAGCAAAGAAAAAAGAGATTTTAGGATTTGATGTAGTGGAACTTTCTCCGATTTCAGGATTTTTTGCCCCTAATTATTTAGCAGCAAAGTTAATTTCTAAAATTTTGACAATTGTTTTTGAAAAAAATCTTTAAATTTTGAAGTATGGCACAAAAAATTGATTATTTATTTTTGTTCTTATTTTTATTTTTACTTTGTTTTGGATTTTTAATTTTACTTTCTGCTTCTTTTTATTCTGCGCAAAAGCGCTTTGGCGACCCTTTTTATTATCTAAAGCATCAAATAATTTTAGGATTTTTTGGAGGGTTAATTTTTGGAATTTTAATTTTTATTTTGCCTTCAAATTTTTTAAAAAAAACAAGTTTTTTTCTCTTTTTGTTTTCTATTCTTTTGGTCTTTTTTACTTTTGTTCCAGGAATTGCTAGTCCCGCAAACAAAGCTTACCGATGGATTAAAATTTTTGGATTTTCTTTCCAACCTGTCGAACTTTTAAAATTGACTTTTATTCTTTATCTTGCAGGCTGGTTAGAATCTAAAACCAAAAGAAAAACAGCTTATTTTTTGCCCTTTTTGTTTATTTTAGGAATAATTTCTTTATCTTTATTAGCTCAACCCAACTTTTCAGCTTTAATTTTGATTTTTGGAATTGCTTTATTTTTATTCTTTCTAGCTAAAACCCCTCTTTATCAAACTTTTTTAATTTTAATTTTAGGCTTGATTTCTTTTCTTCCGCTTTTGAAATTGGCACCCTACAGAGTTCAAAGAATTTTAACTTTTTTAAATCCTCAATTAGACCCTTACGGAATAAGCTATCATCTCATTCAATCTAAAGTTGCTATCGGTTCTGGAGGAATTTTTGGAAAGGGAATTGGGCTTTCTGAAGAAAAATTAGGACTTTTGCCCTATCCTTTTTCAGATTCAATATTTGCAGTTTTTGCTGAAGAATTTGGTTTTGTTGGAGTTTGTTTTTTGTTATTTTTGTTTTTTGTTTTCTTTTTGAGAATTTATCAAATTGCAAGAAAACAAACTGATGAATTTAAAAAATTGACTCTTTTTGGAATTTTAACTTGGTTTTTTCTACAAACTACCATCAACATTGGGGCAATGTCTGGTCTTTTACCTTTAACAGGCATTCCTCTTCCTTTTGTGAGTTATGGAGGGTCTCATTTAATGACAGAAATTGCTGCTTGTTTTTTGGTTTTGAAATTTTCGAGAGAAAGATAAAAAAATGAATAAGAGAAAATCCATTTGGATACTTCCAAGATCTTAGAGATTGGTACAATTTCAATAAAGAAAGCCAAGAATTATTAAAAACTAAAAGACAAAGGAATGTAAGTTATCTTTCCCGAGACATTGACATTTAAAGGTAACTCTTCTATTATTAATCTCAAGATAGAACACCTAATCAATTGAAATAAGGAAAATAAACTGGATTTCTTATTTGTTTTTTAATAAAGCTATGAAAGTTTATAACACTCTCACTCAAAAAAAGGAAATTTTAAGAGCGAGAAAAGATAAAGAAATTAAAATGTTCGTTTGTGGACCCACAGTTTATGATTTTTCGCATGTTGGACATGCAAGAACTTATATTAGCTTTGATGTAATCTGCAAATATTTGCGAGAGAAAGGTTATAAAGTTTTTTATTTGCAAAATATTACCGATATCGATGATAAAATTCTCAACCGAGCCAAAGAAGAAAAAGTATCCTGGAAAATATTAAGCAAAAAATTTGAGAAAGAGTATTTCAAAGATATGAAAGCCCTTAAAGTAGATAGCGTAACTAAATATGCAAGAGCAACAGATCACATAAAAGAAATAATTTCTCAGGTTAAGCGACTTTTGGAAAAGGGCTTTGCATATCAAATTAGCGATGGAATTTATTACGACATTTCAAAATTCAAAGATTATGGAAAATTATCAAAAAGAACAGTTTTACAGGCTGAAGATGCTGTTTCCAGAATTGATGAGTCTGTTGAGAAAAAAAATAAGGGAGATTTTTGTTTGTGGAAATTTAGCAAACCAGATGAACCAAAATGGAAGTCTCCTTGGGGGGAGGGAAGGCCGGGTTGGCATATTGAAGATACTGCCATTACTGAAAAATTTTTTGGTCCTCAATACGATATTCATGGAGGAGCGAGAGATTTAATTTTTCCTCACCACGAAGCGGAAATCGCTCAAATGGAAGCAATCTCAGGAAAAGTTCCAATGGTAAGATACTGGTTGCATACTGGACTTTTAACAGTAAAGGGGCAAAAAATGTCAAAATCTTTAAAAAATTTCATTACTATCAGAGAATTTTTGAATAAATACTCTCCCCGCCTCCTCAGGTTCTTTGTTGTTAAACATCATTATCGTTCCCCGATTGATTTTAACGAAGAAAAACTTTTTCAAGCAAAAAAGGAATTGGAAAAATTAGATGAATTTATTGAAAAAATTAGCAAAAGCAAATTTAAAAGTAAAACATCTACACCGTTACTTCCCATTAAAAAATATGAAAAGAAATTCATTTCAGCCATGGATGACGATTTCAATACACCAAAAGCCATTAGTGTTTTATTTGAGTTAATCAGAAAAGCAAATCATCGAATTTCAAAAGAGGCACTAACCCAGAAAGAAGCGCAAGAAATTTTGAATTTTTTTAAAAAAGTAGACCGAGTTTTCGGTTTCATATTTTTTAAAAAAATTAAAGAAAAAATTCCGGAAGAAATTATGAGATTGGTGAAAGAAAGAGAAAAATTGAGAAAAGAGGGAGACTTTGAAAGCGCAGACAAAATTAGAGCGAAGATAAAAGAAATGGGCTATTGGATTGAAGATACAAAAAAAGGACCAAGAATTAAAAAATTAGAGTTTTAAAGATGAATCTCCAATTTAATTGTTGCTATCAATGGTTTTTAGAAAGAATCTCAATGGAAGTTTAATGGCTTAAAGCCTTAATGAAGTTTTTGAACAAATAAACTTTTCTCACTAAAAGTAAAGGATTTTAAAGTTAAAAATTTCAAGATGAGTTTTTTCTCACGGGTCTGACCCGTGTGATTTCACTAAAATTTTTATAATTTCACTGCTAATAAGCAATCTGCCAACATCTCTCAACGTCAAACGTTAACAAAGAACACTCTAAAACATTCTCACCTTCTGCAGAATGTTAGAATATTTTGTAAGGAAAAATTATAAGGGTTCAAGTTTTTATAGATTACTTAAAGAAAAAATGTTGCTGTAAACAACAAGATTTTGCCAATCGATGGCATTGTTGCAAAATATCATCGTTAGTTTTCTCGTTGTAAAAGCCAAAGGAACTGGATAAATTAACAATACCATCAAAAGGGTTTTCCCTGAAAGCATCGAAACAACTTTTCGCACACCGGCTATTTTGAAACGTAATTTATCAGCTACTTTTTCTTCTTTAGCTTCTTTCTTAGCGATTTTAATATTAAAGTGGTGAGATATCAGTCCTGAAACTTTAATACCACGTTTTCCTAGTTCAATAGAATGTCTGCCAATGCCACAATTGAGATCGAGAATATTTTTGACTTTAAAACTCTGCTCTTTAAGACATTTCAAAAGGGCATCAAGTTGTTTACTTGCTTGAACAATTCTTCTTCTAATTGAAGGGAAGTAAAGTTTTGGATACTTCTCAAAAAGTTACTTTTTGCAGTGACACATTGATTTTTTTCCCCTCTTTTTATTTTCAGTTTCTACTTTTTTATAAAAAATTTGAGAGATTTTATCAAATTCAAAACATCATAAACCTTAAAATATCTTGGTCAAAATTTTGAATTGAGCATATTTTAATTTTTTAGTCAATTTTTTGAGTCAAGCAAACCCTCTTAAATTAATTTTTTTTGAGTTTTAATTTTTCAAAAATTTTTCCTAACTAATTTTCTTGGAATTTTTTTCTTTAATTGCAACTAAAAAATTTTTAACTGAGCAAAAATAAAGTTTTTTAGCACTGAAAAACTTTCATTACAAACTTTGAATTTTCAATCTTGAATTTTTTAACTTTTGATGGAAGATATTTATTTTTAAAAGATCTCACAAAGTTTTTATTGAGCTCCAAAATACCAAATAAAAAGCGGTTTAAAGAAACCGTTAGTTATAAAAAGTGTATACTCATTCCATAAAAAATTGCATTTTTTGAAAATATGAGTTAAAATTTAAATTATTTGAGGCTGAAAATTTTTAAATTTTTGCAAAATTTACTAATTTGTTCGCTTTCAATGGATTTTTTAGAAAAAATAAGGAAACTGCCTTTAGAAAAAAGAAAAAAAATTTTCAAAGTCTCAGTGGTAATTGTTTTTATTATTTTGGTTTTTTTATATTTTGTTTATTTAAAATTTCACTTTCAAAAAATTTTTGAAAAATAATAAAATTTTATGGCTCAAAAAGAAAGAATAATTGAAAAAAGGATTGAAGAAGAAATGAAATCTGCATACTTGGACTATGCAATGTCAGTGATTGTTTCGAGAGCTTTGCCAGATTTGAGAGATGGTTTAAAACCTGTTCAAAGAAGAATTTTGTATGGAATGAAAGAAATGGGGTTGGGAGCTGGGGCAAAATTCAGAAAATCTTCTGCAGTAGTAGGTTATGTCATGGCTTCTTTCCATCCTCATGGTGATGCTCCAATTTATGAAGCTTTGGTAAGAATGGCTCAAGATTTTTCTTTGAGATATCCTTTGATTTTGGGCCAAGGGAACATGGGAAGCATTGATGGGGATCCTCCTGCGAGTCAAAGATATACAGAGTGCAAACTTTCAAAGATCGGAGAAGAAATGCTAAAAGATATTGAAAAAAATACTGTTGATTTTGTTGCAAATTATGACGGAACAAAAAAAGAACCTACAGTTTTGCCCGCCCCCCTTCCTAATATTTTGCTGAACGGATCTTTAGGAATTGCAGTAGGAATGACCACTAATATCCCCCCTCACAATCTTTCTGAAATTTGCGATGCTTTAATTTATCTTTTAGAGCACCAAGAAGCAGATGTTGAAGAAATTTGCAAATTTATTAAAGGACCAGATTTTCCCACTGGAGGTTTAATTTTTGATAAAGAACAAATTCAAAAAGTTTACTCTCAAGGAAAAGGACCCATAGTTTGTAGAGCGAAAGCCCATATTGAAGAAGGAAAAGCAGGTACTTTTAAAATTGTGATTACTGAAATTCCTTATTTGGTCGAGAAATCTCAACTTTTACAAGAAATTGCTCAGTTAGTTTTAGAAAAAAAAGTAGAAGGAATAAAAAACATTCGAGATGAATCAGATAGAGAAGGTTTAAGAATTGTGATTGAACTTTCAAAAAACACAAATGCAAATGATATTTTGGAGAAACTTTATCAACTTTCTGATCTTCAAAAAGTTTATTATGTAAATTTAGTTTGTTTGGTCGATGGAATTTTACCTAAACTTTTAAGTTTACCAGAAATTTTGAAAAAGTTTTTAGAGTTTAGAAAAGAAGTCATTTTAAGAAGAACAAAATTTGATTTAGAAAGAACAAAAGAGAGAATTGAAATTTTAGAAGGTTTTAAAAAGTGCATAGAAAAAATAGAATTAGTAATTTCTTTGATTAAAAAATCTGAAAACAAACAAAAAGCAAAAGAAAGCTTAATGAAAAAACTCTCTTTAACTCAAAGACAAGCTGAAGCTATCTTGGAAATGAGATTAAGCTCTTTATCAAAATTGGAAAGAGAAAAGATTTTAAAAGAATTGATAGAAAAAAAAGAGGAAATCAAAAAGCTTGAAAAAATTTTAAAAAGTGAGAAGACACTTTTAGAATTAATGAAAAAAGAATTTTTAGAGTTGAAAGAGAGTTATGGAGACAAAAGAAAAACTACGATTATTGAAGAAAAATTACCTGAATTTAAAGAAGAAATTAAAGAAGAACCAACATTAGTGGTAATCACAGAAAAAGATAGAATTTTTAGAATTTCTTTTCCAAAAGAAGAAAAAATTCCTAAAATAAAAATTCCAGAGCAAGCTTTTTTAATAAAAGATTTAATTTTTACCACTACAAAAGAAAATCTTTTATTGTTTACTGAGTCAGGAAAAATTTATCAATTGAAAGTAATTGATATTCCAAAAACAGAAAGTTTAAAAAATTCAGTGAAATTTGGGAAACCAATTCCACTTTTAGTCTCGATTGGAGAAAAAGAAAAAATTGTTGCTAAAATTTCAATTAAAGAAGAATCTGAAAAAGAAAAATTTTTGCTATTTGCAACTAATCAAGGAAAAATTAAGAAATCAAAATTTTCTGATTTTGAAAGGATTAGGAAGGGGTCAAGCGTAATTTCTTTAAAGAAAGATGAACTATTAAAAGATGTGATAAAAATTCAAAAGAATGAAAAAATTTTGATTTTCACAAAGAAAGGAAACGTTATTTGCTTTTCAGAAAAAGAAATTCCTATAATGGGGAGAATAGCTGGAGGGGTAAGAGGAATAAAGTTGAAAAGTAATGATGAACTTTTAAAGGTTTTATCTTTAGAGGATAAAGGAGAAATTTTATTGATCACAGAAAATGGATTTTTGAAAAGAATTGATATAAAATCAATTAGATTACAAAAAAGAGGAGGCAAGGGAATGCGAGCAATAAAATTGAACGAAAAATCTGGAGATTTAATAGGAGCAGAAATTTTAGATAATAAAGAAGAAATAATTTTAGGAACTCAATCTGGGAAAATTTTTACTTTTAAAATTTCTGAGATTCCAAAAATGAAAAGAGAAGCAACTGGCAAACAAGTTATAAAAGTTAAAGGAGAAAAAATTTCTTCTTTTGTGTTAATATAAAATTATAAAATTAAACTTTTGGGTAGGTGGCGGAATCAAGGTAGACGCGGTAGGTTTAGAACCTACTGCCAATTTTTGGCGTGTGGGTTCGAATCCCACCCTACCCACTCATAAAAAATAAAAAGGGCGGTTCTCACGTTTTATTAAGTGTATATTTTACCGCCCTTTTTTGAAAAACTTTCTTGAAAAATTATTTTACTTTTATTTTGGGCAAAGTATATCTTTGCTTCCAATACCGATGAAAATCTTTACCTCGTGAATGAAAATAAGAGACTACTTCTACAGCACATTCTAGTTCAAAAGGAGAAACTCCTTCTTCTAAAACATAATCAGAAATCATTTCTTTTATTTGTTCGATTCTTTTACCTTCAGATAATAATTTCATTATTTGTAAAGATGTTTCAAAAACTTTAATAGAATAAACATCTTGAGAGTCAAAAAGATACTTTTTCCATTTTCTCTTTAATTTAGGTTTTACCAATTTCTCTCCTTGGTCTATTAAAACTGGAAGTTTACTCTTAATTTCAGCGTTAAGATGGGATATTATTATTTTCCATTCATCATCTTCAATGCCTTCCCATAAATTTTCTATTAATTTTTTTTCTAACATTTTATCACCTCCTTTTTTGTTTTTTAGTGAACTTTTACAGAAAACTATAAAATTAAATTTTATAATTGTCAATGACTTGATATTTTAATTCAAAAATAAATTTAAAAAATTTTTAAATTCGCTCAATACTCTTTCTAAAAATTTTCTGTTGTCAATTTCCTTTTGGGTTTCAATTAAAATAGAGCTTGCGATATTTTTTAACTCTTCTGGGAATTTTTTGACATTAGTATTAATTCCAATCCCTGCGACTGCGACTTGATTTTTACCACAAATTTTATTCTGGACCATTACTCCTCCGATTTTTTTCCCGTTCAAATAAAGATCGTTTGGAAATTTTATAAAAATTTTCTCCCCAATCTCTTCGAAAATTACTTTTGCCACTAAAAAGCTTAACAAATTAGTGAAAATTTCTAATTTTTCAGGTGAAATTTTTGGTAAAATTATTGAAAACCAAAGACCTCCTTCAGGAGAAAACCAAAAATCACCTTTTCTTCCAATTCCTTTAGTTTGTTTTTTTGCCAAAATTACTGTAAAAGGTTCAAAATTTTCCTTTGCAATCTCAAAAGCTTTCTCTTGAGTAGATTCTAAAGTGTCAAATTCTAAAATTTTCATTTTATTATAATTAATTCTTGATCTTTTTGAACTTTTTCTCCTTTTTTTACTAAAATTTTTTCTACAATTCCATCTCTAGGAGCTAAAATTTCATTTTCAGTTTTCATTGCCAAAATGGTCAGTAAAACCTGCCCCTTTTTTACTTTTTCTTCTTCTTTTACAAAAATTTCAGCTACTTCTCCTGGAATTGGAGCTAAAATTTTTTCTTTTTTAAAAGATTCTTTTTTAGGAATTAAAAATTGAGAAAGAGATAAAGTTTCTTTTTCTTTTTCTTTTTCAAAAATGAATTCCTTCTCATTAACTTTTATTTTCACTCCCTCTTCTGTTTTTGAAATTTTGACTTTAAATTTTTCTTTTCCCAATTCCAATTCAAACTCCATTTTCTATTTTACAAAAATTTGATTTTCTTTTAAATTTTGTTAAAATTCTTTTGAGGTTAAATTTTTGCCAGGGTAGTTCAGTGGTAGAACGTTCCCTTGGTAAGGGAAAGGTCGTGGGTTCGATTCCCACCCTTGGCTCAAAATTTTTATGGCTAAAAAGAAAAAAAATATTTTAAAATTTGAATGCACAGTTTGCAAAAGTATTAATTATTGGAAAAGAGCTTCTAAAAAAACAAAAAAAGGTTTGGAATTAAAAAAATTTTGTAAAAAGTGTAAAAAACACACCATTCACAAAGTTAAATAAAATTTTATGAATGGAGAATTTACCCAAAAAGCTCAAGAGGCAATGCTTTTAGCTCAAGATTTTGCAAAAGAAAGAGGTCAAAATCAGATCGATGTTTTACATTTGCTTTTAGCTTTGCTTTCTCAAACAGATACTGCAGTTGCGATTGTTTTGCAAAATCTTGGGGTTGATGTTGAGGATTTAAAAAGCAGAATTAGAGAAAAAATTTTGAGTTTGTCTTTTGTGGTCGCTCCCAGACCTGGAGGAATGTATTTGACGAGAGATTTAAACGAAGTTTTAAATCAAGCGAGGGAAGAAGCTAGAAAGATGGGAGACGAATTCATTTCTGTTGAGCATTTGTTTTTGGCCATTTTGGCTACTGAGAACTCTGCCAAAGAAATTTTGCAGAGAGTAAATTTTATTTATAAAGGAACGGTAGCTTTACCAGAATCAGGTCCTTTAACTTATAGCATTTTTCTTGAAGAATTAAAAAAAGTTAGGGGAGAAGAAAAAATTACAGATCCTCATCCAGAAACAAAACTTCAAGTTTTGCAAAAATATGCTTTGAATTTAACTCAGTTGGCAAGACAAGGGAAATTAGATCCTGTGATTGGAAGAGAAGAGGAAATAAAAAGAGTAATTGAAGTTTTGAGTAGAAGAAAAAAGAACAATCCGGTATTGATTGGGGAAGCGGGAGTTGGAAAAACTGCAATCGTTGAAGGATTAGCCCAAAAAATTGTCAAAGGAGAAGTTCCAGAGGCCTTAAAGAACAAAGAATTAATTTCTTTGGATTTGGGAGCTTTGGTAGCTGGAACAAAGTATAGAGGAGAGTTTGAAGAAAGAATTAAAGCGGTTTTGAAAGAATTGAAAAGACAAGAAGGAAAATATTTGCTTTTTATCGATGAACTTCACACTTTAGTTGGAGCAGGAGCTGCAGAAGGAGCTTTGGATGCTTCTAATTTATTAAAACCAGCTTTAGCTCGAGGAGAATTAAGATGTATTGGAGCCACTACTTTGAAAGATTATCAAAAATACATTGAAAGAGATCCCGCCTTAGAGCGAAGATTTCAACCTGTTTTTGTTTCAGAACCTTCAATCGAAGAAACGATAGAAATTTTGAGAGGAATAAAAGAAAAGTATGAATTACACCATGGGGTCAAAATTACAGATGAAGCTTTGAAAGCTTGCGCTCAACTTTCTGCAAGATACATTACTGACAGATTTTTACCAGACAAAGCGATAGATTTAATGGATGAGGCTATGGCAAGTTTGAGATTAGAAATTGAATCTGAGCCAGAAGAATTATCAAAGTTAAAAAGAGAAGTAAGAGATTTGGAAATGGAATTGAATAGAAAAGTAGGTATTAAAGAATCAAGCGAAGATGAGATAAAAAAACTGAAAGAAAAATTGAGACAAAAAAAAGAAGAACTGAAAAAGCTAGAAAAGACATTGGGGCAACAAAAAGAGCTAGTTCAAAAAATTAAAGAATTGAAAAAAGAAATTGAATTCAAGAAAATGGAAATGGAAAGAGAAATGGCTTTGGGAAATTTGCAAAGGGTAGCAGAAATAAAATATGGTGAAATTCCTCAAAAGGAAAAGGAAGTGAGAGAAACAGAAGAAAAATTAAAAAGACTTCAAAAGAAAAAACCTTTAGTGAAAAACCAAGTGGAACCAGAAGATGTTGCAAGAGTAGTTTCAAGATGGACGGGAATTCCAGTGACAAAGCTTTTAGAAGAAGAAGCAAAGAAATTAGAAAGAATGGAAGAGGAACTGCACAAAAGAATTGTTGATCAAGAAGAAGCAATAAAAGCGATTGCAAATGCCTTAAGAAGAGCTCGGGCTGGAATTGCAGAGGAAAACAGACCTTGGGGTTCTTTTCTGTTTTTGGGACCAACAGGAGTGGGGAAAACAGAAACTGCAAAGGCTTTAGCAGAGTTTTTGTTTAATGATGAAAATGCAATGATAAGGTTGGACATGTCAGAATACATGGAAGAACATTCTATATCAAAAATGATAGGATCCCCTCCAGGCTATGTAGGTTACGAAGAAGGAGGACAATTGACAGAAAAAATAAGAAGAAGGCCTTATTCTTTAGTTTTGTTTGATGAAATTGAAAAAGCTCATCCAAAAGTTTTCAATCTTTTACTTCAGATTTTAGAAGACGGAAGGCTAACTGATGCTAAAGGAAGGACAGCTTCTTTCAAAAATACAGTAATAATCATGACTTCTAATGTTGGTACTGACATTATTTCCAAAGAAGCAGCTTTGGGTTTTGTGAGAACAGAGAAAGAGCAAGAATCTCTCAAAGAGAAAGTTTTTACCGCTTTAAGAGAACATTTTAGGCCAGAATTTTTAAATAGAATCGACGAAATTATTGTTTTCAATTCCCTTGGACCAAAAGAAATAAGAGAGATTGTAGAGAGAGAATTGGAAAAAGTAAAAAAAAGATTAAAAGGAAGAGAAATTGAAATTGAATTTTCAGAGAAAATGAAAGAATTTTTAGCCGAAAAGGGATTTGATCCTAATTTAGGAGCAAGACCTTTAAGAAGGTTAATTCAAAAGAAAATTTTAGATGATTTAGCTTTGCAAATTGTTTCTGGCAAAATAAAAGAAGGTGATAAAGTTTTGGTGGATATTAAAGAAGATGAGACTACAGTAATTTCACTTTTAAAGAAAGATAAAAATAAAATTAAAGAGAGAATAACCTTTTAAATTTTTTATTAAATGAGAAATTTTATTTTTTTGATCACTTTATCTTTAATTTTTGGGACCTTTGGAGGATTTTGTAGTTTTTATCTTCTTTCTTATTTTAAAATTTTTCCTTATTTTCCTGTGGAAGAAATTACAATAAAAAAAGAAATTAAAATTGAAGAAAGAAAAAAGGTTTTGGAGGAAGCAGTAGAAAAGGTAAGGAAAAATGTTTTCTTAGTAAAAACAAAAGAAAAAGAAGGTTGCGGATTTGTTTTAACTTCAGATGGTTTGGGAATAACTTTAGCTGAAATTTTAACATCATCAAAAAAAAGAACTCAAAAAGAAGAGATTTTATTCTTTCTTGAAAACCAACAAATTGAAGGGAAGATAATAAAAATTGATGAAAAACAAAATTTAGCTTTAGTGAAATTGGAGAGAGGAGATTTTCCCGTTTTTTCTTTTTCAGATCTAGAAAAAGTGAAATTGGGAAGAGCAATTTTTTTAGTAGCTCAAATTTTTGAAAAAGATCAAGATAAAGAGAAAAAAGGATCAAAAATTAAAACTGTTGTTGGTGAGGGAATAATTAAAAGCTTTGAGGATGAATTTTTTGAGATAAGCATTGGAGAAAGAGAAAAAGTTTTAGGATGTCCTGTTTTTGATTTTGAAACGAATTTTTTGGGAATAGTTTTTGAAAAAAATAAAAAACTTTTTATTTTACCTGCTTTAAAAATAAAAAATTTTGCAAACTTATAAAAAATTAGAAATTTAATGAAAAGAGTATTTCTCATTTTAGATTCAAATTCAATTTTATATCGTGCCTTTCATGCTTTACCTTCTTTAACTACAAAGTCAGGTGAACCTACTGGCGCAGTATATGGTTTTTGTTTAAGTTTGTTTAGGATGATAAAGGATTTTCAACCAGATTTCATTTGTGCTTGCTTTGATTTTCCAGCAAAAACTTTCAGGCACCAAACTTTTAAAGAATACAAAGCTAAAAGACCTCCTACTCCAGATGAGCTAAAACCTCAAATTCCAAAAGTGAAAAAAATTTTGAGTTCTTTTGGGATTCCTTATTTTGAAAAAGAGGGATTTGAAGCTGACGACATTATAAGTACGATAAAAGAAAAAATTAAAAATGAAAAAGATCTTGAAATTTTAATTGTTTCTGGAGATCAAGATTTACTTCAATTAGTTGATGAAAAAACAAAAGTTTTGGTAATGACAAGAGGAATAAAAAATTCGATTTTATTCGATAAAGAAAAAGTAAAGGAAAAATTTGAGGGTTTAGAACCATTTCAAATTCCTGACTTTAAAGCATTAGTGGGAGATCCTTCAGACAACATTCCGGGAATTTCGGGAATTGGTGAAAAGACGGCCGTCCAACTTTTATTAAAATTCAAAAACTTGGAAAATTTATACGATCACATTGAAAATTTAGAATCAAAATTGAGAAAAATTTTGAAAGATCAAAAAGAGAAAGTTTTGTTTTTTAAAGAGATAGTTAAACTTGAGAAAGAAGTTCCTATTGAGTTTGATTTAAAAAAATGTCAATTTGGAAACTATGATAAAGAAAATGTAATTCAAATTTTTAAAGAACTTGAGTTTTTCAGTTTACTTGATAAATTGCCAAAAATAGAGAAAAAAACTTCTAAAAATTTAAGTTTATGGTAAAAAAGTTTTGATTAATTGTTGATTTTTTTAAAAAAATTCCTTAAAATAAAAAAATGCCCACCATAAATCAATTAGTGAGAAAAGGAAGAGAAAAAAAGAAAAAGGGACTAAGGTCCCCTGCTTTGAAATTTTCTTTCAACGCTCTAAAAGGAAAAAGAATTTTTCTTCCCTCTCCTTTTAAAAGAGGAATTTGTTTGAAAGTTTTTACTATGGCTCCAAAAAGACCAAACTCAGCTTTGAGAAAAGTAGCCAAAGTAAAATTAACCAACGGAATGGAAGTGACAGCTTACATTCCAGGAGAAGGACATAACTTACAAGAGCACTCAATAGTTTTGATAAGAGGAGGAAGAGTAAAGGATTTACCTGGAGTAAGATACCATATTGTAAGAGGAGTTTTGGATGCAGCTGGAGTTGAAGGAAGAAAAACCAGTAGGTCAAAATATGGAACGAAATTGGAAAGGACGACAAGTTAAAAAATTTAATTAAGTATTAAATAGAAATTAAAAAATATGGGGAGAAAAAAATACAAAAAAAGAGAAATTAAACCAGACCCTCTTTATAACTCTTTTGAAGTGGCAAAATTGATAAATTTTGTAATGAAAGATGGAAAAAAAGATTTAGCTAGAAAAATTGTTTATTCCGCTTTAAAGATTATAGAAGAAAAAGAAAAAAGAAATCCTTTAGAAGTGTTAAAAGAAGCGATCAAAAACGCTCAACCTCAATGGGAAACAAGACCAAGAAGGTTTGGAGGAGCTTCTTATCAAGTACCTGTAGAAGTTTCGCCAGATAGAGCAAAAAGATTGGCTCTAAAATGGTTAGTTTTAGGAGCAAGAGAAAAAAAAGGGAAATCGATGAAAGAAAAACTTGCAGAAGAAATTTTGCTTTCTGCGAAAAATCAAGGTTGGGCTACTAAAAAGAAAGCAGAAGTTCATAAAATTGCTGAAGCAAACAGAGCTTTTGCTGGTTTAGCATAAAAATAAACTCAAATCTATGAGAAAATATCCGATTGAACAATATCGGAATATTGGGTTTGTAGCTCACATTTCAGCTGGGAAAACTACCACTACCACCTGTATTTTGTATTACACAGGAAAAATTCACAAAATTGGAACTTTGGAAAAGGGAACGACTCCTTTAGATTGGATGATTCAAGAAAGAGAAAGAGCAATGACCATTGTAGCTGCAGCTACAACTTGCTATTGGAAAGTAGATAATAAAGAATATCAAATTAACATTATTGATACTCCAGGACACATAGATTTTACAGCAGAAGTTCAAAGATCCTTGAGAGTTTTAGACGGGGCAATAGTAGTTTTAGATGGTTCAGAAGGAGTTCAACCTCAAACTGAAACTGTTTGGAGACAAGCAGAAAATTTTAATGTTCCCAGAATTTGTTTTGTTAACAAAATGGACAAAATTGGAGCTGATTTTGAAATGAATTTAAAATCGATTAAAGAAAGATTAACAGATAAAGCAGTACCTCTTCAATTACCCATTGGCAAAGAAGAAGATTTTTCTGGGTTAATAGACTTGGTAGAAATGAAAGGATTACAGTTTGTGGGAGAAGAAGGAAAAGAAAGAAAGGAAATTGAAATTCCCGAAGAAATGATAAATTTGGCTAAAGAGTGGAGAACATATTTAATAGAAAAAGTAGCTGAGGAAGATGAAAAATTACTCGAAAAATATCTTTGTGGAGAGGAAATTTCACCAAGAGAGTTAAGAGAAGCAATAAGGCGAGCTACCATTTCTTGTAAAATTTTTCCAGTTTTTTTTGGTTCTTTAATAAAAAGAATTGGAGTTTTACCACTTTTAGATGGAATTTGTTATTATTTGCCATCTCCAGTGGATTTACCTCCTGTAAAAGGGATAGATCCCAAAACTGGTGACGAAATAGAAAGAGAGCCCAAAGATGAAGCTCCTTTTTGCGCTTTAGCTTTTAAAGTACAAACTGACCCTTATGTGGGAACTTTAACTTATTTGAGGATTTATTCTGGTCATTTGATCAAAGGCTCTTTTGTTTTAAATGCAAACACTGGAGAAAAAGAAAGAATTGGAAGAATTTTAAGAATGCATGCTGATAAAAGAGAGGAATTAGAAGAAGTTTTTGCGGGAGAAATTATAGCTACTGTAGGTTTAAAGAACACGACAACAGGCCACACTCTTTGTGATGAAACAGCTCCCATCATTTTAGAAAAACCCACTTTCCCTGAACCTGTAATATTTACGAAGATTGAACCTAAAACAAAAGCAGAACAAGAAAAGCTTTTTATGAGTTTGAAAAAATTAGAACAAGAAGATCCTACCTTCAAAATGAAATACGATCCTGAAACAGGAGAAACTTTAATTTGTGGAATGGGAGAGTTGCATTTGGAAATAATTGTTGATAGACTAAAAAGAGAATTTAATGTTGAAGGAAATATTGGAAAGCCTCAAGTAGCTTATAAAGAAACGATTACCAAAGAAGCTGAAGCTGAAGGAAAATACATTAGACAATCTGGAGGAAGGGGTCAATACGGTCATGTGATGATTAAAATTGAACCCTTAGAGAGAGGAAGAGGATTTGAATTTGTGGATAAAATCAAAGGGGGAGTAATTCCAAAAGAATTTATTCCTGCAGTAGAAAAAGGAGTGAAGGAAGCAATGGAGAAAGGAGTTTTAGCTGGATGGCCTTTAACTGATTTGAGAGTGACTCTTTTTGACGGTTCTTTCCATGAAGTAGATTCTTCTGAATTGGCTTTCAAAATCGCAGGATCTATTGCCTTGTTTGAGGCAGCAAAAAAAGCAAACCCGATTTTGTTGGAGCCTATCATGAAACTAGAAATTACCATTCCCCCTGAATATTTGGGAGCAGTCATTGGAGATTTGGGATCAAAAAGAGGAAAGATAGAAGAGACTTTTGATAGAAAAGGTTTGAAAGTAATTAAAGCAGAAGTTCCTTTAAGAGAACTTTTTGGTTACGCCACTACCTTGAGATCATTGACAAAAGGAAGAGGAACTTTTATAATGGAATTTAGTCATTATCAAGAAGTTCCACAAAATATAGCTAAAGAAATTATTGAAGGAAAAAAATAA
>Ga0065718_1002108_pt1 | contig 30184 bp, 34 predicted proteins | sample GBSCel77sediment_2_FD_59105 | JGI IMG/M metagenome (GOLD analysis project Ga0065718, IMG submission 59105) | Hot spring sediment microbial communities from Great Boiling Spring, Nevada - cellulolytic enrichment CS 77C v3 (version 3) | ecosystem: Environmental > Aquatic > Thermal springs > Hot...
CTGACTAGGAGGTTAATCGCGGAGCTAAATGTTGAGAAATATACGTTGGCGAAGGACGGAAGCTTAAAGTTCTACCATCCGGATAATGCGCACGACGATTGCTTCTGGAGTCTCGCCTTGGCAATATACGCAAGCAGAAGCGTCCACGAAGTTAGCGTTGCACCACTCATATCTTCCCGGTAAAAAATCCTCCACCCAATTTATTTTTTCTTTAGACGATTTATCAAGACCGAAAAGACGAAGGATGCCGCGAACGATGGAAGGCTTGCACCCAATTCTGGCACGAGGGTCACGACACTAGCGTAGACAGCTATGCCGAGAATCCAAGCTATCACGTTACCTAGCTTCACGGCCTTAGCCTTCTCGTAAAACTCTTCCAGCGCTATCGAGGAACGGCCCCTGTTAACGAAGAACTCTGCCGATGCAACGCCGAGGAGTGGAACGAATAGGGCACCTATCATGAGCAGAAAGCTTTCGTATTCTGCAAGAGGAACGCTCATGGCGAGTGCGATGCCGATGCCCGCCACAAGAACTATGAATTTCCACTGTCTAGTTTTCGGAAAGATGTTCTGGAAAGAGACGGCGGCCGAGTATATGTCGGCAAAGCAGTTGTCGGTCTCGTCAACCAGTATGAGTATTAGTGCAACCCATCCGAAGAATAGGACGGCTATGGATGCTATAATGTCCTTTATTCCCAAGAGCATGACCAACGCAGCTCCTAATACGTAGAACCAGGTGTTGGATATCGTATAGCCGGCGACCGTTCCGAGGAACGCCGATTTAGCCTTCTTAGCGAACCTGTTGTAGTCGGATATCAGCGGCCACCAAGATATGGGCATCACTATGACGAGGTCTAAAGCAAGGAGCAACGGCATGGAACTTTCGCCATGGTGGAACACCCAGCTCCAGAAGTCGCCAGAAGTGAACGCATGATAGGTTATCCAGATTGTCGAGCCGTAGACCAACCATATCGCAATCCTCTCCAACCATTTTCTCACGACAACCAAAGGTCCGCCGAGCGCGAGGAACATGCACCAAGCCCCGAAGAAGATGACCCAGAAGGTGTATGCTACATGGCCGAGTACGTTTGCTGTTAATAGCGTAGCAGCCTGCGCCATTATCATGAGCTCGAAGGCCGTCCAGCCTATTAACTGCACTATGTTGAGGGCTGTCGGAAAGTAGGATGCCTTGATGCCGAGCACGGGTCTGAGACTCACCATCGTAGGCACGCCGTACTTGCTACCCACAATTCCCGGAAGCGCCAGCATGACGCTACCTATTATGGAGCCGAGCAGTGATACGAAGAGTACCTCGAAGAACGATAATCCTTCCAGCAGCGAGCCTGCCAAGAGGACGAGTAGCCCGACGCCAAGACACGACCAAAGGACGAAGTAGTCCAAGAATCCAAGGACTTTTACNTCCTTCGGTACGGGCTCGGCTCCCCACTCAGGCGGGAGCTTGACCTTCATAACCCNTTCAGCAAGTCTGCTACCAAGGGCTCATTATAAATGTTTTAATAAGTNACTTATTNCAAAAAATTTGAGTGAGTGAATTGTACNATAACGGANGTCTACTCGATCTTGATGGAGACGCCCTTAGGCTTGGCCTTCTTCTTGTTGAGGACGACCTCTAGGACACCGTTCTTNTANGTAGCCTTCGCGCCCTCGGGTTCGACCTCCTCCGGGAGTTCAACTTCCTTGTANTACTTCCTCTCGGGCGTGTCCACCTTTATCGTCAAAACCTTATCGGCAACGTTCAGCTGTATGTCGTTCTTATCGACGCCCGGCAACTCGGCCACTACCCTTATCACGTTTTCCTCAGGTATGATATCGACCAAAGGCTCCCTCTCGCCCTTGAGCTCCAACGGCCTTCTGCCGAGCCTAGGCTTTATGTTGCCAAACTCCCTTATGATGGGTCTTCCGTCAGGCCCTATCGTGATTGAGTAACCGTAAACGAACGGACCGATTATTCTCTCCACGCCCTTCTCGGTCCTCATCTCCCTTACGAGCTCCTTCGGAACCATCTCCTCGATTCTCTTGAATTCCTCCTCAAATTCCCTGAAGAAATCCTCCCAGTATTTCTCGAAGAAGCTGAATGGGAAGCGTCTGAACCTTCTGAAAAATTCATCCCACCACTCATTCGACAAATAAAATCACCTCAAAATGGTTAGAGTGCCTACTTGTTAATAAGTTTAATCCAAGATGCGAAACTGTTTACCTTTTGCTACTCGTCGCTTTAGAGAAGAATATTTTAATGATGTCGGCCATCTTAATTTCAACGCCACAGTGTTCCTCCTCGCGCTTCATGTAACGAAAGACTTTAAGCAGCTTCGGGAAGTCTCTGACGAAGCTGAAGTTGCCACGTATCTTGTCCGCCACAACATCGAATACTTCCTTGTATGGAGAGAACTTTCTTAGAACTTCTGCCGTGTATGCCTCTGGGTCTTCGACATTCTTCGAGAAAATCTCGGCGCACCGAAGGCTGGATATTATGCCCTCGCCCAGCACGGAGAAAACAGTTCCTATACTCTCGCCGACGCCTACGACCTTTCCAGCATAGTAGGGCTGACACATCGATGGAGGCGTTATCCTAAGAGGTCTGCCGACGACCTTGACAATCTCGCCCCCGTGCTCTTGAATGAATGAATCCAAAAAGTACTTCTGTTTTCCGAAGTAGTCTCCGCAGCCAACATGGGCATAGGAATCGCCGAGCGGAAAGAACCAAAGGTAGCCAGCCCTCATCGGCTTTATGTAAAAGTCATCTATCGGCATCTTGCTGTACTTCACCTTGTACTCCAGCGTGTGGATTACGTAATCTTTGTCGATTTTTGGTAGCAACGCTCTCGAAAACCCTGTCGAGTCTATTATGAGGTCATACTCATCCCCAAGCTGCTCAGCACTCCTAATATGGACGCCGAACTTCGTATCGTGCCCATCCACCAGGTCCCTTTCGAGGGACAACTTGTCGAAAGTGCATAGGCCCCTGAGCTTTATCCAGAAGCGCGAGTTTCCTAGGTCCACGCACATCTCTTTACCTTTGTAAAGTATGTAATCTTCGAAATTCAGACCGATGGAGGAGAGAAGCCTTTGCATCTCAATACTGGATGTGCCCCACGCACAGGGTGGGTAACAATTTTCGTAATCGCACCTCTCGAACCCGGCGACCTCATATTCATGCGACAGCTTAGAGACAAGGTAGGAGCCAGCCACACCGAGTCCGACGACGGCAATTTTACGCATGTTCCGCCAAAATATCAAATTAAATTTTTAATAAACCTTAAAGCCGTAAAACATTTTAATAGACGGATCGCGAGTTTACCATTAGAGCCGCATGCGGGCCCGTAGCTCAGCATGGTTAGAGCGGCAGTAATCGGCCGAGGCTCATAACCTGTAGGTCGTGGGTTCGAGTCCCACCGGGCCCATAAAAATGCTTTAGAAGGTGTAGCATACGCTTTTAATGCCGGATATGCGTCTCGATTTTGTATGAAACCTCGAGTTCTTGTGGGCTGCTGCGGCTGGGCTGTAAAGGGTGGTAAGCAAGCATACTACAAAAGTTTCAAAACTGTGGAGATTCAGGAGACCTTTTACAAACTGCCTAAGCTGGATACCGTAAGGAAATGGAAAGAGTCAGCACCGGAGGACTTCGTCTTCAACATGAAGGCCTGGCAGGCGGTAACGCATCCTCCGAGCAGCCCTACATGGAGGAGAGCCGGCATCAGGGTTCCAGAGGATGCGAAGGAAAAATATGGGGACCTGAAGCCGACGAAGGAGAACCTCGAGGCTTGGAGCAAGACNGTNGAGGTGGCGAAGGTTATCGGAGCAGTGGTCGTCGTGGTGCAAACACCATCTTCGTTCGGTTACACCGAGAAGAACTTCGAGAATGCTGATAGGTTCTTCAGCGAGGTACCGCGCGAAGGCTTTGAGATAGGCTGGGAGCCGAGGGGAAGCTGGCGTAGAAAATCCGGACGCCGTAAGGGAGCTTTGCAAGAAGCATGGCCTGATACACGTGACGGACGTATTCCGCTGGAGGCCTGTTCNACAGACACAAAATATTCTACACAAGGTTGCACGGCATAGGGGGCGGTGAGGTGAACTATTCGTACAAGTACACGGACGAAGACTTGGCCAAACTGAGGCAGATGGTTGTAGAAGAATCGGAGGGCAGGGATGCGTGCTACGTTTTGTTCAACAACGTTTCGATGGCCGACGACGCTCTGAGGTTCAAGAAACTCTTAGAAGCATTTATTTAGCCGCACGCATGCCATAATGGAAGGCAAGGATTAATGGCCGAGTACGAAGAGCTAGTCAAAAGGATACTGGAAAGGAGACCGGAGCTTTCCGAGGAGGAATTGGAGAGGAAGGTTGAGGAGAAGCTGAAGAGCTCGCCCATGCTTAGCAGGCTCGGAGCGCTACTTCTCTTGGCGGATGAGCTAGGAGTCTTTGGAGCATCCGAGTACTCTGCACCCGCGTTCGACGTGAGTGAGTTTACAAAAATTTCCTCGCTAGTCTCGGGGCTGAACGACGTATCGCTTTACGTCAGGATTATAGCCGTCTCACCTCTCGTCATGGTAAACGGTAAACCCGTCCTAAGGATGAAAGTTGGTGACGAAACAGGTAAGGTCTCGGTCGTCGCGTGGGAACAGAAAGCGGAAGAGCTGGCGGCGATAGGTCTCTCTCCCGGCATGACCGTCGTGATGATGCACGTCTACACGAGGGTCGGTCCTGATGGCAAACCCGAGATACATGTGGGGAGGAACAGCTCGGTAAAGCTCGTCGAGGACTTGAAAATCCTACCACACGTCGAGAATTTCTTCGTTCCGGCAAGTAAGGCTTCAAAAATCGAAACGTCTGACATAAGGGCTACGCTCGTCATGATTGGCGAGCTAAGGTCAATCCAGACAAAGTCGGGTATGGTGAACGTGGTCGAGGCACTTTTGGCTGACGAGTACGGCGAAACCGTTCTGGTAGCTTGGAGAGATAAGGTGGAGTTGATAACGAATGTTGCGCCGGGAACGGAGCTTATGCTGACGGACGTAAGGTTTAAGGGAGGTCAGCTCCAGACGACCGCTAGGACTTGCATCGCAAAGGCTACCAAGAGTAAGCTAGACCTATCGAAGCTGATGACAGAATCCAAGAGGCTTGTGAACAACAAGATATTCAGGGTGCTTGACATGCTTGAGCGACCAGGACTCGTAACGTTCATACTCTCAGACGGCGTATGGGTCTACAGGCTCTCAAGCAGTTCGCTAGTCGGTGTCAAAGTTAAGGAAGGCGATGCGGTCTGGATAATCAAAGGTTTCGTATCGGAAAGGAACGGCAGAAAAACAATCGTAACACCGGAATACGGGGTAATGATGGCAACGGAGAAGGATGCGAGAAGCGTTCCGATGGTCGATAGAAAGAAGAGATTAGCCGAGGTAAGTAGCGAGGAATCCGATATAATAGTCGAGGGAATACTCCACACAAAGACCCCGCTGGGAATCGTTGAGACAAGGTTCGGTAAGGCTGAAAAGATAAGCTTCTGGTTGAGGGACGGCGAGACTACTATGCTCTGCTCCGCATGGAGGTCCAAGGCTAGGGAAATAGACTCAATACCAATAGGCAAGCGTGTTCAATTGCGCTGGGTCAGGGTCAGGCGGAACATCTTCGGTGAGCTGGAAATATCCGTTGAAAAGGATACGAAGGTGGTCGTGCTGGAAACATGAGGCCAATACTTCAGGTCGCTCTGGATTTTACCTCGCTTGAGCAAGCTCTTCGGGTTGCGGAGGCCGCCGTGAGCGGAGGTGCCGATTGGCTCGAGGTCGGTACGCCGTTGATAAAGTCATTAGGCATCAGTGCGGTGAAGCTCGTAGCAGAGCGTTTTCCAAACGTTACGGTCGTGGCGGATATGAAGACAATCGACACGGGTTATCTTGAGGCTCTAATGGCAGCAAGCCACGGAGCACGCGTAGTTACGGTGTTAGGTTTAGCATCCGACAGGACGATTGAGGAGGCCGCAGATGCTGCGCATGAACATTCCGCCAAGCTCATGGTCGACTTGATGCTAGTCAGGGATTTACGAAAAAGGGCCGAAGAGGTCGTGACCTTAGGCGCGGACTATGTATTGTTGCACGTTGGGAAGGACCTGCAAAAAGATGGTTTGACGCCGCTTGCATGGCTGAGAGAAATCGTTGATTGCGTCGAGGTTCCTGTAGCAGTTGCAGGCGGTCTATCCGCGCTGACGGCTCCGATGGCTGTTAAGGCTGGAGCAAAGATAATCGTAGTGGGTGGTGCTATATCCGGCGCACCCGACCCAGAAAAGACAACCCGTGAAATCAGGAAAGCGATAGACTCGGTCGTTTAGAAGGAAGAACGCCGCTCAAGAAGCGCATACGCTTCCTCATACAACTCTGAACCTACTCTAGACCTGCATGTCTTGAAGATTTCCCCGAGCTTGTCAGCATCCCCGTCCCTGATAACTTTGACAAGTCTGTTGAGTCTTTTCATGTAGGATGAGAACGCTCGAAATGCATACGGGTTCATCTTAAAGGCCGATATAACGAGCTCCGGGCTCTCTGATAGTGATGTTGCGGCCGAAAGCATCTGAAGCTTAAAGGTCGTGCCCGAGAGTCTCCTTGCCTCCTTGAATGTTGCATCATCCATAGCGAAAATCAGCGACGTTGCCAATACATGTGATAAAGAGAGGACGTATGCCATGACCCTGTCGTGCACCCTCCAATCGACCACAACAACATTTGCATCGCTGAATATGCTCCTCGCCATACGCAACTCAGAACCTCTGCTCCTTATAGGCACCAACGCCATAACCTTTTCCTTCATGTCGCTCGCACCCGGCCCGAATAGCGGATGAACAGAAAGTAGCTTAGCACGTGTGCGTCTTAACCTCTTTAACGATGTAACCACGTGCGCCTTTAATGACGAGACCTCGACGATAACGCTACCCTGCTTCGCATACCTTAAGGCCTCTTTAACGACTGACGTCGTAACATCCAGCGGAACGGCGACCAGCGTGACATCAGCATCATGTACTGCCTCCTCGATGCTTCTGCTCGTGCTCGCCCCGATTTCTTTTGCTAACTTGGATGCAACGCTCCGCCTTTTATCGAAAACTTTTAGCTCGTATCCTTTTTTGTGAAAATATTTGGCAAACCAATTGCCCATTCTTCCTGCTCCGATAATAGCCGCCTTCATACGCTTCCGACATCTAAAGATGGATTAGACTAAATAATTTTCCCTAGGTAAGATTTGCCGCAATTTTTACGACCAGCTTCAGGACATGCTGCTAAGGAACTCGCCTATCCTTTTCACGCCCTCGACTAGGGCCTCCTTCGGCTGTCCGAGCGATATCCTGAAGTAGTCGAAGTAGTTGCCGAACGCACCGCCGGGCGCCACGCTTACGTTCTTCTTCTCTAGGAGTTTCACGGCGAATTCTGACCCGTCGATACCCTCTACGTCAATCCTTGGGAAGACATACATGGCCCCGTCTGGTTTGTAGAAGGATACGGGCAGCGGCTCAAGGGCCTTACACACGGCCTCGGCCCTTTCCTTCATCACCTCCGAGTTCCTCTTTGCCTCGTCCAAACACTTCAGCGCTTCAATAGCTGCATACTGTACGAACTCCGGGATGCAGGTTATGAGCATAGACTGTATTGCGGCCATCTTGTTAGCTCTATCAAGGTCGGAGATGACGAACCCAACCCTAAAGCCCGTCATGCCCCAGCTCTTGGAGAAGGACGATATCAGAACGTAGCTCACCTCAGGATAGTTAAGGACCGTGTTGTGCCCCGAGCCCGTGAAGTTATAATCCGCGTAGACCTCATCACTTATCAACGTCAGCTTTTTGTCCTGCGCTATCTCCACTATTCCCTTGAACGTCTTCTTACTTAAGGCCTTGCCGGTTGGGTTGCTCGGGTAGTTCAGAATTATGGCTTTCGTGGCCGCGCTCATCTTTTCATTAAGCTCATCAAGGTTCGGCTCCCAATTATCCTCCAACCGCGTCTCTAACACAATTGGCCTTCCACCTACGTATCTAATGCAAGATTTGTAAATCGGCCATGACGGGTCGATAACTATAACCTCGTCGCCAGGAGATATCGTCGATGCGAGGGCTAGGTACACGCCGAATGCACCGCCCATAGTTGCTATCACTTGGTCTGCCTTAACATCCGCACCGAATTTCATCTTCACGTAATCGGCGATTGCCTCTCTCAGCTCCTGCCTTCCCTTCGGTTCCGTGTACCTCGACTTTCCCGCCTTCATCTCCTGGTATGCCCTTTCCACGACGACGCTCGGCGCCCTGAAGTCGGGCTCACCTACGTCCATCCTGATGACCCTTACGCCCTGCCTCTCGAGAGCCTCCGCCATCCTGGCTATATCCCTGTGCGTAAGGACCTTTCTCTCTGGCGGCTTTGGCTGGACCTTGATACACTCTTCGATAAGTTGCGTCGTCAGCCTTTGTGCAAAATCCCTTTCTATACCGAGAGCCAGAGCCTCCTTGGTGACAGCCTCCCTCAGCATCCTCTCGGCGCTCGGGTCCTCGATGCTCAGACCCTTTGCTTGCTTCAGCTTGCCTATCTCAACGCAAAGTGACTGCCTTTTTGCGACGAGCCTGAGGATTTCCTTAGTAATCTCTAAAACTTCGTTCCTCATCCTATCGAGCTCGTTATCCTTTGCACAGGACATTTTTGCTTCATGAATAACGACTAGCCCGTGTATTTAAACGATGAGTCTCGCGAGTGCGTTGTGGGTTATATTGTTATGTGGCAGTTGTTAAAAATATGCGAAAATCCCTTGACCAAAAGAGCAAGCTAAACATGATTTAGTATGTTAAGGGGTATTTAGTGCCGCAAAACTATCTTCACGTCAGCGGCAAGGGCCGGGGTTTCATAGTCGCCAACGCCGTAAATGAATAGCGGGTTTATGTCGACATCCTCTATCTCTGGGAAATCTTCCGCAAGCTTTGCGAGTCTAATGATTATCTCCTTAACCTTTTCCTTATCCGATGGCTTCTCGCCCCTTATGCCNTCGATAAGTTTCGACGCCTTTGTCTCGTTTATCATCTCTTCCGCATCCTCTTTCGTCAGCGGTGCGACCCTGAAGGACACGTCCTTGTAAAGTTCTATGAGGGTACCGCCGCTTCCAAACATTATCAGTGGGCCGAAGATGGGGTCCCTGTGCATGCCTACGGCTATCTCCCTTCCCTGGGGAGCCATCTTCCTGACGATTATTCCCCTTATCTCGGCGCTCGGTGCCTTCTCCCTCACACTCTTCATGATCTTTTCGTACGCCTGCCTTACCTCGTCCTGGTTTTTGATGTTGAGTACTATCCCTCCCACGTCGACCTTGTGGAGTATGTTCGGAGACTCCACCTCTAAGACTACCGGGTAACCAACGCTGTTAGCTGCCTTTACGGCCTCCTCCGCACTAGTAACCCTGATCTTTTCAACCACCGGTATCCCGTAAGATTTTGCAACCTCAGCAGCCTCAGATGGTAGAAGTATGTTCCTCTTTTCCTCTATCACGGTCCTTATTATCCTCTCTGCCTTACCTTTATCCACTTTGATATCCTGCAGACCTTCTTCCTTCTTCTGCCTCTCCAAGAACCTGCGGTACTTTAGCAGCTGACCGAGAGCGGCAACCGCCTTCTCTGGCGTATCGTATGCCGGGATGCCGTTTGAGATGAGTAACCTTATGGCCTCCTCGCATTCCTTTCCTCCGATGAGGCATGCGGTTATCGGCTTTTCTTTCTTAACGGAATTTTTCGCCCTTATGAGGGCGTTTGCCAGGTCTATTGGGTTTGTTTGTGCCGTGTGACAGTACAGCACTATTACGTTGTGGACGTTNTCGTCCTCCAAGAGCGTCCTCAATGCTCCTTCATAATCGCTTGGTGTGGCCATCCCAGTTAAATCAACCGGATTGTATACGCTACCGAAGGGAGGCATGAACTTCCTGAGCTTCTCTGCCAAGTCTTTCGGAATGTCCATGAGTTTTACTTTTGAACTCCTCTGCGGCGTCGGTTGCCATGACTCCGGCTCCGCCACCGTTCGTTAAGATTACGGAGTTTTCACCGCGAGGTAACGGAAGCAGGTCGAACGCCACGGCCCAATCGAAAAGCTCGATAATCGTAGGCGCCCTTATTATCCCGGCTTGCTTAAAGGCCACTTCATACGCTACGTCTGAACCGGCCAAGGAGCCTGTGTGAGACTTTATTGCGTTTGAAGTTCTCTCCGATTTCCCTGGCTTCAGCGCTATTATTGGCTTCTTCTTACTCACTCTCTTGGAAACCTCCAAGAATCTCCTTCCATCATCCACCCCCTCCAAGTAGAGAGTTATGACCTTGGTATGCTCATCGTTTCCGAAGAACTCTATGAAGTCTGTCTCGTTTAAATCNGCTTTGTTGCCTATGCTCACCAGGTCGGACAGCCCGATCTGCTTTAACAAAGTCCAGCCGGCCAAACCTATCGCAAGGGCCCCGCTTTGGCTAACGAATGCGATCCTCCCCTCCTTAGGTAATTGTTGCATGAAGCTTGCGTTTACTTTCTTTACGGTGTCTGCAATCCCGATTATGTTTGGTCCCAAAATCCTTGCATTTCCTTTCCTCGCGATTTCAACGAGCTCCAGCTCTTCCTTCACGTTGCCTATCTCTTTAAACCCTGCAGAAATTATGGCGATTGCCTTAACACCCTTTTCCACGCTTTCCCTAAGTACTTGGGGCACTATCCTTGCTGGGACGGTTATGACCGCTAAATCAACGTTATTTGGGACATCCTTGATGGACTTGTAACACTTTAGGCCCAAAATTTCATCCGCGTTTGGATTTACGGGAAAAATCTTTTCCTTTGGAAAAGAACACTCGAGGATGTTTTTTACNACAACGTGNCCGATTTTANTCGGNTCTCTCGCGGCTCCTATGACGGCAATGCTCTCTGGTCTGAGAAGTTTTGTTACAACTTCGGTTAGTGTGTTCATTTCAAGAAGTCTGCCTTTTTCTCAATAAAAAACCTTTTTTNGGAAGTGTTAGTGCACTGATGAGTTAAAGTTAAATACAAATGCGTAGTTTTTTCTGAATTACAGAAATCCGCTGAAGTTCGATTTTTGCGTGAACTTCACAAGATTCACGCCTACCCACATTCTGACACACTCAGCTCAAGAGAATAAGTTATTAAAGGATGTAATCAGAAATCAGCATGGTGCGTTTGAGAAACGCATCGCTACTAGGAAGAAAGGGAAGGGAGCTCTTCGAAGTAGTTGTAGGTAAGCTTGTCAGTTACATGGCCAGACATGGTGTAAACCCCACCGCGCTAAGCCTGTCCGGGCTCGCCTTCGCCATCGTATCGGCCTATCTTTACATTTTAGCCGCCAGCATACGCGAGCTTATAATCTTAGCGGCTATCGCTCTGCTAGTATCCGGTTTCTTCGACGCAATAGACGGCGCGGTCGCGAGAGCATCGGGCAAAGTTACCGCGTTTGGCGCATTCACNGANTCCATGCTCGATAGGTTAGAGGACGCGGCAATAATCGTTGCGATAACCCTCGCGGGCTTCCTTAACGTCTTGCTGGGTATGCTCCTGTTGCTGTCTTCGTACTTGGTTAGCTATTCAAGGGCGAGAGCAGAAGGGCTTGGTGTAGAGATGAAGGGCATAGGACTATTCGAGAGGGCCGAGAGGATTCTTGTGATATTCGCCGCATCCAGTAGCCGAATACTTCTTCCCACGCACCATAATGCTCGTATCCGTTGCATTGATAGCGATAAACGTCTTAGTGATTGTCCAAAGAGTATTGCATGTTAGGTCTAGATTGAAAGAGAATCGTTGAGTTAAACAGGAACGAATGTTATTTTGCCATCCTTAAATTGTAACTCGTAAATGTAGTTCACCTCGAGCTTCACGTTGAGCATCTCGTACTCCTCCTCCGTAAGAAACAGCGTCATTTTTGGTATAACGATTTCCCTCACAGGAGGCAACAAGCCCATAGATTGCATCTGAAGGAATACGCCCTGCATCAACCTTTGTAGCATCAAAGCTTCCTCGTTAAATGCGCCAGACCTTTCGCTTTGTCTTCTGACCTCGACCAGCTCTATGATTCTTCCAGGCCTGCCCGTCTCGGGGTCGTTGGTGCTGGAAATCCTGTAAACTTTCACCAGAACCATTTGACAATAGAAGGAACTCAGAAGTATATTAGCTTGTCGAGAAAGCATAAAAATCCAGCTATGCGATAGCGTGCTTCAGCAATATCTTTACGTCAAAGGCCATGCAACCGGTTTCATAGACGAATAGTGGGTTTATATCAACATCGCTTATAACGTCAAAGTCCAGCGCGAGTTGGCCCACTGCCGCTAAGACGTTCTTCACCGACTGCACATCCTTCGGAGGGCCTCTAAAGCCTTTCAATATCTGATAGACCTTCGTTTCATTCATAATCTCTTCCACGTCAACATCCGTGAGCGGTGCGACCCTGAAGGACACATCTTTGTATAGTTCTACCAGAATACCTCCAGAGCCGAACATAACTATTGGCCCAAAAACTTCATCCCTATGCACTCCCACGGCAACTTGCACGCCCTCCTTAATGAACGACCTGACCACGACACCCTCTATCCTGGCACTCGGAACTTTCTCCCTAACGGAATCGATGACCTCGCGATAAGCGCGCTCCAACTCTTTATCGTCTTTTATATTGAGCTTTATCGCTCCCACGTCAGTCTTGTGTACTATGTCCGGGGACTCAACCTCTAGGACAACAGGGTATCCTACCTGCTCTGCCAACACTATGGCCTCCTCCAAACTTTTCGCGACGAATTTCTTCGGTGTGGGTATTCCATAAAGTCTTGCAACCTCGCACGACTCGGATTGTGTAAGGTTCCTACCTTCCTTTAAGGCTCTTGCTATAATCTCGTATGCCCTCTCTTTTTCCCTCTTAACTTCGAGGTACCTGCCTACCGGCCTGTTTTTGTAATAAACGTATCTATACTTCGTTGCGAGAGCGGCCGCCCCCCTTTCTGGCGTGTCGAAGGTAGGTATGCCGTTTTTTATGAGAAACCTTGTAGCATCCTCACATTCTTTTCCACCTATGAATACGGCAATTACCGGTTTGTTTTTACCCACGTTATTCACGCAGCTCGCTATGGCCTCGGCGACACTCATGGGGTTAAGCGTAGCCGGATGCGAAAAAAGCACTATGACGGCATGGACCCTTTCATCACTCAACAAGACCGAGAGGGCTCCATAGTATTCTTTTTCAGTGGCCATGCCTGTCAGGTCTATTGGGTTGAGAACAGAGCCGAAACTCGGCATCCACTTCCTTAAGGCCGAAGCTAAATCCTCGGGTATCCCCATCAAATGGAGGTTTAGCTCCTCGCAAGCGTCCGCGCACATGATTCCTACACCACCGCCGTTCGTCACTATCGCGACGTTCTCTCCTTTTGGGTCTGGTAACATGGCCAAGGACAGCGCATAGTCGAAAAGCGTTCGTATGTCGCTCGCCCTTATGACTCCGCACTGTTTGAACGCCGCATCGTAGGCGACATCTGAGCCTGCCAGCGAGCCAGTATGCGATTTTACAGCCTCGGCCGCTTTCCTGCCTTTTCCCGCCTTCAGGATTATTATGGGTTTTTCCCTGCCAACTTTCTTAGCGACTTCCATGAACTTCTTTCCATCCTCGACACTTTCTAGGTAAAGTGTTATGGCCTTGGTATAGGGGTCCTTGGAGAAGAATTCGATGAACTCGCACTCGTCAATATCAGCCCTGTTTCCTAAGCTTACGATATCCAAAAGGCCTATGCCCCTGACCTTCGTCCAAGTGAGCAATCCTGACGCCAAAGCGCCGCTCTGGGATATCATGACAATCTCTCCCTTGTCTGGAAGATACGGCAGGAAGCTCGCATTCAGGTTGACTACAGTATCTATCAAGCCCACTATGTTAGGTCCCAATATCCTAACACCGCCCCTCTTGGCGATCTCTACCACTTTTCTCTCAGCTTCAACGTTCCCGACCTCTTTAAAACCAGAGGATATGATAGCCGCAAATTTCACACCCTTTTCGACACAATCCTCAACAATCCTTGGAACGATACTGGCGGGCACCACAATCACTACTAAGTCAACCTCAGATGGTACGTCTTTCAAGCTAGGGTAGCACTTGAGACCAAGCACTTCGTCAACATTCGGGTTGATCGGAAAGACGCGTTCCCTTGGGAAACCGTTCTCGATTATGTTTCTGAGTATTACATGACCGATTTTTGTCGGCTCCCTCGAAGCTCCAACAACAGCCACGGTGCGGGGCCTTATGAGATGCTCTAAACCTTTCACGAAAGTCTAGACACCGTACGGCTATAAAAACTTCTTAGAAATCTTATTCTTCCTCCTCTCTCGCCTCTTCTTCCAAGCCCTCAACATACCGCCTGTATTCATCGGCGTCCATCAGCTTCTCTAACTCGCTGGAGTCAGAAATCTCTACTTTTACTATCCAACCATCTTCGTACGGCGAATCGTTTATCAACTCCGGTTTATCGATTAAGTTGCTGTTCACCTCAACAATCTTTCCTGTGATTGGGGAATACACTTCCGTCACGGCCTTTACCGACTCTATTGTGCAGAGAGTATCCCCCTGCTTAATCTTCTGGTTAACGTTCGGCAACTCGAGATACATTATGTCACGTAGCTTCTTTTGCGCGTAGTCCGTTATGCCGAGTACCGCGACCTTTTTCTTGACAATCTTAATCCACAGGTGGTCCTTACTGTATACCAAGTCTTCCGGTATCTCAAAACTTTCAGACACGCGCGGTGCCACCTAAAGCGCCCGCAATAGAATCTTGTATTTAAAATTTCCTAATACCTTATTTTAACATCTCGCTGAGCCTTTTATACTCGCCCTCCTTATAAAACAGAATCTCGGTCTCAAGCTTTACCCGCATGCCCAGCCTTCTGAACAGCTGGAGGAGCGTTCCCCCATCTATCTTATCCTGCAGAGCGCCTTTGTCTGCCAGCTCCGCCAGCTTATTTATCACGACCCTTGCCTGCTCAGGGTATTGCTCAAGGGCAGCGTTAAGCACTTCTTCTGCTCTATCGCCGAGGAATGGCTTGAGCCTTTCCATGGGCGTCACTTCGGCCCTAGTTTGCTCGACCTTCTGGGCGCTTTGTAACAGTTGGCGTAGCTTCCTCAGCTGTATCCTCTTGAGCTCCAAGTCATCTCCGGACATAGCTAATGCAAAAGTGCCATAATCTACATATAGACTTTTTCGGGTTTATGCTCTAAGCGGCCTTTTTCATGAGGCTCCTAAGCGTGGACGTGTTGGTAAGGCAGCTCAACCTCACGCCGATACTGCTAAGCCTATCCGCCGCGCCCTCTTCCCTGTCGAATACCACGTAGTATGCCAACACTTTCCCGCCAAGCTCCGACACTGCCTTAACGCAATCCTCCGCAGTTTCGCCAGTCGTCGTCAGGTCGTCGACGCAAATCACCCTATCGCCATGTTGCACGATACCTTCAACCTTTCTTCCAGTCCCGTAACCCTTCTCCTTATGTCTGACGTACACTAAACCTTTGCACAATCTGTCGGCAACTATCGAGGCTATAGGTATGCCGGCGGTCTCCGTCGTGGCCACCTTATCGACGTTCACGTTCCCCTCCATGCTTATCTTCACAAGCATGAGCTCGGCTATCTTGCTCCTCGGCTCCGGATGCGAGTAAAGGGCTCTAATATCAACGTAGTAGTCGCTCTCCTTTCCGCTCGAGAGTATGAACGGTTTTTCTGGCGAGTAACGGTAGACGCCTGGCGTTCTGATAATCTCTAAGGCGGCGTTCACACGTATCCAAGACTCTGTTAAAACTTTCCTGTACTCGGCCGCCGCTCTTTCCGGCTCAGGGGACTCGGCTATGGACCTGCCAACGTTCAATAGCACGTTCCAGCCACCGTGAACGATTGCTTTCTCCATGTCGCCGCTCTGCGCTCCTATGCCGGGAAAGAGGATTATCGGCTCTTCACCAACGGCTTTCCTTATAGTGGTTATGTCGTCCGCAGAGGCCGTTTCCGTAGCGCTGACGACGAGGCCGTCAACTTTCGAAATCTTCGCATCCTCTGCAAATATTTCAAAGAGCTTTTTACCTCCTATGTCCAGCTTGAAAAGCCTCGAGGACTCAGGGTTCGATGGCAAAGTAACGGAGAACAGAGCGATTCCCAACTCATGAGCCACCTCGGCGATTTGGCTGAGGTTTCCGAATATCGGGTTTACCGTGAGCCCATCGTAGCCCATGTCCTTAACTATACCGATACCGGTCGTAGCTGTACTCGTTATGTCCGAGAGTTTGCAGTCGTATATGGTCAGCGTCCCGAGCGATTTGCAAAGCTGCGTAATCTCTTGGTGGTCCTCCACGCTCAAGTGCCTGGTGTAATTTTCATTTATCTTGAATGCTACGGTATAAGGTGCCGTCCGTTCGACGAGCTGTTTCAATCTTTCCAAATACTCCTTCCTAGTCTCTCCTTTCCTTTTCACGTCCAGCGAGATACACAGTATGCTGCCCTTCTGCCTCCTAAGCTCGGCATACCTCTTCAAGAACGACATCAGCGCACCATCTCTTCGCTCATATGGATGCAGGACCCTTATATTATCTATCCTTTGTGCCGTCGCAATTTAAGAAACTGGCGACCTGCCGAGTCTTACGTTTCTGAGTCTTATGGCCGGACCGCCGAACCAGACCGGCATGCTCTGCATGGGCTCGCTCTTACCGCAGTAGCCCGCGTAAAACTTAACCTCTTTGCCTACAGCATCGACTGACGAGTAAAGACCTTTCGTGGTCAGCTCGATTGCCGGATTCCTTAGCATGAGGTCAAGCTTGCCATTCCTTATCAGATATGCCTCCAGCCCAACGTATCTCTGATTCCATCTTCTGTCGTCGATGTTCCACTCCATGTAAGAGCTTATGTAGACGCCATACCTTATGCCTTCTATCAGTTCCTCGAGCGAGTGGTCTCCGGGCTTCATGTAGGTGTTGGCCATACGCACTATCGGCTCGACATCGTAAGAGCTCGCCCTTGAGGAGCCGTTGCTGACCGTGCCAAACTCGGCAGCCGTTTCCCTGTTGTGCAACAATTCGTTTATCCTTCCCTTCTCGATGAGCACCCTTTCTCTAGCCTCGACACATTCATCGTCGTAGAGATAGTAGCCGAAGGAATTCGGCAATCTTGGGTCATCCACGATTGTAACGTGCTCCGAGCCTATGCGTTCGCCGATAAGTTCGCGGCTCACGTAAGTCTCGCCGCCTTGTGCCGCCTCCCTTCCCAAGACTCTATCGGCTTCTAGTGGATGCCCAGCAGACTCGTGACAGATTATCCCGACGAGCTCAGGTCCCAATACGACGTCGAGCGTGTCCGTAGGCGGTTCCGTGGCCTCAGTCAAAATATTAGCGAGCTTGCCCGCCTCCTCCGAAACCTTATCCTCGAGGAGCCACCTCTCAACCCTTTCCCAACCTCCGGACTCTCCCATGTTCTCGAACCTTTGCGCAGTTCCCTTTCCGGCCTTTGCCGCCGTCAGCATGTAAGAGAACATGACCCTCGGTATGCGACTGTAAATGCTCGACCCATCGGATGTGATTATTTGCTTCTCGGTCATTAAGTGACCGACGCTTAAAACTCTTGAGGGAAGCTTCACATCATCCCGAGAAGTTATCGCAACGCTTCTCTCATCGATCTCCTTAAGCAGCTCGACCTTAGAGTCGGGGTCGACGTACTCGGGTTTTATCCTAGGCTTAATCACACACTCAGCTTTTACAGTCCTTGCGTCAGCCATTCTGATGGGATTTTTGACGGCCTTCGAGGAGGCTTTCGCGAGCGTTACGGCCCTCTCGACGGCATCCTTTACGTCAGTCTTTCTCGTCAGGTTTGTTGAAGCAAAACCCATGGAGCCGGAAATTATGACCCTTACGGATAAGCCCTTGCTCGTGCCGAACGCAGGCGCCTCGGGCACACCGTTCCTTAGTGTGAACTCCTCAAAAGTATCCGACTGATACCTTGCCTCCGCGTAGGTGGCGCCCAACCTCCTCGCATAATCGACCGCATAGTTTAGAATATCCTCCATCACCATAGCTCAGCACCAAAAATGTTTAATAATTCTTAAACCCTTTTCGGAAGAAACTTCTCCTGTTCTTTATCCCTTATGCTAAGTATGGCTTGGGCTCTGTGCAGTAACAACCTTGCTTTTTGATAGAAACTCTTAGCTAGCTCCATTTCGCTATCCGAGAGCTTTTGCTTGAGCATGAGGTCCTCCAGCTTCGAGCTTATCTCCTGAAGAACCTCTATTACGAACTCAAGCCTGCTCTCGCTCTCCACGGATATCTGACAAAACTTTAACTCCTCCTCGATGTCTGCGAGCACCGTGCTCATGGAGGCGGAACCCATCCCTCATTATACTTCCAAAAACGTGTCTATTAAAGAGTTTTTCCTAAACGTTGCATAAGGTCGCGACCCGGATTGCAAAGCTTTTATAAATCTGCCCCGCCAATCTTCTGGTCAAGCGGGACATGATAGGCCAGCCGCAGCATATAAAATCCACAAAGGGTGACGTTGCGGAAAGGGTTGTGGTCGCAGGAGACCCGGCAAGGGTTGTTCAGCTTTCTAGAATGCTAGAAAGGTCAAAGCTTGTTAACGAAAACCGTGGTTTTTTGACCTATACGGGCTACTATAACGGCACACCGATAACTGTTTCTTGTCACGGCGTTGGCGGCCCGTCCTCTGCGATAGTTTTCGAGGAGCTTGTCATGCTGGGCGCTAAGGTCATCGTTAGGCTCGGCACGACCGGAGCATTCCTAAAGCACATGAAGGTCGGCGAGGTGGTCATACCAACTGGGGCGGCGTACTTAGGAGGGACGCTCGCGCAGTACATACCCGACGCCCACATAACCCCCGTTCCCAGCTTCGATGTGACGAACGAATTGGTGAACGCCGTAAAGGAAGAGGGTTTGACGTACCACATCGGCCCCGTATTCTCCAGCGACGCATTTTACGCCGAGGACCCTGAGTTCGTCAAAAGGTGGGCGAGTAAAGGCTACATATCCGTCGAGATGGAGTGTGCGACGATTTTCGGCCTCGGGATGTTGCGCGGCGTCAAGACAGGCGCAGTGCTCCTCATAAGCGATAACTTGGCAGAGATGACGCCCATGGTAGATGCTGAGTACCTTAAGCCGTACGTCGAGAAGGCAGGAAGGGCAGTCCTAAAAGCACTCCTGAGAATCAAGCTTTAGGATTCGTCTTCCAAAACAGACTTAAGAGAAGCTATAAAGTCTGATACTTTCTTTTTTGCAACCGCAGACGCATTCTCCTCTATTATGTTGACTATTTCGCTGCCCACGACTATACCATCGACAATACTCACCAAATTCTTCGCATAGGACGGGTCCCTTATGCCGAAACCGACCGCCAGGGGTATGTCGCCGATTAATCCCCTGGCCCTAACGATGGACTTGGCAGGCTCTATGTAAGCCAGCTCGCCCGTAACAGATGATATCCCGATGTAGATGAATGCAGGGTTATAGCTCGCCATGCTCTTGATGATACCGTCTGGATAATTGTAGTTTGCGAAGAAGAATTTTTCAAGAGATGAAGCATCGCACGCCTTCGCATACTCATCCAATGCCGCGTGCCCCATCATGCCCAAATCCGGTATGAGCGCACCCAAAGCACCGCTCTTCACCACAGAATGCATGAATTCCGTCAACTGTCCAGCAGTGTTTAGGTAACACAAGAGTATCTTTGGTGCGTTCACGTTTCTAGCGATTTCTAGCGCCGCATCCTTCTCTATGCCTTGCTCCCTTACCCTCCAGTACGACAGCCTTATGCTCGTACCATCATAAATAGCAATTTTTGGCGGTATGCCGAGTTCCAGTATGTCAGCACCGGAGCTTTTGAGTATGTCAGAATATTCCATGAATGCGTCAGGCGTCGGATAACCCAAGGTCATGTAGGCAACGAGAAATTTCTTCCTCGTAACCTCTCGTATGCCTAACGTACCTCAACACCCCTTGCATTCTTTATGAATTCAAAAATCTTCCTTCTGTCCTTTATCCCAGGGTCGATTTCTACACCAGACGATACGTCAACGGCATAAGGCCTCACAATCCGTACGGCATCCGCCACGTTTTTTGGTGTCAGGCCACCAGCTAGCATCACGGGTTTAGGGTAAAGATGCTCAACGACCTTCCTGCTTATCTCCCAGTCGTGAACTTTGCCCTGACCACCGTATCCCCCGACAAGAGAATCGAGCAATATGGCGTCGAATCCGCTGACAGAATGCTTCAGACGTTCAGCATCGAGGATTTCACGGACGTTAATCGCTTTTATCAATCTAATACCGGGCAACATGCTCCGCAATTTTTCGGCATCCGGAAGATTATTGCCGTGTATCTGCAGCGCAGAGGGTCTAAGCGTATTACAAATTCTAATTAGCTCATCGACGTTTGACGTAACGGTCACCACCACGCTATCCACGAACACCGGTACGTTCTTTATCAAATCCTTGGCCCTTTCATAGGTCAAATTTCTTGGCGATAGTGGTGAGGCTACGACGAATCCTACAGCATCGGCACCAGCATCCACAGCGGCCACCAAGTCCTGCTCACGTGTTATACCGCAGATTTTAACCCTGACATACGTCATAGGCCCTCACAAATTCCCTTACCTTGCCCTCGACATCGGCCGACGTCATTATGGACGTACCAATCAAGAAGGCATCCGCTCCAAGATTTTTTAGGAGAACGACTTGCTCAGGACTGCTTATGCCGCTCTCGCACACGACCGGTTTACGCTTGACCTTTACGTTACTGAGTATGCGCTTGGAAACATTGATATCGACTTCCAGCGTCTCCAAATCGCGATTGTTTATTCCCAACATGTCAGCCTCCGCATCCATGCCCGAAAGAAACTCTTCTTCAGTATGCGTCTCCAAAAGCACCTCAAGACCCAACGAGTGAGCTATCTTTATCATCTCGTCTAAGTTTTCGTTACACATCCTTTGGTCGTAAACCTTTTTGATTAAGAGGACGGCGCTCGCTCCCAACCTCGATGCTGCCCTCAATTGTACGTCGCTAACGATTACGTCCTTCATGAGTATGGGTATGCTGACGGTTTCTCTGACGACCCTTAGCTTCTCTAACGAGCCACCAAAAAATTCGTTCTCCGTCAAAACCGATATGCCCACGGCCCCACCACGTTCCATGGCCTTAGCTATGGCTTTGATGTCTCCGCCTATGCGCCTTCTCATAGTCGGTGACGCTTGTTTCAGCTCAGCTATGATGGGTATGGCTTTGCAAGCGAGTATCGCGTCCTTCAAACTTGGGGGTCTTGAAGACGTTACCGATGATGACGTCTCATAGTAGCCGCTCTCTACGCGTTCGATGGCCTTTTCGACCAAAACTTTAAGGAAATTGCCCATAAACCTCCTCCATCCTCTCGAGTTTCGATAAATCACCGCTAAGTTTCAACAACTCCTTCAGCTTTTTGTATGCCTTACCGCTGTCCAGAGACTCTCTTGCCAACTCCATACCCTCGATAAAGTTGTCCGCCCTTCCTCCTAACATTATGCCTAAAGCAGCATTGACCAAGACTGCGTCTTTTTTAGGACCGCCCTCGCCGTTCAGAACCATGAACGCTATCCGCGCTGCCTCTTCTCGCGTTCTGATTTCTAGTTCTTCCTGTCTACAGGGCTCGACGCCAAAATCCCTCGGCGTCAACTCAAGCGTCTTGAAATCTTTATCCCTTAACCAAATGACCTTCGTTTTGCCTATTATCGAAACCTCATCCAAACCATTAAGNCCATGCACGACAAAAGCTTCCTCNCATCCTAAGTTCATTATGACATGCGNTAACGTGTCCATAATCTTATCATCGCATACGCCTAATAGCTGGGCTTTTACGTCAGCCGGGTTCGCGAGCGGCCCGATGAGGTTGAAGACGGTTCTTATCCCTATCTCTTTCCTTACCTGCTGAGCGTTCTTCATAGCTGGATGGAAATGCGGAGCGTACATGAAGCCTATACCAACCTCCTCGATAGCCCTTTCGACCGACTTAGGATCTTGCTCAAGGTTTAAGCCAAGCATTTCGAGCAAATCGGCGCTGCCGCACTTTCCAGAAACGGCTCTGTTCCCATGCTTTGCTACCTTGACACCCGCCCCGGCGATAACGAAAGCCGCGATTGTGCTTATGTTGAATGTTTTAATCCTGTCACCGCCTGTTCCGCATACATCTACAAGTCTCTCGTTTATCTTAGGTCTTACCTTGCGACAGTATTCTTTCATAACCTTTGTGAATGCTGTGAGCTCCGTGATGGTCTCGCCCTTCATTCTGATGGCGGTCAGGAAACTTGCGAGCTGAGCATTAGTAACGTTGCCATCCATTATGCTCCTCATAGCGCTCTCAGCTTCGTCGTAGCTTAAGTCGTAGCCTTCAACAAGCTTCCTAAGAATTTCCGTGAACATGCTAAAAACCATCCAAGAAATTCTTCAGAATCTTTTTACCTTCCTCGCTCATCACGGACTCTGGATGGAACTGCACTCCCTCTATGGGATGCTCTACATGACGAACGCCCATGATTTCGTGGTCGTCAATCGATTCAGCCGTAATTATGAGACATGAGGGCAGAGATTCTCTGTCTCCGCAGAGAGAGTGGTATCGAGCAACCCTTAGAGGATTCCTAACATTTCTGAACAGGCCCGCGCCGTCGTGCTTGATGAGGCTGGTCTTTCCGTGCATGAGCCTTTTTGCCCTTACAATTTTACCACCGAAAGCGTAGATTATGCTCTGATGTCCCAAGCAAACACCGAGTATGGGTATCTTTGGACCTAGCTCTCTGATTATCTCGGTGCATGAGCCGACGTATCTTGGGTCTTGAGGACATCCAGGACCCGGCGATATGATTATCCTATCGGGCTCCAGAATCCTAGCACGCTCTAAAGTTATCTCATCGTTCCTGTACACGATAGGGGTTGCCGCCCAATTCGCCGACGTACTGGACTAAGTTGTAAACGAAGGAGTCGTAGTTGTCTATGATAAGGACCTTCATGACTTCTCACCGCTGGACATTTTTAACGCCTCCACAAGCGGGGCGAGTTTATGTTCAGTCTCCATCCATTCTTTCTCTGGATTCGACTCCGCGACTATGCCCGCGCCTGCTTGAATGTAAGCCCTGCCGTCGTTAACGAACATCGTCCTAATCGTTATTGCAAAGTCGGAATCACCGTTAAAGGATACATAACCGACTGCGCCAGCGTAAGGTCCCCTTCTTGTAGGTTCTAACTCCTCTATGATTTCCATGGCCCTCACCTTCGGCGCTCCCGTTACCGTGCCTGCCGGAAACACGGCCTTGAGCGCATCGTAACAATCGTAGCCCTCCNTAAGTTCGCCGACGACCCTTGAAACTATATGGAGCACGTGACTGTACTTGTAGGACCCTCTTCAACTCCAAGACCCGCACGCTACCGAACTTTGAAATCTTGCCTAGGTCGTTCCTTGCAAGGTCGACGAGCATCATATGCTCTGAAAGTTCTTTCGGGTCGTTGAGCAAATCTTTTATCAACTTCCTATCATTCCCACGTGGTCTCGTGCCAGCGATGGGCATCGTTTCGACAAAATTATCATGCAACCTGAAGAGCGCCTCTGGACTAGAGCCGACGATGTACCTCTTCCCCATCTTTAGGACGTACATGTACGGAGATGGATTGAGACTACGCAACGCCGAATAGAACGCTATAACGTCCCCTTCAACGTTAAACGTGTATTTTTTCGATAAGACAACCTGGAACACGTCACCAGCGGCTATGTATTCTTTAGCAGCCTCCACCATGGACATGAACTCTTCCTTTTTGACGTTGGGCCTAAGTTCTGTATGCGAAAAGAATCGTTGGGCAGGTCTTTTTACGAGTAAATGCGTAATCTCGTCAAGCCTGTCGTTTCCGAGATGGTAGTAGCGTACTCTTCCGTTCTTTCCGTCAAATAACAACCCGTCGTAGTACACTCCAAATTCCATGTCTGGAAATCCATGGTCGTCAAGGGTTCTCTGAGGCAACCTTTCTAAGTATCTAACGAAATCATAGGACACGTAACCAACAGCACCACCAGCAAAAACTAACTTCCTTCCGTCGTGGTGTAGCGGACCTACAACCTCTCTCAGGGTTTGCAAGGGTTCAGACGTTCTTTTATGCAGTACCCCATCGGGCGACCTAATGATGCATTCGCTATCCTTGAATACGATGGTCTTCAGAGGGTCAAAACCTACTAAGCACTGCCGAGCGACTCTGCTTTTTGAATCTGCAAACTCTATGAGATACGCGTACTCGTAGTGCTCGCTTAGGTTCGTGAAGACCTCAATTGGTGATAATTCGGTGCATAAGTCCTTAAACCTCGGACACTCATGTTCTTGATTACTGCCAAAGGCACATGCCCCGCAACCTTGGGGTTGTTACAAAAATCGATTGTATTTAATAATTAGTGCGCAAAAATGCTCAACATAAAACTTAGGCTGTTTCTCGAAAAACAACTTTTCAAGCCGGATACGATTCAAACTCCCCTCTTGAATGCACATTTTTTGTCATATTAAAGTCGGCCTCACGGTTATGCTTAGATACTACCTATGAGTGGCTATGCGTACGTATGAAAAGGCGGAACGCTGTAACCGTATGGGTCCCTTCAAGCTCTGCCAACCTTGGGCCGGGTTTCGACGTGCTTTCTATAGCGCTNAGGGAACCTTCCTTAAGAGTGAGCCTGTCATTCAGCGATAGCGACGGTATAAGGATTACACTCAAAGGCAAATACGGAGAAACACTCCGAGCCGATCCGGAAGTCCACTCCGGTTGCAAGGCCCTCAGGGCACTCATGGCCAATTACAACATCGATGAAGGGTTTGATATGGTAGTGTACGTCGACATACCGCCAAGGAAGGGTCTCGGACTCTCCGGCGCGGAGGCTGCAGGCGCTGTCGTCGCGGCTAACGAATTGCTGTCTTTGGCTCTCTCGAAGGATGAGATGGTTTATTACGCATCACACGGCGAGCCAGAAGGGCATCTGGACAATGTATCTGCCTCGGTATGCGGAGGGTTTAACATCGTGGTAAGGGATTACATTACCGGCATGCCGNGCGTTTATAATTTCAGACCACCATCCGACCTCGGTGCTGTCGTCATAGTTCCGAATGTAGAGAAGAAATCTACGGGTGACGCAAGGAAGGCCGTTCCTACTTTCGTCCACAAGAGCGACATGGTCGGGAACGTTTCTAGGGTTGCCGCGATATCCGTAGGCTTCGTCACGGGTGACGTGGATTGCATTCTGAGAAATATAGCGTGGGATACCATCGTTGAGAGGTCTAGAGCCGATTCTCAAGTGTACGGAAGAGGTGTGGACTGGAAGTTTTTGGAAGAGGAGAAGCTACACCTATTCAAAAAGTACGGCATCGCCGAGACGATAAGCGGTGCCGGCCCGTCAAGGATTTTGTGGTACAGCATATCGCGGCACTCTCAGGTAATAGATGAGGCCTTGGGATACGTTTTAGACCGCTTAAGAGAACTCGGGTATGACGCGGAAGCGATTTTCAAGACATATCCATCCGGAATAGGCGCGTATAGATTGTCGGAACAGTATGAATAAATGGTTTATTAACGGGACGTTTCACTTTAACTTGTCATGCAAGATGATGAATTGGAAAGAATAAAGCAACGTAAACTTGCCGAGCTTATGAAGAAGATGTCAGGAACTAAGGGCGGCTCTGTAACGTATGCCCCATCTGAACCCGTCACACTTACCGACGAAAACTTTGACGGATTCATCTCGAGCAACAAGCTGGTCGTCGTAGACTTTTGGGCAGAATGGTGCGCACCTTGCAGGATGCTCGCTCCGGTCATCGAGGAACTCGCAAAGGAATATGCCGGGAAGATAATTTTTGGGAAGCTGAACGTGGATGAGAACCCAACGACTGCCGCAAAGTTCGGAATAATGAGCATACCGACCTTAATAGTTTTTAAGAATGGGCAGCCGGTTGATGTGATAATCGGTGCGATGCCGAAAAAGCAGATAGAAGCGAGGCTGAACAGGTACACCTAAAAACAACGCCTATCGGAGAGGCCGTCCAGAAAATACGCTTTAATAAGAAGCCTATGCCTCACAATAATTAGGATAGGAGGAAGGCTGGTCGCAAAAATTTGACCTCCTCAGCATGGGCCGATTTAACTGAGTACGTGAAAGTAGCGAGGGCAGAGATAGACGAAAAACTCTCGGAGAAAATCAAGAACAGGAGCGACAGGATAATCATAAAAAACACGTTATCCGGTGGGAAGAGATTAAGGCCCGTGCTGCTTCTACTCGCCTACGACGCCCTTGGGGGTAAAGATAGGGATGCTGCGCTTGAGGTTGCCTGCGCTTTAGAGCTTGCGCATAACGCGAGCCTGATTCACGACGACATAATCGACGGCGATATGGAGAGAAGGGGCAAGCCAGCGCTTTGGAGGCAGATAGGGATTGCGAATGCCGTCATACAGGGGCACAGGATTATTAACCTCGCGTTCCAGACAGTGCTCGACAAGGGAGTTGAGCTTGCCAGAATATTCTTAAAAGCATGGAACGACGCCTCGACAGGTGTCTTGGAAGAGATATTCTCAGGAGAACAATTCTCCAAGAAGCTCTATACGAGGATAGCCAAAGAGAAGACGGCCTCGCTCTTCGCGGCGGCAACTGAGAGCGCTGCAGTGCTTGCACATGCCGACGGGAAGGTAAGAGAGCTGATGAGGGAGTATGGCGAGATGGTCGGCATGGCATACCAGCTTGCCGACGACTACGTTGATATAGTGAGCGGCAGAAGACGCTTGAACTTTCCCATCTTCGTGCTCAGACAATTCGAGGATATGATAAAGCAGTTTTATATAGCGACCAAGAGCGGTAACCTTCGCACACTCCTACCAAAATCCCTATTCGACATAAGAAGAAGTGACGTGTTCATAAAAGAAATAAATGATTACATAACTAGGGCAAAAGAAATAATCTCCAATCCGGCGATACCGGACTCCCGCTACAAATCTATGCTGATGGAGTTTCCAAGATACTGCGTCAATTCTATGCTAAGCGAGCTAAGATAGCTTTATTCTCTTCTTAAAAATCTCTTCTCTATCTCCTCCAGCCTCTTTATATTCTCCTCCTCGGAAGGGTCAAATTCTGTTGAGAACCACGCATCCAGTATCTCCTTTGCCTTCTCTTCTGTCGTCTCAGAAAGGCTCATCACTAAAATGTTGGGCTTGTTCCACTTCCTTGCACCTTTGGCGATTTCTCCACTACTGCACAGGGCTGCCCTTATGCCTGGAACCTTGTTGGCCGCTATCGTTACACCGGTACCGGTCCAACAGAATAGTATTCCTTCGTCCACCTCTTTCTTTAAGATGCTCTCGGCAACTTCGAGCGCTACGTCCGGCCACGGAGCTGCATCCCTAGCAAGGGCGCCGCAAAGCTTGACAGTGTGTCCCCTCCTCTTCAGCTCTTCAACGACGAAGTCTGTCAATTTAGTTCTCTCATCACTCCCTACTGCTATCCTCATCGCATATACAAAATTGGGCGGGCCATATTTAGCATTTTATTTTTTTAGTTAGTCCCCTCAACGTGCCCGACTACCTTCTTAACATCCAAAGATACGCGCTCCCCTCCGACGTTATTGACGAGGGCAATAGCCGCTACAAAGGTTCTGATGTGCTTTGAGTTGCACCTCATTATGAGTCCGTCCGAATCCTTTTGAACCCTGACCAGATGCGGGTTGACATCCGCATATCCTAACACGCCGACGAGGTGCTGAAGGCTCGACTGTACGGCCCTCCACACTTCAAGCTTATCGAGCTTAACGTCTCTTGGAAAGGGTCTTACGAAAACATAGCGGTATCTAGCCCTCAACAAGCCACACACCCTCTTGCACCATCTTGCCGGATAGTTTGGCCCTGTTTCTAATCAGTATGTTCAGCGGCACGGTTGAAAGCGCATCGAGCGAACGCTCGAAGTTAAGACCAAATGCGTTGATGACACATGAAGCCTCGAACGGCCCCCTTTGTTCTATGGGGTTAGAGGCGCCGGATGAAAATACGAGACTCAGACCNTTTGCGTCGATTAACTGCACAATGCCCCTCATCTTTTGGAGCGCAACTTTATCGGAAATGGCATCCACGAGCGTGAGCTCTATGGAGTTTCGTGTTACGGATAGCATGTGCTTATCGATTGTCATCAAACCATTTGGCCTAAATGCAACGGTATCAACCCTTCCATCCCTTAAGGCAACCAAGGCGGCATCTCTCGTCAAACAATGCACAGTTATCACGTCGTAGGAGTGCCTGAGCTTCGTTACCATCTTAAGCACATCGCTCCTGGTCTTAGCGGATATGACGGCTTTGCTGTAAAGCTCTAAACCATGTTCCTTGACACCGTCCTTTAGTTCATCAAGTATGGGTTTAGGTGCTTCGATGGCGAGCGCCGAATACCCTAGCTCGGACGCCCTCTTACACATCTCCTTTGCAACGGCGACATCGGGAGGCCTTATCCAAAAGTCGACGAAAGTCCTACCGCCCACCGCTATACACCCATCTCCTTCTTCAAATCGTCTAAACTTCCAGCAACTCTAAGCTCAAGCTTTATGGAATCTCTATTTGAGAGCTTCAGGCTTCCGAGGTACGCGCTCTGCTTATCAAGCCTTACGTAGAGTATGCCCTCCTGACCTTTTTCTTCGAACGCCTCGGAGACCAGCGTTAACTTCTCAAGAGCACTCAAACCTTTCTTCAATTTCTCCAGCACGGCTTTGGCCCTGTCCTCATCGCTTAACTCTAACGTTAGCAAGATTATGGGATCTCCATAATGGCCGGCCAACTGTTCCCTCTTTAGTCTCCCTCCCTCTATGCTACCCAAAACGTTCTCAAGAGCCTTTAGCACCTTTTTCTCGTCTTCGGTGGCGTGGCATATGACCCTGGCGGTTACGCCTAAGACCTTCATGACCAGATTATGTGACGGTAGAAGCTACTGATAAGCTTATTAAATAGAACCAGCACCAGACCTACAAACGGTTGAGTACAGCCATGACGGGCCTGTATGCACACCTTTCAAAACTTTGGAGGGAAAAGCCGGAAGAGCTAAAGCAGCTCATGANNAAGAGGCTGATAGAGTGGCGCAAGCAGCCCGCGGTCGTGAGGGTTGAAAAACCTTTGAGACTCGACAGGGCGAGGAGCCTCGGCTATAGGGATAAGCAGGGCTATGTAGTCTTAAGGGTTAGGGTAAGGAGGGGAGGCTTCGCAAGACCGAGGCCGAGGTCCGGCAGAAGGCCGAAGGCACTCGGTGTCGTGAAACATAAGGTCAACGTATCCATGAAAGAGGAGGCCATAAACAGGGCTAAGAAGAAGTATCCAAACCTCTATCCGCTCGGAGCTTACTGGGTAGCGAGCGACGCTCTTTACAAATGGTACGAGGTTATAATGGTCGACCCCCACCACCCATCGGTCATATCCGACAGAAACCTATCCTTACCGGCAAAGATTAGGTAAGAACATCGCTCACAAAATTTCTAAACGTTTTTAAAGGCGCAGTGGCAAGGTCAAGAGGCATACGCATGTCTGTTATTAAGAACAGGCAGACGCTACTCTCCCATGGTAATGTTGAAGGAAGAAGGATTGCGCTCGATATAATTGAGCATGCCATCAAGGCCGTGGATGCCTACGAACTCGTTAGAAAGTTTGTTTTTGTCGAAGGTCAAACGTTGAACGTCGGTCGTTTAAAGTACGACCTCTCAAGGATTCGAAACATCTACGTGGTGGGCGCCGGTAAGGGTTCTGTCAGGATGGCCGAAGCCTTAGAGGACATCTTGGGTAGCAGAATCAGCGCGGGGATAATAATAGAGAAGAGGGGACAGGGTCGCAAGCTCAGGACCGTAAAGGTTGTGGAAGGAGGTCATCCGATACCGGATGAGGCGGGGTTTGAGGCAGCGAAGGAGGTTGTCGAAATAGCTAAGCATGCTCAAGATGGTGACCTCGTGTTCGCCTGCATAACGGGTGGTTGTTCTGCGTTGATGCCCTTGCCAGCTGACGGTATAAGCTTAGACGATAAGAAGAATGTGACGGATTTGCTACTGAAGTGCGGCGCTACCATAGACGAGATAAACGCCGTTAGAAACCACATATCCGCCATAAAAGGTGGAAGGCTC
>Ga0065718_1024946_pt1 | contig 30056 bp, 26 predicted proteins | sample GBSCel77sediment_2_FD_59105 | JGI IMG/M metagenome (GOLD analysis project Ga0065718, IMG submission 59105) | Hot spring sediment microbial communities from Great Boiling Spring, Nevada - cellulolytic enrichment CS 77C v3 (version 3) | ecosystem: Environmental > Aquatic > Thermal springs > Hot...
CAACGCGAAAATCTAAAGCAGACCAAATGGAAAAAACCTGTCCCAATGATAAAGGCTCACATTTATGATATTTACCAACTTTTCCAGTTACGCTACTTTACCCAGACACAAAATTCTTGACAAGTCTCCTCTATTGTTTGCAACATCCGGTCTTTCCTCTATACTCTTGCCTTTGGGTTTGATTTTTGCTACTTTCGCTTTTGTCTTCCTTGGCTTCAATTTAACTTTTGTTGGTAAATCTGTATTTCTTGTTTTCAATAACCCTTTTTCTGTCCAATTATATAAAGTCTCTGTGCATACCATTTTATCTTTGCTAAATCCAAGTTCTTCCCTGCAATATCCTACAACAGCATTAACTGACCATTTGTCCTTCAATATCTTCTCTTCTGCAAACTCTAAAAATTTTTCTACCTCCAAAAGTTTGCTCTTCCTGCCACAATTTGCTCTATTTCTCTCATACACAGCTTTACCTGTTTGCGCAAAGTATTTTTCAAATGTGCTCAGGTTTGTTCTCATTTGGGTGGTTGTTCTCTCTTTACTTCGCGTGAAATTGTACTTGCACCTCTACCTAACTCCTTCGCTATTTCTCTTATACCATGTCCTAATTCTAACAGTTTTTCTATAATCTCTCTTTCCGCTTCACTTAAGTGTTTGAATCTTCTTCTCTTTGTGGTATGATTATTGTAGACCATAGCTTCAAACCTCATGTGTATTATTTTTACTTTTCAACTAATATCATACACAGTTTGAAGCTATGCCTTCAATATTTTCTTATTCTGTTGCATTTAATTTTACAACAAACAACAACAACATTAACCTTTTTAGAATTGACATTTTAATAATTTTTTTGTATAATAAAATTTTGCAAATAAATATACCATGCAATTTTAGGAGTTGAAGTTTATGCCGGAGGCAAAAAAACAAGATGATATAAAGGTCATAGCAACAAACCGCAAAGCTTATCACGACTACTTCATTGAAGAGACAATCGAAGCAGGAATTGAGTTAAAAGGTACTGAAGTAAAATCTGTTCGGCTTGGTCATGTTAATTTAAAAGATAGCTTTGCAAGAGTTGAAAACGGTGAGGTTTTTCTCTACAACATGCACATAAGCCCATATGAAAAAGGGAATATTTTTAATGTTGATCCAATGAGAGATAGAAAACTTCTCTTGCACAAACACGAAATTAACAGACTTGCAGGTTACGTGCAGCAAAAAGGCTACACTTTAATCCCATTGAAGATTTACTTAAAAAGAGGTAAAATAAAAGTAGAGCTTGCAGTTGCAAAGGGTAAAAAGCTTTACGACAAACGTGAAGCAATTGCAAAAAGAGACGCTGAACTTGAAATAAAAAAGAAAATGAAAGAATATTTAAGATGAGGGGGCGTGTTTTGGAATTCGACGGGGGCAGTCGGATTCCAAATAGCGGGTAGTGGTTTTCTCGGAACCACTATAAAAAACCGAGAAGAAAAATAACTGCAGACAAAGCAGAACTCGCTTTAGCTGCCTAAAGCGCAGCTAACGTCCGCCGGAGGTGCCCACGGCCTCCGAGCCGGGCGCCAACCCACGTGGGGCACCGAAAGTAAGGTAGCCTGAGCCTTACTTTTGGATTTAAATCTCAGGCTGGGGAAGAAAAAGCCTGTCAGTGGGCGTTTTCTTCCCGAGAACCCAGTACACTGACTGCACCCGGAGAAGTTTGGGGTTCGATGCCTTCGGACGGGGGTTCAAATCCCCCCGCCTCCACCAAAATAAACAATTTTACAAAGTTTAAGGATTTTGAGATCCTATTTCTAAGAAAAACTCACATGAGAAAAATAATGAGGTACTGATAAGTGAATATTAATTTAGAGGTAAAATTAGTGAAAGCAAATAAAAATTTTTTATTAAAAGTGAGAGTAGTATAGATTTTTGGAACAACGATATTGACGTTGATGTATGGAACAATGTATAGATAAGGATAGATTTGGTGATAATCGAAAATATGTCTACTTTGTAATTTATTATACATAAAAAGTTGAATAAAAAGTTAGTAAAAATAAATCCAGAGCAGTCGGCAGTACATTACTTAATTGGTAGCGCCAAATACTTCGACTGCTTATTTTTATTAGAATTTCTTCGCAAAGCAGAGGGCTCCCTTTCAAAATCATAAAGCAGCCCTATTCATTTTTAGCTTTTACCCCCTCAGCTGCCTCTTTGGTAAAAATTGTTTTTAAGGTCAACAGCAAAATCTTAATATCCAAGAAAACAGAGTAATTCTTTATATATATCAAATCAAGTCTGAGCTTGTCTTCAGGGCTTGTTGCATACTTGCCATAAACCTGGGCAAGTCCTGTGAGTCCTGCCTTTACATTGTGTCGAAGCGAATATTCAGGATAGATTTTCTTAAACTGCTCAACAAAATAAGGTCTCTCCGGTCTTGGACCTATAAAGCTCATCTCACCTTTTAGAATATTTATAAGCTGTGGAAGTTCATCAAGCCTTGTTGCGCGCAAGAATCTTCCAACCCTTGTTATCCTCGGGTCGTTTTCGGTTGCTAAAACAGGACCTGTCATCTTTTCAGCATCTTTTATCATTGTTCTGAACTTTAAAACATAAAACTCTCTCTCTCCTTCTGTAACCCTTTTTTGCCTGTAAATCACTGGTCCTTCAGAGTCAAGTTTTATGGCAATTGCAATCAAAATCATCACAGGAAAAGCAATAACCAGCGCAACTGACGCAAGAAGAACATCGCACACTCTTTTAATTAACTTCTGTTCTGAGGTGAGCTCTGGCTGTTCAATGGAAAGTGTTGCAACATCGTCAAACTGAATTACCCTTGCACGTGATACCAGTATATCTCTAAAGTCCGGTGCTATAAAAATGTGTTTTTTGAACTCAATTGCCTTTCTTACAATCTCACTTTTTAAATTTTCATCTATTTTAGAATAAAGATAGATTGTATCAACAACTTTTATATATGGTATCAGCTCTTCAATATTTGTTGGCTCAAGAACATATTTTACCTCTATCCAGCCTTTCGAAATGTTCTGAAGCTTCTGAGCAAACTCCTGCGCCTTTGGCATCTCGCCAATCACAAGCACATGCTTGACGCCTTGAATTCTTTTGAAGACATATAAAACAAGTCCTCTCCACCCTAGAAGTAATAAAAATTGTACAAAAAAAGCAATTATAAATATACTGCGTGGAAAAGCAAAGTGTCTATAGAAAAATGTTGATACAACTGTTAAAAATTGAAGAAGCATTAAAGCCAAACCCAGAGAAAATGCAATTTCGCTTATTGTTTTCATAGTAATAGTATAAAGTCCATATATATTTAAAAGCACAAGAGCAAAGAGTGTTATTTGAGGAATCAATGTATAATATGGCATAAAATTTCTCTCAGGGAATGTAAAGTTGAACTTTATTATATATGCAAGAATATAACCCGCATGTATTAGTAAAATATCAATAAGAACAACGAAAAATTTGCTCAGTTTATGATAGTTTTTAATATACGATTTCATCTTGCTACCATCTCCATTTAAAGTATTTTTTCAAGTCTTGTTGCAAGCATTTTAATGTCATGATATTTTTGGACATACTCTCTTCCTCTTTTTCCTATTTCCTCTCTTTCTTCTTTTGACATAGCATAAAAACGCAATATCGCCTGCGCAAAAGCTTTGCTGTCATAAGCCTGGCATGATATCCCGGCACCAGACTCTTTAACAATATCGTTTACCACATTTCCTGCAAAAACAATTGGCTTTGCAGCACAAAGATAATCAAAAAGCTTATTTAAAGATATTCCAAATCTATAGACTTTCAAATTGTGCATAGAAACAAGTGTCACATCAACATGTTCAAGCAAACCAGGTACAGATAGTTTTGCAACTGGCGGATAAAAAAACACATTCTTAAGTTCAAACTCTTTTGCCATATTTTGAAGTTTTTCTTTTTCTGGACCATCACCAATTATCAAAAAATGTATGCTGTCCCCTGCGTTTTCTTGAACAACCTTAGCAGCCTCAATTATTGTTTCCATTGCGTTTGCCTGACCAAGTGCACCTAAATAACAAGCTTTAAAATATCCCTCATGCTTTCTCAAAATATTACTTACTTCTTCTGAGATAGAATTTCTGAGACTATCAAACCTTTCTATATCGCACCCATTTGGAATATGAACTATTTTATTCTTATCAATGCCAAGACTTTCTATGTACTTGTCTGCTTTTGGCAATACTGTCACAACATAATCTGCTTTTGTGTAAATAAACTTTTCAAGCTTCCTCAAAAGCTTTACAATTACACTTCCTTCCTTCAAAGCGCCAAGATCAATACCGCTCTGTGGCCAAAGGTCCCTCACTTCGGCAATAAATTTACATTTAAATTTTTTTGACAGCAGATACCCCACAATCCAGGCAAGTGGATGAAATGAAGAAGCCAATATCACATCAGGTTTTTCAAACTTTCTTGCAATGAAATAAAGGTTTTTGGCATATGAGAATATATTTAAAAGCCTTTTTATATCATTCTTTTTATATGGAAATGTCTTAATCCAAACAAACCTTACTTTGTCATACTCCTCCATTTTAAACTTCTTACCTTTTTCAAGCATCTCCACTCGCTGCTTATGGTCAAAACTCGAAGCAAAGATTGTAACGCTGTAGCCCCTTTGCGCAAGCTGCTTAGCAAAATCAAAATGTCTTGTTATCCCTCCAACTTTAGGTGGAATTGCATAATGATTAAATATCCAGACGTTTTTCAATTTTTTTCTCCCTTTCTGCAAAACAAATTTCTCAACGTTTTTTTGTAACGTTTTTAGAATAAATGTCCATATTGAGTATATCATAATTTACTCTGATTATTAATATCTAAAATCAGATACATATAACAGCCTTTTTATGTCAAAATAATGCAAAATAAAAGCAAAATAATTAAAGTAGCCAATTTTATAGAGAAGGTATAATTAAGATTAGGTCTATAATAGCAAAAATATGTGGTGGGTAGAAAGGAGTCTTTGTAAAATGAAGTTTGGATATTTCGATGATGCTAAAAGAGAATACATTATAACAACCCCCCTTACACCATATCCTTGGATAAATTATCTTGGTATGCAAGATTTTCTATCCTTAATTTCAAACCATGCAGGAGGTTACTGTTTTTATAAAGATGCAAGACTTAGAAGAATAACAAGATTTCGTTACAACAATGTTCCTCTTGACATGGGAGGAAGATACTTCTACGTAAAAGATGGGGATGATTTCTGGTCCCCTTCATGGATGCCTACGAGAAAAGACCTTGATTTTTATCAATGTAGGCATGGGCTTGGATACACAATTATAACAGGCAGAAGAAATGGCATTGAAGTTGAACAAAAGTTTTTTGTACCTGTTGATGAAAACTGTGAGATACATCATCTGAAAATTACCAATATGACAAACAATAAGAAAGATATTAAGCTCTTTTCATTTATAGAATTTTGTTTGTGGAACGCTCTTGATGACATGACAAATTTTCAGAGAAACTTTTCAACAGGTGAGGTTGAAATTGAAGGTTCTGTCATCTACCATAAAACTGAATACAGAGAAAGAAGAAATCATTATTCTTTTTATTCGGTGAATACTCCTATTTCCGGCTTTGATACAGACAGAGATACATTTTTGGGACTTTACAGAGGATTTGAAAACCCTCTTGCTGTTGAAATGGGTAAGAGCTTTAATTCAGAAGCACATGGCTGGTCTCCAATTGCATCTCACATGATTGAACTCAGTCTTCTGCCAGGAGAAACAACTGAACTTATATTTATCCTTGGTTATATTGAGAATGAACCTGATAAGAAATGGCTCAAAAAAGGGATTATCAACAAAGAAAAAGCATATAAAATGATTGAAAAATTTTCAAAGCCAGAAGATGTAAATGCTGCATTTGAAAAGCTTAAAGAATTCTGGAATAGACTTTTAGATAAGTTTAATGTATCAACAGGAATTGATAAAGTAGATAGAATGGTAAATATATGGAATCAATATCAATGCATGGTTACATTTAATCTCTCCAGAAGTGCCTCATATTTTGAGTCTGGAATTGGAAGAGGTATGGGATTTAGAGACTCAAACCAGGACATTCTGGGTTTTGTTCATCAGATACCAGAGCGTGCAAGAGAAAGAATTTTAGACTTAGCTGCAACCCAGCTTGAAGACGGCGGGGCATATCATCAGTATCAACCTTTAACTAAAAGAGGTAACAATGAAATTGGCGGAAACTTCAATGATGACCCTCTGTGGCTTATACTTTCTACAGTGCACTACATAAAAGAGACAGGTGACTGGTCAATCCTCAATGAAATGGTTCCCTTTGAAAATAATCCTGAAAAAATGGGTACAATGTTCGAACACTTAAAGAGGGCATTTTATCATGTTGTCAACAACTTAGGACCACACGGACTTCCTCTTATCGGCAGAGCTGACTGGAATGACTGTTTGAACCTCAATGCTTTTTCTACAAACCCCGATGAGTCGTTCCAAACATGTGATAACAAGGATGGCAAAACTGCCGAATCTGTTATGATTGCGGGAATGTTTGTATATGTAGGTAAAGAATTTGTAAAACTGTGCGAAAAGACTGGAAATTTTGAACTGGCCAAAGATGCTCAAAAACATATTGATAACATGAAAGAGGCTATTTTAAAGTTTGGTTATGATGGTGAATGGTTTTTGAGAGCATATGATTACTTTGGGAACAAGGTTGGGAGCAAAGAGTGCGATGAAGGAAAAATCTTTATTGAAACACAAGGTTTTTGCGTTATGGCTCAAATAGGGCTTGATGATGGCAAAGCTATCTCAGCCCTTGATTCTGTAAAAAAATATCTTGATACAGAACATGGAATAGTTTTGGTTCAACCTGCTTTTACAGAGTACAAAATTCATCTTGGCGAAATTACAAGCTATCCACCGGGCTACAAAGAAAATGCAGCTGTGTTCTGTCATAATAACCCATGGATCATGATTGCAGAGTGTATTGTCGGAAGAGGAGACAGAGCATTTGAGTACTGGTCAAAGATTGCTCCCTCATACAGAGAAGAGATTAGTGAAATTCATAAGATCGAGCCCTATGTTTACTGTCAGATGATTGCAGGAAAAGATGCTTACAAGCCGGGTGAGGCTAAAAACTCATGGTTAACAGGTTCTGCTGCATGGAATTTTGTGGCAATGACACAGTGGATTTTGGGAATAAGACCAGACTTTGATGGACTTTTGATAGACCCTTGCATACCAGCCTCATGGGAAGGATTTAAAGTGAAAAGAGTTTTCAGAAATGCAGTATATAATATTGAAGTCAAAAATCCAAACAAAGTTTCAAAAGGTGTAAAAAAGGTTATTGTCGATGGTAATGAAATACCTTCCAATCTAATACCTGCTTTTTCTGATGGTAAAGAACATTTTGTAGAAGTTATAATGGGATAATTTGGTTATAAAGGAGGCTTGTTTATGAACTTTGGATATTTTGATGAACAAAAAAGAGAATATGTAATAACAAATCCTAAAACACCAACATCTTGGGTTAATTATCTTGGCACAAGTGACTATTGCCTTATAATTTCAAATAATGCTTCGGGTTATTCGTTTTACAAATCTCCAAAACTTGGAAGAGTTACTCGATTTAGATTTAATAGTATACCTATGGATAGACCTGGTAGATATGTTTATTTGAAAGATGAAAAAACTAATGACTTTTGGTCAATAAGCTGGCAACCTGTTGGAAAGCCCCTGGACAAATTCTTAAGTATATGTCGCCATGGTCTTGGCTATACAATATTCGAGAGCAAATATAATAACATAACTTCCTCATTAAAAATATTTGTCCCTGTTGATAAACCGTTAGAAATATGGGAAGTGAAAATTAAAAATGACTCAAATGAAAAAAAAGAACTTTCAGTTTTCACATACACAGAGTTTTGCTTGTGGAATTCAATGCTTGATATGATGGATTTTCAGTATATTCTCTATACATGCAGAATGGGATATAACAAGGAAGATGAAATAATAGATTACTCTATAAAACTCTGGAGCCCATATGAACCCAAGGCATTCTTCACCTGTACAAACAAAAAGATTGAAAGTTTTGATACCGACAGAGATGTTTTTATCGGTCCATATAACAGTGAATCTAATCCAGAGGCAATTAAAAACGGCAAATGTTTTGGTTCAATTGCTATTGGTGGTAACCCATGTGCTGCAACACAGGTAAAAATTGAGCTTCAACCAGGTCAAGAAGAATATTTGGTATTTCTGTTAGGAATAGGAAATGCCTACAAAGAAGGTAGAGAATATAAGAAAACATTTGCTTCGATTGACAACGTTGAAAGAGAGTTTGAAAAAGTTCAAGAATACTGGAAAGAAAGACTTAACAAATTTGAATGCAAAACTCAAGATGAAAAAATGAATCTGATGTTGAATATATGGAATCAATACCAATGCCATACAACATTCAACTGGTCGAGGTCTGCTTCGTTTATAGAAGCTGGTGGAAGAGACGGATTAGGTTTTAGAGATTCTTCGCAAGATATATTAGGTGTTGTTCATTCTATACCTCAGGAAGTTAGAAGGAGACTTATAGAACTTTTAAAAGCTCAGTTATCTGAAGGATATGCAATGCACCATTTTCAACCTCTTACAATGTCTCAAGGGAAACATAACATTCCACCACGCGAACGAATTTATTCAGATGACCATTTATGGCTTTTGGTTGCTATACCCGCTTATATAAAAGAAACTGGTGACTTTTCTATTTTAGATGAAATTGTTGAATATGCTGACAGTGGCAGTGCTTCTGTATATGATCATTTAAAGCAAGCTCTTGAATTTTCGTGGAACAACAGAGGTAAGCATGGATTGTTATTAGGACTTGCAGCTGACTGGAATGATTGTATAAATCTTAAAGATGGCGGTGAAAGTACATGGTCGACACAGCTTTATTACAAGGCTTTATCAGAGTTTATAGAACTTGCTGAGTATATCGGAAAGACTGAGGATGCTGAAAAATATAAAGCTTATAGAGAAGAAATCAAAAAGGCAATGGATGAGTATACTTGGGATGGTGAATGGTTTGTAAGAGGATACTTAGCAAGCGGCAAAAAGCTTGGTTCAAAAGAGAGTGAACAAAGTAAAATCTTTCTTAACTCTCAATCATGGGCTGTATTTTCAGGTGCTTTTTTAGACGAAAAAGGTAAAACTGCAATGGACAGTGTCAAGAAATATCTTGCTACAGAACACGGCTGTGTTAAAAACTGGCCTGCGTATGTAGATTACATTATTGAAGTTGGTGCAATAACCTCATTCCCTCCGGGTTTAAAAGAAAATGCCGCAATATTTTGCCATGCTAATACATGGGTAATAATTGCTGAAGCTCTATTAGGGCGTGGAGAATATGCATTTGAATATTATATGTCTTTCTTACCCGCAAATAAAAATGAAATAGCTGAAATTTATACTGCAGAGCCATATGTATATTCCCAGTTTATTACAGGAAAGGAGCACCCTTATTACTTTGGCCGTGCAAGAAATCCCTGGTTAACAGGTACTGCAACATGGGCATTTACTGCTGCAACACAGTACATTTTGGGAATTCGCCCGCATTATAGTGGAATAATAATTGATCCTTGCATACCATCAAGCTGGGATGGTTTTGAAGTTAAAAGAACTTTCAGAGGTAAAAAGCTTTTGATAAAAGTGTTAAATCCAGAACATGTTTCAAAAGGTGTAAAAAAAGTGATTATAAACGGTAAAGAAATCAAAAGCAATCTAATTTCAGAAACTCTTCTCGATGAAGAAAATGTAATTGAAGTAATAATGGGATTATAAATTTGTATAAAAAGAGATACACCTTGTGTTAAAATATGGTGTATCTCTTTTTATTTTTACTGTATTTTTTGTAAATCATAAAAAGCAATCCGAAATTTTGCTATAATTATTTAAAATTTTTATTTGCAAATTCGAATCTTATGTGGCAATATAAATTAATATATGATGTAATTGATTTCAAAATAAAATGGCATTAACTTTAAGGAGGTCTATTACAAAATGAGTTTTCCAAAAGGATTTTTGTGGGGTGCTGCAACTGCGTCATATCAGATTGAAGGTGCATGGAACGAAGATGGAAAAGGTGAATCTATTTGGGACAGGTTCACACATCAAAAAGGAAATATTCTATATGGTCATAATGGCGATGTTGCCTGTGACCATTACCACAGGTTTGAAGAAGATGTCACTCTTATGAAAGAACTTGGACTAAAAGCTTACAGGTTTTCTATTGCATGGGCAAGAATTTTTCCAGATGGTTTTGGCAATATAAATCAGAAAGGCCTTGAATTTTATGACAAGCTAATCAACAAGCTTGTTGAAAACGATATTGAACCGGTTATTACCATTTACCACTGGGACCTTCCTCAAAAGCTACAAGACATTGGCGGTTGGGCAAACAAAGAAATTGTAAACTATTATTTTGAATATGCAATGCTTCTTATAAACCGCTACAAAGATAAAGTAAAAAAATGGATAACATTCAATGAACCCTATTGTATTGCCTTTTTGGGCTACTGGCATGGGATCCACGCGCCAGGAATAAAAAACTTTAAAGTTGCAATGGATGTTGTGCACAATATTATGCTTTCCCACTTTAAGGTTGTAAAAGCTGTAAAGGAAAACAATATTGATGTTGAAATTGGAATTACATTAAATTTAACTCCAGTCTACCTTCAGACAGAGCGACTTGGATATAAGGTAAGCGAAATTGAAAGAGAAATGGTAAACCTCAGCAGCCAGCTTGACAACGAGCTTTTCCTTGATCCTGTATTAAAAGGAAGTTATCCACAAAAGCTGTTAGATTATCTTGTTCAAAAGAATTTGTTGGATAGCCAAAAAGTCAATAATATGCAGCAGGAAGTAAAAGAAAACTTCATTTTCCCTGATTTTCTTGGTATCAACTACTATACACGTTCTGTTAGGCTTTACGATGAAAATTCTGGTTGGATATTTCCAATAAGATGGGAACATCCTGCCGGGGAATATACAGAGACGGGGTGGGAAGTCTTCCCGCAAGGACTTTTTGACCTTTTGATTTGGATCAAAGAAAATTATCCACAAATTCCAATTTATATAACAGAAAACGGTGCTGCTTACAACGATAAAGTTGAGGATGGAAGGGTTCATGACCAAAAGAGGATGGAATATTTAAACCAGCATTTTGAAACAGCAAGAAAGGCAATTGAAAATGGAGTAGACTTGCGAGGCTTTTTTGTTTGGTCTTTGATAGACAACCTTGAATGGGCAATGGGTTACACAAAAAGGTTTGGAATTATATATGTGGACTATGAAACCCAAAAGAGAATTAAAAAGGACAGCTTTTATTTTTATCAGAAATATATAAAGGAAAACTCGTAAATATAAATAGAAGCGGGCTTTTGGAAAATCACTTTATCAAAAGCCCGTTTTCTATTTTCCATCCCTCATATGAAAGTAGCCAAATCTTTTTTTCAAGCCCACCGCTAAAACCGCCCAAGGCTAAATCCGATTTTACAACTCTGTGACACGGAACAATTATCACAGCTGGATTTTTGCCAACAGCATTTCCAACAGCTCTTGCGCCCTGTGGTCTCCCAACTTTTTTAGCAAGCTCTCTGTAAGAAATTACACTTCCAAAGGAAACTTTTATAAGTTCATTCCAAACTCTTTTTTGAAACTCTGTCCCTTGAAGCTTAAGTTTTAGGTCAAAAGTGGTTCTCTGCCTTTTAAAATACTCTTCAATTTGCAAAACAGCTTCCCTTACAACAGGGCTTATTACTTCATCCTCATCTTTATGTGAAACAAACTCTACTGATACTATGCTATCGTCTTGTCCAACAATTTTTATAAGCCCAATAGGAGATAACAGATAGCCAATAGATATTTTCAATTTAAATTCCCCCATTTTTAACTAATACTTTCAACAAATTTGTAAATAATTACTCCTATAATTAAGCTCCAAAAAATAATAATAGGAATACCATAATACCATTTCTTTAGTTTTCCTTCTTGCCAAAGATTCTCTGCCTCTTTCTGGCATTTGTTTAACATAGAATCTGGTATAAGCTTTATTGTTACTGTAACCAAAAGTGGAAGAATTATTATATCATCAAGATAACCTAAAATGGGTATAAAATCTGGTACAAAGTCGATTGGCGACAAAGCATACGCAATGGTAATTAAAGCAAATATCTTAGCTAAAAGAGGTGTATCTCTTCTTTTCATCGCTAAAAAAATAGCCGGAATTTGCTTTTCTAATAATTTTGTTTTTTCTTTTATAATTTTTCTCAATGAATTCACCTCTTTTAACTGCAGCCTTTTTTAAACAAAGCCACACACTCTACATGAAATGTCTGCGGAAACATATCAACAGGCTGAACTTCCACAATTTCATAACCATTTGAACAAAGAATACTGCTATCCCTTGCAAGTGTTGAGGGATTGCAAGATACATAAATTATGTTTGGAATCTTCTGCTTTATCAAGCTTTCTAAAAGAACTTTTTCACATCCACTTCGAGGAGGGTCAAGTATCACAACCTGAGGTATAATTCCTTTTTCCATAAGCTTTGGAATTTCAATCTCAGCATTTGCGCATATAAACTCAATGTTTGATATACCATTACTCTTGCTGCTCTTTTTTGCATCTTCAACTGCATCTTCAACAATCTCTATGGAGTATACTTTTTTACAAAAAGGAGCGACAAACATCGAAATGGTACCTATTCCAGAGTATACATCAAATACAACCTCTGCACCAATATCCCTCAGATATTTAACCACCTGATTGTAAAGTAGCTCTGTTTGCATAGAATTTACCTGAAAAAATGACTTTGGGGAAATCTCAAATATTAAATTACCTATCTTATCTTTTATTGTGCTACTTCCCCAGATCAATATATCTTCCTCACCCAATATTACATTTGTCCTTTTAGGATTCAAGTTTACGTAAAGTGATTTAATGTTAGGAAACTTGTTTAAAATATCTTTTTTGATAGTCTCCAAATTCTCAGGTACTTTTTTGCAAACGAAAATGATCATCATCTCATTAAATGCAAATGAGTTTCTAACAACAATGTGTCTTAAAACTCCCTGATGCTTTTTTTCGCTATACACCTCAATATTGTACTTTCGGATCAGATCTTTCATACCTTTTATTACGTCATCGCAAACCTCATGCTGAATAAGACAGTAATCTATATCAACAATGTCATGTGTCATCTTTTTATAAAATCCTATTTGAGGATTTTTATAATCTCCACCTACCGGAAGTGCAGTTTTGTTTCTGTATCTAAAAGGCTTTTCCATTCCAATTACATCATTTATGCTGGGGCTGAGCTTTCCTATTCGTCGAAAAGCATCTTCAATAAGAAGCTTTTTAAGACTTAATTGGTACTGATATTTTGCATGCATCAAATGACATCCACCACATAAGTAATAATAAGGACATTCTGGCTGTTTTCTATGAGGACTTTTTTCTAAAACTTCTATCAGTTTTGCTCTGGCATACTCTTTTTTTACCTCTTCTATTTTGATTTTTACAACCTCATCCACAAGAACATTGTCAACAAATACTACAAACCCATCAATTCTTGCAATGCCCTGTGCCTGGTGATTGAGCGTGTCAATTTTCACAACATACTCTTGTGATTTTTTTACCACATTTTTTCCCCCTGCTACTTTTTTATTTTTTTACGTCTTAATATTTTACACCATTTTTTTATAGCAATAAAACAACAATTTCATAAATTAAAAGGTTAGGATTACAAGTTTGAAAGATAGCTCCACACACAATTGAAAACTTGAAAAATAAAAAAGAATACAATATTTCAATTGAAGGAATAAAGTAGAAAAAGCTTGTTAGTATATAAAAAAGCTGTCTCCCCACTGGGGTAGACAGCTTTTAACAATTTTTGAGTTTTTTGTTCATTTTAGTTTCATTTTTTCCTTCAAAAATGTCCCAAGTTTTCTATCTGTTCCAAGGATGTGATTTTTAAGCCAGTCAACAATAAGTCTGTTTGTCTTTATAACTGCAGCAACTCCTGCTTCTTCTTTCTCTATCTCCTCTCGAAACTTTTTATAGGTTTCAACAAAACTGTCGTGTTCTTTCTTATGAGCTAAATAATCTGGATACAGATACTCTTTCATGTACTTTTCTTCAGTTGAAAAATGAAAAACAACATAATCACCTAAAAAATCTAAAACTTCTGGCAAAACTTTCTTACCTTCACCCTGAGCACAAGCATTCAAAAGCCTGTTTACTCTCTCAAAAAGCTCTTTGTGCTGGTTGTCTATTGACTCTACTCCAACAGAGTACTGATCAAGCCACTCTATTTGAGGCATTTTCTTATTACCCCCTGTAATTAATTAAATCTTTTTAAATAGTATATACCCTCTTATCTGTCATTACTAACATAAAACATTACAGTTTTTTTCTCTCAGGCTTTGCCCATCCCTTTTTGTTTAGCATAGCTTCAAATGTACCGATAATTCTAAACAGCACTGTCATTTGTCTGTAACCAAAATTTTCTAATATAGCAAATAACACAAGCAAACCAAACTCTCTCCACTCTTTGTATTTTCTCTCAGAAAACTCTCCAAGCAGGACTGCTAAAATAGAAATAACAATACCATATAATATTTCCACCGCAAAGAAAAACAGCGCAACTTCTAAATTAATTATATGTGTAAAATACGCAAAAGGTATAAAGATATATCCCATAATCTCCACAAACGGACCTAATAGCTCAAATACAAATTGATACGGCATAGCAAAGAGCCCTAACATCCTATATCGAGGGTTGAACAAAAGGTCTTTGTGCATAAAAAGTACCTGGCAAAGGCCTCTTTGCCATCTTCTGCGCTGTTTTGATAAATCTTTTATGCTCTCCGGACATTGTGTCCACACAATAGGGTCTGGCACAAACTCAACTTTGCCATGCCCACCTTCTTTGTATGAATTTTTTCTGAGTTTTACGACAACTTCCATATCTTCTCCAACAGTCCTATGAGAAAATCCACCAACTTTTATAATAGCATTTTTGTTAAACGCTGCAAATGCACCTGAAGCAATAACAAGACTCCCTATCATAGAAAGTCCTTTTCGCGCTCCTAAAAAAGCTCTTAGATATTCTATTATCTGAAACTTTGCTATAGCCGACTTTGGAAGATGTAGTTCCTGAATGTTACCAAATGTATCTAACTTGCATCCATTTACTATTCTAACAATACCTGTTGTTGCAACAACCTCATCAGGGTTATCAAAGAATGGTTGCATCACTTTTGCTATTGAATCTCTTTCTAAAATTGAGTCAGCGTCAAGCGAACAAATATATGGATATGTACATACATTTATACCTGCATTGAGCGCATCAGACTTTCCCCCGTTTTCTTTATCAATTACAATCAAATTTGAATATTTTTTAGAATAATATATAGCCTTTATATCTTTTGTAGGAAGAACCTTCCTAAATTTTCTATCTACAATGTAAAGCTCAAATTCACTTTTTAATACATCCAGGGTCCCATCTTTCGAACCATCATTAATTACAACTACTTCATACTCTGGATAGTCTATTTGTAGAAATGACTTTACAGATTTTGCTATTGTTTCTTCTTCGTTATATGCCGGAACAAGCAGTGATACAGGTGGTGCAAAATCAGATGAAACAATCTCAACAATCCTTCCTTTTATTTTGTTTTTCCAGTAACTTACAATGCCAAAAAGAGATATTAAAATTAAAATTGCATAAATGGTATTTAAAACCAAGACATAATACGATACAAACCACGAAAACCACAACATAATCTGTTTCATCTTATTATTCACTACCTCTTTTTCTCGTTATAAGATAATCATATCCCTCTTCTTTAAGTCTTTGATAAAAACATTGTGGATTAGACGACTCAAGTATTTTTATTATTTGCAAAGCTAAGTTTTTCTCATAATCAGTTCTGTAATTTAAAAAACTTTTTATAATATACTCAAAATTAACCGGACTATAAAATACTTCTCTTATCTTGTCTTTTGCAAACTTATCATTTGTCGAATAGTAAAATGTTAAAAGATCTTTCAATACAACAGGTCCAAATTCCGAAAGCATAGTTTTGGCAAAATCTCTCATATAGAACCAATCATCTTCAAGTGCAGAAAGTAAGTACTTTAAAGAACTCTTGGGTGATACATTACTTAAAGCTCTTAAAGCTCGCAATTTAACAAAATTTACTTCTTCGTTGTTTATGAGAGTTTCAAGTTTTTCAGTACTATTTATATATCCTATTTTCTCTATTACTTTACAGAAAGCAGCTCTGACTTCCGGTGAAGGATGGTTTATAAGAAAATCAATATGCTCTAAATCTTCAAATGTTAAAATTTCTGAAAATATGTTTAAACAAGATATTAAAACCTTGTCTGATGGATTTTCTTTTATAACATAGAAAAGAATGTCTTTTATTTTTTCTCCGCCGTAAACTGCAAAAAATTCTATTCTTCTTTTAATAGCATATGGATATTTGTCCATATTTAAAAAGATGGTTTTTAAAAAAGGTTTAAACTTGCCCAAATCTTGTATTTTGTCTATGTTTTTGAAAATACTTACAGCAGTAATATCTATAAGATATGGGTTTTTAATGCTTATATTTAAAAGCATTTTCAGTTCATCTTCTCCACCCACCACACTAAAAACCTTTGCAAATCTTAATTTTTGAGCTCTATTCCCTTTTTGAATTTTATCTATCGCAAAGTCAAAAAAATTCGAATTTCTCAAAGCCACATAAAGATTCCTCTTTTCTTCCCCATCTATCCATAAATAATTTGTATTTATAACATCACTCAGAAGATAAAAATTTTCAGCATAGAGAATACTTCTCTTTCCCGTTATTACTTCATAAATAATTTTACTGTAATTTTTGAAAACCTGTCTTATTTTTTCTTGACGAATACTGTTTACAATTTTGTATAAAAAAACAATTCCTGAAGCAATAATTAAAAGAATAACAATACATATAACACATAAGATTACAAAGTTTATACTATCTATCATTTAATTCACTCCAAAAATCTAAAACTTTTTTAAGAAGTATAAATCTTTTATTGTCACCGAAAATCTTGAATATAAAATGATAAATCTCATCATTAACGTTAATCTTTATAGTTAAGGTATTCGAATTTATTTCCTGCCCATTTTTTAAATAACTCAAAATATCTTTAATCTCGTCTTCATCAAAATCTCTGTTATAAAGCATCTCTCCAGTTGAAGCATTTACAGCTAAAAATTTATACGAAGTAAAGTATTCTGAGAAAAACTCATCCACAATCTTGGGGACTACAACAATATGCTTATTTGACATTTGTTCTAAAAAAGAAATAATATGCATAACCTCATGAATATGTAAATATTCATCCTGGGTGTACAAAAGTGATTTAACTATATTGAATACCTCTAAAGTTGAAAACGGCTTTGGTATGATTCCAACAGCACCAACTTCATATGCCTTCAATCTTGTTGCACGGTGAATATTGCTACTTAGCAAAATTACTGGAATGTGAGCTTTAACAGGACTTCTTTTAATAGTTTTCAAAACTCCAAAGCCATTTATTTTGGATAAATTTGTATCTATTATAGCAATATGAATATTATTCTCACCAATCTTATTCAAAGCTTCCTCACCATCAACAGCTTCAAAAAACATATAATGATGTATTGGATCAAAAGAATTTTCAAACCTCTCTATTATTGCTTTTCTTACATACTCATTTTCATCCGCAATTAATATATTCTTCACTATCATAAGATGCTCTCCCATCTTCAAATACCATCCTGACTTTCTTTTACCCATTTTCAATCTTTTAAAACAAAAAATAAAAAACCCCTTTTTTCTTTGAACCCTGTACAGGTTTAAAAAAGGGGCTATGCTCAAAAACTATTATGGTGCCGAAGGCGGGAGTCGAACCCGCACGGCCTCGCGGCCACTGGATTTTGAGTCCAGCGCGTCTGCCAGTTCCACCACTTCGGCAAATTTTTTTTTGAATTTTCAAGCAGGATAAATTATATCATAAATTTTTGAGGTTGTCAAAGCCGTAGATTTTGATAAAATCCTTCCGGCAGATTGAGTTACCAACTTCATTTTACTGTCTTTCACGGTAAAAAGTCAAGAGGCTAAAATCAAAAAATTAATTACACTCGGGTCAGTTTTTTAAAAGGTATATTAACACCAACAAATTCTCTGAAAAATTTCTAAGTTTTAATATTCAAATGATTAGGATATAATAGAAATAAATTCAAAAAAGCGCGAGGTTATTTGAATGGAAACTTTCTGGCTGTTTATAATATGTTCTCTGCTATTTGCTCTGAACTTTTTTATAACTAAAAAATTTGGACTCAAAAGTGTAGAGTATGAAATCCACTTTGAAGAGAACAAAAAATCTGAAGGTGATGAGATCCACATTGTTGAAAGAATTTACAACGGTAAGATCCTGCCGCTTCCATGGGTAAAATCTGAATTTGAAGTGTCAGCATTCTTTTTCATGGAAAACGCAAAAAATTATGTAGTGGGAGATAAGCTAAGGTACATCAGCATTTTCTTTCTTCTACCTTACCAGCAAATAATAAGGCGGCATAGATTTGTTGCAACAAAAAGAGGATTTTATAAGCTTGATAAAATCTATCTTGTCACAGGAGACCTTTTCGGTCTTTCAACAGATGACAGGTGTTACTATGTAAATTCCAATATTACAATTTACCCTGCATTTTTGGACCTGAAAAAACATCTTCTGCCCCGCTCAAGCCTCTCAGGTGAAGTTGTGGTAAAAAGACATTACTATGAAGATATATTCTACTTTGCAGGAATAAGAGAATATCAGTCATATGACTCTTTTAATAGAATAAACTGGAATGCAACTGCAAAGTACAACACTTTGATGGTAAATAAGTACGAATACACCTCATCAGGTGATGCTTTGATACTTTTGAATGTGCAGAGTTCAGAGTATGAAAGAAAAGAGGTTTTTAACAAAAACGCCATTGAGTTTGGAATAAAGATTGCAGCCAGTTTGGCAAAAGAATGTTTAGATTCTCATGTTCCAGTAGGCTTTGTTTGTAATGGTGTAGATGAAGAAACTCTGCAACCGTTAGAGATTTTATTGCCGTCACAGGATTCAAATCAGCTTTTAAAAATTCTTGAAACCTTAGCGCATATTAAAATTCAGGTGAATGAGTACTTTGAAACTTTGCTCTTTGAAGTTTTGAGAAATTATAGTTTCCGCGAGCTATTTGTTATAACTTCTTTTATAAACAAAGAGATGGAAGATTCAATTCTTCTTTATTCTTCACTGGGAGTTAAGTTTACAATTATCTTGCTTGAGTATGATGAAAAACATTTAAATTTAGAATCAGAAAACATAAGAATTTTTTTAGCAAAGCAACAGCTTCTTGAAAGTACCAAAGTTATCTAATATAAAAACGCCGCAGGTAAATCTTATTTTTGCTATTCAAACCTGCGGCTAAAGCCTTTCTGAATAACAAAAAACTTTACTTTTGATATGCAATAAAAAGACTTACCGGTGAAATTTCAAAACTTCCAATTGCTTCTTGTTCATTTTCTTCCGAAAATATCACTCCATCATTTGCCTTTATGTTCCATATTCCTTCAGGAAGCGCAATGACCTTTTTTTCTTTAAAAGGATTGTAAGCCACAATAATTTTTTTCCACACATCATAAGGATATGAAATCAAAAATGCTACAATGCCATCAGGTGCTGGTATAAATTTTAGATATTTTCTTATCTCACCAGATGACCGCATCCTGAATGCTAAATGCTCTTTCCTCAGTTTTATAAGGTCACAATAAAACTTAAATGTGTCATAGAACTTTTCTTTTAGACTCCAGTCAATCTTGTTTATGTTATCCCCAGCATTGTATGTGTTAGGATATCCTCCTTTACTTCTATTGAACTCAACACCACCATGCAAAAATGCTATTCCTTGAGAGGTCAAAATAATTGCATTTGCCAGCCGACATGCCCGGTCAATCCAGAATATATCTTCACCCACCATAGTTTTCTGTGCTTTATCAAAAAGAGTTAAATTATCATGGCAGGACACATAGTTAACACATTCGTCAGGTTCTTTGGCAAAATCGTCAATAGCTGCCTTTATACCCTGTTTTAATCTTTCAACATCCGAAAGATTCCCATGCATATAGCCAGTTCTAAACCCATCAAGGTCTCCTCTTATGCTATCCCTTATTCTATCATTGAAAAGTCCAATGGAATACCCCTTATGTGCACTTGATTCAATTGTTGCTCTTTCTTCCACAAGACATAAACTATCTCCCATCACCCAGCCTTCACCATAAATAAGAGCTTTTGGGTTTCTCTTGCGAACCTCTCTTGCAATTACTCTCATAGTTTGAGTATCAATAAGCCCCATGAGATCAAACCTGAAACCATCTATATGAAATTCTTCTGTCCAGTATATTATTGTATCAAGTATAAACTTTCGAACCATTGGTTTTTCTGTTGCAATTTCATTTCCACACCCTGTTGCATTCGAATACTCGCCGTAATCATCTACACGATAAAAATACCCTGGAACAACCTTGTCAAAGATAGAAAACCTACCACCCTTTATATGGTATGTGTGATTAAACACAACATCCATCACAACTCCAATACCGTTTTGGTGTAAAGTTTTTATCATGATCTTGAGTTCCTTTAAAGCCTCAATACCTCCGCTTTTTGTGGAATACCAGTACTCCGGGCACTGATACAAAACAGGATCGTACCCCCAGTTGTATTTTTTATCAGGATTTTTATCATCAACGCTTCCAAAGTCAGAAATAGGAAGAAGATGAATGTGAGTAATTCCAAGTTCTTTAAGGTGTAAAAGACCTGTTGAAAATTTTTCTTTGTAGTAGCTCTGCTGACAAAGACCCAGAAACTTCCCTCTCAATTTATCATCTATACCTGAAGTTTCATCAATTGTAAAGTCTCTTACATGCATTTCATATATTATGGCATCTTGTTGTTTTTCTATGGTTTTGACGTACTCATCATGATACCATCCTTCAATTTGCGTGTCTGCCGGGTCAAATATAAAAGATTTTTGAGAATTTGATGAAGAAGCTTTTGAATAAGGATCAGGGACTTCGTACACAATAAATCCTTCATCCTCATCATAGTTGTAATGCCAAATCTCATAAAGATAATAATGGTTTTTCAAGTTACCAGTGAAATAAATATTCCATACCCCGTTTTCTTCTCGAGCCATTTCTTTTTCAAACCTGAAATTTTCGCTCTCATCAAATATTTTTACTTTAACTTTATATGCCGAAGGTGCCCAGAGTTTGAAGTAAGTACCATACGGTTCATATTTAAAACCAAGCTCATATGGATAAAAAAACTCTGGTCTTGTTAGAATTTCTCGCGGCCTTGCCCAAATGTGTTCTGTTTTATAAATAACCTTGTACTTTAAATTTGGTAAAAGCCTTTTTGAAGTAACAATTCTTATCATATTTGAAAAAGCGTTTTCTTTATCAAAGTATTCGGATATTACAATGTCATTTCCAAATCCAGGTGGATACCAGAGTTTTTGATTTGCACCCTCTGCAAATTTAAATTTTTGCCCTATTTTTATATCTTTTAGGTCTTTTATAAGCTCATATCTCCCGCGCAGTTTTGAATATGTCATTTCCCACTCTGGTGAAATCTGCCAGTTATTCATCTCACCAATTACAAATACTGGTTTTCTGAGCGGTTTTCGGTGATAGTCAAAATGTCCTTCTTTTAAAACAAACCTAATCTTTCCTTTTTGCTCGCAAATCTCATAGCCTCTCATTTCTGCTTCAAAAAGATTGTCGGAGTGAGGAATTATCTTGTCTATTCTTTCTATGTCTATTTCTTCTTCATTCAAAAATACTTTAAAGTCTTCTTTCTTTATAGAATGCACCATCTGGGACAACACAACTACTATTTCGCTAAAATCATCTATATATGCTCTCACTATCATTAAAACCACCCGTCTTTTTCTAAATAATAGGATATGCAATACTTAAGAAATTATATATCATTTATACCCTTTTTTAAAACAAAAAAATTTACTGACCAAGAATTTATAAATTATAAAATGTTTTTATTCCCTTTCACTGGGGTATAAATAAAAGAAGAAAAATTTTTTATTTAAAATCTGTGGTGATTATCAAAATGCATGAAAAAAACAAGGATTTAAATTGCAAGGCAAACAACTATGCAGCTAAAATCTCAATAACATATGCAGTTGTAAGTGCTATATGGATTTTAGTATCTGATATGCTGACAACTAAACTTCTTTCGAACAAAAATCTATTTGCGATGTTTTCTATCATCAAAGGCTGGATCTTTGTACTTGTCACTGCATGCCTTCTGTATTTTCTGATTCGCAAAAAAATTTATTGTCTTTACCTGTCTGAAAATAATCTCCAAAATGCATTAGAGGAACTTCAAAAAACAAATGCTGAACTCTCTAAAACACAGGAAAAACTTGTTGTCCAGTATAAAAAACTTGTCAAAAACCAGGAAAAGATAAAAGAACTTGCTTACTTTGACCAGCTAACAGGTCTTCCAAACAAAAATCATTTTATGCTTGCACTTGAAAAGACTATTAAAGAATCCAATTTTAAAGGCCAGCAGTTTGCATTAATATTGATTGATATTGACAATTTTGGTAAGGTAAATAATACTCTTGGTCATACAACTGGTGATATTGTTCTAAAAGAAATCGCGCACAGACTTAAAGAATCAATAGGTACTAATGGTTTTGTGGCAAGACTGACAGGAGACGAATTTGGAATAGTAGTTTATAGCTTTCCTGACCTCAATACTCTGAACTATTTCATCTATAAAATCTTTAATTCTTTTTCTACATCATGGGAAATAATGAAATATAATTTTTATATCACACCAAGCATGGGAATAGCTATATATCCTTCAGACGGACAAGATAGCACATCGCTTCTGACAAACGCTGATAAAGCTTTAAAGCTTGCTAAAGAAAAAGGCAAAAACACTTTCTGTTTTTATAGTCTGGAAATGGATAATATTCTTCAGCAAAGACTGGAATTTGAATCAGATTTGAGAAAGGCTATAGAAGAAGAACAGTTTATTTTATATTATCAACCAATTGTGGACCTTAAAAAAATACAATTATGTGGAGCAGAAGGACTTATCCGCTGGATACATCCACAAAAAGGTATTATACCACCTATGTCTTTCATTCCAATTGCTGAACAGACAGGATTAATAACTCAAATTGGTAAATGGGTAGTAACAAAGGTCATTTCAGATTTGAAGAATATAAGAGAAGTAGTAAATCGCAACTTTTATATCTCCTTTAACACATCCTTAAGAGAGTTTTCAAGCGCAAATTTTATTGATGACGTACTTTATACCATTGAAACTTCAAATATTGATCCTGCCTATTTAGGAATAGAGATTACCGAATCAGTTGCAATGGCAGATCCACAAAATACCATAAAGTCACTTAAAACCTTGAAAGAAAAGGGTATGAAAGTTTTTCTTGATGATTTTGGTACAGGTTATTCTTCTCTGAACTATTTGAAAGAACTTCCTATTGATGTTGTTAAAATTGATAGAAGTTTTATAGCAAATATGAACAAGGATGTAAAAGAACAAAAAATAGCTAAAAGTATAATTGACCTTTCTCACATCTTAGAATTAAAAGTTGTAGCAGAAGGTATTGAGGATAGTCAGCAGACTGAAATACTAAAATCTTTTGAGTGTGATTTTGGACAGGGATATTTGTTTGGCAAACCACTTCCGAAAGACCAATTTATGGAGCTTGCAAAGAGGTTTTGAATAGCAAAAGTTGTGATATAATTGAAAGTAGAAAAATCTTCATATGGAGATTTTTTATGCAAAAGAAAATGACAATATATGAGGAAGTTGAATATTTGAAAGAACAAATTTTGCAAAAATATTCTGTCTATGACATTATTCTGTTTGGTTCGCTGGCTAAAAAAGCTGCCCGAAAAAACAGTGATATTGACCTTTGTATAATTATTGATACAGATAATAAAAGAGAGCTTGTGCAAAAAATACTTTTAGAGCTTGACTACACAAGTGACGTCGATATAATAATATACACCCCAGAGGAGTGGCAGAGGTTAAAAGATGACAAAGCCACATTTGCTAACTTAATCTACAGAACAGGAGTGAGTCTTCTTGGTAGATTCTAAAAAATTTATTGAGTGGATTCAAATGGGCAAAAAGGACCTCAGAGCTGCTCAGATTTTATATGAGCATGAGGGGGATAGGGGACTTGTTTGTTTCCATTGCCAACAAGCTGTTGAAAAGTATCTAAAAGCATTTTTGTTGGCAAAAACAGGTATAGTTCATGAAGGGCATAACCTATTAAAACTCTTAAAAAAAACAGCCGAATTTGAACCTTCACTGTCAGAATTTGTGAAAGATGTTTCTTTTGTGAATATGTTTTATATAGAAGTAAGATATCCCCCTGATGAGCCAATGTATGTTAGCGTAGAAGATACCGAAGAATGCCTCCAAATTACTCAAACAATAATGAAAAAAATTGAAGAAGTATTAAGTATAAATTTATAACCACAACCACATAATTATGGCATCATCCGGTGGGTCGGAATAATAATTTTTTCTTATACCCTCCTGGCCAAATCCTAAGCTTTTGTAAAGTGAGATAGCAACATAATTTTTGCTTCTCACCTCAAGCGTAAGACCAACAAGCCCATTTTCCTTTGCATATGAAATGAGGGCAGAAAGTAAAAGTCTCCCTATTCCCTGCCCTCTTTTTTGGGGATGTACAGCAATATTTGTAATATGTCCTTCATCTACTATATTATGCATCCCTGCAAATCCCCATACTTTACTATCCTCTTCATATACATAGTATATCGCATTTTCATTTTTAACCTCATCTATAAAACTTTCTTTACTCCATGGTACAGAGAATGACAAAATTTCTATTTCATGTACCATATCAATGTCTCTTTCTGTCATCCTTCTTATTACACCTTTTGTCATGTACCCAAATCCCTTTCTGCGTATGATTTTTTAAGGTAAACTGGTACAAGGTCAAAATGAGAAATAACTTTTCCTTCTTGTGCAAGTTCATAAGCTAATAACCCAACATTTGACGCTTTTTGATACTGCAAAAACTTAGGTGAAAGTTTAAACTGAGAAAAGTCATAAACATCCAAACCCTCACCCAGCAAAACAGGGTTATACTTTTTTGCAAGCTCCTTTGCTTCTTGTATATCAAGTATAGAAGTTGGATGATATGTTTTTAGCTTGCCATCCTCGAATCTGAAAATTCCAGTAAATACCTTTTGTGACTTTGCATCCAAAACGGGCATTAGAAAATCTGAACAAGCCCAGAAGTTATAACAAAGAGCTTTCAAAGTATCAACACCTACACAGGGTTTTGAAGTGGCATAGCAAAAACCTTTTATTGTTGAAACACCTATTCTGAGCCCGGTAAAAGAACCAGGGCCTATTGATACCGCAAATAGGTCAACATCTTCTATTTTGCTCGAAGCATTTTTTAATACCTGGTCAATTAAATCAATTAACATCACAGAGTGAACAAGTTTTGTGTTAAGAACTATCTCAGAAATTACCTTGCAATCTTCCAGCAAAGCAGCGCTTGCAACCTTGCCAGATGTCTCAATCGCCAATATCTTCATCTTTCTCTATCACATCCTCAACTTTTTTGTACCTTTCCCCAATACCGGTTATCACTATCTTTCGCACATTTTCATCTATCCTTTGAAAACAAACTTTTAAGCATTCTCTGGGATAAAGCATCTCCAATTTATCAGCCCACTCAATTATCACTATACCATCACCATAAAAATACTCTTCATATCCTATGTCCTCAAGTTCTGTCTCTTCAATTCTATAAAAGTCAAAATGATAAACCAAAATGTCATCTTTTCCTTCATACACATGAAATATAGTAAACGTTGGACTCGAAATATCTTCAATCCCAAAAGCCCTGGCAATTCCACGTGTTAGTGCAGTCTTTCCGCTACCAAGATCACCTTCTAAGGTAACAATAGCACCTTTGAAAAGATTTTTCCCAATTTTATAACCAATCGATACTGTCTCATCATACGAATAAGACATTATCTCCTTCATTTTTCATAATTTCTCCTTTTTATTTGCGATGATATACAACTTTGCCATCAATTAAAACATATTCAACCTCAGAAAATATGTCAAAAGGATGACCCTTGTATATTACAATATCAGCATCTTTGCCTTCCTTTATGCTTCCAACTCTGTTATCAATGCCTAAAATTTTTGCAGGGTTTATAGTAATCGCTTTTAGAGCGTCTATCTCATCCATTCCGCTTTTACATGCAAGCGCGCTACATAGCACAAGATATTTTTGCGGAATGACAGGATGGTCTGTCATGATAGCAACAAGAATGCCTTCTTTAGAAAGTATGCCTGGATTTTTAAAATCAAGGTTTTTGAGCTCAACCTTTGACCTATCAGTAAGGTTTGGTCCAACAATGCATGGAATATTCTCTTGTTTTAGTTCATCAACTATCAAATATCCATCTGTTACATGGTCAAGTGTAAGATTTAAATCAAATTCTTTTGCTATTCTTATAGCTGTAAATATATCATCTGCTCTGTGAACATGAGCTTTGAGAGGTATCTCTTTTGTTAAAACCTTAATAAGGCTTTCACTTTTCATATCAAACTCTGGCATATCTTTCTCTTCATCCTGCTGAGCTTCAAGCTTTTTATTTAAGTACTCTTTTGCTTCAAAAAGTGCTTCTCTCAAGATCGCAGCAGTCGCCATGCGTGTTTGAGGCATCTGGTGTTTTTCATGGTACACGCTTTTTGGATTTTCACCAAATGCAACCTTCATTGCAGCAGGTTCTTTTACAACCATTTTGTCAACTCTCTTGCCAAACGTCTTGATGACACAAAACTGACCACCTATCACATTAGCACTTCCCGGTCCTGTTGCAACACAGGTAACGCCACCTTCAATTGCCTCTTCAAAACTTCTGTCAAACGGATTTATAGCATCAATTGCTCTAAGGTGTGGCGTGACAGGATCTGAGTCTTCGTTCCCATCAGCTCCTTCAAATCCCAAAGAATCTTCCCACATTCCTATGTGTGAGTGCGCATCTATAAACCCTGGAAAGACAAGCCTGCCTGTTGCATCTATTATGTAATCTGCATCTTCATTTATATTGTTATCAATCATTGATATTTTACCATCTTTGATGAGCATATCTCCTTTTTCAATAATACCTTTTTCGTCCATAGTATATATCTTGGCATTTTTTATCAAAATGCTCTGCATAACTTTGACATCCCCCTCAAAAAAATAACTGTGATTTTATTTTGTTGCATGCATGAGATATGTCATATCAAACCTGGGCTTTAACGCTAAGTGCGCTTCAACAGATTTTTGATAAAGGTACACCTTCCCATAATCTTTTGTCAAAACATAAACTTCTTCAAATCCACTTGATTTTATGAGATTCATATATTCGGATGGACTTTTTAGAGTTTTCACCTTTTCCATAAACTCTGGTCTTATGCCTAAATCAAAATCAAGTCTTAATACTTCTCCAGAAAGTTTATCAAATGTAATTTCAAGTTTCCCATTTATTATAAAGGCATTCCCTATATAGAACTTGTAACTCACTGTGTGTTGATTGTTATTTTCGAATATATAGGATTTTGCATGAACAAATTTCCCAACAAGCGCCTGCATAATCTGTTCTGCTCTATCATTTAAAACCTTAGACTCAACTTTTTTTATCTCATCAGATGGTTTTAAATCTGCCATAGCTTTTAAGATATTTCCGTACTTATCAGCAGTTATCTTTACAGTACCAAAAATACTTTTCTTGGTATATAAGTATTCACCGCTGGAAGAAATATTAAACTCGGACGAAGAAAAAGGAAGACGTCTTACCTGGGAAGAAAGCAAATTCAAAATCTTTTCAAATTTTAACTTTACATATTCAGTTTTTGCTTTTTTTTGAGCGTACTCAACATAGTTATTATAATCTCCGATATTTAAAGTGTTTGTAGGTACATTAATCTGTGGATAAACCTTGCCATCAACAAAGTCGTAATAGACATCTTTTAATCCAAGGACATTGTTCACTGTGGTATACTTTAAAAAAGAATCCGAGCTCAAAACAGGTACAACCTTTATGCTACTTAAGATTTTACTCTCTTCGTCGCCTTTTTTGCCTGCATTCTTAAAGTTAATATCTTGATGCCAGTTTATGCTAAACTCCAAAAGTTCTCCGTTATCTTTGTTAAGTACAACCGTTGCCCAGTTTCCTAAAACCTTTTTGTCGCCTTCATATCGATTAAAAACACAAACGTAGACATTTTGCGATGAAGCCACCTCAATATCAACATTTCCTTTTGTATAAGGCGCAAATTTATATAAAAGCTTAAAAGCTTTTGCCTTTACATCATTCATTGAAAATTTGTTAACTGTATCAGAAGGAGTAAACTTTTTGAAATAAACTATTGTTTGGTCTTCTTTCATGTAAACTTCATATTTTGATTTCGAGTCTTCAAAAAGATACTTGAACATAAACGTATCATCCGGTAACTTTTCAACAGTAATATTATCCTCAATAAGATTTGCATTTTTTAATCCAAAAATATTTTTAATAAAAGTTATGTTGTCATTTTGAGTGGGTATACTTTTGATTGAAAAATTTCTGATTAAAAGAATTATGAATAAAATCCCAAATAAAAATATTGCAATGCTTATGCCAAGTCTTTTTGTATAAATTTTCATTCTCATACTATTCGGTTTTCAAAACCTTCCCTCGCTTTTTTAAAGCAGATTGTTACTTTAATTGTATCATTTTGTTATTTCACCTTCAATATACGCAAAGGCATTGTGGTTGTGAATACTCTCAATTGACTCAACAAAAACCTTATACCATTTAATTCGTCCATCTTCCTTTATTTTTAAAACAACCTCTCTCAATAGATCTTCAACAAAGCGAGGGTTCTGGTAAGCTCTCTCTGTTACCCATTTCTCGTCAGGTCTTTTTAAAATAGAATAAAGAGGGCATGATGCAGAAGATTCTGCAATCTCAACAAGCTCTTCAATCCACATAAATTTTTTCATCTTTACCTCTATTGTCACATAAGCTCTCTGATTGTGAGCTCCATACTCTGAAATTTCTTTTGAGCATGGACACAGAGTGTGAACAGGAACAACCACGCCTACTTTAAGGTCAAATTTGCTGTCTTTTTCTGCTTCGAAATAGCAATCTACTTTAAGTGGAGAAAGCGTTCCTGTCACAGGTGTTCTTTTGTTGATAAAGTAAGGAAAATCAAACCTTATATAGGCTTTCTCTGAATTCAGCTTTTCTTTTATTCTATCCAAAAGCCTTTCTATCTCCTTAGGTCCCACAACTTTCAGCTCATCTATAGCTTCAATGAACCTGGACATGTGCGTGCCTCTGATATCTCCTTTTAGCTCTGCTGCAGCGGTGATTTTTGCAATTGTTATCTGAGTTTTGTTTTCTCTATCCATTACAACAATTGGCCAATTTAGGTCTTTTATCCCTACCTTCTGGATGGAAATCCCTCTCTGGTCTTTCTGGCTCTGAACATCAATCATTCATCTTCACCCCTGTATATGACGCTACTGTCCTCTGTCTCCCACACTTCAATTTCATAAAGTCTGCAGCCTTGTTCTTCTATTTTTTTGCTGAGTTTTCCCCATATCCATTTTGCGATGTTTTCAGCAGTAGGATTTTCTATTATGTGGTTTATATATGCATGGTCTAAGATGTCAATCACTTCATCGTGGACAATCTTTTTTAAAAGCACAAAGTCTATCACCATGTCCTGGTTATCAGGTTTCCCTTCCACTGTCACAACAAGCTTGTATGTGTGCCCGTGAAGGTTTTCACATTTTCCATTGTATTTTGTGAGATTATGCGCTGCATCAAATTTGAAAATTTTTTTGAGAAGCAT
>Ga0065718_1005016_pt1 | contig 29592 bp, 33 predicted proteins | sample GBSCel77sediment_2_FD_59105 | JGI IMG/M metagenome (GOLD analysis project Ga0065718, IMG submission 59105) | Hot spring sediment microbial communities from Great Boiling Spring, Nevada - cellulolytic enrichment CS 77C v3 (version 3) | ecosystem: Environmental > Aquatic > Thermal springs > Hot...
TTATAAGAGTTATCTATGCAATTTGTAGAAAAAGAACTTTCTTTAATCCTGCTTTTTCTAAGTTCCCTGTTCTGGAGGTCTCTCATGTTTAATTCCTATTTTCTGATAGTTGACTCNTTTTTAATTTTCTTTAACCTCGGTACTTTCTTCAGCNGGATCAAATCTTTCTTTTAATTTTACAATAATAAACCTTATTACCCTTTCGTCAATTCTAAAAAATTCCTCCAAATCTTTTGGCAAATCTGCAAGTCCATAAAATTCTATTAAAACATAATATCCTTGTTTTTTCTTTTGAATGGGATAGGCAAGTTTTCTTAAACCCCACTCATCAATTTTTAAAATTTTCCCTTCTTTTGATTCTACAATTTGTTTGATTTTTTCTAAAACCTGATCTTTTTCATCCAATCTTTCTGGATGAATAATAAAAAGGGATTCCCATTTACGGAATCTTTTGACAGGTTTTAATAGTTCAAACATAAGTCCCTCCTTCTGGCCCTTTGGCCCCCTTTAAAAATATAAAGGGGGCAAGGAGTTAATGGGCGGTGCTGGATTCGAACCAGCGACATCCACCGTGTGAGGATGGCGCTCTACCCCTGAGCTAACCGCCCTTTTGAATTATTATTAAATTAATCTATATTTTATTTTTTACAAGTCTCTCTTTAAATTTTCTAAAAGTTTTTTATCTGCAGGGCAAAGCTCAAGTTCTTTAACTTCTTCAAAATTAACCCATCTCAATTCTAAAGCCTCTTTAAGAATAGGTTCTTCTTCAGACTCTATCTCAAATAAAAAAAGTTCTATCTCACCTTCTGGATACTTATAATTTGTCTTACCAAGAAGTTTTTTAACTTTCGGTTTAATACCTAATTCTTCTTCTAATTCCCTTTTAATTGCAGATTCTAAGGTTTCTCCATTTTCTACCTTGCCTCCTGGAAACTCCCAAAGTCCTCCTCTTTTTTTATTTATAGGTCTTTTAACAAGTAAAAACCGATCTCCCCTTTTCAAAAATCCTGCAACTACTTTTAAAGCCATTTATTCCCCAAAAACTCTTTCAAATATTTTATCTACATATCTTAAATAATAGGAAATATCAAAGATCCTTTCAATTTCCCCTTTACTTAAAAATTTTGAAATCCTCTCATCTTTTAATACAAGGTCCTTAAAATTGAGTTCTTTATCCTGCCATACTTTCATAGCTAATTCTTGTACAATCCTATATGCTTCTTCTCTTGTCATTCCTTTTTCAGTTAAACAAAGCATAACCTGTTGAGAAAAAATAAGCCCTCTTAATAAATTAAAATTTTTTTTCATGTTTTCAGGATAAACCACTAAATTTTTTAGAAGCCCTTCTAATCTTGCAAGCATAAAATCAGCTACAGTGGTAGCATCTGGTACAATAACCCTTTCAACTGAAGAATGACTGATATCTCTTTCATGCCAAAGAGCTACATTTTCTAAAGCAGGAATTAAATAGCCCTTTAAAAGTCTTGCAAGTCCACAAAGATTTTCTGAAAGGATGGGATTTCTCTTGTGAGGCATAGCTGAAGAACCCTTTTGTCCAGGAGAGAAATATTCTTCTGCCTCTAACACCTCAGTTCTTTGTAAATGTCTTATTTCTGTAGCAATTTTTTCTATCGTTGTTCCAAGAATTGCAAGAGAAGCCATATATTCTGCATATCTATCTCTTTGGACAATTTGATTAGAGATAGGGTCTGGTTTAAGACCAAGTTTTTCACAAACATAGGCTTCTACCTCTGGTGGAACATGAGCAAATGTTCCTACTGCTCCTGATATTTTTCCATAGGAAATATTTTCTAAAGCTCGATTAAGCCTTACTTCATTTCTTTTCATTTCTTCATACCAAAGTGCAAGTTTTAATCCAAAAGTAATTGGTTCAGCATGAATTCCATGGGTTCTCCCTATCATTAATGTATCTTTAAATTCATAAGCTCTATCCTTTAAAACATCTTTTACTTTTTTTAAATCTTCTATAATAATTTCCATAGCCTTTTTCATTAGCCATGCCATAGCAGTATCAAGCATGTCAGAAGAGGTCATACCAAGATGTAGATAACGTGCAGAAGGTCCTATAATTTCAGAAAGATGCGTTAAAAAGGCTATTACATCATGTTTAGTTTCTTTTTCAATTTCTTCTACTCTTCTTATATTTTCTTCTGTAAAACCCTTTTCTATATAGGGAATTAATTTTTCCTTTATGATTTGATAATCCCTCTCTGGAACTTTACCAAGCTTATACCAAGCTTCACAGGCATAAAATTCTACTAAACACCAAACCCTTAACTTTTCTTCAGGACTCCAAAGTTTTGCCATTATAGGTCTTGTGTATCTGGAGATCATCTTTCAAGTAACCTCCTTCTTAAAATTATCATATTCTTTTGTAAACAATTATTTGACTTTTTACTTAATTTTATGTATATAAATAACAACTCTTTACTTTTTAAAATTTATCAAATCTGAAAAATTTTTACAGATGGGGAAAAAATTTTTTTACATATTCAGCTTTATTTTAATCATACCTTTTTTTCCTTTAAAAGCTTTTTGTAAATCTCAATCTTTTTATGAACATAATTTAAATTTAAAATTTATTCCTTATTTAGTAAAAAAGGGAGATACTTTATATAGCATTGCTAAAAAATATGAAGTTTCTATAGAGGAACTTAAAAAAATAAACAATCTTCAAGATGAAAGTATTTCTATAGGGCAAATTTTAAAAATTCCTACCAATAAAGAACTTTATTATTCCCAATCTTTAAAAACTTCAAAAAATCCTTCTTCCCAAGAAAACAAACCGATCTCCTATCATAAGGTAGCAAAAGGTGAGACCTTATATAGTATTTCAAAAAAATATGGAATATCTATTCAAGAACTAAAGAAAATTAACAATTTAAAATCTACAAAACTTAAAGTTGGACAAACAATAAAAATATATCAAAATTTGGAAAAAGTAGCAAAAAAACCTGAGGAAAAGGAATTTATATTTTACGAAGTTAAAGAAGGAGATACCCTCTATACTATTTCTCTAAGACACAATGTATCTATAGATTTAATCAAAGATCTGAACGATATCAAAGATAATGTAATTTTTGTAGGGCAAAAATTAAAAATACCTTACAATCCTTTAAAAGAACCTTTTACCTTAGAAAATCCTGCTATTCGATTTAAAGAAAAACCAAAAGAATTAATATCTCAAAAATTTAGTGTAAACTTTTTATCTAAATCCTTTATTGATGAGAAAGATGAAAACTTACTTAAGAAAAAATTCTTAGAAATTTCTAAACAATTTAGTGATTATTTATATAAACTTGGTGGTAGCGGAAATGGATATTTAGATTGTTCTATGTTTGTAAAACTTGTATATGAAGAATTAGGAATTGACCTTCCGAGAACCTCACGGGAACAATTTTTGGTAGGTATAAATGTAGAAAAAGATGAGTTAATACCAGGAGATCTTGTTTTCTTCTCCAGATACAGAGACAAAGATAATATTTCCCACGTAGGAATTTATATAGGAGATAATAAATTTGTTCATTTTTCTTCAAGAAGAAGGGGTTTATCTATAGATTCTTTAGACGAACCCTATTTTAATGAGAGGTTTGTAGGTGCTAAAAGAATTATAAATGGGGAGATTTTGGAACAATTTTATAAGTTTAGTCGTAATTTAGAGGAAGGAAAATCTTAAATTTTTAAAGAATAATGTATTAATTTAAGGGTTTCTCTATCTACTTCATAGGAATTTTCCCTTTCTTTTTTAGCTAACTCTAAAGCTTCTTTGGCTCGGTTTATAAGAAAGGAAACTGATCTTTCCAAGGATATTTCTGGCAAAATTTGGGAAATTCCAATAGAAAGGTTAATCTCTTTATTAACCTCTTCCCACTTTTTGATAATCCTTTCAGCTATTGCAAGGGATTTTCTCCAATTAATGTAGGGAATAATAATTACAAATTTGTCTTCATCATATCTACATACTTTATCAATTTTTTCTCTTGTTGATTTTTGAAGAACCTTAGCAAGTTCCCTTAAAATTTTTTCTCCGCTTTGATGTCCATAATGACGATTATACCATTTAAAATTATCTATGCTTATCATAAAAATTACAAGAGGATATTTTTGTCTTAAAGCTCTATAAGCCTCCTCCATTATAACTTCTTCAAAATATTTTCTATTAAAAACCCCTGTAATCAAATCTTCTCTTTCTATTTTTCTTATTTCCTTAAACATGAGATATTCTTCGAGAAGTTTAAAAATTTTTGCTTTGAATTCTTCTAAGGAAAAGGGTTTTATTATAAAATCATCTACCCCCCAGGAGAAAAAATCTAAAAAATCTACTTTTAAAAGATAAAGATATTCTAAAATCATAAAATCAAGAATTATTAGAATCTTACTTTCTGGAGCTAATGTTTTTATATTAAAAACAAGGCTGGAAAATCCCTCTTTAAGCTCCTTAGAAAGTATTATTAATATTTGAAATTTTTCTTGCTCAAGGTTAATAAATATTTCCTCTTTTGAAAATGCTTCTACCACATCTATATTAAATTGGGTTAAAAATTTATTTAACAAGGCTCTAAAAGCTGGGTCATTTTCTACATATAATAGTACTTGAACTTTTTCCTTAAATCTTTCTTCTATTTGCTTACATAAATCTGGAAGTTTCAATTTTAAAACTTCCCCCCTTGTGAAATAGTTTTTAAATTAAATTAAAAACTATTTATTTCAATCTTTCGGTAAATTTTAGCTATACTTAACTTAAAAAACAAAAACATCTTGATTTTTTAATTTCTTGATTTACACTAAAACCATTATGGAACCTCCAAACAAAGTAGTTGACTTAAAAGATTGGATAAACGCTTTTTGGAATTTCCAAGAAGAGGATTTACAATATTTACAAAATTTAATCATAAAAAAAACACCTCTTGATCCTGAAGAAATAATAAATAATTTAAAAGAAAGGATTAAAACCAGAAAGGCTTTTTATCAAATCTATAAACATCTTCCTAAAAAAGATTTATCTGCCAAGGATTTAGAATGGGCAGAAAAAAAACTTGCAGAAATTATATATAGAGAAGATTTAATAACTGAGCTTACTAACAAAATTTTAGATATCCTTACTTTCTTTGTTGAATCTGAAAAAGTTGTTTTTCCAGAACTTCCGTCAAATCCCTTTTTAGTACACTAATTTTCTATGAAAGAAAAAGAAGTCCTTCTTGAAAGAGCTAAAGAAATTCTTCAAATAGAAAAATTAGGTCTTGAAGAGGTTTCTAAAAATTTAAATGATTCTTTTGTTCAAGCTTTAGAACTTATTTTAAACATTAAGGGAAGAGTAGTAGTTACAGGAGTAGGGAAAAGCGGAATTATAGGAAGAAAAATTTCAGCTACTCTTTCTTCTACAGGAACACCTTCTTTTTTCCTTCATCCAGTTGAAGCTCTTCATGGAGACTTAGGAATGGTCACACGTGAAGATATTTTACTTGCTATCTCCTATTCTGGAAATACTCTCGAGGTTTGTGAACTTGCTTCTATTCTTAAAAAAAGAAATATAAAAATAATAAGTTTAACTGGGAATCCAGAAAGTAGATTAGCAAAACTTTCTGATATAATTATCAATACCAAAATCCCTAAAGAGGCTTGTCCCTTTAATCTTGCTCCTACTACAAGTACAACCGCTACTTTAGCTTTGGGGGACGCTTTAGCTATATGTCTTTTTGAATTAAAAGGCTTAGGTTCTGAAGATTTTAGAAAAAATCATCCAGGAGGCTCCTTAGGGGAAAGATTAAAAGTAAAAGTAAAAGAGATTATGCTTACAGACGAAAAAATACCTGTAGTTTCTGAAGGTACTCTCTTAGAAGACGCTATAGTAGAAATTGATAGAAAACGATTAGGATGTGTGCTTATTACCAATTCTTTAGGAATTCTTACAGGAATTATTACAGATGGTGATCTAAGGAGAATTTTTTTGAAGTATAAAACTTACAGTAACTTGAAAGTTGAGGAAGTAATGACAAGAAACCCTAAGGTAATTGAAGAAAATCGTTTAGCTTCAGAAGCTCTTGAAATGATGGAAAAATATCTTATTACGGTTTTACCTGTTATAAATTATGATCAAAAATTAGTAGGGATCTTACATCTTCATGATATTTTAGGAAAGGGAACTTTTAAATTTACTATCTAAAAACTTTAAAAGATACTCCAAATTTTCTTCTATAGGCTTTGTAGCATCAATTATTAAATAATTAAACAACTTTAGACAATTTTTATAAGTCTCTATTACTCTCTCTAAGAATTCCCTTTTTTCAAAAATAGTTAATTTTTTTTCACGATTTCCTATTCTTTTAAAAGCAACTTCAAGAGGAAGATCTAAATAAATAACTAAATCAGGAATAGGAGCTATGGTTTCGTTTTCTATTAAAAGTTCTTTTAAAGATAAACCTTGAGAACTTTGATAGGCAAGAGTAGAAGGATAATATCTATCAAGAATGATCCATTTTTGGGCTTCTAAGGCAGGGATAATTATATTTTCTACATGCCATTTTCTATCCTTTAAAAAGAGAAGTTTTAAATCTTGAGGATTACTTTCTTTTTTAATCAAAGCAGATTTAATTTTTTCTCCAAAGGGGCCAGAAGTAGGCTCACAAGAAAAAATACAATTTATTCTTCTTTTTTTTAAGGTTTCAAATAAAGCTTTAGCAAAAGTGGTCTTTCCAGCTCCATCTATACCTTCAATAGCAATAAGCTTTCCTTTTCTCAAAAATTCAAATTTAAGTCTATTTTTCAAAAAATCCCTATTTTCCTTTGTAACTTCGCATAAAAAGGCTGGTTCATAATCTCTTACCTTTTTTAAAAAGGGATCTTCTCCTTTCCCAACCGTAGCTAAAAGATATCTTGAAGAAAATAAAAGTTTTTCTATGAAATTACGAAATTTTAAAGATAAAATTTCCATTTTACCTATCTCATCAATAAAAAAAAAGACATTTTCTTTTTCAAATTCTTTTTCTAAGTTTTCTACTACCTTTTCTAAATTTTCTATATTTACTATATATTTCCCCACAAAGGGTTTATCCTTTATTTCTTTGGGATCTATCAAATCCTTTCTTATAGCAAGAACGGATTCTGTATCTGAATTTAAAACCTTTATTTTAAATCCCTTTCTTTCAAAACCTTCTCTTATTTCTGTAGTAATAAAACCTGAAAAATTAAATGAAGATAAATTATTTTTTAGAAATTCAAATAAATATTTTACTAAGGTAGTTTTACCAACCCCTGGAGCACCAAAAATAAAAAATTTTTTTCTAGGAGAATTAAGAAACATTATTTTTTAATAGGTTTAGACGATAAAAGAACATAAGTTGCTCCCCAACCACCATCGCAAGGTCTTGCTGAACAGTAGGCTAATACATATTTTCTGAATGGACCTTTCTCTAACCACTCTTTCACTTTATTTTTAAGAACTGGCTCTCTTTTAGAAGAGAGCCCTCTTCCATGAATGATCAAAACGCATCTATCTCCATTTAATATTGCAGATTTCATAAACTCCTCAAAAGCTTCTTTTGCTTTTTCTATAATCATGCCTCTCAAATTGAGAGTTCTTTTAATCGAAAATCTTCCTTCTCTTAAAGCTTTAACTATACTTTTACTTACTATTGATTTTTTACCTTCTATATATTCAGGGGTTAACCAGATTTTAATCTCTATTTTTTCTGGAGGCCATTCTTTTTTGAGATCCCAGAAGGCTTTTTTAGGTGAAAATTTCCAATAAAAATTTTTTTCCTTAAGAGGTTTGGAAGTATAAACTATTTCAGCCCAATCTTTTTCTTCAACTTTAAAAGGTTTTTCTGAAGGATAATTTTTTTCTGATTTTGAAATATTTAGGGAAGTACCAAGGTACTCCCCTAATTTCAAAAAGGGTTTTTGCATCTTTATTTTTTCAATCCCTTTTCAAAAATTCTTTCACATTTCTGAGCTGCAGTTTCTGCCTTTTGAGCAGCTTCTTCTGCTTTATTAGCTGCTTCAATTGCTTTTTGAGAAGCAGCTACAGCCTTTTGAGAGGCTTCATTTGCATTAGCTACATCAATTTTGAGTTGATTTATTTGAGTTTTTAAAGCTTCAACCTCTGCTTTTAAACCAGCAAGTTCATTTTTTACCTCTGTTACACATTCAGGGCACTCTGGAGCTTTAGTTACCTCTGGAGCTTTAACAGGGCATGCACATCCAAAAGCTAATAGCCCAATTAACCCTACTCCAGCTAATTTAAACTTAATATCTCCCATGGCTACCTCCTTTTATTATTTTATTAAGATTATTTTAGTAATTTCTAACTTTTTGTCAATTTGAAATTTTTCATCCTTTTATACATCCCATAGGAATAAGTTTAGCAACCTTTTTAGTTAAACCAGCTTTACAAGTAGCATTAATAACTTCATTAACATCTTTATAAGCTTCTGGAGCTTCTTCTGCAAGTCCTTTTTTTGATTTTCCGATAACAATAATTCCTTTTTTTCTAAGTTTTTCTATTATATCATCTGCTCTAAAAGATTTTATAGCCTGATGCCTACTCATAGTTCTTCCTGCTCCATGGCAAGCAGAACCAAAAGCCTTTTCCTCTCCCTCAGAGGTTCCAACTAAAATATAAGATGCTGTTCCCATAGAACCGCCTATTATAACCGGTTGTCCTACTTCTCTATAAGCTTTAGGTAATTCCTCTCTTCCAGGTCCCCAAGCTCTTGTTGCTCCTTTTCTATGAACATAGAGTTTAAGTCTTTTACCATTTACTTCATGATACTCTACTTTACAGGTATTATGGCTTACATCATAAAGTACTTTTAAATGAATCCCAGGAAAAAATTTTCTAACAACCTCTCTAACTAAATGAGTTATTACTTGACGATTAGCAAGAGCACAATTTACTCCACATACCATAGCTTTAAAATATTGTTCTCCTTCTGGTGAATTTATAGGTGCACAGACTAATTCTTTTTCTTTTATAGGTATCCCATATTTTCTTGCTGCTTTTGCTAAAATTGGTAAATAATCGGTTGCTATTTGATGCCCAAGAGCTCTTGATCCACAATGGAAAGTAATAACTACTTGGTCTTTGAATAATCCAAAAGCTGAAGCAGTTTTTTCATCATAAATTTCTGCTACATATTGGATCTCAAGATAATGATTCCCTGAACCAAGGGTACCTACTTGTCTATGTTGTCTTTTTTTAGCTTCCATAGAAACGTAAGAAGGATCAGCCCCAGGCATACATCCTTTTTCTTCAATATATTCAAGGTCTTCAGGCTCTCCATATCCTTTCTCAACAGCCCATTTAGCTCCCCCTACTAAAACCTCATCTAATTGAGAAGGAGATAGTTTTATCTCTCCTTCAGAACCAACACCAGAAGGAACTGTTTCAAAAAGTTCTCTAACAAGTTTTTCTAAATAAGGTTCTACTTCTTTTTTAGTTAATGGACTTAGAAGAGTTCTTACTCCACAAGAAATATCGTATCCTACACCACCAACTGAGATAATTCCTCCTGCATCTGGATCAAAGGCAGCTACCCCTCCTATAGGAAATCCATAACCCCAATGAGCATCAGGCATAGCAATAGAGGCTTTTACAATACCAGGTAAACTTGCCACATTGCAAACTTGTTCATAAACCTTTTCATCCATCTCTTCAATGAGTTTTTCATCAGCAAAAATCTTTCCAGGAACTTTCATATCCCCATAAGGAGGAATTTCCCATTCATAATCAGAAATCTTTTTTAGCTTTTTTAGCTCCATATCTTTTTCCCTCACTCTTTAAAAATTTTTAAACTTTTAATTATTATAAAATATTATTTAATTTTTCAAAAATCAAGGACTTTTTAATTTTTTGAATTATGGTATAACTTATAACATGTTTAAAGGAACTACGGTAATTGCTGTAAAAAGAGATGGAAAAGTTGCAATGGCAGGAGATGGACAAGTTACCTTGGGAAATACTATAATAAAACATAAAGCTAAGAAAATAAGAAAACTCTATAAGGGAAAGGTATTAGCTGGTTTTGCTGGTGCAACAGCTGATGCCCTTACTCTTTTTGAAAGATTAGAAAAAAAACTTGAAGCCTATAGTGGACAACTTTTGAGAGCTGCTGTAGAACTTGCCAAAGATTGGAGAACTGATAAGGCTTTGAGAAGATTGGAAGCTTTCCTTATTGCATGTGATAGTGAACATATGCTTATTATTTCAGGTGCAGGAGATGTGGTGGAACCAGATGAAGATGTAGTTGCTATAGGATCTGGTGGACCAATGGCTCTTGCAGCTGCTAAAGCTTTATTAAGACATACAAATTTTTCTGCTAAGGAAATTGCTGAAATTTCAATAAAAATTGCAGGTGAAATCTGTATATATACTAATTCTGAGATCATAGTTGAGGAGTTATGAACTATAAAGAACTTACACCAAGAGAAATAGTAGAAGAGTTAAATCGTTATATAATAGGGCAAGAAAAGGCTAAAAAGGCTGTTGCTATTGCAATGAGAAATCGTTGGAGAAGGCAGCAAATTAAAGGTCCTTTAAAAGAGGAAATTTATCCTAAAAATATTCTTATGATTGGTCCAACAGGAGTGGGAAAAACTGAGATTGCAAGAAGGCTTGCCAAGCTTTCAAATTCACCCTTTTTAAAAGTTGAAGCAACTAAATTCACTGAAGTAGGATATGTGGGAAGAGATGTAGAATCTATGATAAGAGATTTAACTCATATTGCAGTACAAATGGTAAAAGCTGAGGAAGAAAAAAAAGTTTTTGAAAAGGCAAAAAAAAATGCTGAAGAACGTTTAGTAGATCTTCTTATTCCTATTTCTTCCTCTAAAGTGGAGTATGATCCCTTAACAAAAGAAAAATTTTTAAAAATGCTAAGAGATGGTGTTTTAGATGAAAGATATGTAGAAATTGAAATTGAACCTATCCAGAAAACACCTGCTATAGAAATTTTTGCAGCATCAGGTTTAGAAGAAATTGAAATGCAGTTAAGAGATATGCTTTCTACTTTTCTTCCCTTTAGAACCAAAAAAAGAAAAGTCAAAGTAAAAGAAGCTTTAGAAATTTTAACTAAAGAAGAGGCTAATAAATTAATAGATATGGATAAAGTAATAAGAGAAGCTATCTATAGAACCGAAACAAGTGGTATCATTTTTATTGACGAAATAGACAAAATTGCAAGTAGAGGAGAAACTCACGGTCCTGATGTGTCAAGAGAAGGGGTTCAAAGAGATCTTTTACCTATTGTTGAGGGAACAACTGTAAATACCCGCTACGGAATGGTTAGAACTGATTACATTTTATTTATAGGAAGTGGGGCATTCCATATGTCTAAACCATCTGATCTTATTCCTGAACTTCAAGGAAGATTTCCTATAAGGGTTGAGCTTGACCCCTTAACCAAGGATGATTTTGTAAGAATATTAACTGAACCGGAAAATGCTATTATAAAACAATATCAAGCGCTTTTAGAAACAGAAGGAGTAGAATTAGAATTCACTAAGGAAGCTATAGAAGAAATGGCAAAAATTGCTTATGAAATAAATGAAAAAATGGAAAATATTGGTGCAAGAAGACTTTATACGGTTGTAGAAAAAGTATTAGAAGATATATCTTTTTCTGCACCAGATATTGCCCCAACAAAAGTAGTTATTACTCCTGAATATGTAAGAGAAAAATTAGAGAATATTGTTTCAGATGTAGAATTGATCAAATTTATTCTTTAAATAATTTCTCCCCAAAGATCGTAAAAATTAGCTTTCTTTATTCTAACTTTTACTAAATCGCCTGGGTAAATCAATTTTTTATTTAAATAAAGATAGGTTATTCCGTCTATTTCTGGAGCTTGAATTTTAGCTATCCCAAAAAGCTTTCCTTTTAAATCTTCTCCTAAAACCAAAACTTCTTCCTCTTTACCAATTCTTGTTTCTAATCTTTTTTTAGAAATTTCTTTTTGAATTTTCATTATTTCTTTTTTTCTTTTTATTTTTTCTCTATAAGGAACTTGGGGCAAAAGTGTTTCAGCTACAGTTCCTTCTTCTTGATAAAAAATAAAAACTCCAAGATGATCAAATTCTACTTCTTTTATGAAGTCACAAAGGGCTAAAAATTCCTTTTCTCCTTCTCCTGGAAAACCCACTATTATAGAAGTTCTTATAGCTGAAAAGGGATTAATTTCTCTTATATAAGTTATTATTTCCTTAATTTTTTCTATATTTACAGGTCTTCTCATCTTTCTTAAAATTTCAGGATGAGCATGTTGAATAGGGATATCAAAATAGGGAACTACCTTAGGATTAAGAAGCATTTCTTTAACAAATTTTTTATTAATATTAGCTGGATGAAGATAAAGGAGTCTTATTCTAAAATTATAGGGAAGTTCTGATAAAAGGGAGACAAGTTTCAATAAACCTTCTTTTTCTCCTCTATCTTTTCCATAAGAAGTAATATCTTGAGCAACTAAAATTATTTCTTTTACCCCCTTTTTTAAAAGGTTTTCAGCTTCTTTTAAAATTTCTTCTAAGGGTCTACTTCTTAAAGGACCTCTTATTTTGGGAATAGTACAATAGGAGCATTTATAATTACATCCCTCTGAAATTTTTAAATATGCATAAAAGGGACTTTCAGTAAGAATTCTTTCAAGAGGTTCTTTTTTGATAAATTTTTTAAAAGGCTCTATTCCAAGAAAATCATCTACTTCTGGCAAAAGTGTTTTTAATACCTCTTTTCCATACCTTGCAGTTAAGCATCCAGAAACAATTAATTTTTGGGTATCTCTTTTTTTCTCTCCTAATTCCAAAATATTTTCTATTGCCTCTTCAACTGCTGGTCTTATAAATGCACAAGTATTTATCCAAATAATATCTGCTTCTTCAGGAGAAAGGACTATTTGATACCTCTTTTTAGATAATACATATAAAAGTTTTTCAAAATCAACTTTATTTTTAGGACAACCAAGACTTACAGGATAGACTTTTAACATTAAAAATTATGAGAACTTAATTTTATTTCTTTTATTTCATTTTTTTCTGTTAGATAAACTAAATAGGTTTTAAAATTTTTAATTTCTTCTTCTGTTACCCAAGCATAGGAAACAATAATTATTTTATCTCCTATTTCCCCAAGTCTTGCAGCTGCTCCATTTAAAACTACTTCACCTTTATTTCCTTCTAATAAATAGGTCTCAAATCTCTTCCCATTATTAAGATTATATATCCAGACAGCTTCAAAGGGCTTTAGATTAGCTTTTTCCATTATTTCTTTATCAAGAGTAAGGCTTCCTTCATAAAAAAGATTTTTTCCTGTAACAGTTGCTAAATGAATTTTACTTTTCAAAAGTTTTATAAACATTTTTATTCCGGATTTATAAGCATATTGTCTATTAATCTTGCCTTCCCCACAAAAACAGCTAAAGCACAAACAACAGGTTTTTCTATTTTTTCAACAGGCTCAAGAGTTAAAGGATCAACAAATTCAATATACTGAACTTTAGTAAAAGGAAAGGAGTGAATAAAGTCTTCTAATTTCTTTTTAAGATTTTGAGAATCTCTTTCTCCATCCTTTATAAGTTCTTGAGCAAGAAGAAGAGCTTTATAAAGAGTACTTGCAGATTCCCTTTCTTCTGAAGACAAATATATATTTCTTGAACTCATAGCAAGACCATCCTTTTCTCTTACAGTAGGATGGGCTATAATCTCTATATCCAAATTTAAATCCTTTACCATTTGTCTTATTACTTGAAGCTGTTGATAATCTTTTTCTCCAAAAATAGCTATATCTGGATTAATAATGTTAAAAAGCTTTAAAACTACTGTAGTTACTCCTTTAAAATGTCCTGGTCTAAAAGCACCACATAGTCCAGTAGTTAGTTTAGTAACCTCAACATAGGTTTGAAAATCAGAAGGGTACATTTCTTCAGTTTTTGGAACAAAAACTACATCAACTTCTTCTTTTTCAAGAAAAGCTAGGTCTCTTTCTAAATCCCTTGGATATTCTTTAAAATCTTCCTTAGGACCGAATTGTAAGGGATTGACAAATATACTTACTACAGTTTTATCTCCCAACTCTTTTGCTTTTCTTACCAAAGAGAGATGCGCTTCATGTAAAAAGCCCATAGTAGGGACAAAAGAAATTTTATAACCTTCTTTTTTCCAAATCTTACTAATTTCTTTCATTTTGGTAATTTCTTTTACAACTTCCATTTTTATATTTCAAGTTGTTTACAAGGCTTTAAAAGATTTTCCAATTTTTCTATAAAAAGCTTTTTAAAATCTTCTTCTTCTGGGATATTACCGCTTTCATCACTTTCTATCTTTTCTTTCAGAGCACCTCTAACCCATTTTTTAATAACTAATTTTTTAGATCCCTGATAATTTTCTAAAAGATAAAAATTAATATAGGTCTCTTCATTCAATTTTAAATATAACTCGCCCTCAAAAATTTCAAAAGGTTTTATTTTTGTAGGATAGACAAATTTTTTAAGGATATCATAAAACTTTTTTTGAGAATTTAAAATAAAAACTTTTTGTCCACTTTTAGCATATTTCAGAAGTTCTAACAAATCTTTATTATTTAAAGCTATACAACCCTTAGTCCAATGGAAATTCTTATAAAGTTTACCATCTCTTTTTTCCCACTTAAAAGCTCCTCCTCCATGAATACCGATTTTTCCTCCAAGTAAACTATCTTCCACAATTTCTTTATTTTCAAGCATATTTATCCATTTTATAAATTTTTCTTTTTCTATTATTCCCTTATAGTAAGCTAAAGCTAAATCATTAAGGTTGGGATAGTTAAGTTCAAGAAAATATTTATATTCTTCTGAAGGTTTTATGTTAATTATTTTGAAAACCCCTTCTGGAGTCAAAAAATCTCCTCTTTTTTCTTTAGGAAGTGTGCTTTCTAAACCAAGTCCTATTTCATATTTTGCTATTATTTTTTCTTTTTCTCTAATTTCCAAAATTTTTTTGCTTTTATCAATGAAGATAATAGTTTCTGCTTTTAAATAGGAAAATGAAAAAATTATTAAATAAAAAGGAAAAATTGCTAAAAATTTTTTCATTTTTAATCTTGACTTTAAGGATTTTTATAAATATTATTATAAAATTTAATGGAGATAATTACAATTACAATAAAATCGAGTAAAAAGGAAGAATTGATAGATATTACTCAAGAAATTGAAAGGGTATTACCTTCTAAGGATGGAATTTGTATTGTATATGTTCCTCATACTACAGCAGGAATAATTGTAAATGAAGGAGCTGATCCTTCGGTAAAGGAGGATATTTTAAATATTTTTGATAAAATGGCTCCTCAAAATTTTAGCTATAAACATCTTGAAGGGAATTCTCCTGGGCATGTAAAATCAAGTCTTACAGGACCTTCTTTAATTTTAATTGTAGAAAAAGGAAAACTTATTCTTGGCACCTGGCAGAGGGTATTTTTTGCAGAATATGACGGTCCGAGAACAAGAAAAGTATATATAAAATTCATAGAAGGATGAAACCTATGAAACCAAAATTTTTAATCCCTTTTGTAATTTTAGTTTTAATTTTATTTTCTTGTAGAGCTCAAAAAGAATATTATTCAGAAAAAGCTACTTCTCACAAGGAAATTGCTAAAATTTACATTAAGGAAAATCGCTATACTGAAGCCTTAAATGAGCTTGAATTAGCTAAGAGTGCTGACAAATGTGATCCAGAGATATATAATCTTCTTGGACTTGTTTATATGGGGAAAAATGAATATTCAAAAGCTGAAGAGAATTTAAAGGAAGCTATTAGATTAGATCCTAATTTTTCTGAAGCTTATAATAATTTAGGTTCTCTTCAAATGTTACAGGGGAAATACAAAGAAGCAATAGAGTATTTTAATAAAGCCTTAGAAAACCCATATTATGTAAATTCTTTTATTGCTCGTACTAATCTTGGTTGGGCTTATTATCAACTTAAAGATAAGGATTAAAGCTATATCTACTCTTCTTTCCGCTTTTAGAGAAAATCCTCGTTATCCTAAAACTTTGATTTATTTAGGATTGATATATTTAAATGAGGGAGATCTTAATTCAGCAGAATTTTATTTTCAACAAGCTTTAAAATTAGACAAAACCTCTGGGGAAGCAAGATATTATCTTGGAGAAATTTATTTTAAGAAAGGTGATAAAACAAAAGCAGAAGAATTATGGCAATCTATAATTTATTTAAGCCCTGACAGTGAATGGGCAAATAAAGCAACACAAAGGCTCTTTTTATTAAAAAGGACCTCTTAATTCTTAAAAGAAAGCACCTTCTTTTTTAATTCCTCCCCTTTTTCTTTTAAAACTTCTAAACGGTTTAAAGCTTTAAGAAAGGCTTTTAAACTTGCAATTACTATATCTCCGTCTTTTCCAAAACCTGCAGTTCTTAATCCTTTTTCATCTTCAATAATTAAACCACAAACACCCTCTGCTGATGTTCCTCCACTAAGTGCGCTTATATGGAAATCTATTAGATTTAAAAATTCTTTTCTTTCTTTTTTATCAAAAGAATAACCTAAGGCTTCTGCCACTGCTTTATAAGCTGCATCAATAGGACCAACTCCAAGTCCAATAGAGACTTTTTTTCCTTCTCTTTTGTCCTCTATCTCTACTTGAGCAATAGGTTTTAGAGAGCTACTATAAACACTTATAACTTGTGAAGAAACAAGATGGTATCTATATTCTTTTTCCCAGAATAGATCTATTAGAATGCCTTCTAAATATTCATCATCTATTTTTTTAAGTATATCCTTTAATTCTGTACGGAATTTCTCAAAAATTTGACTTAACACTTCGTCATCAAATTGCCAGCCCTTACTTCTCAATTTAAATCCTATAGCATGTCTTCCAGAGTGTTTCCCAAGAACTATTGCTGAACCTGTCCATCCTACATCTTCTGGATTAATAATCTCATACGTTGATCTTTCGCAAATTATTCCATGTTGATGAATACCAGATTCATGAGCAAAGGCATTTGTTCCAACAATAGCTTTATTAGGTTGAACAAACATCCCAGTATATTTAGAAACAAGCTGACTTGTAGGAACAATTTTTTTTGTATTTATATTAATTTGAAGAGGATATCCCAATTCTTTTTCAAAAAAATCCTTTCTTGTTTTAAGAGTCATAATAATTTCTTCTAAAGCTGCATTCCCTGCTCTTTCCCCAATTCCATTTATGGTTCCTTCCACTTGAGTCGCTCCAGCTAAAATAGCTGAAAGTGAATTAGCTACTGCTAAACCAAGATCATTATGACAATGAACCGAAATTCTTAAGCTACCATTTTTAAGTGCCTCTTCATAACCTGCCAAAATAAGTTTTTCTATTAAAAATTTGATAAGATTATAATATTCGTGAGGAACTGTATATCCAACTGTATCAGGAATATTGATAGTTTTTGCTCCTACTTTAACTACTTCTAAAACCACTTTAGCTAAATATTCCCAATCACTGCGAGTAGCATCTTCTGCTGAAAATTCTACATCTGGACAAAAAGAAAGTGCATATTTAACTGCCTCTTTTGCTATTTCTAAAACTTCGTCTCTACTTTTTTTGAGTTTATATTTTAGATGAATATCTGAAGTAGCAATAAAAGTATGTATTCTTGGAATTTCGGCTTCTTTTAAAGCCTCCCAAGCAACTTCTATATCTTTTTTATTTGCTCTTGCAAGTGCAGCAATAGTTACCCCTTTAATTTCTTTGGCAAGAGTTTTTACTGCCTCAAAATCTCCGGGGGAGGTGATAGGAAACCCTCCTTCAATAACATCTATGCCAAGTTCTGCCAGAGCTTTTCCTATTTCTATTTTTTGCTTTAAGTTTAAAGAAACACCAGGAGATTGTTCTCCATCTCTTAAAGTAGTATCAAAAAAGATTATTCTTGGATTCAAAAAATTCCTCCTTTATTTATTATTTTTTAATTTTAACCTATTTTAAAACTTTTCCAATTAGAAGTAAAGACTTGCAAAAATTGAAATTTGATATTTATTGAATTTAATAATCAAAATTGCAGGAGGAGGGTTAAGTAATGATTATTATTATGGAAGCTCACATTACTAAAGATAGTCCCGAATTTCAATCTTTAATGACTTATTTGGAACGATTTCCCCATTTACAGGTAAAAGTTATGGAACATAAAGGAGTTACCCGAAATCTTCTCGAAATTCATCTTATAGGGGAAGACTATATGATTTCCCAAGAAGAAATAGAAAGTTTACCTGGTGTTGAAAAAGCTATAAAAGTAACAGCTAAATATAGGTTAATTGGAAGACACGGGTTACTAAGTGATTTGGGATTTGAGTATAAGGGAATCCAATTTAATCAAGATTCTTTTCATATTTTTGCTGGTCTTTGTGCAGTTGATACTTATGAGAATGTAGAAAAAGTTTTTAAAGCCTTAAAAGAAAATAACGTGTGCTGTGCTCGTATGGGAGCTTATAAACCAAGAACTTCTCCTTATGATTTCCAAGGACATGGTAAGGATTGCCTTCCTTGGCTTTTTGATTTAGCAGGAAAATATGGAATTAAAATAATTGTAATGGAGGTTCTTTCTCCTCATCATATAGATGAAATAAGAGAAGCTCTTGAATTAACCGGAAATCCTTGTGGAATAATTTTGCAAATAGGAACAAGAAACGCCCAAAATTTTGAATTATTAAAAGCAGTAGGTAAACAGCAAGAATTTCCTATTTTATATAAAAGGGGATATGGACTTGCTTTAGAAGAAAGCCTTATGGCAGCTGAATATATTGCCTCAGAAGGTAATACTAAAATTATTTTTTGTCTAAGAGGTGTAAGAACTCATTTAGGAGATCCTCACAGAAATTTAACCGATTTTGCTCATGTTCCAGTAGTTAAGAGACTTACAAGACTTCCTGTATGTATTGATCCATCTCATCCTATTGGTACGAGAATAAAATCTTCAGATGGGATAAGAGATATTTATCATGTTACTGCTCAAGGTATAATAGCTGGTGCTAACGCAGTATTAGTTGAATTTCATCCAGAACCTGATAAGGCACTCTGTGATGGACCACAAGCTATTCCGCTTTCTGAACTTTCTATTTATTTAGATTATGTTTATAAAGTAAGAGAAACCTATTTAGAATTAAAAAAATTAGTAAATCGAAATTAAATTTCATTTTTTAGCTTTTAAAAGTTTTATTATAATTTTAGCAAATTCCTCTGCAGCTTGCGGACCAGAACCTGTAACTATATTTCCGTCAACTTCAACTGATTTTCCTGTATAATGTGCTCCTTTCTCTTCTAAGGTTTTTCCTTCTGATACCCATACAGTTGCTTTTTTTCCTTTCAAAACTCCAGCTTCAGCTAATATTCTTGGAGCAATGCAAATAGCTGCAAGGATTTTGTTCTTGGAAACCGCTTCTTTTGCTATTTTATGAGCAAGAGGATTATTAAAATACTCTTTAGCACCTACTCCTCCTACAAAAACTATAGCGTCATATTCATCTACTTTAACCTGATCAATTAAAATTTGGGGTGTAACTACAGCACCAAGCATACCTTTAGCTGGTTTTAAAGAAGTTCCCGCTATAACCACACCATAACCCTCTTTTTCAAAAAGTTTCTTAGGAATTAGCAGTTCTTCATCCCTAAAATTTTGTGAAGCAATAATCATTAAAATTTTTTTATCACTTTTAGATAAACCTATAGAAAAACTAATTAAAATTATAAAAATTAAACCCAAAAGAATTTTTGAAATTCTCTCCATTTTAATCCCCCCTTTTTATTTATTATCTTTTTCTTTTTTCATCGAAGGTTTTAACCATTCAAAAAGAGGTTCTGAGACCTCGGAATATCCTTTTATTTTAACTAAATAATATTTCTCTGGCTCCCTCTGAATGGCATGAATTTCTTTTTTTGACACAAAATGAGAATCTTCAATTAAATTATAAAAATAGCTATCAATTCCCATAAAACCATCTAAAAGATGGGTAAGGGTATGTAATATTTTGGAAAGATATCCCTGCGGAAGATCTTTTAAATCCCTTAAAGTTTTATAACCCTCTTCTTCTAAGTCATTTATAAAAGATTTTATAATATTTTTATTTATTTTCATAAGAGAAAATAGGGTATCAAAAAATTTAACGTCATCTCCTCTTAAAGTTTTTGAAAATTCTATTTTGTCATAATAAAGTAACTCATATTTATCTAAAAAAGACTTTATATGAGTTTTGGCTTTTTCTTTTGAATCAGCTTTAACTAAAATCCAATGTTCAAAGACTTTCACAATTTTATTTTATATCTCTTTAACCCTTTTTCAACTTTTCGCACTTCGTATTCAACCCTTCCACTTCGGAAGTGGAATAAATTAGAATTATTTTAATTTGTATGGGTTTTTATTTAGCAGGTTTAGTTTATAATTAAATAAATTTTAAGTAGGAGAGGATTATTATGAAAATAAGTCCTTATATTTTTAGGGAATATGATATTAGAGGGAAAGTTGGAGAAGATTTTACTGAGGAAGTAGTTAAAGAAATTGGAAAAGCCTACGGAACAATTATCAGAAGAAAGGGAGGAAAAAAAATTTGTTGTGGAAGAGATGGAAGACTCTCCTCTCCCTCTTTACAAGAAGCACTTATTGAGGGGATTTTATCAACTGGAATTGAAGTAATAAATATAGGAGTTTGTCCTACACCTGTAATGTATTTCTCTCTTTTTGCTTTTGAAGATTCTGATGGGGGAATTCAAGTTACAGGTTCACATAATCCTCCAGAATTTAATGGTTTAAAAATCTGTGTAGGAAAGGATACCATCTTTGGACCCCAAATTCAAGAAATAAGAAAACTTATTGAAAAAAAGGATTATGAAAAAGGAAATGGAAAAGTTGAAGAAAGAGAAATTTTAAACAAATATATAAATTATGTTTGCAATAATATAGAATTAAAAAGACCATTAAAAGTAGTTTTAGACCCAGGAAATGGAGTTTGTAGTTTAACAGCTCCTGAAATTTTTAAAAGGCTAGGTTGTGAAGTAGAATGCCTTTTTTGTGAAATAGATGGAACCTTCCCTAATCACTTTCCTGACCCTGTTGTTCCTGAAAATCTAAAATGGCTTAAAGATAAGGTTTTAAAAGGTGGATATGAAGTAGGTTTTGGATACGATGGAGACGGAGATAGGTTAGGAGTTATTGATGAAAAAGGAAATATTATTTGGGGAGACCAGCTTTTAATCATTTTTGCTAAGGATTTATTAAAAAAATATCCAGGAGCAAAAATAATAGGAGAAGTTAAATGCTCCAGAACCTTGTACGAAACAATAGCTAAACTTGGAGGAATACCAATAATGTGGAAAACAGGTCATTCTCTTATTAAAAATAAAATGAAAGAAGAAAAGGCACTTCTTGCAGGAGAAATGAGTGGACACATTTTTTTTGCAGATAAATGGTTCGGATTTGATGATGGAGTATATGCTTCTTTAAGACTTGTTGAAATCTTATCTCAAAATAATATTCCCCTTTCTGAATATTTAAAAGATATTCCTAAGATGTATTCTACACCTGAAATAAGAAAAGAATGCCCAGATGAGGTAAAATTTAAAGTAGTTGAAAGATTAGTAAAAAAATTTAAAAATGAAGGCTTAAATGTGATTGATGTTGATGGAGCAAGAATTGAATTTAAGGAAGGATGGGCTTTAGTAAGAGCCTCAAATACACAACCAGTTCTTGTTTTAAGATTTGAAGCAGAAACAGAAGAATTTTTAAAAAAATTGCAAGATATAGTTTATAAATCCTTAGAAGAAATTCTTAAAGAGGTATAAAATGTTTTCTTTTAAAGAAATTCTTAAAGAATTAAACCTTCCTCCAGAAGTTAAAAAAAGTATAATTGCTCTTGAATTAGCTCAAAAAAATTGGGAAAAAGTTATCCATCCAGACTTTTCTAAAAAAACAAAACCTTACTCTTTTAACCATGGAACTTTAATTATTGAAGTACCCAATCATTACTATCTTCAAATTCTTTCTTCTCAAGCTTTAGAAATTCTTGAAAGACTTGAAAGTTTTGTTCCTTCCGATTTAAAACCCCTTTTTAAAAATTTGAAATTTATTATTAATCCATCCTTGGAAAAGGAAACTTAAAAATTAGATGGATCCTCTTGAAATTATTGAAAAATATTACTCTGATAAACCAAGACTTAAGGAAGTTTTAATAAAGCACTCTTCTGCTGTAGCTAAAAAGGCATTAGAAGTTGCTAAAAAATTTAAAGATGTAGACAAAGATTTTATTTATTCTGCAGCTATGCTTCATGATATAGGAATAATTTTTACCTATATTCCAAAACTTAATCCAGAAGGAAAATATCCTTATATTGCTCATGGATATTTAGGAAGAATGCTTCTTGAAAAAGAAGGTCTTCCTAAGCATGCCCTTGTATGTGAAAGACATATAGGAGTGGGAATAACTAAAGAAGAAATTGTAAAGAAAAAATTACCCCTTCCTGAAAGAGATATGGTGCCTATTACTTTAGAAGAAAAAATTATTACCTTTGCAGATAAATTTTTTTCTAAACATCCTGATGGAAGTGTAAGAGAAAAATCTGTAGATGAAATTATTAATGATCTTAAAAATTATGGAGAAGAAAAGGTAGAAATTTTTAAAGCTTGGCTCCAATTATTTGAAGGGGGAGAAAATGGCTAAATTATCTATTATTGGTGCAGGAGCAGTAGGAACAAGCTGTGCAAATTGGGCTATGGTTAAAAATTTGGCAGAAGAAATAATATTAGTAGATATTATCCCTGATCTTGCAAAAGGTAAAGCCTTAGATTTAGCTCAAAGTAATCCTCTTTTTGGAAGGTCTTGTAAAATTTGGGGAACAGAGGATTTTTCAAGTATTAAAGATTCTCAAGTAGTAGTTATTACTGCTGGAAAACCAAGACAACCAGGTATGTCAAGAGAAGACCTTTTAAACATAAATAAAGAAATTGTTAAGTCTTGTGCAGAAAAAATAAAAGAATTTGCTAAAGACAGTATAGTTATAGTTGTTTCTAATCCCCTTGATGCTATGGTTTATGTAGCTTATAAGATAACTAATTTCCCTAAAAATCGAGTTATAGGTATGGCTGGAGTGCTTGATTCAGCAAGGTATCGCTATTTTATAGCTGAAGCATGTGGTGTTTCTCCAAAAGATGTTCAAGCCTTAGTAATGGGTGTTCATGGAGATTTAATGCTTCCCTTAGTAAGACTTGCCAATGTTTCTGGAATACCTATTACAGAACTTTTACCTCAAGAAAAAATAGAAGAAATAATTAAAAGAACTAAATTTGGTGGAGCAGAAATAGTATCTTATTTAAAAACAGGAAGTGCTTTTATCACACCAGGGCTTGCTGTTGCTGAAATGATAGAAAGTATTTTGAAAGATGAAAAAAGGGTTTTAACTTGCTCAGTTTATTTAGAAGGAGAATATGGAATAAATGGAGTATTTTTAGGAGTCCCTGTTATTCTTGGAAAAAATGGAGTAGAAAAAATTATAGAAATAAAGCTTCTTCCAGAAGAAAAGGCTGTTTTAAAAGAATGTGAAAACTTTTGTAAAAAACTTATTAGCCTTTTAAATATTTAATTTTATGCCTAAAATTCAAATTCTTCCTGAAGAAATTAGATCAAAAATAGCTGCAGGGGAAATTGTAGAAAGACCTGCATCAGTGGTAAAGGAATTAATAGAAAATGCCTTTGATGCAAAAGCAAGTTTTATTAAGATAAATTTAAGAGAAGGCGGAATTAAGGAAGTTTCTGTTTATGATGACGGAGAAGGTATAGAGCCAGAAGATTTAAAAATCTGTTATAAACACTTTGCTACAAGTAAAATAAAAACCCTTTCAGATATATTTAAAATTGTCACCTTTGGTTTTAGAGGAGAGGCTTTAGCAAGTATTTCTCAAGTTTCTAAAATGACTATCTTAAGTAAACATGCAGATTATGATTCTGCTTATGAAATTAGAGTAGAATTCGGCAAAGAAATTTATTTTAAGCCAGCTCATTTAAATAAAGGAACTTTAGTAAAAGTAGAGGATCTCTTTTTAAATTTGCCTGCAAGAAAAGCCTTTTTAAAAACTCCAAGGACTGAGACTTTTAAAATAATGGAAATTATAAGAGGATTAAGCCTTTGCTCTCCTGAAACTAAATACCAAGTAAAAAGTATAGAAGAAAATAAAGAAAATACTCTTTTTTTCTGGGAAGGAGGAAATGAAAGGGAGCTTCTTAGCTATATAATTGGATTAGAAAAATCTTTTTTTAAAGAATTACTTTTTGACCACCCTCCTTATTCAATTTTTTTACTTCTTACAGATATTTCCAAAACTTTTTCTCATACAAAATATCTTTATTTTCTGATTAATAAAAGATGGATAAAAGATGAAAAATTAACTAAAATGATTATAAATGCTCTAAAACCTTTTTATGGAAATCTGGGATTTCCTGCAGGAATTATCTCTATAAAAGCCCCTTATCATCTTATTGATGTTAATGTGCATCCTGCTAAATGGGAAATAAGATTTAAAGATGAAAAAACACTATTTCTTGCCTTAAATAAAGCTTTAGAAGAGTTTTTTAGCAAAAAAACTTTTTACTATGAAAGAGAAAAACATCCCTTCTCTCAACAAATAAAAGAGGATATACCCTTAGATTATCCTCAAGAAGTTTCTCCCTTTTATTTAGAAAGAAAACCTTTGTTTATTTCTTCAGATTTTAAAAAACCCTCCCATAAATATTTGGGAACTTTTTTAAATACTTATCTTTTAGTAGAAAAAGAAGAAAACCTTTACATAATTGATCAACATGCTCTTTCAGAAAGAATAATATATGAGAATTTAAAAAGAACTTTTTCTAAATGTCTTTCTCAAGAATTGTTAATTCCAGTATTACTAAATATTTCATGCGATCCTTCAGAATTTGAGGAAAAAAGAAAAATTTTACATTCTATGGGATTTGAACTTGAATTTTTAGGAAATAACAAAATTATTTTAAAAAAAATCCCCTCTATTTTTAAAATAGATATAAAAGATGTCTTAGAAAAAGTTTTAGAAGAACCTTTTTCCGATTTAGAAGAATTAAAACTTGAGGTTTTAAGAAAATATGCTTGTTTACTTGCAAGAAAGAAGGGGGATCTTCTTTCTGAAAGAGAAATAGATTTTTTGATTGAAAAGTTTTTTTCTGAAAATCTTCAAACCTGTCCTCACGGAAGACCTATCTACATAAAATTATCTTTAAAAGATATAGAAAAAGATTTAAGAAGGAGATAAAAAGTTAGAAGTGAAAAAGATTATTGCTATAGTCGGACCAACAGGAGTTGGAAAATCAGAACTTGCTGTATTTTTAGGAGAAAAATTAAATGGAGAAATAGTAAATTTTGATTCCCTGCAATTTTATAAAGAATTAAATATAGGAACTGCAAAAACCTGGAGAAGAAGAAAGAAAAAGAGTTCCTCATCATTTATATGATTTACTTGAGCTTAATGAAGAATTTAATGCAGCTAAATTTGTAGAAATAGCTGATAATTTAATAAAAGAAATTTGGGAAAGAGGGAAAATCCCCCATTCTTGTGGGAGGTACAGGTCTTTATTTAAGAGCCTTTGAATATGGACTATTTTCTATAGAGGTGCCAAAAGAAATAAGAGAAACTTTAAGAAAAAGGGCAGATCAAGATTTATCCTCTCTTTATGAAGAGTTAAAAAGGCTTGATCCAGAATATGCTCAAAAAATTTCACCCAAAGATAAAGTAAGAATTACAAGGGCTTTAGAAGTTATATATGCTTCAGGTAAGCCCATATCTTACTTTCATAAGGAAAATCCTTTCTTTGGAAAAAAAAGATATAACCTTATAAAAATTGGATTAATCCTTCCAAGAAAAGAACTTTATAAAAAAATTAATCTCCGTGTAATTAAAATGATTGAAAAAGGATGGATTGAAGAAGTTAAAAAACTTTTAGAAAAGGGATATTCTCCTGAACTAAAACCTTTTAAAGCCATAGGATATAAATACATTATTCAATATTTACAAGGAAAAATATCCTTAGAAAAGACCATAGAACTTATTCAGAGAGATACAAGACGTTATGCTAAAAGACAGCTTACTTGGTTTAAAAAAGAGCCTGATATATATTGGTTTAATCCTGATGAAAAAGAAAGGATTCTAAATTTTTTAAAAGAAAAATTAGCTACAAATTGAGGGGTTTTTATGGAAAGCATGACTGGATTTGGAAAAGGTGTTTTTCAATCTGATAATTATACTATAACTGTTTATGCAAAAAGTCTAAATTCAAAATACTTAGATATTTCCCTTAAACTTCCAAAAAGATATACTTTTTTAGAAGAAAGAATTAGAAAATTTGTTTCTCAAGAATTTAAAAGAGGAAAAATTGAAATCCAGGTCAAATGTATAGGAACTGATCTTAGCCAAAAAGAAGTATTAATTGATATAGAACTTGCAAGAAACTTAAAAACATCTCTTACTCGTTTAAAATCTGAACTTGGTTTTGAAGATCCTTTAACTTTTTCTGATTTTTTAAAATTTAGAGAATATCTTCTTTTAGAAGAAAAAGAAGAAGAGCTTGATAAACTTTGGGAAGAAATATATCCTCCTCTAAATAAAGCTTTGAAAGCTCTTAAAGCCTCTCGCTTAAAAGAGGGAGAAAATTTAAAAAATGTTTTAAAAATCTATTTAGAAAAATTAAAGGAGGAAACATTACAAATTGAAAAATTGAAAGAAAAAGCTATAAAAGATAGCAAAGAAAAATTAAAAGGTAGGATTGATAAACTTTTTAAAGAATTTAACCTTCGTGAAATAGATGAAAATAGATTTTATCAAGAATTGGTTTATCTTTTAGACAAAATTGATTTTACCGAAGAACTTGATAGACTTAAAATCCATATTTTCCATTTTGAAAACACTATGGAAGAAGAGGATTGCGGTAAAAAGCTTGATTTTATTTGCCAAGAGATGTTTAGAGAGATAAATACCCTATCTAATAAAGCACAATCTTCTGAAATTTCTATTATAGCAGTTAAAATTAAAGAACTTATAGAAAAATTAAGGGAACAAATACAGAATATTGCTTGAAATCTTATGGGAAAAATTATGAAAAAACTTAAACTTTACTCAGAACTTTTGAAATTTGAACATACTATTTTTGCTTTGCCTTTCGGTTTAGCAAGTTTATTAATTCTTTATAAAGTCTTTCCTTCTTGGGAAAAAATTATATATATTTTAGGTGCTCTCGTTTCTGCAAGAACACTTGGAATGGCTTTTAATAGACTTATTGATAAACCTTTTGATGAAAAAAATCCAAGAACCTCTATATGGCCTCATGCTAAAGGATTAGTAAAAGATTGGGAAATAAAACTGATTATCCTTTTTAGCTCACTTCTTTTTATATTTTTCTGCTATAAAATAAATTTTTTAGCCCTTTTGCTAAGCCCTATAGTTATATTTTTTCTTTTTATTTATCCCTTTGCCAAAAGATTTACCTATTTTCCTCATCTTTTTTTAGGATTAGTCTATTTTTTAATACCCGTAGCTATTGATATAGCTCTAAATGAAAATGTCTCTTTAATAGCTATTTTCCTTGCAGGGGCTATGGCTTGTTGGGTGGCAAGTTTTGATATTCTCTATAGTTTGCAAGATATTGAATTTGATAAAAAAATGGGACTAAAATCTATCCCTGTAAAATTTGGAATAAAAAATGCTTTAAGAATAGCTAAATTTTTACACTTAATAACCTTTTTTCTCCTTCTTTTAACTGGATATTTTTATCCTAAAACAACTTGGATATATTTTGTAGGGCTTATTTTAATTGCTATTTTTTTAACTTATGAACATAGTCTTATTAAAGAAAATGACCTTTCAAAAATCAATAAAGCCTTTTTTACAATCAATGGTTTTATTAGCATTATCTTTTTTTTAGTAATTTTAATAAACAATCTTTATTATCATTTTTTAAAATAATCTATGAAAATTTTTGCTTTTATTAATCAAAAAGGTGGAGTTGGAAAAACAACAGTTGCTATAAATCTCGCAAGGGCATTAAGTCTTAAGAATTATAAAATTCTTTTAATAGATTTTGATCCACAAGCAAATGCTGGAAGTGGATTAGGAATAAGGGTAAACAAAGAAGAAAGTATTTATCAGGCTTTAATAGAGGAAAATTGTGAAAGATTTCTTAAAAATCCTTATCCCAATTTTTATGTCTTACCTTCCTCTATTGATCTTGTTGGATTAGAGGTTGAATTGGTAGATTTGCCGAAAAGAGAGTATCTACTTAAAAAATTAATTGAAAAAAGCACTTTTAATGGTTTTCCTTTAAAAAACTTTTTTGACTTTATATTTATAGATTCGCCACCTTCATTGAGTTTAATAACAGTTAATATACTTACTGCCTGCGAAGGGGTTATTATCCCTTTACAATGTGAATACTACGCTCTTGAAGGATTGTCTCTTCTTGTGAGAACAATAAGAGGAATTAAAAAAAGTTTTAATCCAGATTTAGTTCTCTTTGGTCTTGTTTTAACCATGTATGATAAGAGAAACAGACTTTCCTATGAAGTAGCTGAGGAAGCTAAAAATCATTTTAAATGGATTGTTTTTAATACTCTTATCCCGAGAAGTGTAAGAGTTAGTGAAGCTCCAAGCTTTGGAAAGCCTGTAATTGACTATGAACCTCAAAATAAGGCAAGTCTTTCTTTTATAGAATTAGCTGAAGAATTTTTAGAAAGGGTTAAAAATTACTCTAAATAAAAAGGGAAAAATTTTCTTTTTCAAGAGAAAAAAGTTCAGCTTGTCTATTAAAAAGTGCTTTTTCCTTTTTTGAATCAACTAAGGGTTTACCATTAATAGTAATAAAGTATTTTGCCTTTTTTAGGGGAATTCCAAGCTTTTTTAAAACCTCTTCAGAAATAACTCCATATTTGCGAGTTTGTATAATCTTTTTTGCAGAACTCAGGCCTATTCCGGGAACTCTTATTAATTCCCAATAATCTGCTTTAGTTATCTCAACTGGAAAGAAATGAAGATTTCTCATAGCCCAAGAAAACTTAGGATCAACTCTTAAATCCAGATTTTTTTCTTCTTGAAATAGTTCATCTACTTGAAATCCATAAAAACGAATAAGCCAATCTGCCTGATATAATCTGTGTTCTCTTAAAAAGGGAGGCTCTTTTATAGCTGGAAGATCAGAATCTTTATTAACAGGAATATAAGCTGAATAATAAACTCTTCTTACCATTTTTTGAGCATATAATTGTTGAGCTAAGGATAAAATAACTTTATCAGAATCAGAAGTTGCTCCAATTATAAGCTGGGTTGAAGCTGGAGCTTTTATTTCTTTATTTTCATAAAGTTCTCTTATTAATTTTAATGGATTTAAAAGTACAGATAAACTTTTTTCTGGAGCAAGTTTTTTAAGGCTTTCTTCAGTGGGAAGTTCAAGATTTGAACTTACCCGATCAGCAAGTTTTAAAGCTTCAACTATTAATTCAGAAGAAGCTCCTGGAATTAATTTTAAATGAATATAGCCTCTAAAAAGATATTTTTTTCTTAAAATATGTGCAGTTCTTA